>JAABUN010005785.1_pt1 | contig 14952 bp, 14 predicted proteins | sample 5559311 | NCBI WGS metagenome assembly JAABUN01 (sample SAMN10711877, study PRJNA513370) | rock metagenome | isolation source: Antarctica rocks | place: Antarctica: Victoria Land, Siegfried Peak sud | reverse complement strand
CGAAAATTAGCAGGGAGTTCTTGAATGTCGCAGTTTCTCCTTCTCCCGCTTGCGGGAGAGGGTGGCACGAAGTGCCGGGTGAGGGCCGCGCAAAGCGCGGAAAAACGCCACCAACTCCCCAAATTCCCATTATGAAAAAAACCAATCTCATCACCGTCACGCCCGGCAAACGCGTGCGCCTCAAAAGCATCGACACCGGCGCCACAGGCGCCTACAAAGAAAAAGAAGAGCCTGTCGAGCGCCAGAAAACCATCGAAAAACGCCTCGTCGCTTTGCAAACGCGACTTTATGCCGAAAGCAAGCGCTCTCTCCTCATCGTGTTTCAGGCGATGGACACCGGCGGCAAAGACGGCGCGACCAAATCGCTTTTTACCGGCGTTAATTCGGCGGGCATCCATGTCACCAGCTTTAAAGCGCCAACGTCGCTCGAACTGGCGCACGATTTTCTGTGGCGCGTTCATGCCGCCGTGCCGGAGCGCGGCATGATCGGGGTATGGAATCGCTCGCATTACGAAGATGTTTTAATCACCCGCGTTCACGGCCTCATCGACAAAAAGACCGCGCACGAACGCTTCGAAGCCATCAACGATTTCGAGCGGATGCTTTCCAAAAACGGCGTCACGATTCTCAAATTTTTTCTGCACATCTCCAAAAAAGAGCAGAAAGAGCGTTTGCAGGCGCGCCTCGACGACCCGGAAAAGAACTGGAAATTCAGCGTTGGCGATCTCAAAGAGCGCGAGTTTTGGAACGATTACCAGCACGCTTTCGAGGCGGCGCTTTCGCACTGTTCGACCGAATACGCGCCCTGGCATATCGTGCCCGCCGACCACAAATGGGCGCGTGACATCGCCATCAGCGAACGGGTTTTGAAGACGCTCGAAGCGATGGATCCGCAGTTTCCCGATGTTGATTTCGACCCGAAAAAGATCGTCATCGAATAGAAATGTCAATGGGAGGCGCCAAGGCTCACGCTTTGCCAATGCGCGCCCACAATGGATTTCTCCTGGCTGTCGCAACCATCGGGCTGGATCGCTTTCGGCACGCTGGCGGCGCTCGAAATCGTGCTTGGCATCGACAACATCATCTTCATATCGATTTTGTCGGGCAAACTGCCGCTCGAACAGCGCGCCCGCGCGCGCACCACTGGCCTCGCGCTGGCGATGATCACGCGGGTTTTGCTGCTGCTTTCGCTTTCGTGGGTGATGGGCCTGACCGGAACGCTCTTCAGCGTGCCGTTTCTGGCGCAAACGACGGCGCCCGTCGCCGAAGGCGCGCATGAAATCGCCAACATTCCCGGCCAAATCTCCGGGCGTGACCTGATTTTGATTCTCGGCGGCATTTTTCTGCTTTACAAAAGCGTTCACGAAATCCACAACAAGCTCGAAGGCGAAGAGCATGGCAGCGAAACCGGCGGAAAAGCCGTCAGTTTCGCGGCGATTATCGGCCAGATTTTGGTGCTGGACATCGTGTTTAGCCTCGATTCGGTGATTACCGCCGTCGGCATGGTCGATAACATCTCCATCATGATCGCCGCTGTCGTGGTTGCGGTTGGAGTGATGCTTTTGGCGGCCAAACCGATTTCCGATTTCGTCGAAAAACACCCGACGGTGAAGATGCTCGCGCTCTCCTTTTTGCTTTTAGGGCTTATCCCAATAGGCTTTCTTCAGCGAATAAATTCGCCGCAAAGCAGAGCAAAACCTTCCTTCGCAGGTTGGGTCATTGCCGCTCTTCCGAGAACTTGCGGGTTGACAACCTGCGAAGGCAGGTTTTGCTCTGCTTTGCGGCGAATTTATTCGCTGCCTATTGAGATAGGCTCTTAACGAAAAACCATCTATGGCGAGGAAGAACGTCCACTCCTGTTGTGTTTGATGCACCCTGATCTCGAAGCGAAAAATTAGCGTTGATAAGTGACATAAAATACTACAAAGAACAAATTGGCCGCACAAACATCCGATAAGGAGGATCAAAATCGTTCCTGCCGTCATGATGCGTAAGATCCAGTTTTAATTCTTTATCTTCATAATATAAACCATTTGCGCGTGAAATTTCGGTCATACTCATCTTAACATTTCTGCGACGGGCGTCGATGACTACATAATATCCTTGAATGACGCGAGTTGGTGCAAATCGCTTTTGTTCGTCAATATACCCCACCAATTGGTCAGCTCCTTCTTGGGCACGGCTGTCACGATACGACGTAATTTCATCTCCTTTAAGAGTGATGGAATCTCCTAACCACTTAATTTCTATAAGCATCAATCTATTATTGCTAAGACGGGCCTGCACTCGGATATCTACAGGATTCTTTTCATTAACGTTTTGCTCAGGCCAAACATCATGATCTCCACCCATACGGTTGCGAAGGAACTGGGTCAGAGAACTGCGCATTACGTGTTCGGGCTTATTTTTAAGGAATATCCTATTGGATTCCTCCCAGACATCATTAAATATATAACATGTGGACTCGCGAATATTTTCAGACGCATAATTCGATAATGCTTCTCGCAAAGTAGCAAAAGTAGGAACTGAAAACTGGCTATGAGAGCTTGCATCAAGGCGTGGAACTTGCTGCCTTTTTGATCCAGCCAGGAATTCTTCTTGAGATTTATGATAATGATAAATTAGAGCACTTTTGGAAAGGGATTCTAAATCGTCAATGTTAATTGTCCGCAAGCAAACGCTGCCATTTTCCAAGATTTCGAAGCTCAAATCCTCAATATCAGTATTTGAATAGTTCGGAAAGCTTATGGGGAAGTTTTCTAAACTTCGAGCAGCATCTCCGTTGGCAAAAACAGGGTGAACGACAACAATATGACCTTTTATCCGTTCAGGGTCAACATGTGCATAAAAATCTTTGATAACAGCCATAACTCGAAATAATGCAGACACACCTGTATCGCCAAAACTCTCTTCAATCATAGAGAGGTGAGACATCTCGCATACCTTCGCAATGCTCTCCAAAATATTTATCATGATTTTTCAGCGACTTGTTCATTGGATTGGTAAAGTGCAGTAATCCAAATTAAAGCAGGTAATCTTAAGTCTGTGCCGTTTTGTTTTAGTGCTTTCTTAAGTGCAGCGAATTGCACATAAAGTTGATCACGAGCCGAATCTTCGAGAAGCATTCGACTGTCCTGTATAGAGTATGCCCTTTTGAGGTCTGGTTCGTTAGATAGTGCAGCTCCAATCATCCCAGATGAGAACGCCATGATAGTTTCACACGCTGCCTGCAAACACTTAATGCGACTTTCATTCATTGATAAGCCCGCAAATGCTTTTAATCGGTTGACTGCTAATTCAGATAATTTCAATCCACTACTGTGCTTTATTATATATCCCCGCTCGTTGAATTCTTCTATTACTGCATCTATCTCTTGACTGAAGGGCGCGCCAAGTTCCGTTCCAACAAAGTTGTATTCCCAATTTGATAAAGCTTGCTCACTAAAGAGCCATAATAAACACGCGAGGTAGGAAAACAAATGGACTTTTTGGGATGTTACATTTTCTTGATGTTTTCTCAGATAATCAACAATAAAGAGGCAATCCAAAGCCGCATTCGGATTTAATCTCGCCATGTAGTTTTCTCCTCCATCGCTCGATCTATGACAGAATAAGCTGTATTGAAGAGATCTTCTTCTTCTCTTTGGACGGAAGACAATTCGGCCCAATCGGTCATCCGAATGAGCTGCATTTTTTCATGTCCACAACTATGTGCTAGGGCCAAAAGTAGTTGTGAACTGTTGAGATTTGCTGTCATTAAAATTTGATGCCCATCCTCTGCGAACATCGCTAACATATCTCCAGCTCTTTTTTCATAAGCAATATCTAAAGAACCTTCTGGAGTATCGATGAACATACCACCTTTTGCCGATGGATCTGACATGTGAGACGTCAAAGCCATTCTCAATGCGATATCGAGAAAGAAACGCTGGCTTTCTGAAAGCTGCTCTTGATTGCGACGTGGGTTACCTCTCACTGTGACAATCAAGTTTAGCCCGTTTGACTGCCTATTGTCCCATTTGATACTTAATGGCATTCCTAAAAACCGTTTCGCGAGTTCAGCGAATTTGGGAACAAATAGTTCCTCTACTTGGAAATACTGTTCCTCAACTGACTTTTGAAGCTTCGATATCTCTTCATCTATCCTCTCTCTTTTCTGATAAGCCTCATCTTTTTCTTTCTCGAGAGCCAACAATTGATCTTGGATAACCTTTAATGATAGATCCTGATCTTGGTTAGATAATAATAGCCGTAGAGCATCAAGCTTTGTTCCATTTTGGCGTTCGAACTCGTCAAGTTGTTTTTTGGCGGCATTGTATTGATCACGTGATCTGGATTCTTCATCTTTAACTTTCTGCAGGATACTCAAAGCGTTCTTCAAATCTTTTTTTGTCACAGACAATTGCTTGTCAACTTCTTGCAATCTTCCATTATCTTCCATAACAGTTGACTGATCTGTGATATTTGAATCACAGATTGGACATATCATCGATCGAGATTTCGCTTCGAGATTGGTTATGGCAACATCTTCTTGATTACCGCACAATCCGCATGTATGATTTTCGATTGATTGAAGGATAAGTGGATGCTGTGAGGGGGAGGGCCGAAGCTCAAAGCTCTGGTTAAAAAATTGGTCGTATTCATCCCGAAGGGCAGTTTCATGAACGGCTACTTCAGCTAACCGGAGATTGGCATCCCTCAACGCATCTTCAGCTTTTTGTAAGGCCTGAGCCTTCTCGGCAAATTGTAAAGTGAGAGTTTCGTGATCCACGTTTAGTTCGTCAAAAGTCTCCTTTGCCTCAGGAACAGCTTGAGTCACTGCTTGAATTTCATTGATTCGTTTTAGTGCCCTTGTCGCCTCCCATTTCCGATTCCGCACTTGTGAATCGGCAGATTCTCTTTCTCTCGCAAGAGAATCGAATCGCTTAGCCATATCTGGCTCCAAGCCGAATGCAAGATATAAAGCTCGCTCCAAGACACGCTGATTCCAGAATAATGTTCTCCTCTGTTCGTCGAATGTCAGAACGAAATGTTGTAGAAAAGCAAACTCTTCAAAAGAGGATAACCGTGTATCAGAAACTAATTGAGATACGTATACAGCATGCCGTTCCCGGCGAGTCATATCTTCGGTGGTTACAATGGAACGCTGATCATGGTTATCTGTAATAGTTAATGTACGCAGCGAATCTGGCTCAAATAGGTTTCTACTAGATTCGTATTTGACTTCTCCTACATTAAATATAACTTTAATTTGGGCTTCATCTTCATCTCTGCCTTCAATTCTTCCTCTAAAATAAGTTTTGGAAAAGTCTTGGCAACTGTTATAGTACTCTTCCATTGATTTGAATGGTCGATTGGGTTCAGGCACGATTCCGGTCAAGCAGAAATTAATGGCTGAGAGCAAGGTAGACTTACCGATCCCATTAGCTCCTACCAGACAAATGACCCCATTTTTGCACTCAAATTCTGCATTTGGATTTGCGCTGTAGAGCGAAAAATTTTGAAGGATAACTTTTTCAATTTGAGGAAGTCGAAATTTCAGTAATTGATTGTTCATAGATTTCAATATATTTCAGCAAGTTTTTTTCTTTTTCTCGAATTATTTTCAGTGATATAAAATATGATATGTAAATTCGACGTGTGAATGATTCAATTGGCATCCACTTGTATTCAAAAAATACAGAAAGATAAAAATCGCCTAATTAAGATTTCTCCCGCTGGCAGTTTTATATAGCGGTGCTCGTCTCCCTAATTCTATTTCCGATTTTTGCCTCATCTATCGGTCAGGAAGCGTCAGCCCGCCCTTACTTTCTCTCAGTTTAAGAAACCACGCGTGTGAACGCCCAATTAAACGAGTTTTTTCCTTACCCAAATAGTTTCCGGTCGTAGACTCAGTCAATGATGGCTTCAGCCTCGGCCATATCATGTAGTTCATTTTCTTCGTAAACCTCAGTTTTCCCGCGCCCGCACTTCTCTTTCCTCTTTCAAATTGACTGCCACTAGCAGCACCACTTGCGTCCGTTCGTTCGTTGTCAGGTCGAGCATCTGGTCGCACTCCACCTCGTGAGCTTACCTGCAATTCACGCACGTTAGCCTTGCCCTGTCGATGGGTCAGAAGCGGATGCTCAACTCGCACCCGCCACACTGCCCCACCCGCATCTCTCCCAAGTCCTGAAAGACATTCAAATCAGTCCTTTCCGCTCGCACTCGCGCCCGACAACAGCAACTTTTCGCAGCCGCTAAACCAGTCCACGAAATAATACTCCTCAACTGGCACCGAAGCGACCGTCTTTCTCCACCTGTCGCGCCGACCGGACAGGCGAATCCCTTCGCCCCTCACGCTCTGCCAGTCGAAGAAATGGCTTTGCCAGCTCAAGGTGTATTCCTGCCCCTGCGGACTCACGACACCAACCGGCGCAAACCCCATTGCAATCTCTTGCTTTTCAAAGGTGGCTCTTCGCACTTCCAAGGGCAGCGTATAAGGCGAAGCCGCAATATCCGCAATCTCGTTGGCCCAGTGCACCGTTTCGGGACGATACCAGAAATAAGGGGGCTGCCTTCCGAACATGACCAGAGCTTTGTCGTGGCGTTGGCCCGAAGCGTTCTGCACAGAGTACGGAACACCGATGTATTGGTAGTAGGGGTTGCGGGTGCCGCCAATATGCGCGAGTTTGTGGAGATGTGCCGCACCCACAGATAGGGAAGTTAGGTTCCAATGATGCGACAGCGGCAACAATCGCTCCTGGATGAGATCGATCCTCTTTTGGTCGTCAATTTGAAACCACGAGCGCCCACAGAAGGAGCAGTTGTATAGGGTCCCGAACTTCCACGGTTCGACGAGCCGCAAGCGGGCAGGAGGTAGCCCCTGCATGCCATCGATCCCCTGGCATGTGTTGCAAACCACGCGTTTTGGATTCAGCTTCTGCCAGATGTTCATCACAATTGGCCCGTTTAAACCTCTTTGCGTCCACTCATATGAGTTGCTTCTTTCCTTTTTCGTCTCGCTTCGCTTCTTTCAATTTTACCCGAAGAGTTTCCGGTCGAACGCCCGGTAGTTAATGGCCTCGGCCACGTGGTGGAGCTCGATCCCCTCGCTCTCTTCCAGGTCGGCGATCGTGCGAGACACTTTCAGAATCCGGTCGTAGCCCCGCCCTGACAGACTGAACTGGGCGATCGCGGCCTTGAGCAAATCCTTGGTCCCCGAATCCATGTCGCAGTAGTCCCTAAGCCCTTTGGCCTTGAGTTGCGCGTTGCAGGTGAGGCCCGACCCCAGCATCCGTTCGGTCTGCCGCTTGCGGGCCGCAACGACCCTTTTCCGAACACACGCCGAGCTTTCGCCCGCCCTTTTCCCCATCAGCTCCTCCGACGAAAGCCTGGGCACCTCGATGTGGATGTCGATCCGATCCAAGAGCGGCCCGCTTATCCGGGAGAGATAGCGTCGGATTTGGGGTGCGGTGCAGGTGCAGGGTTTGGATTCGGCTTTCCCGCCATCGAGCAGGAATCCGCACGGACAGGGATTCATGGCGGCGACAAGTTGGAATCGCGCTGGAAAAGTTAGCGTTTGAGCGGCGCGGGCAATCGAAACTTGGCCGTCTTCGAGAGGTTGACGCATCACTTCTAAAACGTCGCGGTGGAATTCGGGGAGTTCGTCCAGAAACAATACGCCGTGATGAGCGAGCGAAATTTCACCGGGACGTGGAAAACTGCCTCCGCCCACGAGTCCCGCGTGTGAAACCGTGTGATGCGGGCTGCGAAAAGGTCGGCTCGAATAGAGGCTTTGGCCCGATGGCAAAAGGCCAGCCACCGAATACAATTTGGTGACTTCGAGCGCTTCATCGAGCAATAAGGGCGGCAAAATCGTTGGCAAGCGGCGCGATAAAAGCGTTTTTCCCGACCCCGGTGCGCCAACCATTAAAATGTTATGGCCGCCCGCTGCCGCGACTTCCAGGGCGCGTTTCACCGCTTCCTGGCCCTTCACATCGGCCCAATCGAGGTCGCCGGGCGTGGTATCGAGCGCGTTGGCCTCGAAACTCGATGTTTCCGGCGTTCTGCCACCGTTTTGGATCCAATCGACGGCATCGGCCAGGCTTTCGACCGCGTAAACCTCTAAACCTTCGACGACGGCGGCTTCGCGGGCGTTGGATTTGGGAACTAAAATCGCGGTTTTTCCCGCCTCGCGCGCGCCGAGCGCCATCGGCAAAACGCCGGTAATCGAGCGCACTTCGCCGTTGAGTCCCAGTTCGCCGCACGCCGCGAACGCCATCTGCGGCGGCGCGATTTGGCCGTCGCCCATCAAAACGCCGAGCGCAATCGGCAAATCGAAGATCGGCCCCTGTTTTTTGGTGTCGGCGGGCGCTAAATTCACCGTGATGCGCCGCGCTGGCATTGCAAAGCCCGAATTGCGGATCGCCGCTCGCACCCGCTCGCCGCTTTCGCGCACCGCGGCATCGGGCAGGCCCACTACGGAGAAAGAGATGAGGCCGGGCGAAACATCGACCTCGACGCGCACTAAATACGCATCGACGCCTAAAACCGCGAGCGAATCGACATGGGCCAGCATGGGAGAAATTATAGCACCGGTCTTGCGCTGACTTTTTCTAAGTTCTATGTTCTGAGTTCCTAAGTTCTAAGTTCAAACGCTTTCGATCCGCAATTGGGAAAGCCTGAATTTCGAAATTCAGGTTTATCGAGACAGAAACTGAGTTGCGTTTGAACTGAGAACTTAGGAACTCAGAACATAGAACTTAGAAAAACTCAACCTTGAAAATCAAAGGCGTTTTCGATCCACGCCACGCGTGGTTTTTGGCCTGGCGAAAGCCAGACTTCGATGACATCGAAACGGCACGGCACCTCGCCGATTTCGTGCGTTGAGAGATAGGCGTTGGCGAGGCGCGAAATCTGTTTTTGTTTGGCGGCACCAACCGCTTCCTGCGGCGCGCCCATTTGATCCGAGGCGCGGGTTTTGACCTCGATAAAACACAAGAACTCGCCGATTTGGGCGATGATGTCGATCTCGCCGCGCAATCCTTTTTGCAATGGTCGCCAGTTGCGCGCAATGATGCGCGCGCCTTTGACACGCAACCATGCGGCGGCGATGGCTTCGCCGTCGCGTCCGCGCTGTTGGCCGGCGTGGGAAGGGAAAAGAGCCATCAAGGGCTGCTTTTGGTTGTCGGTTTTGCCGGAATTTACGGCGCTGGCGGGCTGGCGGGCGCGGTGGATGCCGCAGGAGCGCCTGGCGCCGTTGCCGTGTTAGTCTGGGTCGTTTGAGTGGTTATCGAAGCTGTCGTCTGCGTCGTGGCCGCCGCCGCGCCGCCGCGCGTGGTGGGCCGAATCGAAACCGTGGAGCGCGCTCCGGTGCCGCGACTCACGCCGGTCGTGATCGGGATGCGCTGCTGAATCGCAATGCCGAACTTCCAAAAACCGAGTTTGTGGCGGCGCGCATAGGCTTCATCCAAAAGCCACTGCGAAGTGTCGAACGAAGTAGGCGAATAGAGATCGACGACGGCGTTGCCCGACCGCACCAGCATCCGGTTGAGCGACAAAACCTGACCTTCATACGGCCCTTTGCGGCCTTTATAAAAAACGTGGACAACGCGCACGCCATTCAAATCGGTGGGATATTTGGCGTCGAGATCGACATCCATATCCCGCCCCGCCGTCCAGTCGGCGATGGTTTTTTTGGCGAGCGAAAGCGCCGGATCGGTGGTGGGCGCCACGATTCCCGCCAGTCTCACCCGGTCGGGCGCGCCCAGAGTTAGCACCGGCTTAGGCGGATTGCCGGTTTGCACCGTGTCCACGCTTTGAATCGTGACCTGATCGCCCGCGGTCGCGCCGGCGATGCGAAACGCGTCGGGGAAAACCGGGTCGGCCGCTTTGTTGAGCGCTTTACCGCGCGTCTGCCCGGCGGTTGGGTCGAAAAAGGGCGCTCTGGGCGTGGCAACCGGCGTTGGCGTCGGATCGGGTTCGGGCGCTTTCAAAAAAGCGCAGCCGCTCGCGCCGGAAACCAGGAGCGGTGCAACAGCCAAAAGCAGGAAATAACGAGAGGTTTGCATAAAAAATTCAAACGACAAAGCGGAAACAGTAAATAAGCACGCCCTCAGTCAAATCGAAGTCGAACGCGTGGTTTTAAAAGCCTATCCCAAACCAACAAATAAACGTCAGGGCGCGAACAGATTTTAAACCAAAATATCGCGGGCGTTGCGAAGTCCCACGCGTTCGCGCCCCGGCGCGCCGAGCGCGCAGTCGCGGATCATACCCAGCGCCGCCGCAGGAGTAAAACGGCCCCAATCCGAGGCCCACGCCACGCGCCGCTCGCCCAGAATCGCCACCGCCATCGCAATCACGTCGCGCTCTGTATAGGCCGCAACCGGCAAAAACACGCAGTTGATGGCGTCCTTCATCGCCGGAACCGCCACATGCGTCAAGTATTCGTCCTGAGGGGACAACAGAAACCTCAGCGTCGAAAATTCGCGCGCGGCCTGAATCGCGGCTTCGAGCGTCGCCGGCGAAGAAACCGACAGCAAAATCGGCTTGGAATAGCGCCGCAACGCGTTCAAAACTTCGCGCCCGCCCGCCGTTGTAACCGCATCGGCGTCGCTGTTTTGCTCGATGAGCGCGCCGCAAAACGCCGGTTTGACCAGATATTTGCGCGCCAGTTCAGCGCTTTTTTCGGTTTGGTGAATCCCCACCGTGAGCCAGCCGCGAAAGCGCGCATCCATGCCCAAAAGCTCGACCAAATCTTCGACGCCGCCGCTCAAATCGCTGCTCGCCAGACCCGACGAAAAACACAGCGTTTCCACGCCGAACTGGTCGGCATAAGCGCTCGCCACGCTCGCCTCAGGCGCGCGCAAAGCCAGAGTTTCGGGCGTAACGCCGAGATGACAATGAAGGTCGATAAGTGGCATTTTTTAAGGTTCGAGGTTCGAGGTTCGAGGTTCGAGAGCAAGGGTTGTTTCTAACCTCGCGCCTCGCGCCTTCAGCCTCGCGCCTCTACTTGGTGAGCAAGCGCTTCAAATTGCCGCCTAAAACGGCGGTTTTCTGGTCGGCTGAGAGGCCCGACGCCAGAACCGGCCCCAGCGACGCCGACAAATAGCGCAGCGGCGAATAGGAAGCAAAAACCAGTCTGTCGGCGCCATTTGGCACGTCCGACGCGACGCGTTCCAAAGCGCCCGGCGCCAAAAGTCGCGCGGTTTCGAGATGATATTTGGGCGATGAGCGCAAAATCGACAGTGCCTCACCCAAATTTTCGCTCGAAACGCCCGCCAGCAAAAGCGGCGCGCCGGTGAAAGCCAAAGCGTCGGCCAGTTCGGTCGCATCGCCCGCGCGCGTGACTTCAACCGCGACGATGAGGCCGAGTTCGTCGCACTTGTGCAGAAGTTCCCTAAACGGCTGCAAACGCAGCGGCCAGCCCTGCGTCGCGGGGAAAAAACGGATCAGCCGCACGCCCTGCGCCGCGCATTTTTCGGCTTCGTCCAAACAATCGGGATAAGCGCGCGGATCGAGCGTAGCGGCGGGCAAAAGCTGATTCGCATTGGCGCGAACGGCTTCGAAAGTCGCTTGATTTCCGGCCCGAAAATCGTAGAAAATGCCCGTCGTGGACATCGCCACCGAGCGCGCGATCTGGCTTTGTCCCATCACATCGAGCAGCGTCGGCAAGGGTAGCTCGTCGCGGCCCGGCCAGGGGCCAAAGAGCGCGCAAGCGTCGAAAATGGTGGGAGCAGCCATAATTGCGGGAAAAGTCATGCCCCATTTTAAGGCAATTGGAGGCGGCGGGCAATTGAAGAAACGTTTTAGATCAATGGCCCAATCGTTCAAAGTTCAAAATTGGGCGTTCGAGGTTCCACGTTGGCTTTGGAAGAATGAATCTTGCACGCCGAACTTTAAACCTCGAATTTTGGATTATTTTGGCAGCGTCTAACAACCGTTACAAAAACAGCGTGACCGGCGCGCTTTCCACTTTCGCCGCGACGTTCATTTTGCCGCGTTTGTAGCCTTCCAAATCCAATAAAATCGACTCGAAGCCCCACTCGCGCAGCTTTGGCCCGATTTCGCTCCAAAAACCGAGCGCGTGCTCCATTTCCGATGGCGCGATTTCGATGCGGGCTTGCGGCGTCTCGTTTTCCACATAATGGCGCACGCGGACTTCGCGCAAACCGCGTTCGCGCAACCAAACTTCGGCGCGCCCGATGCGGTGCAGCGCCTCGCGCGTCACGCTCTGGCCGTAGGGAATGCGACTGCTCAAACAGGGCATCGCGGGTTTGTCCCAGGTTTGCAAACCGAGTTCGCGCGACAGTTCGCGGATTTCGGCTTTGCCTAAATCGGCGTCGCGCAGCGGCGATTTGACCTGTTTTTCCGCTCCGGCCTGTGCGCCGGGACGCCATTCTTTCAAATCGTCGAGATTGGTGCCGTCGCAGACCGCGTCGAAGCCTTCAGCTTGTGCCACGCGCTGCAACACGTCGAAAAGCTCGCTTTTGCAAAAATAACAGCGATTGGTCGGGTTGGCGGCGTAGTTTTCGTCCTCGATTTCGTGGGTTTCGACTTCGCGCAGCGGCGCGCCGATTTTTCGGGCCACTTCGCGCGCTTCCATCAGTTCTTCGGGCAAAAGCGAGGGCGAAATGCCGATCATGGCGACGGCGCGCTCGCCGAGTTCTTCGCGCGCGACTTTCAAAAGAAACGCCGAATCGACGCCGCCCGAAAACGCGATGATTACGCGGTTGAATTGGCTTAAATCGGCGCGTAATTGAGCTAATTTGGAGTTCATAATGATTTGAGTTCGACGCGCGGTTTAATCTCGTTTTTTCGACACAGAGGGCACAAAGGAAGCACAGAGGTTCACAGAGAATTTAAGAAAAACCTCTGCGAACCTCTGTGCTTCCTTTGTGCCCTCTGTGTCGAAAAAACGCTTTTAATCTTCCTGCGGCGCGAGAACCTGCAAAACGCCCGGACAGACACGGAGTTCCAGCGGCGTGGTGCCCCACTCGTCGCCGTCGAGTTGGACGGGAATCGGCGGCGCGCTTTCGATTTTAACACCCGTGGTCTTGAAATAATGCGCCGCGCCGCGCTCGACGTGCTGGCCGATGAGTAGCTGCATCACCTGCTGGATCGACTTCATTTTATTGGCGAAAGGAAACAGGCACAAATCGAGTTGCCCGTCATTGAGGCGCGCGCGTTCGGTGAAGCGAATCGCCCACGCATAGGAGGCCGCATTGCCCGCCATCAAAATCCAACTCAGCGCCGATTCGACGCGGCCATCAGGGAAAGTCAGCGTGACCTGCGTGCCCTGATGCACGACGGCGTTTTGCAGGCTTCGCAGCGCATAAGCGAAGTCGCGCAACACGAATTTGAGGCGCAAACTGGTGTCTTCGATGACTTTGGCGTCGAATCCGATGCCCGCCATCAGCAAAAAGTAGCGCGGCGTGGGCGCTTCGTCGCCATGTTTGGACGGGCCGCGCGCGCCGTCGAGCGGCAAAGCCAATCCCGCGTCGATTGTGCGCGTGTGGCCTTCGCGGATGATTTTGACGGCGCTTTTCCAGCCTTTGCCAAGCCCTAAATTGAAAGCGACGACATTGCCGGTTCCCATCGGCAAAATGCCGAGTTTGGTCTGCGATTTCTCGCCATTTGAGGCGCGCAAAATGCCGTTGGCAACCGCATTGACGGTGCCGTCGCCGCCCGCCGCGACGATCAATGGCGCTCCGGCGCGCGCCGCGTTTTCGGCGCGTTCGGAGATGCCGCCCGATTCGTCTTCGAAACCGATATGGACGGTGTGGCCGTGCTTTTCCAGTTCATTTTTGGCGGCTTCGAGCAAGCGCAAACGCGAGGCGCGCCCTTTCCCGACGCCCGCGGTGGGATTGGCGAGAATCAGAATCGGCGCTGGCGGCGCGAGCAAACGCGGCGACAGCGCTTCTGACAGGATCGAGGAAGGCATCGGAAGCGGTTTGATTCTAACGGAGCCGAGCGCGCGAAGTTTGAAGAAATGTGAGTTGACCACGATACAAACCCTTTAGGCCTAAACTTGCCATTTATGCCTCCATCCCTTCTCGCCTTCATCGGCGGCACCGGTTTCGACCTGCGCGGCCCCGATTCGCCCTTCCAAAACGCCCGCGACACCCAGATCGAAACCCGTTTTGGCCCCGCCGCCGTGACGCTCGCCACGCTCGAAGGCCGCGATGTCGTTTTCCTGCACCGTCACGCGCGCCCCGACGACATGACCAAAAAAGACGTGCCGCCGCACAAAATCAACTACCGCGCCAACATCGCCGCGCTCAAAAAACTCGGCGCGACCGGCATTCTGGCTTCGACTGCCGTCGGCGGATTGCGGCCCGAATGGAGTTCGGGAACCCTCGTTTTGCTCGATCAATTCTTGGATTTGACTACCAATCGCCACAAGACATTTTTCGACGCGCGCGCCGTGCATATCGACGTAACGCAGCCCTATTGCGGCCATCTGCGCGCTTTATTGCTCGCAACCGCGCGCGATTTAAGTCTCGATTTGAAAGATGGCGGCACTTATCTGTGCGCCGATGGCCCGCGTTTCGAAACCGCCGCCGAAATCAAGACTTTTGCGATGTGGGGCGCCGATGTCGTCGGCATGACCGGCGTTCCCGAAGCGACTTTGGCGCGCGAAGCCGAGATGTCTTACGTCGGAGTCTCGATTGTCACCAACGCGGCGGCGGGCATCAATCCCAACCCGCTCACGCATGAAGAAGTGATGGCGGAGATGAAAGAGGCGCTGCCGTGTGTGGCGAAGCTGTTTTTGGAAGCGGCGCGGCGCTATGAGGACGATGAAAACACGGCGGCGCGGCGCGCGACGCGGGATTTCGCGGTGGATGGATATGAACCAGGAAGCGAAATTTTGTAACGGCGAATAAATTCGCAGCCAGAAAAAGCCGTCGGCCTGCGCCGACGAATGCAGTTCTCGCCAACGCTTTCGAGTAACAGCGGGATTTCGTCGGC
>JAABUN010005783.1_pt1 | contig 14954 bp, 15 predicted proteins | sample 5559311 | NCBI WGS metagenome assembly JAABUN01 (sample SAMN10711877, study PRJNA513370) | rock metagenome | isolation source: Antarctica rocks | place: Antarctica: Victoria Land, Siegfried Peak sud | reverse complement strand
ACCGGGCCACTACCGTTACTGCTTGATGATGTACTCATCGTGCACCCTCCTCAAGGGGCTCACGAAGACCCTACAAACGTGGTCTGACCAAAACCGCTAAGTGCGACACGAACGCTGACGCAAGACAGACTCGAGCATCCGGGGTGCCGCGCACGCTATACGCGGCCGCCAGCGTGTGGTCCCTGGCGTTCTGGTTGAAGTCGACGAACACCGCACGCGGGTCGCGGTCTTTGCGCCACCAGGTGGTGGTCGCCTTCTCAGGGCACCGACGCTCCACCTCGCGAGCGAATGCCAACGCCGCGCGTCGCACATCGGTGAAGCCGTGCTCAGCCGGGATACGCACGTAGATGTGTAGACCGGACCCACCCGTCGTTTTCGGCCACCCAATCGCGCCCACATCATCCAGCACTTCACGCGCCACCGCTGCTACCTCTCGGACCGTTGCGAAGTCGCAGGCCTCACCTGGGTCAAGGTCGATCCGCCACTCGTCGGGGCGTTCCACATCGGCTCGGCGACTGTTCCACGGGTGGAACTCAACGGTCGACATCTGCACCGCCCAGATCACACTGGCCAGTTTGGTGACGCACACCTCGTCGGCGGTTCGGTTGTACCGAGGAAACGAAATGCGGACTGTTTCTAACCAATCTGGTGCACCCCTTGGCACCCGCTTCTGGTGCACCTTCTCCCCCTCGATGCCTTCGGGGAAGCGGTGCAACATACACGGTCGTTCCCGCAGCGCGTTGACGATGCCGTCGCCGACGGCCAGGTAATACTGTGCAAGATCCACCTTGGTATGCCGACCGACTGGGAAATAGACGCGGTCCGGGTTGGAGATGCGGACCGTGCGACCACCCACCTCCAGGTGAGTTGCGGGACTGCTGGGCTTAGCCACCTGAATACTTCACCACACCGACACCCGGCATGCCTGCAGCACCTAAGCCCAGGCCGTCAACAACGCGTTTGCCCTGGTGTCGGACAGGCTCGCCACCTGGTCCACCACGGCCCGAACGGCAGCGCTCTCATCCCCTGCGGCGAGCGCCTCGTGATGGGCCGCAGCGTGGATAGGATCGAGCCGATCCGGGTCGGCGCTGAACGTGTCGAAGAGAGCAACGACGATGCCCCGCTGCCCTTCCATCACGTCCTTGCGCTCGGTGCTCATCATCACAAAGTGCGCGGCCATTCCTTTGAGGACACTGGCTTGGGCTCGCACCTCGACCGGCACCTCTAACGTCGCGCCGTAACGCGTCAGGGGGCCGTTCCCGTGGGCGGCCCGCGTGGCCGCTTCAACGGTGTGGACGAAGTGTCCGATGAGGCGACTCGTCATGTCTTTGAGTGCCGCTAGCGAGGCGCGTGAGCCGTCGTGGTCGGTCGGGATCCACCCCGATCTCACGAGGCGATCCAAGGCTGCGGCGAGGTCGTCCGGTGGCAGGTCGCCCGCGTACCATTCGTGAGCGACGGTCACGATCGACTCGACTTCAGTCGGGGATCGCAGCGCTCGAAGGTCAATCCGGCGCGACGTCACCGCATCTTCGACGTCGTGCACGCAGTAAGCCACGTCGTCGGACCAATCCATCACCTCGGCTTCGAGGCATCGCTGGGTCGGGTCGCTGCCGACGGGCGCTCCCGCTCGCGCCCAGTGGTACGCCGGGGCGTCGTCGGCGTAGAAACCGAACTTGTGGGTGCCGGGGACCTCATGGCGGGCCCAGGGGTACTTGATGACAGCGTCGAGGCTGGCCCGCGTCAGGTTCAACCCGGCCGAGCTGCCATCGGGGTGCAGTCGCTTGGCTTCGAGGCGCGTCAGCACCCGAAACGTCTGGGCATTGCCCTCAAAGCCGCCGTGCTGCTCGGCTAACTCGTCAAGCACCGACTCGCCGTGATGCCCAAACGGTGGATGGCCGAGGTCGTGCGCCAAACACGCGGTGTCGACGACGTCTGCGGCGCACCCCAGCGCTGCGCCGAACTCCCGACCGATCTGGGCCACCTCAAGGGAGTGAGTCAGCCGGTTGCGCACAAAGTCATCCGACCCGGGTTGCACCACCTGCGTCGTCAACGCTAGACGCCGCAAGCCAGCGGAGTGCAGCACTCGGGCCCGGTCTCTCGCAAAGTCGTCGCGGTCTGCTCTCTTGTATGCCGGGTCTTCGGGCAGCAGCCTCGCCTGGTCGTTCGACGTGTAGCCCAACGGTGGGGTCTCGCTGATGGTCATCCGCGCGCCGCAGTGCGACGGATGGCGGCGAAGCGGCTCAGGCCAGCGACGATGACGGGACGGATCGGGCGCACCGGCACGTCGGCATACCCACCGTTGTGGAGCCCGGCGCGCATCTCGAACGCGCACCGAGCAGCACGGTCGCCGGTGCGGGCCATGGACCAGGCCATCGACGCGAGGTAGAGCGGGATGAACGGCAACCCAAGGCACGCCATCCATTGCCGAGCGTGCACTTCTTCGTGCTCAAGCAGCCGGGGTCGCCAGCGCCGCAGATGCTCGAAGTCGGTGCGGGTGATGACCACGTCACCGATCGTGAAGGCGCTGCCGGTCGGGAAGGTCCAGCGGTATCCTTCGGCCAAGCGCAAACCGTTGGGCCCAGGCCGCAGGGTGGCACCCCCACAGTTCGCAACGGCCAACCCCAGCGGTGTCGAAAGGTTGAGCCAGTTGGCGATGGATCGGACGCGCATCGATTAGGTGCTCGGCGCGAATCGGGCCGCCGAGCGCGCTTTGGCCTTCGCCGCCTCCACGTCGCGGTCTTTCGGTGCCCCGCGAGAGGTCAACGCGTCGAGCATCTGCTGCGTTGCAGCGGCGATCTGGTCGACGGCAAGGTCGTAGGCCGCCTCGTTGGCTGCCGAAGGCTTGGCGGTGCCGCCGATCTTGCGGACGTACTGCAACGCGGCAGCACGCACCTCCCCCGTCGTGGCAGGTGGATCGAAGTGGTGCAGTTGTCGAATATTGCGGCACATGACCCCATTCTGGCGATGTGCGGCCCCCAGGTCACGCGAACTCCTCAGAGATCCCCGGCCAGACCTCCCTAGACTCGACTGTGTGCCTCAATCCGTGACCGTCAGCATCACCCGCCATATCGACCCCGGCCAAGCCGACCGGATGGTTGCGTGGATCAACTCAGGCGCCTCGTTGGCCGAGCGGTTCGACGGCTTCCTCGGCACTGGGTGGGTGCGTCCAGCCTTCGACTCCGACCAGTGGCACATGCTGTACCGCTTCGAAGATGCCGAAGCGTTGGCCCGGTGGGAGGCCTCGGAGCAGCGCCGGTGGTGGTTGCAGTCAGCCGGCGGCATCGTGGGTGAGAGCGTCGAAGAGCGCCGCACCGGCATCGAAGGGTGGTTCGACGACCCCAGCAGCACCGACGTCGCGGATCTACGCCCGAAACCCCCTGCCCCGCCACGGTGGAAGCAGGGCGTCGTCATCTGGATGGCGTTCTTCCCACTCAGCCTGCTGTCCACCTGGCTACTCGCCATCGTCCTGCCCACCGACACTGCGTTGGCCTTGCGAGTGCTCTTGGGCACCTTCATTTTGACGCCGATCATGACCTACATCGCGCTGCCTCAGCTCACCTCGCTGATGAGTTGGTGGCTGGCCGGGGATCCACCCCCATGGAAACGTGATCGATCGTCGGCGAAGGACTCTGATGCCTGACGTGGCTCCGCACACCCCGTTGCTCGAAGCCCACGAATTGGGCCAGTGGCTATCGAAAGGCGAGCCAGAGCGGCCCGTCGTGATCGATGTTCGCTGGACCCTGGGCCGTGGTGTCAAGGCCAATAGGGACGAATATGTGGCCGGTCACATCCCAGGCGCCGGCTTCTTAGACCTCGAGACCGCGCTCGCGGGCCACCCTCGAGCCGATGGGGTCGGCGGGCGTCACCCGCTGCCCGACATCGCTGCCGCTACACGGGCGTTTCGGACCGTGGGTATCACCGCAGACCAGCCCGTGGTGGTCTACGACGGCGCGACCTCGCTGGCGGCGGCGCGAGCGTGGTGGGTGTTGCAGTTTTTCGGCAAGCACGACGTCTACGTGCTCAACGGCGGGTATGCCGCATGGCTCGCTCTAGGCCAACACAGCGCCACGGGGGAAAGCCCAGTAGCGCCAGGCGACGTTGTACTCACCCCAGGAGGCCGCCTGACGATGGATGCCGACGAAGTGGCGGCATACGTCGAGTCGCTGACCTCTGCCCCTGCTCCACCTGCACCGCCTCGGGTACTCGTCGACGCCCGAGCTCCTGAGCGGTACCGAGGCGACGTCGAGCCGATGGACCGGGTTGCCGGCCACATCCCGGGGGCGGTGAATCTAGCGACGCTCGGAACTCTCAACCAAGACGGGAGTCTCGACCCAGCAGCGGTGCGCACCCACCTTGGTGATCTCGGTATCGACGACACCACCGAGGTTGCGCTCTACTGTGGCTCGGGGGTGCAGGCCGCCCATTTATCGCTGACTCTGGAAGTGGCTCAACCCGGAAGGCCCGCGCCGACGCTGTATGTCGGGTCGTGGAGCGACTGGGTCAGCGATCCGAGCCGACCGGTCGCCACCGGCGACTAAGACGAAGCAGTTGGGACGAGGCAACTAGGACGAGGTGATGGGGCCACGCCACAGGCTTTCGCCGCTGTGTGTGGGGTCTCCGTCGTAATGCTCCACGGACACGTCGACCATCGCGAAGGTGTCGGTCGAGAGACCCGGGGGAAGCACCAACTCAGTTCCGTCGCCGTTCAGGGTGCCCAGGGTGACCATGCCGGTGTCCTCGTCACCCAGCAGCCACACTTCGAGGTACCCGTCGGTGACGTCTGGCAGCGCGGCCGTGTCCAGGCGCAGCACACGCTGTCCGTTGCGTTCGTAGATGTCGGCCTCGCCCGCCTCGACGGAGTCTGCTAACGGCGCGAGCTGTGCGGACGCTACACGCTGATCGCTCGGTTGCTCTGCCGCGTCGAGGATGATCAAACCGATCCACATCACGGCGGCACCGGCCGCAGCGGCTCCCAACACAGAAAGTCCGGAGAATCGTCGTCGGCGAGGCCGCAGGGTCTGCACACTGCGCGAACCAGGCTGGTGCCTGCCGACGTGTGTCACCGGAGCGGGGACACCAGGCTCGGGCTGGGCCTCGATGGCGGCAGCGATACCGGCCCACACGTGGTCGGGCGCTCGCACGGGCACGGGGCCGCCGTCAGCCAAGATGGCCGACACCGCGCTGAGTGAGTCAACGTCGTCACGGCATACCGAGCAGGTTTCGAGGTGCTTGAGGTTGCCGTCAGTGCCGTCACCGATCGCGACGAGAGCGAGCTCGTCAGGTTCTAGATGCATGCTCGGCCTCCAATCGGGTTTCGAGTCGGCGCAGCGTACGCGCAATGTGACTCTTGACGGTTCTTAACGGCATATCTAAATGCTGCGAAATCTGTGCGTGCGTTGAATCTTCAAAAAAGGCCAAGACCATAATCTGTCGTTGTGGATTGCCGATGCGCTCTAGTTCCTCCCACAACAGCAACAGCTGATCTATGCGCTCTGGTGTCATGGCATTCGGAGCGGGGCGTTGGTCCAGATTGCCGAGCAGCACATTGGGGTCGGCGCTGTCCTCATCCTTGCGATGACGGTGGCTGAGGTGGTCGGCAATGCGGTGGCGGGCAATCCCCACCAACCACGCCCCTAGTGGTGCCTGATCGACCTGATACCGGGAGTGTGATTGCCACGCCGACACGAAAACCTGCTGCGTCACGTCGTCGGCATCCCCGGGCCCAACGGACTTCACCGCCAGGGCGTGAATCAGGCCACCCCACCGTTGGTAGGCCGAGCGCAGGGCGTTGGCCTCGCCGGTAGCGAAGGCGCGGGCAAGCACGATGTCCTGGTCTACCTTCACCTGTGCTTGCTCTAACCGCCTGGTCACCGCCCCACCGTAGCGACCGCACCTGCTTGCCTCTGCCACACATCGGCAGCCGCAGTGGTGCAGTGCGCCATACAGAAGTGGCGCTGTAGCGCCAGATTCGTATGGCGGAGGCGATTGCGCTCTCTAGCCGCCGGAGACTGACAACTCGGCCGCCGCAATCGTGGCGCGTTGGGCCGCGTTCAACTCTCTGGAATCAAGCCAAAACTCGGGGAGGATGACACGCCGGGCCGACCCCGTGCGGCCCCGCGAGCCTTCTGCATCCCCGGGCCAGGTCTGATCCAGATCGAGGGTGTCGATCAGGCGATCCAACGCGTCGAGCGAATCGATCAGTCCGAGCTGGTGACGCAGCGTGCCGCCGACAGCAAACCCCTTGAAGTACCACGAGATGTGTTTGCGGATATCGCGGCAGGCTTGCGGCTCGTCGCCGTAGAAATCGGTGAGGTATGCGGCGTGCAACCTCAGCGTCTCGCACACCTCGCGCAGCGTCGGCTCCACCCGCTTGCTCGACCCGGCGAAGGCAGCGGCGAGGTCCGTGAACAACCACGGCCGGCCCAGACAGCCTCGGCCCACCACGACGCCATCGCACCCCGTCTCGCGGACCATCCGGACGGCATCGTCGGCCGACCAGATGTCGCCGTTGCCCAGGACAGGGATGGACCTCACGGTCTGCTTGAGCGCCGTGATCTTGGACCAATCGGCAGTGCCGCTGTAGGCCTGGGCGGCGGTGCGGGCGTGCAACGCAACGGCGGCGACGCCCTCGTCTTCGGCAATCCGACCAGCCTCGAGATAGGTGATGTGGTCACTGTCGATGCCGATGCGCATCTTGACCGTCACCGGGACGTCGGCCGGTGTTGCCTCCTTGACCGCTGAGCGGACGATCGAGCGGAAGAGGTCGAGCTTCCACGGCAGGGCGGCTCCTCCGCCTTTGCGCGTGACTTTGGGGACGGGGCATCCGAAGTTGAGGTCGATGTGATCGGCACGGTCCTCGGTGACCAACATTTTGACGGCTGCGCCTACGGTGGCCGGGTCGACGCCATACAACTGGATGGAGCGCGGTTGCTCGTCGTCGTCGTGCTCGATCAGGCGCATCGAGATTGGGGTGCGCTCCACCAAGGCCCGGGACGTGATCATCTCGGATACGTACAAGGAACTCGACCCCGATGCTCCATGGGCGCTTTGGATCGGCTGGCCCTCGTTGCCGGACTGTCTGCAGAGTCGGCGAAACGCCCTGTTCGTGATCCCCGCCATCGGTGCCAACACCACGGGCGAGGCGATGGTGTGCCGCCCGATCTGAAGCGGCGGGGCCACGACCTTTTTCCGCTGATCTACAACCGTCATGGCGCCATCCTCTCAAAGAGCTGCCGTACCTCGACACGCCTGGCGAGCGGACGTCGATCATCAACGAGGACCGGATCTGACATGCCCCCCGTGGTGAACGGTCTCGAGGCGCTAGTCGGCGATGAGTCGCTTCCCCACACCGGCCGCGCCGTCGAGGGCGTATCCCCACTGTGCGTAGCGCGCGATCAGCGCCTCGTTGCCGGAGCGCACCTGCACGTTGAGTTTGGGGCAGCCGCGATCCATCAGCAGGCGCTCCACCTCGACGAGCATGGTCGTGCCGAGGCCCTGGCCTTGGTGTTGGGGGGCCACGGCAAAGTAGTAGAGCCAGCCTCGGTGGCCGTCGAACCCCGACATGGCACTGGCGACGACGTGGTCCTGGTGTATGCCGACCAGGAACAACTCGGGCTGGACGGACATCTTGCGCTCTATGTCGCGATACGGGTCATTCCACGGCCGGGTGATGCCGACCGTGTGCCATAGGGCCACCACCTCGTCGGTGTCGGCGCGGTTAAAGGCGCGAATCTGCATACTGGCCATCAGACCACGGTTGATGGCCGGTAACGCGGAACTACTGGACGACGAGCACCCGGTCGCCCTGGTCCATCCGACCGGCCGACCACAGCAGGTCTGCAGCTGCCGTGGACAACCGGCAACACCCGTGGGACGCGGGGTACGGCGGGATCGAGTACGAGCCGTGCAGCGCACGCCCGCGGTCGAAGTACGACGGGCGGTACAGGTTGCCCAAATATCCCGACTGCCACCCGCTGCTGTAGGTGTCGTGGACCCGGAAAGAACCCTTGTAGGTGTTCGCGTTATAGGTCCGGCCGTAGTACTCGTACGGCTTGCCATTACCGGTCGACGTGTTGAAAATCCGGTGCGTCCGCCCGCTGCGTACCTCGAGTACCAACTGCTTGCCCAGGTGGACTTCCATCCGATACCCAGACCCGCCAGCGGGTGAGATTTTCGAGTCGTTGGCGAGCGCGGCGCGGGTATTGCGTCCGAAAACAGCGTCGCGTGTCAGGCCGTGGCGCTTCTGTAACGCCCATACGGCCTGCTGGGTGAGGTGGCCGAAAAAACCGTCGGCGCGCCCGCACCAGTACCCTCGGGCGCTCAATCCTCGTTGTAGCGACGCCACTCCTGAGCCTCGACTGCCTCGTCGATACACCGAGGCCGCGTCGGCGGGGGCCGCCATCAGTACGGTCGCAGCCGTCGCACCGATTCCGCTGAGCAACACTGCTCGTCGACTTGTCTGAAGGTCGTTGATGTTCATGATCCACCTCTCGTCACGGGAAAGTTCTTGAGGTGATTATGAGCGATTGCGCTCGGCCTTGATACCAAAGACCGGTAACGATCGGGACTCGGAAACAGGGTCCAGCTCTCGCGCCCGAACGCAGCGCTGCCGAGTTTGTCCCGACGCCACGCCCGCCGAAATCGGCCCACGGGTTCATGTGAACCCGAGGGCTGATTTATCGCCAGATCAGCAGCCGAGTAAACGCGCTCCCAGGTATGCGGTCACCTGGTCGACCGCAACCCGCTCTTGGGCCATCGAGTCGCGCTCACGGATCGTGACGGCCTGATCATCGAGGGTGTCAAAGTCGACGGTGACGCAAAATGGCGTACCGATCTCGTCCTGGCGGCGATAACGGCGACCAATAGCACCCGAGTCGTCGAAGTCAACCATCCACAGCTGGCGCAGTTCGGCCGCGAGGTTCTTGGCGGCCGGCGATAGATCGGCGTTGCGGCTCAGCGGCAACACTGCGACCTTGATCGGCGCCAACCGGGGGTCGAGTTTGAGCACGACCCGCTTGTCAACGCCGCCCTTGGCGTTGGGGGCCTCGTCCTCAGTGTAGGCATCGACCAAGAACGTCATCAGCGAGCGCGACAGACCAGCCGCAGGCTCGATGACGTAGGGCGTGTAGCGCTCGCCCGAGGCCTGATCGAAGTAGGTCAGGTCGGTTCCCGAGTGCGACGAGTGCGTTTTCAGGTCGAAGTCGGTGCGGTTAGCGATGCCTTCGAGCTCGCCCCACTCGGTGCCCGCGAACTTAAAGCGGTACTCGATGTCGACGGTGCGGTCGGAGTAGTGCGATAACTTCTCGGCCGGGTGCTCGTAGATCCGCAGGTTCTGTGGGTCGACGCCGAGGCCGACATACCAACCCATACGCTCCTTAATCCAGTACTCGTGCCATTCCTTGGCGCTGGAGGGCTCGACGAAGAACTCCATCTCCATCTGTTCGAACTCGCGGGTGCGGAAGATGAAGTTGCCGGGGGTAATTTCGTTGCGGAAGCTCTTCCCGGTCTGAGCGATCCCAAACGGCGGCTTCTTGCGGCTTGCGGTCAGCACGTTGGCGAAGTTGATGAAGATGCCTTGCGCCGTCTCGGGCCGCAGGTAGTGCAGCCCGGACTCGTCCTCGAGCACCCCGAGGTAGGTCTTGAGCATCATGTTGAACTCGCGCGGCGCGGTCCACTCGCCCTTGGTGCCGCAGTTGGGGCAGTTCAGATCGGCGATGTCGACATCGTCCGGGTCGATCTCCTTACCCTTCTTGGCGGCCTTTTCGGCGATGGCCTCTTGTATGTGGTCGACGCGAAAGCGCTTGTGGCAGCTGAGGCATTCGGTCAGCGGGTCCGAGAACTCGCCGACGTGACCGGAGGCCACCCAGGTCTGGCGCGGCAAGATGACCGAGGAGTCCAGACCCACCACGTCGTCACGGGTCTGCACCATCGCGCGCCACCACTGACGTTTGATGTTGTCTTTGAGGGCCACTCCCAGGGGGCCGTAGTCCCACGCGGACCGTGTGCCGCCGTAGATCTCCCCACAGGGGAAGACAAAACCCCTGCGCTTGCAGAGGCTGACGACGCTTTCAACGGTGGTGGGGGCTGCCATGCGCGCCATCCTAAAGCGCGGGTCCGATTAGGCTGCCATCGTGCCTGCATCCCCGAAGTCCTCCGCCACTAGCCCTGACCAAGGCCCTAAGCCCGGCGGCATACGTGCGCGTATTGAGAACGCCAGCACCCCTGCGGTGACCGCCCTGGCCAGGGTGCCTGCGGCGGTCCCGTTCTTGGTGATGCTTGCCCTGATGTTGACCGGCATATTCGTGGACGGAGTGTTCGGCACGGTTTTGTTGGGGGTGCCGCTGGTGTTTTTGGGCTGGTTGCTGTTCCTGACATGGCCGCACCTCAGCCTCTCCGAACGCGTGATGCGTTCTGCGGTGCTCTTGCTGGTGGTCGGCATCGCGGTCACCCAGATCATCCCCCGTTGAGACTGCTTTTGAGAATTATTCTCACATAGGAGCAACCCGAGTGACTTCGACGCACAGCCTCACGCTTGGTGCCAACGCGGTATCGGCGCATCGCCTCACTCACGAGGTCATCGTCACGCCGATGCATCGCCTTGGGCCGTGAGGATCGCCTTGTAAGCCGAGCTTTTCGTCGCAGGGCCATCCAACGGCGGTCTATTGAGGCGCTGAACGGTCGATGGCACCCCCGTAGCGCCGGTCGCGGTCGACATACATCTCGATGGCCCGCCACAGGTCTCGCCGATCGAAGTCGGGCCATAGGGTGTCGAGGAAGACCATCTCGGCGTAGGCGCTCTGCCACAGCATGAAGTTCGAGGTGCGCTGCTCCCCCGATGAGCGCACGAAAAGGTCCACGTCGGGGACGCCCGGGTGATAGAGGTGTCGGGCGATGGTGCGTTCGTCGATGCGCGCCGGGTTGATCTTGCCTGCGGCCACGTCGGCACCGATGGAGCGCACCGCGTCAGCGACCTCAGCGCGACCGCCGTAGTTCACGCAAAAGTTGAGGGTGATGACGTCGTTGTCTTTGGTGCGTTCTTCGGCGGCGAGCAGTTCGTTGATAACCGAACGCCACAGTCGTGGTTGCCGCCCAGACCACACGACGCGCACCCCCCAGGAGTCCATCTCGTCGCGGCGACGGTGAATCACGTCACGGTTGAAGCCCATCAGGAAGCGGACCTCGTCGGGGGATCGCTTCCAGTTCTCGGTGGAGAAGGCGTAGGCCGACACGCACTTCACCCCGATGTCGATGGCCCCGGCGATGACGTCGAGCAAGGACGCCTCTCCAGCTTTGTGGCCCTCGACGCGGGTCAACCCTTGGCCGTTGGCCCAACGCCCGTTGCCATCCATCACGATGGCGACGTGCTTGGGGACTGCCGCGGCCGGGAGTTTTGGGGGTTGAGCGCCGCTGGGGTGCTCGAACGGCTTTCGAGGTGCAACGCGAGGCCCGACCATGTGCGCGATCATGTCAGAGGGGGCTCAACCGCCTCGACGTACCGCAGCGCGCGCAGGCCCCGCTCCAGATGCCACTGAAGGTATGCCGCCACGAGGCCACTGGCTTCGGTGCGGTGTTGGCGCGCGCTGGCCTCGGCCCCGTCCCAGTCGCCCGTCTGCAACTCGCCGAGCAGGATGAACGTCTCCGGTGCCGGGGCCGAGGACCCGGGCGGTCTGCATACCGGGCACACCGCGCCCCCGATCGCGACGTTGAAACCCCGATGCGGGCCGGGTGCTCCGCACCTCGCGCAGTTGTAGAAACTCGCAGCCCACCCGGCGATGGCCATAGTACGAAGGAGATAACTGTCCAGGACCATCCTCGGCTCGTGCTCACCGGAGGCCAACGACGACAAGCCGCCGGCGAGCAGCACAAACTGTTGAGGGGCGACCTCGTTCTCGCTGATCAGGTGGTCACAGAGCTCAAGCATGGCGTTAGCGGCGGTCCACGCGTCGTAGTCGTGCGAGATGGCCTCACCATAGGACGCGAGCCCCTCAGCTTGGGTCACCGTGTCGAGGTTTCTGCCCTCGTAACACTGCACATCGACAACCATGCCCGGCTCAAGCCGTGCCCCGAACTTAGACCTCGTACGCCGAACTCCCTTGGCCACCGCACGTACCTTGCCCCGCCCCCGCGTCAGCATGGTGACGATCCGATCGGCTTCCCCCAACTTATGGGTCCGCAGCACGATGGCGGCGTCCCGATACAGCGGCATCCCCCTATTGTCCCCCCTTGTGATGACCGGCTCGACGTTCGACAGTCCCCGCGAGGTAGGCGACTTCGCGCGCGCAGGCACCGCCTCATCGAACACATGTCCTATACTGGCGAGATGGACGCGAGTTGGCAAGGCAGTCTCTTGGACCAGATCGACGAGGTCGGGCTGCGCAGCCTCACCTCCTCGGTGCAGCGCACCCACCTCGATCACGGTGCGTGGATCGACGTGAGGCCAGGGTGGGTCACCGGCTCCGACGAGCTCTTCGACCGGCTCCGGATCGGCGGATCGGGCCACGTGGATTGGCAGGGTGAGCGCCGCCACATGTTCGATCGAGTGGTGGACACCCCCAGGTTGTTGCGCCATTACGACGAGGGCGAGCTGCTCCCAGACGCGGTCGTGACCGACGCCCGAGACCGCCTCAGTACGCACTATCGCGACGAGTTGCGCGAGCCGTTTCGGACCGTTGGCATGTGTCTGTATCGCGACGGTCGAGACAGTGTGGCGTGGCACGGAGACCGGTTCGGCCGCAGCGCCACCCACGACACCATGGTCGCTATCGTGTCGATCGGGGCACCTCGCGCGCTGATGTTCCGACCCAGAGGAGGTGGGTCCTCGATCCGCCATGTGCTCGGACACGGTGACCTCTTGGTGATGGGTGGATCGTGTCAGCGCACCTGGGATCACTGCGTGCCGAAAACATCAACGACCACCGGTCCACGGATCAGCATCCAGTTCCGGACGCGTGGAGTCCGATAGCGATCAGGAGGCAGTCAGACCCCTGAGCCTCACGTGGCGCTCAGTGATCCCAATAGTTCGCGAACGTCGGCCGCGCAGTCGCAGCGCAACGCTCGGCTGGCGAGGTCCTGCAACGTCTCGGAGGTATGGCGACGCAACGCTGCTTTGACCCGTGGCACCGCGACGGGGGTCGCGCTGAGCTCGTCTACCCCAAGTCCGACCAGCAGCGCTGCGGCCGCAGGGTCACTGGCCGCGCCGCCACACACCCCGACGTTGACCCCCTCAGCCGCGTCACGGCATACCGAAGCGATCAGGGCGAGCACCGCCGGGTCCAGCGGGTCGAAGAGGTGCTCGACCCCAGCGTTTCCGCGCTCTGCGGCCAGCGTGTACTGCGTAAGGTCGTTGGTCCCGATGCTCACAAAATCCAACAACGTCGACATCGCTTCGGCGCGCAAGGCCGCAGCAGGCACCTCGACCATAATGCCGACTTCCAGAGCCTCCGGCCGACCAGCGTCCACACGTTCCGCCGCTTCTTCTAACCGATCGAGAGCCCACTGGACTTCGTTGACTGTGGCGACCATCGGAAACATCACGCGCACCGGGTACTCCTGCGCCACAAGGCACACCGCCTCAAGCTGATCGAGCAGCACCGCCGGATCGTCAACGAAAGACCGCAGCCCGCGTACACCGAGGAAGGGGTTTTCTTCCGGCCTCTGCTTCCAGAAGGCCAGCGGTTTGTCGGCGCCAACGTCCCAGGTGCGAATCGTCATCATGCGCCCGCCCAGGGCTTGGGCGAGCGCCGTGAACTCGGCTACCTGTTCGGCGACCGTTGGCGCGGTACCCCAATCGCCGAACATCACCTCGGTCCGCACCAAACCCGATCCCTCAGCGCCCAACTCCACCGCGCGACCAGCCTCCGACGCACTCGTGACGTTGGCCTTCACGCTGACGAGCACGCCGTCGGCAGTTTGTCCAGGTTCGCCCGTCGCAGCTCGATCGGCGCGTTGCTGTTCGGCACGATCACTCAGCATCTGCTCGAAGTCGGTGCGCTGCCCATTATCAGGGTCCAGCCACGTCCGCCGATCCCGAGCATCGAAAGCCACGACGGCTCCCGCTGGCCAGTTGGCTGCCTCACCCACCCCAGTGAGCACCGGCACGCCGCGAGCCGAGGCCACGATCACCCCATGCCCGGTCGATCCGCCGCCGATGGTCACGATGCCGGCGATCTGGTCGGCATCCAGGCTGACTGCGGCGGCAGGGTCCAATTCCTGGACCACGAGAATGCGTGCACCTCCCCCGTTACCTCCGGCATGCTCCTCAGCCTCAGGCTGGATGAGTTGCCGGAGCACCCGCACGGTGACGCTGCGCACATCTTGAGCCCGCTCACGCTGGTAGTCATCGTCAAGTGCGTCGAACTGTGCAGCAACCGAATCACCGGCCCGCTGCCACGCCTGCGCTGCACCCACGCCCTGCTGCATCTCTTCGCGCGCCGGGCCGGCCAGCCCGACGTCCTGGACGAGCGCCAAGTGAGCCTCAAAGATCTCCGCCTCGTTCGCACCCACCTGAGCCCGCGTTGTCTCGATCAGAGACTGCACATCGCGGGATGCAGCGGCAATGGCTTGGTCCAGCCGATCCGCCTCGGTGCCACTGTCCCCCGACGATTCGTAGGCGTCCGCATCTACATCAGCCGCTGGGCGGCACACGACCCCGATCGCTGCCTCCAGGCCCGAGCCCATCGTTGGCTCGCCACCGCGCTTTCCGTCCTCCTCTGCGTTCGCCTCTGTCGGCGATGGCTCCACCGTCAGGCAGGGGCCGCCCGCACGGTCACCAAACCCGGTAGCAGCCAAGGCCGTCAGGGCATCGAGCACGTCGACGGCTTGTTTTCCCAATGCAGCAACCTCGATGCGGTGCCCTTGGTGCACCCCCAGCGAAGCCACCGCACTCAAACTCCCAGCCTCAGCAACCCGATCTGAGCCGTCGAGGTTGCGCACTCGGACCCGGGCATCGGAAAAGG
>JAABUN010005782.1_pt1 | contig 14955 bp, 23 predicted proteins | sample 5559311 | NCBI WGS metagenome assembly JAABUN01 (sample SAMN10711877, study PRJNA513370) | rock metagenome | isolation source: Antarctica rocks | place: Antarctica: Victoria Land, Siegfried Peak sud | reverse complement strand
ACCGACACGACCAACGGTCGACCATCTACTGCGGCCGCCTCAGCAAGCTCTCGACCATGCCCCTCGTGCTGGGTTGGAGACATCACCACCAACAACTCTGGTAACTGATCACCCAAATCGTCACGTAGCTCCTCAGCCAACTGGGGGGCATTGCCGGTGCTCTGCGGGTTATAAATGACGACAACACGGTCAAAGGGCCTCATAGGCTCAGTCTGCCCCGAAACGGTCACCGCGCCCGGGGAAATAAGGCCACGCTCAACAACGCCACCACCGGCCAACAAAACGTACAACCGGTCCAGCAACACATCAGGGTCTACGTTCACCTGCACACCGTAAGACTCACGAAGTCCCACACGGCGATCGTCATATGGGGTGGACTACGTCCAGCGCGCTACCGACATCCCGGGTCAGCGCCTGCTCGTGCTCGATCCTTGGTTTTTTGCGGCGTGAGGTGCTCGATGACGTCAACCCTGTCAGTCAGCTCGATATCGGCATAGTGCTCTCGCATGCCGGTGAGCATGACCGTAGCGGGCCACTCGGTGCCGCGGCCCAGGAATGCCGCAGCCTCGCTCAGAGGCATGCTGGTGCACACCGTCACCATCACGTCGACTGAACTGTGCGGAGGCACGTCGCTCACGTACTTCATTACGCCTGGCAGGATCGGACTCTCGTTCCAGCGAACTGTCGACGTCTTGGAACCATCGAGGATTGCAGGGAACAGCCGGCCGACTACCGAGAGCTGCTGATGGCGGTCCACCCACCCAGTCTGGGACACGAACGCTTCGCTGAGAAAGCCAAGCGCAGGCCGCTCCGCGCTTATCGTGGGTCCGTGACCTCGCAGCTGATCGGCGCTGGCCTTCCCCGAAAGGGCATCTCTTCTATGCGTGAAGCGCTCCGGCACCGACAACGGCCTCGTTGCTCGATGTGCTTCTAGTCTCAGACAGCTACAAGTTGTAGATAGGCCATACCCATCACGTCCCGGTAGCCACGAAGATACTTATCCCTTTGGCGAGATGCTCGTTCACGCACTTCAACGGCGTCGGGGTGGTCGTACTCGTGGGAGGCCAGCCAGGATGCGTAGCGGGCGTTGTAGCCCGATTCGAACGCGTCCCATTCGCCGAGGCTGGCTTCATGGATTGAAACAGGAGCGAACCCTGCCGCAACTGCTAGGTCTGCTAAGTCGGCGGTGGTCACCAGTTCATCGGCTCGACCAGATAGCTGATTCAGCGCTTGGGGCGTTGGTGGCCGGGACCAGATCACTTCTCCGTAGATCAATCGGCCTGCTCGCGGGAGGATCTCACGAATTGCCGTGAGAGCTGCTGTGTAGTCCAGAGGTTGGTTGTCTTCAACAGGGCGGCCCCACACTTGACTAGCGCCGATACAAATGACCGCATCGTGGTCGAGGGTCATGTGGTCCCTACCATCTGCGCAAAGCAGGTTCACTCGCTCAGTGAGCCCGCGCTGCTGAGCCAACTGACGACCATGGGCGATAGATACCTCATTGACGTCTACCCCGGTGGCCATGCAAGACGGCGTACAGGCCACCACGCGTAGAAGCAGCTCGGCCCAGCCACAGCCAATGTCCACGACCCTCGAAGGGGAGGAGGCGGCTAAGAAGTTGACGAGCGTATTGGCGCGGCCTTCTGACAGTGGCGTCATGAAGGTCAGGTCTTCGTAGGGCTGAGACAGTTGGATTTCCACTGGCCCATCTTCACAGTAACCGCTGGTGTGCGGTAGCGATTTGGCACCGCCTGTGTAGCGCTGACAATTAGAACGACAAGTGCAGGCGACAGTTGCCGGGTCGCCGAAGCCGATGCCGTGGGCTCCCTACGCACGAGTCCCGTAGAGCGAACGGTAAGCGGCATCGACCGCGGGCTGATCGCGTTGGGGTAGTCGCGTGGCAGAAGGGATCCTTGGTGGACGTCGTCCGGGCCGCTTCTTACCGGTGCCAGAACGTTGCTTCTCCTCGCCGCACATCGGTTTCCTTGATTGACAATGGCTCCGCCCGATCGCATTCGAACCGGGTTTGCAACGAGAGCGAGAGGGTCTGCCCAGACCAGAGACGGGTCCTATAGGGCCGAAGGCTGCGTGCGCCGGTCGCTGCCAAGGATCGCCATGTAGTGAACGTCGATCCACTCCTCGTCGAACAGGAGAGCATCACGTCCGGTGCCTTCGTGGATAAAGCCGACTTTCTCGTACACGTGTCGCGCCCGAGGGTTGAAGTCGTAAACCTCAAGTGAGATGCGGTGCAAGCCCATAGGACCCAGCCCGTGCTCCACGATGAGTCGAGTTGCTTCTGTCCCGAGGCCCCTGCCTCGGCCAGGTCGGCCAATGAGCGTGCGAAAGCTGCAGGACCGGTTGCCCTTGTCCCATTCGTTCAGGACAACTTCGCCCACCAGTTCACCGCTTGCTTTGTCGATGACGCCGAGGACAAGCCGGTCATCGGCCGCGGCCCAGGTCCCGTAGATTGCACGGAGGTCTTCGATCGGCATGTCGAGTGCTTGCTCGGTGCTGCGATGGATCGAGCCGGTGAGACGCGCAATCTCGTCGTCTTCGCGGATAAGGCGGTCGATGGTGTCGGCATCGCCGGCGAGGATGGGTCGCTACGTGACTAGGTCACCGACGAGCGTGGGCTTAGCGGTGAAAGCAGTGGACATGCCTTTAGTCTCGCATCGCGAATCTGAGGGCAAATTGTCGGACGCGGTGCCCGACTGAGTGCCCCGGCTTTAGACGGCATGCCCGCATGAGGGATCTGGTCCTTGGCCAACAGTGGTCGCGACCTATTCTTCTCGGCCAGGAGACTTGTAGGCCCCAGGGGCGATCGCTCGTCCGTAGAGGGATCCCCTATGGCACACGCCCGCCGCATTCGGATCGGAGCCCAGACGTGCCGGTGAGCGTTGGCGAGCTCAGTCGGTCGTCGCAACACCCCTACTGATGTGAGGTGTTGGCCGTGTGGTCCAAGAAGGAGTTGATCGAGAAGCAGGCCCGGTTCTGGGTGTCGATCGCTGCAGGTTCGACGTTGCAGGCGGCCTGTGATGCTGTTGGGGTGAACAGGCGAACTGGACGGCGTTGGCGCCAAGCGGCCGGCGGTCAGGTCCCGCGCAAGAAGCCTGAACCCTCGGGGCGGTATCTCAGCTTGGATGAGCGGCTGCGGATCGCGGACCTACACCTGGCCGGGGACGGGGTGCGGGCCATCGCCACAGCGGTTGGACGCTCACCTTCAACGGTCAGCCGTGAACTGCGCCGTAACGGGCCTAAGCCGGGCGCGCGGACGGTGACCCAGTACGCGCCGTATGCCGCGCAGAAACGCGCCGAGCTGCGGGGTCGCCGGCCCAAGGTCAGTAAGTTCGAGGACCCAGTACTGGCATCCTTGGTCCAAGAGAAGTTGTGTGTGAAGTGGAGCCCTGAGCAGGTCAGCAACCACCTACGCGCGGCGTTCCCCGACCAGCAGGAGATGCAGGTGAGTCCCGAGACGATCTATCAAGCGCTGTACGTTCAGGGCCGTGGTCATTTGCGTGCTGACCTGCACCGACACTTACGCACTGGCCGGGCCGTGCGCCGCCCGAGGCGCTCCACCGTTAAGGGCCCATCGGGCAAGATCCCGGACCTGATCTTGATCAGCGAGCGGCCCGCCGAAGTCGAAGACCGCGCCGTGCCCGGACACTACGAGGGCGACCTGATCCTAGGGTCGAACTGCCGCTCCGCGATCGCAACCCTGGTCGAGCGCCAAACCCGGTTCACGATGCTGGTCCACCTACCCCACGGTCACGGCGCGGTCGCGGTCCGTGACGGGCTACTGGCCACGATCAAAACGTTGCCGCAGCACCTGCGCAAGACCCTGACCTGGGACCAGGGCACCGAGATGGCCCAACACGCCCAGATCACCATGGCCACCAAGATGGACATCTACTTCTGCGACCCGCACAGCCCGTGGCAGCGCGGCTCGAACGAAAACACCAACGGCCTGCTGCGGCAGTACTTCCCCAAAGGCACCGACCTGTCCGTTCACTCACCCGAACGGCTCATGGAAGTGGCAAACGAACTCAACGATCGACCCCGCAAAACCCTCGGCTGGTCCACACCCGCCGAAGCCATGCAACGACTACTATCGAACCCAGAATCACCCATCGTTGCGACGACCGCCTGAATTCGCCGTTCCTCATACGGGACAGCGGGTCGTGCGCTTCCTGAGCGAGTTAATCAGCCGCCGGAAGGCCGGTGTCCGGCTCTTGTCTATCGGCCCCAGGTGGCATTTCTCCTACCGCGCTGTAGTGACCACTCGGGTGCCGGCCACTCGGTCATGAAGGGCTCGCCCGTCTCCTTGCAATCCGGTCCAGGCCATGGCGCCAAGGAGAGGATAGATGAGCGCAGCCGAGACAAGAGTCAGCGGATCTCGTTCTTCGAAGCCGCCCCAAGAAGCCCCGAGCGCCACCGTGTGTCCAAGCTGCCAGGGGACGGTGATCTTGACAAAGTTGCGGACCAGACCCCTCATGGTGGAAATTCGCGCGTCACCGCCGGGAGTGGCTACTGCGACAACGCTGAGGTGCTCGCGCCTCTTGCCGACGGTCGCCCGGCGCGGACCCGACTCGGCGCGAGCGGCCAAAACCGCGGCTAGAACCGGCGCGACCGCGCTGGCTGCGTATACCCAGGCACGGTTGCCATCCCATCCGAAGCGGATGCTCGCGAGACCGACAGGCACCTCCAGGGCCGCGATGCCGAGGTAAAGGACGCCGTCGATCACGTAGGCACGAGCCCGTGCCCTAGCCAGATGCCCCATCGTTCGATCCTAGTGTTGCCTCAGCCCGGATAGGGATTCCCTTGCGCCGCTGGAGCCAGCCGCGGCTCGTGCTCAGACACCTGCTCAGCGCAGTGGGATCACCTACGCTCGACAGGCGCCAGAAGCTCGACCCGGTTCCCCTGCCCATCGGATGTATGGCACCGCTCGTTCCCCGGGAAGCTATACCGCTGGCTCCAGTCAACGTTGAACCCCAGGCCGCTCAGCCGATCGGCGACGGCCTCTAATTCGGCCACATTTCCGACCTGCAGGGCCGGGTGTGCCTTAAGCGCGGGAGCAAACGGATCCTCCACACCAACGTGGATCTCGGCGCTCACAACGCCGTCCCCGTCGTAGGCCCGGAACCACGCCCCACCCTTGGGCTTCAGATCCTCCGGTTTCTCCACCTCGATCAGGCCGAGGCCATCTGCGTAAAACCGTCGCGCTGCGCCCTCGGTTCCCCCAGCGCAGGCAACTTGTACGTGATGCAATCTCATTCTGCCTCCTTGTCGCGCTCACCGACCCGATCACAGTAGTAGCCAAAGCGGAGCGCGCAGTTCCGCTGAGCGATCGGTGAGCGGGCGCCTCAGTTGTCGATGCAGGAGGGGCGCGTAGTCCCCTTTGGGCCAGCCACACCTGGCCAGCTTAAACAATCGGAAATCGGCCTTCGGCCTTTCGGCGCGAGCGTGAAGACGTCGTGTTTCAGTATGAGACATGTGCACCCCGCAGCGATGCCGAAGTTGGCAGCCGTGCTCGATTGGGCCTCGCGAGGTGCCGGACACGGAGCGGGTCTCTTTATATGGCCTAGATTCGGAACGCGGCCCGGCATACTCGCATTTATGACCTCGCGGACAGATCTGCATGGAATCCTCGACCAGGTGGCCGTCCAAATGGTTGCTGACTTCCAGGCAAGTGCGGTCGTCGAACACCGTGGTTCTAAAGGCACCGTCCGGGAGGAGACCGTGCGAGCGTTCTTGACGGACTACCTGCCGCGATCTGCGACTGTTGCTGGTAGTGGTGAGCTGCTGGCCACGACCGGCGACGTGTCCGGCCAATGTGACGCCATGATCCTCGATGCCGAGACGCCACCACTGTGGAAAGCGGAGAGCTACCGCATTGCCCCGATCGAGTGTTGCTACGCCACGATCGAGGTGAAGTCGAACCTTACGCGGCCAGAGTTGAAGAAGGCCTGGGACGCCGCCAAGAACGTGAAGTCTCTCCCCAGAAAGGCTTACTTAAAGGATCCCAGCCCTATCACCTATACCCGCACCGCCTACGGCCGTGCCGTCGACACGATGCCACCTCAGGTCCACGTCTTCGCCTACGAAAGTGTTTCACTGACGGCGCTCGGCGAAGAACTGACCACATTGTCACAGGACGGTGACGACCACTCACTTGGCATTGACTCGGTCTGCGTACTCGATAAAGGGCTCATCACATGGGCCAACCTTGAGACAGGGGGGCTGGGTATGAGGCTTCCGGAGTCGAAAATAGCAGCCTATGAGGCGACCCCCGGTCAGGTCTTGCTCTACTTGGTCACGGTGCTTAACAAGCACCTAGCCACGGCCACGATGAACCCCAAGTTCGACATTGCTGGTTACGTCACCGGATCCTTAGGGGACCTCTACGGGATGTGGCCGGACCTCCCTCCGGCTGCCTTGGCTGCAGCGCGTCCGCAGATCCTTCGCGCCTTGTCGGACCACCAGCAGAACTGACCTCACGTGGGACGCTGCCTGTGAGGCGATTCTTCTAAGATCCTTTCAAGGGGGTAGAACGGTACCCGTCCCTTTCGGGCATCACGCGTAACTGCGAATAGCCACCTTTCGAGGCCGCGTCGCAGTTCACTGGTTTGGCAGATCACACGAAAGGCTCAACGGCCGGCCTCGAGGGCAAGAGTCATATACTGCTCACAGGCGCCATACCGTGCTGCGAACGTCACTCTGCCCGCGAACGCTACTGGCCAATCGGTCGTAACCTATCTGTGCCTCGGAAAACTAACGGCGTCGATTCCCGTATGAGGAACCCCGATCGACACACGCTTGGGTAGAATGATCGACGTCCAGATCCGTGTCGCTGACCATTCCCATTGCGCCTACGCAGCCAGCCGTGGCTCGCGTACCAGCGCCCTGCTCAGTGGCGTCGGATCATCCCTGCTCAACAGGTGCCAGGAGCTCGACCCGATTCCCTTGCCCATCGGCTGTATGGAACCGCTCACCATGAGGTTGACCCTCTGAAGAACAACCACCGAACCTGCCCATTGCGGGATCATCGACTGGCAGTACGTCAACTGCTTCTGCCGCGAACTAGGTAAGAAACAGCCAGACGATGCCCAGTTCGCGTTCGATTTGGGGGGTCCATCCGAGCCGGTAGTTGATTTGTCTGGGGGGAGCAGGAGGTGTGATTGACGTCATCCAGGCTCCTCCATAGCCTCCGCGACTTCGTCGATCACGAGTTGTCTGGGGTGGTGTGGTCTACGTGGAACCGGACTTGTTGGGCTGATTAGGTGTCGTGTGGCGTGGGGTGGTCGTGGGGGTAGGCATCGTCGTCGATGTCTAGTTCCACCGGTGTTCGTTGGTCCTGTAGATCTGCTTCGTTGATCCAGTCGGTGCCCTTGACAGGGTGATCGGCGTCGGGATCGCCGTGGTCCTGTAGGGGCTGGGCTGGGGTGCGCTGGTCTTGGAGGTCCGCTTCGGGGATGTTGTGCTCGCGCGGGTGGGTGCTCATTGTTGTTCCTCCTTGGCTGGTTTGATCGTCTGGGGTCACGCTGGTGGGGTAATCGGCATGGCTTGCCAGGCACGCGAGAGGTCGGTGAGGGAAAGGGGGGTGCTGTTTCCAGCCTCGAGGTCGCGGGTGTCGCCTAGTTCTTTCCAAAACTCAAGGTGTTGCTCGCAGTGAAGGATTGCGGTGATTTGTCCGCGGATCGGTTCGTGGGTGTGCGTGGCGCTGACGTGCAGGTAGCGGCTGCCAGACCCGGTTGCTCGCCAGGCTGTCAAAATTGGGTCGGTCAAGGTGGTGGCCCAGGCCAGCAGTTCTGAGGGGTTGTCGACTATGGCGGTGACGTCACCAACGACATCGAGCTCGCGACTGATCCGCAACAGGATTCCCAGTTCGCGCTTTGATCGGGTCGGATACATTCCAGCACCTTCTTGATCGGGGTGACAGAGGCAGCGGCTTTGACGCTGTCAGTCCTCTGCGCCTGTCTCACGTTTGTGGGGTGTTTTTGGCTGCCATGGTGGTGGGCAAAGAGCGCGCTTCTTAGCCCACCACCATGGCACGTGTCACTTGTTGTCTTCGTCTTGGTTGGTGCCGGACGAGACACCTTCGATCGCGTGCTGATTGCCGGTGTGGCTGACGCTGATCTTGCGGGATTTGGCCTCTTCGGCTACCGGGATGGTCAGCGTCAAGACCCCGTCGCGGTATTCGGCTTCGATCTTGTCCAAAGCGACGCCGTACCCCAACGTCACCTGCCGGGCGAAGGTGCCGGCAGGGCGTTCGTGGGACAGCCACTGCACCTGGTCGTCGAGGTCCTGGGCGCGTTCGGCGCGGATGGTCAAGGTCCGGTCCTCGACGTCAACGTCGACAGTGCCAGGGTCGACCCCGGGAAGGTCAACGTGGGCGATGAACTGTTCGCCCTTGCGGTACAAGTCCATCGGCATGGCCGCCGACGCCGGGTTGCGAACTGCCCCGCCCAGGAGCCGGTCGAGGTCACGGAACGGGTCGAATGTGGTTGCCATGGCTTCCTCCTCAGCCTTGAAGTGTCCCACCAGGCCCAACCACGGACCTGAGTGGATGTCACTCAACTCTAGGACGGATTTAGAGTCGTTGGCAAGTCACAGAGCCACCTACGAAGGGCACCAATTTTTGATGTTTCACGAACGTGGCACCACCCGACTAGTAGTCGATACCGAAGGAATCTCTCGGATCACACCTGAAGAACTCGCCATCGCAGCCATCGGCGAACTCGAAAACCCGCATCGCGGTCCTCACTTCACCGTTGCCCAAGCCCAACGTCGCTGACGGTCTTTATGCAGGCGTCATGCGGGGAGCGTTTTGTGGTGCGTCCCGCGGAGATCAACCGTTCGCGTGGATGTTTCGCCATCACCGATAGGGGAACGCTAAAGGGTGCACGGAGAGCCGCTCACAAGGTTTGTGACTTTTTGCGGAATGTGGCGGGGTTTCGTCGTCGCTTGATGGCGGTGTCAGAAGCGGCCAACGGCTATTCACGCAGTCCGGGATTGTGCATCGTGCCTGGTTCTGGTCCGCAGGGTTTCTTAGTCCATCGATATTTTGATGCTCGCCTTCGCTTGGCATCCGGGGTTCAGGACGCAGTGGAACCACCGGTCCCGGTGCCCTGGTTTCCGCTGGGGTCGATGACGTCTTGCGCAGGCGTGCTGACAGGGGGCACAATTCGTAATGTGGGAGTCGGTTCCACATTATGATCCGTGCGAAAGGGAATGCCGTGAGCAACAACGTTCCGTCCGTTAACCAGAGCGATCGCCTGGTGCCGATCAACCTTCGCCAGTCCGGTCCGACCCCGGTGCAGATGTTGATTGACACTCGTGTTCGGAAGTCGCCGTACTGGCATCTGTCCGCGCAGGCTGGTTGCTGGCGCGCTCAGGTCTACAACCGGATGTATCACCCGCGCGGGTACGTTCGCCCCGAGGACGGGGGCATGATGACCGAGTATGACGCGCTGGTGAACCACGTCACGATGTGGAACGTTGCGGTCGAGCGGCAGATCCAGGTCAAAGGACCAGATGCCGAGGCGTTCACCGACTACGTGATCACTCGAGACGCCACCAAGATCGCGCCCATGAAAGGCAAATACGTGATTTTGTGTAACGAGGCCGGTGGCATCCTGAACGACCCGATCCTTCTTCGCATCGCAGAAGACGAGTTTTGGTTCAGCATCTCCGACAGCGACGTGCTGCTGTGGTTGCAGGGAGTGAACGTCGGGATGCGTTTCGACGTGACCATCGCCGAGATTGACGTTTCACCAGTCCAGATCCAGGGGCCGAAGTCTGAAGCTCTCATGGTCGACCTGGTCGGAGAAGCGGTGCGAGATGTGCCGTCCTACGGACTGCTGTCCGGGGTGATCAACGGATGTTACGTCGTCGTGTCTCAGACCGGATTCAGTGGTGAAAAGGGCTACGAGATCTATTTGTACGACGCCACGTTGCACGCCGAGGACATGTGGAACACGGTGCTCGAGGCCGGCAAAGCCCACAACTTGATGGTCGTAGCGCCAGCTCACCACCGACGTATCGCGGCCGGTATCCAGTCCTGGGGTCAGGACATCGACGTCGAGACCCTGCCCTTCCAGACCAACTTGGCCTACCAGGTGCCCCGAAAGAAGGAAGCGCAGTACGTCGGTAAGCAAGCGCTTGAGGCAGCACGAGAGCAGATCGAGGCCGGTAACCCACCCTTCACCCACGTCCAAGTGGGGATGAAACTTGCCGGTCATCCGATCACGGACTACGCCCCCGACTTCTGGCTGATTAGTACCACACCCGAAGCCGAGCCCGTGGGTTACGTCACCTCACCGTGGTGGTCCCCAGAACTCAACACCAACATCGCGATGGGTTACGTGCCCCCGGGCTGCAAGGAGTTGGGCACCCAACTGTGGGTACACCTACCCGATGAGTACGCCGAAACCCCCGGCATCCCAGTCGGTGCAGTCGTGGTCGAAACGCCGTTCCGCGAGTCGGTCAACCCGAACCAACGCGAAATGTTGAAAAAGAATGGGCTCGCTGCGGCGGTCTAACACCACACACGCTCCCAGCCAGGCTGGTGGAACTGGGTCGGGACCCGATGCTGCGAAGCCGTGCAGAGAACCGCCATGGTGAGAGGTTGGTCTCATCTGAGTGATGCGCCGACGACCGGTCATGGGTAGACACGGTGCTTATCCGTCGAGGGGTTGATTCCCCGAGGATGGGGCTTCGCGGGACCGGTCTTCTCGCGGCGCCCTGGCCGGGGTTTGGTAGTCAATATCGGACTCTGTCACCCAATCGTGGCGGAGCGGTCCGGTCAGGCGCTCCCCGGCGGCCCCTCCCGATCGGGCCGTCGCCGGCGCAACTCCCCCACGATCAGACGCTCACGCTCGTGGAGCAGATCACACTTACTCGGTCGACCCGAAGTGATCGGTCCGCGCAGCTCGTCCGCGATGCTCACAAGGTGGCCCAGTAGGCCCCGGGTCGACTGCGTAGACAGGGTGGACAGATTCAGGCTGGTCTTCATGGACAGGCTTTATGTAGGCGTGATGGGTGATACCACCGCACATCCCGGGGAGGCGGCTGTGTGTAGTGGCGAACGGGGTTTGGGCGTCCTCAGAACTGACTCGATGGCAGTAGTCACGGTGAAGAGGACCAGAGCCACCAGGACCCCCCAGCTCGCCACCAGGACCCCCACGAGTGCCAGCAGATCCCATCGGCCCCAGCATGGGTGGCCGAGGTTCGGCGGGTCCAGAGGTGTGGACGATGGTGCTCAACACAACCCGGGGTAGGGGGTGGATCGGTGACTGGTTACCCCCAGCGGCCGAGGTAGTCAGGGCTGCGGGTTCCCTACGATGGCCAGGTCAGAGATGAGGTGCTCATCGGCCAGTGGATTGTTGGAGCAGACGGGGGTGGAAGTGGCCATTGCGCGGCACGCCCTTCGCTATCGAACGCGCAGCGAGCCCAGCACGAAGGACAGAAGCGCCAACATTCGGCGTCTTCGGATCACTCAGTGCGCGAGGGTCGGTGACCCTCGAGCCTCTCGCGTCGTTCACTCACGACCGTACGCCAGTTCTGTGGTTCTTGTCGGTGGGTGGCCGGTGTTCTGTCGGCGGTGAGGAGCGTCCGGGCACCGTCGCGGAGGCTTTGACGGCAGCGATGCCCGTGTTGACCCGTTCAGTAATCAACTCCCGCTCGTATTCAGCCAAGGTGGCCAACAGGTTCACCATCCACTGGGCGTTGGTGGTGGCCGGTTCGGTAGGCCGATCACGGCAGGTAGGGGTTCTTGGTCTGGGCCGGGTCCGAGGAGAGGGGCAGCACCATGATGACTTCGTCTGCGTCTTTCTCGGGCGCGCCGTCGGCAACCCGGACCGGGCGCCGCTCCGCTGGGCGGAAGCCGAAGCTGCTGGCGAAACTTACTGCGGAGGCGTTGTCGGAACCTACCCAGAAGTAGAGCAACCGGCAGCCGGTCTGGGCTGCCTTCTGGCTGGCGGTTGACAGAAGATCCCACGCCACGCGCTGACCACGAACCGTCGGGGAGGTCCACAGTTCAAACACTTCGCCGTTCTCGGGTTCCTCGTTGTGCAGTCCCAGAGCGACCAGACCGACCGGGTCATCCCCACGCTCAGCGACGATGCGCTGCGCCCGGGTCATCCGTTCGCGCCAGAAGTCATCGTCGTAGGACGCTTCGTCCTCGAAACGAGCGACGAACGCATTCGGCGCATCCTGCAGCGCGGCTAACCGGACTTCACGGTAAAGCTGCCATTCCTCTTCGCCGAGGATACGAACCCTGACATCGACCATGGCGCGAGGGTCTCACGCCATGGTCGATGGAGGCGAACCCGCTTGGCCGCGAACACCACGCAGCGAGGAGCCGAATCATGAGTGACACCGTTGATCGGTTCGGGAACGACCCGTGCACCACGTCACGTAATCGACCGTCTACGAGACACTCCCTCACCTGACCCGTTGTGTGGCTTTCGCCGACAAGTGGCGGTGCTTTGTTGCCACTAAGTGGCGTTCTCAGGCGTGTCAGTTGGGGATCGCTCTACGGAACGTGCCGGCTGACGCTGAAGTGCTGGTGTTACATTTCGTCGTATGGCAACACTTACGATACGCACTGATCCTGAGGTGGAACGAGCCTTGGAGGCGCTGACCAGCGAAGGCCTGTCACGCTCGGAGGCGGCTAGAACAGCGATCCTTGAGGCCGAACGTGCACACCGGCGCGCGCGACTGCGGGACGAGGCTGAGTTACTGCGCAACGACCCCGAGGATGTTGCGGCCTCGCGTGAGCTGGCCGCGGAGATGGATGCCCTGCGTGCGTGGTGACCTCTACCGGCTTCGAGCACCCAAGGACGTACGTGGACACGAGCAGGCCGGGACACGATTCGCGGTAGTGGTGCAGTCCGACGACCTCCCGCTGTCCACGTGGATCATCGCGCCGACCTCAACCGGCAGGCGCGGGGCCACCTTTCGCCCCGAGATCGAGATCGACGGCGTGAAGACCCGCGTCATGGTCGAGCAGCTCACCGTGGTCGATCCAGAGACCCGCTTGGGGGACTTCGCCGGACGCCTCGACGCAGCGGAGTTGAGCGACGTCGACGCGGCACTCTTGGCGATGCTCGGCCTGGACTGACACCGGCCACGATGGCCGATGACACCACAACACCTCGCGTCAGTAGGGGTGTTGCAACGACCGACTGAGCTCGCCGATCCCCATTCGGTGATGGCGAGCACATCGGCCGCGAACGCCATATCTCCGCGCGGCGCTCACCGAAAAACGTTCCCTGGACGGCGTTGCGCGGACCTGCGGCTACGGTCACCTTGTGCACGGTGCGAGCGATGATGAGCGGGTGGAGGTGTTGGCCTCTTCGGGTGTGACGCACGTCGTGCGGATCGGTGCGACCGTTCGCCGACCGGTACGCCCTTTCACCAGCACGATCCAGGCGTACCTCGAGCATCTGCGTAGTCAGGGCTTTTATGCAGCACCTGAGCCGTTAGGGTACGACGGCGAGGGACGCGAGGTCTTGTCCTACGTCGCCGGCGAGGTGCCGGTAGAACCTTTGCCGGCCAGAGCGACCACCACGGAGGTGCTGGTCGCTCTGGCCGTGCTGATTCGTCGGCTTCACCACGCCGCCGAGGGCTGGGCGCCACCGGCAGACGCGATCTGGGGCAGCATCCCGGGGACCCCGCCACCTGGTGTCATGGCACTCTTCGACCATCCTGAGTTGGTCTCGCACCAGGACTACTGCCCCGGCAACATCGTCTTCATTGACGGTTTGCCCACCGCACTCATCGACTGCGACCTCGCCCGGCCGACCACCCGCGTCGCGGACCTGGTCAACGCCTTGTACTGGTGGGCGCCGCTGCTGCACCCCCTTTGACCGGTCACCGGTGCTGGTCGAGGCCGACGTCGGCAACGCGCCCGCGCGTTCGCGGACGCCTACGGCATGACAGCGACGCAACGTGCGCAGATCGTCCCGGTCGCGCTGCGCCGGGCACACAACACCTCGCTGACCATGAAAGCTGCCGCCAAGACTGATCCGGTCTTCCGCCGCTGGTGGGACGAGGGAGTCAAGGACCGGCTGCCCCGCGCCGAGGCGTGGCTCGCCACTGAAGCACCCGGCATCGACGCGGCCCTTCGGAAGTAACGCATCGCAACGACCCGTCCGCGTGATACGCAGCCTCGCCGTCCCGCAGACCGATGGTCCATAGAACGTGCCCCCCGACCGCGAGGTCACCAAACGTCGCCGTCGCGCCAGTCGCACGTAAGGGTGCCGTCGAGGTCGAGCTTCGCCGAGCATGGGAGTAGGAACACTCCATCGTCCTCGTCCGGGGTCCGTACGACGCCGTCGGGCGTCAGTGCCAGGGTCTTTCCACGGAACGGACGCCAGCCTCGGGCGGAGTAGAGCGCGCCACCGGCTTCAGTCGCCGAGAGCATCCCAATCTCATAGGCGTTCCGAGCTAGCGCCTCGAGGGCACCCATCACCGTCCCGCCGTGCCCTACCCGTCTCCGGTCCGGCCGGACCGCGACGCCTTCGATGCATCCAGCCCGTAGAGCCCGGCCGCAGTGCAGCAGTCGTCGCTGGACGAGCGATCCCTCGGCGACAAGCTCGTCCCCGTCCCAGACCAGTGCGTGCATCCCGCCGAGCGCGTGGTCCCAATCCTGATTTGTCGGACCAGGGCCAAAGACCTCGTCGAACAGGGCGCGACAGGCCGTGAGGTCGGCAGCCGAGAACTGCCCAGTGTGAGCGACGACGAGCCGTGTCATGGCCCGATTCAACCAGTGGAACCGAATTTTCTCGCCGCTGGCCCCAGCCAAACACCACGCCGTCCCGGTAGGCGAACGCCAAAGGGTTTGAGGACGTCATCGGGCAGGGGTGACGCCAGCGTCCCGCCGAGGTGTCGGGTGCGGGACAACCGGCGCCGGGTGGTGCATTCGTGTCAGCGCGCAGGTGTCGCCTCGGTGAG
>JAABUN010005781.1_pt1 | contig 14957 bp, 15 predicted proteins | sample 5559311 | NCBI WGS metagenome assembly JAABUN01 (sample SAMN10711877, study PRJNA513370) | rock metagenome | isolation source: Antarctica rocks | place: Antarctica: Victoria Land, Siegfried Peak sud | reverse complement strand
TGCCAGGCGTTCGTCGAGCGGGTCAACCGCGACCCCGTCAGCCTGATCGACCGACTCTGGCCCAAGTTCGAGCTCGACCCGGAGTTCGAGGACAAACTCCGGGTCTCTACCTGATCAGGGTTTAGGTATACGGCGGCCCTGTTTCGACCCCGCGGAGGGTTGGCGATGGGCCACCGGTACGAGATCTCCGACGCCGACTGGGGCCGGGTGAAGGGCCACCTGCCGGGCCGGCGCGGGCAGCACGGCGGGGTCGCCAAAGACAACCGGCGGTCCGTCAACGCCGTCCTCTGGGTCGCCCGGACGGGGGCCGCGTGGGCCGACCTGCCCGACCGCCTCGGGAACTGGGACTCGCAGTGGCGGCGGTTCGACCGGTGGGCCGCGAAGGGCCGGTGGGACCCGATCCGGGCGGCCCTACGCGACCCGGACCTGGACATCCTCGTGCTCGACTCGACGGTCGCCCGGGCCCAACCGGGCGCGGCCGGGGCGAAAAGAAATGGGACGGCACCGGCGGCCAGGAGGACCAGGAACTCGGCCGGCGCCGGGGCGGGTTCGGGACGAAGATTCCTGGGAGTTTCGACGGCCTCGGCCACCCGGCCGAGTTGCTCCTGACGCCGGGCCAGGCGTCCGACATCGGCCAGGCCGACGCCCTGCTGGCCGGCCACCGGCCCGAGGCCGTCGTGGCCGACGAGGGGCACAACAGCGGCGCGCTGGTGGGCCGGATCGAGGCCCGCGGCGGGAAGGCCGTGATCCCGACCCAGCGGACCCAGAAGGCCCAGCGGGTCGTCGACCCGGACCTGTACCGGGAGCGGAACCTGGTCGAGCGGTTCTGGTCGAGGGCGAAGCCGTTCCGGCGGGTGGCGACCCGGCACGACACGAAGGCGCGGAACGTCCTCGCCTTCGCGAAGGTCGCCGCCGTGATGGTGATGCTGAAGTAACCAAGCCACCGCAGACGCCCTACCTCGTGTCCATACGACCTAGTGCAGGATCAAGCCGCCGGTTGCCAACAGCGGCTCGGGCCTACACCCGTAGTAGTCGCACGCCCGCTGCCGCAACTCCTCGGCCGTCAGCTTCCGGCCCGGCTCGACGACCGCCCGCTTGCCGTGGACCCACTTCGGCTCGATCGGGTTCAGCCACGGGGCCTTGACCGGCAGCCCGCACACCCGGATGCGGCACCCGGCCTTGGCCCGGGACGCCCGCCGGTTGTGTCGGGCGATCCAGGCCCGGACCCGCCGGCTGACGTGCCAAGCGGCGTTGTCCCAGACGAGGGCCAGCACCTTCTTCCCCTCGGCCGCCAGTTCCCGGCACACCCACCCCAGGAAGTCCTCGGCCGTCGCACTCACCGGCCGGCCGTCGCAGAACCGCAGCATCATCCCGCCGGCGTCCGCCCGCAGCCGGAGCGGTTGGCCCCCGGCCCACGACGACAGCGTCGGCTGGGCCAGCCGGGTCCACCAGCATTCGTCCTGGAACCCCAGCACCCAGTCCGGCTCCCGGGCCGCCCGGGCGATCAGACGGTCGCGGGCCTTTCTTTCTTCGCGTACTCGGGGTCGGGGCTGGTGACCCAGTGCTTGGCCCGCCTCCAGGCAACGCCCAGCCGCAGGAGGACCAGCCGCACGCCCTCGGCCGACAGCTTCCGCCCGGTCCACCCCTTGGCGTGGCAGACCTCGGCGGCCAGGGCGAGCGTCCACTTGTGCGCGGCGACGGTCGACCTGAACACCGTGGTGCTCACGACGCCGTCCGACGAGTACGTCCTCCGCCTGTGGCGGACCGCCGACGGTACCCGCGTCGAGCTGAAGGACGCGACCGGGTACGACCTGCTGTATGCCGAATTGGCGTTCACCCCGGACAACAAGGTGCTGTTCGCCCGCCGCAAGGGCAAACTCGCCTGGTGGGACACGGCCACCGGCAAGCGGCTGGCCGACGTGCCCCTGCCGACAGACGCCCGGTGGCGTCCGACGACAAGCGGACGACGGCCTACGTGGTCGGCGGCGGGTTCGTCTACCGGATGAAGCTCGACGCCGGGCGGTGACTCAAGTCCCGTTCGCGGGCAGCCGATATTTCCCCATGCGCCGGTCGTGCAGGTCGGAGGGGTCGCCGTGCTGCCGCGAACTTTGCTAGCCTGTCTTGGGTTTACGCTGGCCACGTCCGCGGCCATGGCCCAAGTGCCCAGCCAGATGCCGTCCCGCCCCCTCGCCCCCGGCCCGGCACGGGTGCCGACGCCCGGCAAGGTGCCGGCGGAGCCGCGAGGGCTGCCGCAGGCGGTCCAGGACGCCGTCGTCGGCGGGTCACCGCAGGGGGGGGGGGATGCGACGGTCACGCTCCCCTTGCCTGAAACGCGGGTGCCGGTCGAGGTGTCGCGGCTGATCGTCAACCGCTCGGCGGCCGGCGGCTGGCAGGTGCAGGCCGGCCCCAAGGTGTTCGGCGACTACGGGCCGGACATGAACGCCGCCGAGGAGGCCCGGCGGGTGATGCGGGAACTGGTCCCGACCGAGTGGGTCGCCCTCGGCACCCCGCGGCCAAGCATCAGTTACGGGTTGACGCTCGGGCAGGCGGCCATCGGCACCCCGCGGCCGCGGTACTCGCTGGCCGTCGACCTGAAGACCGTCCGGGCGGCCGCGGTTCAGGGGACGTGGGTGGTGCGCGACGACGCGGCCATCCTGGCCAACTTCGGGACGCACAAGGCCGACGCCGAGCAGGCCGCGGCCGTCGCCCGGCGGTACGGGTTCAACCGGGTCGGGTTCGTCGGGTTCCCGGCCCCGGTCCTGGCGTACTACTACCACGACCCCAAGCCGGCCGACAAGGCGACGGCCGCCCCGACGGACGCCCTCTTGCAGGCGGCGGCCGAGCAGACCCTGACCCGGACCGGGGTGCCGATCCCCGGCACGACGGCGTTCGTCGGCGAGCGGGTGGTCATCGACCCGCGCAAGGTCGAAGTGCGCAAGGAACGGGCCGACTACGTGCTGGCCCACGGGCCGGACGTGCTCGCGCGGTTCACGGCCAACGAGTGGGCGGCCCGGGACGCATTAAAGGTGATCCAGGACGGCCGGTTCACCGAGTTCTGTACGGTCGGCGGGGCGACGTTCTTCCTGGTCCACGGCCAGGCCCCGACGCGGGTGTCGTTCTTCGTGCAGACGCAGGCGTTCGATCCGCACGGGGTGAAGGTCCGGGCGACCGACGGCGGCCACACGCTGTATGACGGGACCGGCCGCAAGTTGTTCGTCGCCCCGACGGCGGCCGACGCGGATGCGTTAGTGCGGGTGATCCAGGCGTACCAGTTCGACACGGTGTGCCAGACGGGCACGTCGCCGCGGGCGTCGCTGAAGTTCCTGGCGAAGACGGGGGGGCGGTAGGGAGGTTAAAGCCCGGGGACTGCGGTCCCTAGGCTTTCGGCAGGGTCACACGACCACCCGCCGAATCTCGTGCTGGAGCGGGCCGCCGGTCACATGCACCCCGCCGGCCGCGTCGATGTACACGTTCACCTCGCTCCGCACGCCGAACTCCGGCAGGTAGACGCCCGGCTCGATGCTGAAGCACGTCCGCGGGAGCACCCGCCGCTCTTCTTTGGTTTCCAGGCCGTCCATGTGGCAGCCGTTGCCGTGCGTCTCCTGGCCGATGTTGTGGCCGGTCCGGTGGCTGAAATAGTCGCCGTACCCGGCCCGGTCGATCACGTCCCGCGCGGCGGCGTCGACCTGCCACCCCTGCAAGGGTTCGTTGGCCGCGAATGCCCGCTTGACTCGATCGATGGCCGCGTCCCGGGCGTCGACGACGACCTGAAACACCTCCTGAATCTTGGCCGGAATCTGTTCGCCGACGAACCCGACGCGGGTCAGGTCGGAGTAGACGGCGCGGGGCTTGTCGGCCTTCGCCCACAGGTCGATGAGGACGAAACTCCCCGGTTCGATGCGGGCGTCCGTGGCCGCGGTCGGGGCGTAGTGCGGGTCGCCGGAGTGGGGGCCGACGCCGACGATCGGCGGGTGGTCGGTCACCAGATTCGTGTCGGCGAAGTGCTTCATAATGCGGGCCTGGACGGCGAGTTCGGTCGTGTGCCCGGCCCGGCGGATTTCGTTGCCGATGAACGCCCAGGCGACCCCGTAGGCCGCGTCGGTGTGCGTCGCCGCCTCCTGGTGCATCAAGTACTGCGCGTCGTCCCACGTCGCCTCGAACTGCTGAATCAGGTCGCCCGACGACACGACCTCGGCCCCACACTTCCGGACCAGTTCGACCGTCCCGGCGTCGACCCGGCTGACGTAGGGGTTGCCGTTGTCCGGGCTGTACTCCATCGCCACCCGCTTCGCCCCGGTCAGGAGCAATGGGATGCTGGCTTCGAGTTCCTGCCAGCGGAGGTAGACGGTTTTGTCGCCGCCGGGCAGGTGGTCGAGCGCCGCCGGCTCGATGCGGTGGACGAGCTTCTTCGGGCCGCCGTGGGCGGGGACGTAGTAGAACCAGCGGCGGGACCGGTGGGCATCGGCCGTGCCGGCGACGCGGGCGGCCAGGACGTTCAGCCCGCGGAAGTCATACAGGAGCCAGCCATCGAGGGACTGCGTCCGGAGGGCGGCCTGGACGGCGGCGAGGTCGAACATGGCGCGGGCCTCGGGGGGCGGGGTGGGGTTGTCGTAGCGGGCCGGGGCGATCCCGGCGAGGACGGCCGAGGCGGGGCTGATTCCATACACCTTCGCCAACCCCCGACCCGGCACCCCCGAACCCCCTGCGCCCATGACCATGACCCCGGCCCGGACCCCGTTCGCCTGGCGGGTGGCCGTCGGCGGCTTCGTCGTCGCCATTACCCTGGTCGCTTACTTCGGCCTCGGGCAGCTCCACCCGCGTGCCCAGTCGGCCCTGGGGGTGGTGGCATTCCTCGGGCTGATCGTGGCCTGTTCCGCGGACATCCGGGCGATCAACTGGCGGGTCGTCGGCACCGGGTTCGCCCTCCAGGTCGGGCTGGCCGTCACCATCCTGCACGTCCCGCCGGTGTACCGGGCGTTCGAGGCGGTCGGGGAGTTCATCAAGACGGTCCTGACATTCACCGACAAGCCGACGGCGACGCTGTTCGGGACCGTCTGGCCGTTCCCCCCGCTGGCCCTGGTCATCCTGCCGACCGTGGTGTTCGTTGCCTGCGTGTTCTCGGTGCTGTTCCACCTGCGGGTTCTTCAGGCCGTCGTATGGGTGGTGGCCAAGGGGATGGTGCTGCTGATGGGCCGGCGGGGGGTGAGCGGGGCCGAGACGCTCTCGGCGGTCGCCAACGTGTTCATGGGCCAGACCGAGGCCCCGCTGATCGTCGCCCCGTATGTCGGGAAGATGACCCGGTCGGAACTGCTCGCGGTCATGATTGGCGGGATGGCCACCGTCGCCGGCGGGGTGCTGGCCATCTACCTGAGCATGAAGGCGGACGCGGTGGCGCTCCTGGCCACCAGCGTCATGGCCGCCCCGTGCGGGCTGTACGTCGCCAAGATTCTCATCCCGGAGACCGACGAGCCGGCCACCCGCGGGACGCTCCAGACGGCCGCCGGGGACGGCCACGCCAACGTCATCGACGCGGCCGCCGCCGGGGCCGGCGAGGGGATGCGGCTGGCCATCAACATCATCGCCATGCTCATCGCCTTCCTCGCCCTGATTGCGATGGCCAACTACTTCCTGACCCAGGCGTTCGGGGCCGGCGTCACCCTCGAATGGCTGTTCGGCAAGCTGTTCGCCCCGCTCGCCCTCCTGATGGGCGTCGAGCAGGCCGACATCCCGCGGGTGGCCGAACTGCTGGGCATCAAGCTGGTCGGCAACGAGTTCCTGGCGTTCCAGGCGATGACCGGGAAGAACCAGCCGGGGATGCCTGAGGCTCTGTCGCCCCGGTCCTACGCCCTGGCCACCTACGCCCTGACCGGGTTCGCCAACATCTCGTCGATCGGGATTCAACTCGGCGGCATCGGGGCGCTGCCGCGTGACCCGGCGGACCAGAAAACCCTCCGGAGCAAGCTGGCCCGGCTCGGCCCGGTGGCGCTGTTGGGCGGGTTCGTGGCGACGCTGATCAACGCGGCGGTGGCAGGGGTGCTGCTGTAGGCGGCGAAGCAACCGCCCCCGCGATCGTGTACTAGGCTCCCCCCGGCCCGCCCCCGCCGCCCGCCGAGTGCCGAACGATGTCGTCCGCCGCCCCCGGTCCCGACCCGACCCGGCAGATCCTCATGCCCCCCGGCCCCCGGGTCGTGACGGCCGGCGACCTCCGTAAAAAGGCCCACGTCAAACTGGCCGAGCGCGTCGACCCGCTCCGGTCCCGGCACAAGCCGCTGTCGCTCCTGCGGGCCGAGGGGCGGCGGGTGCTGGAAGCCTTCTGCGACCAGGACGCCGTCACCCTCGGCCGGTCCGACCGCGACCGATTGATCGACGACGTGCTGGCCGAAGCACCCGGGTTCGGGCCGCTCGAAGAACTGTTCCGGGACGACGCCGTCAAGGAGATTCTGATCCTCGCCGCCCAGCAGGTCCTCGGCCGCAAGGGGGATTCGTGGCTGCCGACGAGTTCCCGGTTCCGCGACGCGGACCAACTGCGGGCGGTCCTGGCCCGGTGGGCCGACGCAGGCGATTCGCTGGTGCCGGGGGTGCCGGCGTCGGCCGGGTTCGACGTGCGACTACCCAACGGCTTCCGGGTCATGGCCATCCTGCCGCCGGCGGTCATGGACGTGTCGCCGCAGGCGTTCCTGACGCGGGGGATGCCGGTCCACCCCCCGGCCCCCGGAGGGTTGAGCGGGGGCAGCGGCCCGATCTCGGCCTTCGCCCCGCGCCGGCCGTATCCGCCGGCCGGCGGGTCCGGGCCACTGGCGACCCCGGCCCCGGCCCCGATCCCGCCGGCGTCGGGACCGGTGGCCCCGACGACCGCCCGGCCGAGTCCGCCGCCGGCCGCCCCCGACCCCTACGCCAAGATTCGCCAGCGGGTGGCCGAGCGGATCGTCATGAAGTTCGCGTCGGCCGGGGTGTACGACATGAACCTGATCCCACTGCCGGAACTGCGGCGGATCGTCGTCGCCCACGTAGCCGAGTACTGCACCCAGGAGCGGCTCGGGTTCGACGACGCGGCGCACGACTGGCTGGCGCTGGAGATTCTGGCGGGGATGAACCGCTGAGCGTGCCGCCGGCGGCTTGTGCCCGTGGCCGAAGTCGAGTAGCCTGGACCGGGGCCTTCACCCCCGCCCGGAGACGCCCGCCGTGACCGCCCATCCGCCGCCGATCCCCGCCGACCTGTACGAGCGCGACGAGACGGCGTGGTTAGACCTCATGGCCGACCTGGCCGCGGCCGGAGCCATCGGCCGGCTCGACCTCGGGCACCTGGCAGAGTACCTGCGTGACATGGCCAAGCGTGACCGCTGGGACGTGACGAGCCGCCTCGAACGGCTGGTCGGGCACCTGCTCAAGTGGCAGTTCCAGCCGGGGCACCGCGGGACCAGTTGGCGGCAAACCATCCGCCACCAGCGGCAGGCTCTGAACGACACGTTCGCCGACAGCCGCGTGCTGTCCAACCACGCGGTCGAACGGTTCCCCCTCGTCTACCGCCGGGCCGTCGCCGACGCGGCCGACGAGACCGGCCTACCGCCGCCCACATTCCCGGCCGACTGCCCGTACACCCTGGAACAGGTGTTGGACGAGGGCTGGCTGCCCGACGGGGGCATCTGACCGCATCCCGGCCTCCGTCTCGTAGTTCGCTCCTCATCCCTACCGCGCCACCTTCTTTTTGGCCGCGACGTGCGTCGCGCTACCGTAGGCCATCTCGGCGCTCTCCATGACCGTCTCGGACAGCGTCGGGTGCGGGTGGATCGTCTCCAGCACGTCCCGGGCGACCGCCCCCATTTCGAGGGCCAGCACCGACTCCGCGATCAACTCCCCGGCCCCGGCCCCGACGATCCCGACGCCCAGCAGCCGCTTCGACTCGGGGTCGACAAGCATCTTGGTCAGCCCGTTGGTGAGTTGCAGCGCTACCGCCCGGCCGGACGCGGCCCACGGGAACTTGAGTACGTCGTGCGGCACGTTGTTGTCCCTGGCCTCCTTCTCGGTCAGGCCGGCCCAGGCGATTTCCGGGTCGGTGTAGATGACCGCCGGGATGGCCCGCGGCGACCACTCGGCCGGCTCCCCCATGAGAACCTCGACGGCCACCCGAGCCTCGGCCGTCGCCTTGTGGGCCAGCCCCGGTTCGCCGGCCACGTCGCCGATCGCCTGGATGTGCGGGACGGCCGTCCGGCGGTACTTGTCCACGGGGAGGAAACCGCGCTCGTCGGTCTTGAGGCCCGCTTTGTCGAGGTTCAACCCGGCGGAGTTCGGCCGCCGGCCGACGCTCACCAGCACCCGGTCGAACGTCAGCGCTCCCGGCACGTCCTTGCCTTCCAGGGTGACGACGATCCCCTCGGGCATCGCCGCCAGGGACGCGACCTTGGTGTTGAGGAAGACGGCCGCGAACTCGCCGCGGAGCTTCTTTTCCAGCGGCGCGACCAAGTCCCGGTCGGCCAGCGGCAACAGCCCGTCGGTCGCCTCGACGACGGTCACCTTGGTCCCCATCGCGGCGTAGACGCTGCCGATCTCCAGCCCGATGTACCCGCCACCGATGACGAGCAGCGTCTTCGGGATGTCCGGCAACAAGAGCGCCCCGGTGCTGTCCATGACGCGGTCGTCGCCGAGTTGCCACGGCTTCGGCACCGCCGGGACCGACCCCGTCGAGACGATGCAGTGCCGGAACTTGATGGTGGCGACGGCGTCTCCATCGGTGACGGTGACGGTATTCGGGTCGACGAAGCTCGCCTTCCCCCGCAGGGTGGCCACCCCGCGGGCCTTACACAAAGTGACGATGCCGCCCGTCAGCCGGCCCACGACCTTCCCCTGGACGAAGTCGCGGAGCTTCGGCAAATCGAGCTTCGGCTCGCCGAACGTCAGCCCGATGGCGGCCGACTCGTGGGCCTCGCGGATGATCTTGGCGACGTGCAGGAGCGCCTTCGACGGGATGCAGCCGCGGTTGAGACACACGCCGCCGAGCTTCGGGTCTTCGTCGACGAGCAGCGTATCGAGGCCGTGGTCGGCGGCGTGGAGGGCGGCCGGGTAGCCGCCGGGGCCGCCGCCGATGACGAGCAGGTAGACTTCACGAACGTCGGCCATCGGTCCGGGCCTCGCGTCGAAAGGGGCGGGTCGTTTTACTCATGATATGCCGCCCGACCCGACCAGGAGCCGGATGCGTGAGCGTCCGGGGTCCTTCGCCCCGCCGGACGCCAAGCAGAAAAACCCGGACGCTCACGCATCCGGCTCCTTGCCCCCCGCCCCCCGGCCGGGTAGCATCGCCCCCCTCTCCCCCGCCGTGACCGCCTGCCCGGAGCCGTGGTGCCGCCCCTCTCGATCGCGCGCTGGCGGTGGGGCGTCGTGTGGCTCTTGTTCGCCGCGACGCTGCTCAACTACACCGACCGCCAACTGCTGGCCGCCACCCAGCGCTACGTACTCGCCGAGTTCGAGCCGGACCCGGCCCGGCGGACGCAGGTCTACGGCGACCTGGCGTTCTACTTCGGCCTGGCGTTCGGCCTGACGCAACTCCTGGCCGGCTTCCTAGCCGACCGGTTCAGCCTGCGCTACCTCTACGCCGGGGCGATTCTCCTGTGGTCGGCGGCCGGGGCGGCGACCGGGCTGGTCACCGCCTTCCCCGCCCTGATCGCCTGCCGGGTGGCCCTCGGCGTCGGCGAGGCGTTCAACTGGCCGTGCGCCGTCGCCGGCGTGCGGCGGGTCATCCCCCGCGAGTCCCGGGGCCTGGCCAACGGCCTGTTCCACGGCGGGGCGTCGATCGGGGCACTCATCACGCCGGTCCTGGTCCTGGCCTTCGTGGACACGTCCGCGGGGCCGGCCGAGGGGGCGGGGTGGCAGACGGTGTTCGTCGTCGTCGGGGCCGGCGGCCTCGTCTGGGCGGCCGTCTGGCTCCTGGCCACCGGCGGCGACCGGGCGGCGGTTATCGACACGCCGACGGCCGAACCGGACGGCAGGCCGGGGCCGACGCTGGGGCGCGTCCTGGCCGGCCCGCTGTTTTGGATTTGCCTGGTCAGCGCGACCGGGGTCAACGTCTGCTGGCACTTCTACACGATATGGTTCCCCCGCTACCTCGACGTGGACCTCCGGGTCGACGGCCGGACCGTGCAGTACATCCTGGCCGGGTTCTTCGTCGCCGCCGACGCCGGCAGCCTGACGGCCGGGTGGCTGGCCCGCCGGCTGGCCCGCGGCGGGTGGCCGGTCGAACGCGCCCGCCAGGTGGTCATGACCGCCCTGGCCCTGGTCGTCCTGGCCGCGACGGCCGTGGCCGTGGCGCTGCCGGCCGACCCGCTCGCGGCCAAGATGGCCGCGTTCTTCGTAGTCGCGGCCGCGGCCCTGGGTGGGTTCTCGGTCGTGTTCGCGCTGGTGCAAGACGTGGCCCCCCGGCACACGGCCCAGGTGCTCGGCATCTGCGGCTGCGGGTCGTGGCTGGTGATCTCGGCGCTGAACAAGGTGGCCGGCGGGTACGCCCGGCCGGGGCACTACGCCGAGCTATTCCTGGCCGTCGGGTGCGTCCCCCTGGCGGCCGCCGCGGCCGGGTGGTGCTGGCCGACATCGACTCGACACGAATGAAGTCCGTCCCCGGCCGCTTTCGCTTTCCCACGGGTGCCCCATGCGATTCCTTCTTGCCCTCGCCGCCCTGGTCGTCCCCCTCGCCGCCCACGCCCAACCGCCGGCCGTGCCGCACCCGGGCAAGCTGGCGGCCATCACCCCCGTCCTGCAAGCGTTCGTCGACAAGGGCGAGCTGGCCGGGGCCGTCGCGGCCGTCGGCCGGTCGACCGGGGTCGTCCACCTGGGGGCGGTCGGGTCGCTGTCGCTGGACCCGCCGACGCCGATGCCGCCGGACGCGCTGTTTCGCATCGCGTCGATGACCAAGCCGGTCACCGCCCTGGCCGTCATGATGCTCGTGGAGGACGGCCAGATCGCCTCCGTCAACGACCCGGTGAAGAAGTACCTGCCGGAGTTCACTGGACAGATGCTCGTCAAGTCGAAGTCGTCGGACGTAGTGACTTTGGTCAAGCCCACGCGGGCCATTACGCTCAAAGACCTACTCACCCACACCTCGGGGCTGCCGGGCGGCTATCCGGCCGGGCTGGGCAACGTCTACGGCACGCGCGACCGCACCCTGGCCGAGACGACGCTGGTCATCTCCCAACAGCCGCTGGAGTTCGAGCCGGGGTCGAAGTGGGCGTACTGCAACGCCGGCATCGACACCCTCGGCCGGGTCGTCGAGGTGGTGTCGGGCCACGGGTACGAGGCGTTCCTGCAGGCCCGGTTGTTCCGCCCGCTCGGCATGACCGACACGACCACCGCCCCGACGGCCGCCCAACGGCAGCGGCTGGCGGTCACTTACGGGATCAAGGACGGCAAACTGACCCCGGCCGCCCCCGGCTTCCTGGACGCGATGGCCCACCCGAAGCACCCGATCCCGGCCGGCGGTTTGTGCTCGACCGCGGCCGACCTCGCCAAGCTCTACCGCTGCCTGCTCAACAAGGGCGAACTCGGCGGTAAGCGGGTCATCCAGGCGGGGACGCTGGCCACGATGACGACGCCCCAAACCGGCGACTTGAAGTGCGGGTTCACCGACGGCATGAGCTTTGGCCTCGGGTTCGCCGTGGTCAAGACGCCCACTGGCGTGACGGCGTCCCTCTCCCCCGGCAGCTTCGGCCACGGCGGGGCGTTCGGGACGCAGGTCTGGGCCGACCCGGCGAAGGACTTCTTCGTCATCCTGCTCATCGCCCGGTCGGATGTCGGGAACGCCGACGGGTCGAAGTACCGGCAGGCGGTGCAGGACTTGGCGGCGGCGGCCGTGACGCCGTGAGGATATCGAGTCCGCCCGATTCCGCCCGGCCGCCCCTCCCCGCCGTGCCCCGGCCGGGATAGCCATAACCCCCTCCGCCCAGTCCGTCCGCAGGTGCGCCGCCATGTTCGGCATCCGCTGGTCCGGGTTCCAGGGCCGACTGGTCGCCCTGGTGGCCGTCGTCGTCGCCGGCCTGGTGGCCGTCGGCGGGACGCTCTACACGGCCCTGGCCACGGTCAAGATCGACGGGGCGCTCTACCGCCAAATCGGCCAGCACCAAGACTTGGTGAACGACCTTATCCCGCCGACCCTGTACGTCCGCACGCCGTACCTCCTCACCCTGCAGATGGTGGCCGAGACCGACCCGCGCGAGGTCCGCGACCTGGTCGTCGACTTCCGCCGGGCCGAGGCCGACTACACCGACCGGTACGCCTACTGGCAGCGGACACTCCCCGACGGCCAACTGAAAGACGCGCTGCGGACCGACATCGACGCGGTCGCCGCCGAGTTCTTCGTCGTGTGCAACCGGGACTTGCTGCCGGCCGTCGAGGCCGGGCCGGCTGGGCGGGACAAGGCCGCCGCCCTGGTCCGCGGCCCGCTGCGGGCGCTGTTCCTGAGGCAAAAAGTCGGGACCGAGCGGGTCACCCGGCTGACGACCGAAGCCAAAAGCCAGGCCGAGGCGACGGGGCGGGACGCCGTCCGGTTCTGGACCATCACGTCCGTCGTCGTCTTCGCGGCCGTCCTCGGCGTCGTCGTCCTGGCCGGGTGGGCGTTCACCCGCGCCATCGTCCGGCCGACGAACGCGCTGGTGACGGCCCTCAAGGGGATGGTGACCGGGGCCGGCGACCTGACCGCCCGGGTGACGGTCAAGTCGGCCGACGAGATCGGCGACCTCGGCCACGCCATCAACGCGGTCCTGCAGAACCTGCACGACCTGGTCGTCAGCGTCCGCGAGTCGAGCATCCGGCTGTACGCCAGTTCGACCGACTTCGCCGCCACCAGCCGGTCGCAGGAGACGACCATGCAGTCGCTCGGGGCGAGTACCAGCCAGATCGCGGCGGCGGTCAAGGAGATCAGCGCTACCACGGCGGAACTGGCCGGGACGATGAACACGGTCCACGAGGGGGGCAAGCAGACCGGGGCGCTCGCCCGGGCCGGCCGCGCGGGCCTCAACACGATGGGCAGCACCATGACCCGGCTGGCCGAGGGGACCAACTCGATCTCGGGCAAGCTCAGCGCCGTCCGGGAGAAGGCCAACGACATCAACGCCGTCGTCACCACCATCACCAAGGTGGCCGACCAGACGAACCTGCTGTCGATCAACGCCGCCATCGAGGCCGAAAAAGCCGGCGACAGCGGCCGTGGGTTCCTGGTCGTGGCCCGGGAGATCCGCCGGCTGGCCGACCAGACGGCAGTGGCCACGCTCGACATCGAAACCATGGTCCGGCACATGCAGGGGGCCGTCACCGCCGGGGTGATGGAGATGGACAAGTTCACCGACGAGGTCCGGTCCGGGGTGACCAAGGTCGGCGAGATCAACTCCCAGATGGGCCAGATCATCGAGCAGGTGTACGCCCTGAATGAACAGTTCCAGGCGGTCAACGAGGCGATGGCCCAGCAGTCCGGCGGCTCCCGGCAGATTAACGACGCCATGCTGACGTTGGTCAACGGCGTCCAGGACACGTCGGCCAGCCTGCGGGAGTTCCACGCGGTCACGGTCAAGCTGCGGGAGTCGGCCGACGGCCTGCGGACCCAGGTCGAGAAGTTCAAGGTCGTGGGGTGACCCGTGCTCGGCCTGATCGTCCACGCCGGGGCCGAGCGCCTGGCCGTCCCCGCGCTCGCCGTGGTCGAGGTCGTCCCGGCCGTCCGGCTGCACCCGGCCGCCGGTGCCCCGCCGGGGGTGGCCGGCCTGGCCCAGTACCGCGGCACCGTCGTCCCGGTCGTCGACCTGCACCGCCTGGCCACGGGGGACGAATGCCCGGTCCGGCTCAGCACCCGCCTGGTGATCCTCGACGCCCCGACCGGCGGCGGGCTGAAACGCCTGGGGCTGTTGGTCGACCGGGCCGACGAACTCCGCGACCTGCCCACCTTCGACGCCCGAACCGGGTACGCCGCCCCGCCGGCGGATGGCCAAGCCGACCTGGGGCCGCTGCTGGCCGTCGAGGGGGGCGTCGTCCGACTGCCGGACCTCGTGGCCCTCGGCCGGCTGGCGTTCGGCGGGTCGCCCGTCACCCCGCCGATGATCGGGGGGCCGGCGTGAGTTCCCCCGTGCTGACGGGCCTGTCGGCCGTCCTCGAAGGCCACCTCGGGCTGGCCGCCGGGTCGATCGGCGACCGGCTCCTCGGCGACGCCGTGGCCCGCCGGCAGGCCCGGACCGGGGTGGCCGACCCGGCCGCCTACCTCGCCCGGGTGCGGGGCGACCGGGCCGAACTCGACGAACTGGTCGAGGCGGTGGTGGTGCCCGAAACCTGGTTCTTCCGCTACCCCGAGTCGCTGGCGTTCCTGAGCGAGTGGGCCACGGCGCGCCGGGCGGCGGGGGGGAAGCCGTTGCGGGTGCTGAGCGTGCCGTGCTCGACCGGCGAGGAGCCGTACTCGATCGCCATCACGCTGCTCCAGGCCGGCGTGCCGGCCGACGGGTTCACCGTTGACGCGGCCGACGTGAGCCGGCGGGTCGTACGGCTGGCCCAGGCCGGGGTCTACCCGGCGAGCGCGTTCCGGGAGGCGGCTCCGCCGCCGGCCTTGTTCTTCGACCCGGCCGGGGCCGACCGGGCGGTCCGGGCGGAGGTCAAGACGCGGGTGGCGTTCCGCGTCGGCAACCTGGCCGACCCGGCGTTCTTCCCGCCCGGCACGATGTACGACGCGATCTTCTGCCGCAACCTGTTCATCTACCTGACGCCCGCCGCCCGGAAGGCCGCGGCGGCCGCGTTCGCCCGCCACCTGGCCGCCGACGGCCTCGTGTTCATGGGCCACGCCGAACCGTTAGGGCCGATCGACCCGGCGTTCCGCCCCGCCGGCCGGCCGCAGGCGTTCGCCTTCCAAGTAGGGGTTAGGGGACAGGGGTCAGGGGTTAGGGAAGATCAGAAACCCGGGTCGGCTCCCGGTTTACTAACCCCTGACCCCCGTCCCCTAACCC
>JAABUN010005780.1_pt1 | contig 14957 bp, 13 predicted proteins | sample 5559311 | NCBI WGS metagenome assembly JAABUN01 (sample SAMN10711877, study PRJNA513370) | rock metagenome | isolation source: Antarctica rocks | place: Antarctica: Victoria Land, Siegfried Peak sud | reverse complement strand
CAGACAAAGTGATATTCGATGTTGAAAACTGTGTGACTACCGTAGCGATACTCCATCTGCTAAGGCTAATAGATGAAATCTGACCGCCTAAAGGCGGTGGCTTTAACCTTGTGCCTGGAATAGTAAAGATTAGTCTAAATGTTCTAACTTGTCAAGAGATACAGTAGAGAAAGTAATAAAGAGAAAAAAAGTTAAACCTTTGTACAGTTGTCGAACGCAAAAACTACGCAACTCCAGCTCGCACAACATGAACTGACACAATTGCTCAGACAGATGAAGGTTTGTAGCGAAGCTCTTAAACCCCGCCCCGACGCACCCCCCGAAGTTCCTGACGGTGCGTCGGCGGTTTGTCGTAGCGCAGCATCTCGGCGAGGCGCGCCCTCGAGACGGCCCGGTGCGCTTTTTCAGGAATATACGCCGTGACAAAATCGACCCTGCGCGGCATACTGTACTCGAGCACCACATGCAGCCGAATCTTGACCACCGGGCTTACGACGATGTAGCCCAAGGCGAGCAGCCGTTCGTCCTCTAGGTAGCGCGTCAGTTCGCGGCCGTAAAGCGCGGCGGCGACCATATCTTTTTCAGCGAAACCTTCACATGAGGCGTGACGCAGGGCGTGCGGCCCGACGCGGTAGTGTCCTTGTTTGACAAGGGGTTGCAGGTCTAATAGGGTACGAACACGCCTTTTGGCGCGGGAAGGGGTGTGGGACATGGTGTTCCTCCTGAGCGAGCGGCTTCCTTACGGCTGGTCAGGCCCTGACGGGCGGAGGGGAACAGAATCTGTTACATGGTTCTTAACGTAGCATATTCGGAGCCTCGACAAAAGGTGCAACGAACCGGACCCGCGCCGCGCCAAAAGCCCGTAAACTAGAGGGGTGATCTTTTACGAACTTCAGGGGGAGGGCGCGCGCGAGGTGCTGGGGGCGTTTGCCCGCAGTTTGGGCGCGGGCGCGGAAACCGAACTGCTCGAGAGCACCACGCAACCCGACCTCTTTTTGCTACTCTGCCGTGGCGACGCCGCAGCTGGCGTTCAGGTCCCGGCAGAGGCCAAGGTCTGGCAGTTCAGGACGGTGAGCTGATGGACGGTTCACTTCCGGGCAGCCCGCCGACCTTTACCGAGCAGCTCGACGAAACCTACCGCCTCGACACCCCCGACGCCGAGCTTTACTTTGAACTCGTCGGTCCGCCGGACGCGCCGGTGATTTTTTACCTGCACGGCGGTCCCGGTTACAACAGCCATTCGTTTCGGGATTTGGTAGGCGACGACCTAGGCGACTTTAGGATGATCTACGCCGATCAGCGCGGGTCGGGTCGAAGTTTGGCCGATACCGGAGCCGACCTCGGGGTGGGGGCGTTAGCAGGCGATGTGGTGGCTGTTCTGGACGCGCTGAGAGTACCGCGCGCGACCCTGCTCGCTCACGGTTTCGGAGCGATGATCGCAGCCGCGGTTACGCAGCAGGCACCAGCGCGGGTCGAACGGCTCGTCTGGGTCAACCCCTGGACCGATATGCCCGCCCTCGCCGAAACGTTGCAGTTGGAGGCCGCCAAACTGGGCGGCAGAGAGATTGACGAAACCGACCTCGCCGAGCTGCCACCAGCCGAACGGGTACAGGAGGCGGTGCGGGCGGGCGGCGGGAAAAACCTGTTCGACGCACTCCTCTTTCGTAGCGCGGGCAGCCGGATGCGCCTAGAGCACGCCGACGCCGAACTCTTCGCCGAATTGCAGGGGAGCATGTTGGCGGACTGGGAAAATATCTGGGAGCTTAAAGCTGATTTGGAAGCGCTCCGCCCCTTTGCCCACCCCACCGTGGTGATGCTGGGGCGTTTCGACCGGAGCTGTTATCCGCGTCAGGCCGAGCGCGTCTTGGGCGACCTTCCTCACGCTCTCGTCAGCCTTCTGGAAACCGCGCACTACCCCTGGCTCGATGAACCGGGAGCGTTTGAAGAGGTGTTACGTCAGGCCATGAATCTGCCGCCGCGGGTGCCCTAGGTTCGATTGACTTTTCGTGTGGCTCGAGGTGGTCTTTGCGGTGCTGAACGTAAGGAGCAAGAAGTAGGGAGGTTCCAGGGCGTTGATTATCTCGTCCATCACGGAGTTGGCTGTGTTTCTTAGAGGGCAAATGTAGACACAATCCGGTAGCTGGGTTTACTCGAGTCACTGTCACCAAGCGGTAGTCAGGGAGTGGGGGCCGTTTCCTGAACGACGACTCGCAGTTCCATAAAAAGTCCAGGTTTTGTCGACACGCAATCCTGAGAAAATACCTCGAGTCCTCTGCGCGCAACACACCGACGCTTCCCAAACTTCTCAATTCCTACTCCTTATTTCTTGCTTCTTTTTCCCCATCCAGCACTCAGCTCACCAACAAGATATAGAGGTATACATCAGATAAATCAGCAGTTCAGATCGTGAAGTTTCGTGCTTGGGGGCCGATAACCCTCATGATAAATTGATGTTTATGATGTTACGTCCCGACGCTGTAGTAGCTTCCGTTACCGAGGTGACGCCGGAGTTTCTGGGCGAGCGTGGTGTGCGCGGTGTACTGGTCGATCTCGACGACACTCTCCTGGCCTCCGGTAGTGACGAGCTGGCACCGCTGTTTAGAAGTTGGTTCGAGCTGCTCCGCCGCGCCGGGGTGCCGGTAGTGATTCTCAGTAACGGCTCACACGGGCGTGTCGGGCGCTGGGCGCGGGAGTTGGGTGTCGTCGGGCTGCCGCTGACGGGCAAACCACGCCGCCGCGCCTTTGCGCGTGGGCTCGAGCACCTGGGCGTCCCGGCCCACGAGACGGCGATGGTCGGCGACCAGCTTTTTACCGACGTGCTGGGCGCAAACCTGACGGGTATGGTGTCGGTGCTGGTGACGCCGCTGTCACCGGGCAAGCTGCTCCATACCCGGACGCTCCGGCGGCTCGAGCGGATCATCTTAAAACGCCTGCGTCCGGTACGTGACCCGGCAACCGACCAGACACCGACCGACCGAGCAACAAACCGACCGCCAAACGATCAAACAGCTTACCCGACACCCGGCACCTGTAAAGGAGAGTTATGGCCGTCCTGAGCATAGGCGACAAACGCCTCGGCGCAATGCTGCTAGAGCGCGACTTCGTAACCGACGACGGCTTGCAACGTGCGATGTCGCGGCACGCCGAAGTGGGGGGGCGTCTAGCTGAGGTGTTGGTCGGGCTAGGGATCGTTTCGGAAGGCCGTATCGCGCGCGCCGTCGAAGAGGCGATTGGTATTCCGCTGGTCACGTTGCCGAGAGCGCAAGTCGACCCCGAAGCGTTAGCTAAAGTCTCGGCAGAAACCGCCCTCGAGCTGCGCGCGTTTCCCTTTCACCTAAGCGAAAACCGCCTGCGCGTCGCCTTTGCCGACCCGCTGGACGCCCTCACCATAGAAGAGTTCGAGGACGTCTCGGAGTGCGTCGTCGAACCGTATCAGGCGCTCGCCGCCGAACTTAACTGGGCGCTGGCGACCTACTATCCCGAACTCGGCCTTACGCCCCCCGCCGAGGTCTCGACCCAACTCGGGCAGCGAGTCGGTGAACTGGCCAAAAACTTGGGGCTACTCAGCGACGAGCAGTTGGCGCTCGCCCTCGAGCAGCAGGGGCGTACCGGCGGGCTTTTGGGTCACATCTTGCTCGAGCAGGGCGTCTTAGACGAGGTGCAACTCGGACAACTCCTCGCCCAGCGAGCCAACCTGCCTTTTGTCGAAAAGCTTGAAGGAACCAGGGTTACCAGCAAGGTCAGCTCGAGCCTCCTGCGAATCGACGCCCTGAGCTACCGCGCCGTGCCCTTTAGAGAGGACGACGGCGTACTGATCATCGCCCTCGCCGACCCGCGCAAAGGGCCGGAAGTCGCTGAGATCGTCGCCCGCCCGGTACAGTTCGTCGTCGCTCCTGAAGGCCAGATCGAACGGCTGACCGAAGAGCTTTACGACGCCGACAAGGGTCGCCTCGGCGAAACGCTGATGGCAAGCAACAAGCTTCGCCGCGAGCAACTCCGGGAAGCTTTAGCCGCGCAAAACAAGTCGGGCCGCGTCAAACCGCTCGGCGAAATCTTGGTCGACCTCGGTTACGTCAGCCGTGAAGACGTTCAGAACGCGCTGACCAGACAGCGAGTCGGCGGCGGACGGCTTGAAGACACGCTCGTGCAGTCGGGCAAAGTAAGCCCTGAGATGCTCGCGCGCAGCCTCGCTATGCAGCTCGGTTACGAGTTTGTCGAAGACGGCGTGGCGGTCGACCCGTCGGTAATCGCGCTCGTCCCTGAAGGCACCATTCGCCGCTACAACGTGATGCCGCTACGCTTGGAGGGTAACGCGCTGGTGCTAGCGATGAAAGACCCCCGGCACGTTTTCGCCCTCGACGATATCCGCCTGATTACCGGGCGCGAGATCAAACCCGCGGTCGCCACCGAAGAATCTTTGCTACGGCTCATCAACCGCCACTACCGTAGCGGGGCCAGCATGGACGACCTCGCTAAAGCGGCGCTCGAGGAGATCGGCGACAAAAGAGAACTCGACGAAGACACCAACCTAGACGACACCGCGCTCGTCAAGGTCGTTAACAACATTATCCGCGAATCGGTCTTAAACGATATCTCGGATATTCATATCGAACCTCGCCCCGACAAAGTGGTGATCCGGGTTCGTAAAGATGGGACGCTCCGCGAGTACATGACCATGCCGCGCGGCGTCGCGGGCGCGATGTCGGCGCGGATCAAGATCATGGGCCGCCTAAACATCGCCGAACGGCGGTTGCCGCAAGACGGACGGGTACGCTTCAAAGACAGAAATATGGAGGTCGATCTGCGGCTTTCGACGTTGCCGACGGTGTACGGCGAAAAAACCGTGATGCGGATTCTCAAAAAAGCGACCTCGATTCCTGAAATCGAGCAACTCGGTTTCGCCGACTACAACCTCGAGCGTTTTACCGACACCATTCAAAAACCCTACGGAATTTTTCTGATTACCGGCCCCACCGGGTCGGGCAAATCGTTTACTACCTTTTCGGTACTTAAACGCGTCGCTACCCCGGACGTCAACGTCACCACCATCGAAGACCCGGTGGAATACGAGATTCCGGGGATCAACCAGACCCAGGTCAACGTCAAAGCCGGACTGACGTTTGCCAGCGCCTTGCGGTCATTTTTGCGGCAAGACCCCGACATCATTATGATCGGTGAAATCAGGGACACCGAAACCGCCAAGATCGCCGTCGAAGCGGCCCTGACCGGGCACCTGGTCATCGCCACCTTGCACACCAACGACTCCGCTGGGGCCGTGACCCGTTTAGAGGAGATGGGCGTCGAACCGTTTAATATCTCCGCCTCGCTGCTCGGGGTGCTCGCACAACGGCTCGTTCGTAAGGTGTGCAGCGAATGCCGCGTCGCCTATACCCCCGACCCCGACATCTTGCGGCGGATGGGTTTGAGTGAGCAGCAACTCAGCGGCAGAGTGCTCTACCGCGGCGTCGGTTGTGAAAAGTGCAGCGGCAGCGGCTACAACGGACGGCACGCCATTCACGAACTGCTGACGGTCGAAACGAACCTCGAGAACGCCATCGTGCAGGGCAAGTCGTCTTCTGAAATTAAAGAGATCGCCGTCCAGAATGGTATGAAAACCCTCCGCGACGACGGCGTTGCCAAAGCCTTGTCGGGCGTCACCACCCTCGAGGAAGTTCTGGCGAGAACCACCGAATAGACTCGAAACCCAAACACCCCAGGAGACCCTTATGAGCCAACCTGCCGACATCATCGACCTCTTAAATATGGCGGGCGAGCGCCGCGCCAGCGACCTGATCCTGACCGTCGGCCTACCACCCATGTTGCGGCTCGACGGCGAGTGGCGACCGACCGAGGGCGATCCACTTACCCCCAACGACACCCGCCGCCTCCTATACACCATGATGGACGAAAAAAAACAACGCGACTTCGAGGAACGCCGCGAACTCGACTTTTCCTTCAGCCTGAGCGGCTATGGGCGTTTTCGCGTCAACACCTTTTTCCAGCGCGGCGCTATCGGCGGCGTGCTCCGGACCATCCCCGGTGAAATTTTGAGCTTTGAACGCATGGGGCTGCCCCGAGTGGTCGCCGAAACGGCCAAGCTGCCGCGTGGCCTGGTTCTCGTCACCGGACCGACGGGTTCGGGCAAATCGACGACGCTCGCCGCGATGCTCGACCTGATCAACACCGAAACGCAAAAACACATCATGACGATAGAAGACCCCATCGAGTTTTTTCACACGCATAAACGCTCGATTGTCAATCAGCGCGAACTCGGTGACGACACCAAAAGTTTCGAGCGCGCGTTGCGGGCGGTTTTGCGCCAAGCTCCGGACGTTATCCTGGTCGGCGAGATGCGCGACTTCGAGACCATCGGCGCGGCTGTAACCGCCGCCGAAACCGGGCACTTGGTGATGGGTACGCTCCACACCAACTCAGCGCCCGAGGCTGTCGACCGAATTATCGACGTGTTTCCCGAGGCGCAGCAAGCGCAGGTACGGGTACAGCTCGCCAACAACCTTCAGGCCGTCCTGACGCAGCAGCTGGTTCCCAAACAGGGTGGCGGGCGGGCGCTGGCGTATGAGTTTTTAGTAGCCACCCCGGCGGTTAGAAACCTTATCCGTGAGGGCAAAACGCACCAGATTTTGTCTGCCATTCAGATGGGCGGACAGTACGGAATGCAGAGTATGGACGCGTGCCTGGCCGAGTTGCACCTGCGCCGCGTCATCGCCTACGACACCGGGCTCTCTCGAGCCGTCGACGCCAAGGAGTACGCGCGTCTGGTCAGCACCGGCGGTTCGGGCGAAGGTGCGCCGAGCCCGGTCGGGGCGGGCGCGTCGCCACGCGCAGCAGCCAGCGCGCCGCAGAGCACCTTTGGACGCGGGGGGCGCGGTACCTGATTTTGTCTCAGCCGAGTTCCGGGGCGGGAGCCGCTTGCGCGTTACAGCGCAGCGTCGGTCCCGTCCAACTGTTCTCTAGCAAAACAGATCGCTGTCTTACAAAACCGCTTATTACGCGTCACGACCGTTCACGACCGCCATTTGTAACAACAGGTACTTTCTTGGAGACGGTGTGTTCACCACAATTAGCATGGGGGGTGGGGCTTGTACGAGCTGGTTTGCAGGTCGGCGAGTTTCCTCCGTGTATTATAGCTATCATCCCCGTGTATCACCCCGGAGTTGGGGTAAGAATGGAGCGAAAGCGTGACGGACAAATATTCGGCGCAAGGATCGCAGGACGAGGCCAAACAAAAGGTCGGTGAGGCCGCCGACAAAGCCAAGCAAAAGGCTGGTGAAGTGACCGACCAGGCCAAGCAAAAATTCAGCGAAGCTGCCCAAGAAGCGAAGAGCCGCGCCGGTGAGGTCACAGAGACTGTCAAGGCGCAGGCGCAAGAGGCCAGAGCCCGTGTCGAGGCCGAAGCCGAAAAGGGTTTCGAGCAGGGTAAAGGTCAGGTCATGTCGCAGGTCAGCGGCGTCGCGCAGGCGTTTCGCAGAACGAGCGAACAACTCCGCGAAGAGGACCAGGGCGACCTTGCCGGGTACACCGAGCGTATCGCCGAGCAGGTCGAAAAGGTCTCGGGCTACCTCGAGGGCAAAGGGATGCGCGGCGCAGTAAGCGACCTCGAGACCCTGGCGCGGCGGCGGCCCGGTTTGTTCGTCGGCGGCGCGCTCGTCGTGGGCCTTGTAGCAGCGCGCTTTTTGCGCTCGAGCAGTACAGGCAGTGGGTCGCAAGACGCCTACGGTCAAAGCGCACCAGGCAGAGACTCTTAGAGAGCGGGGAGACTCCATGCAAAACGCCAACTACGAACGTTCACACGAACGCGAAACGCGCTCATTCGGAGACCTTTTTTCGCAGCTCGCCGGTGACACCTCGCTGCTCGTCCAGCAAGAAGTCGCGCTTGCCAAAAAGGAATTTCAGGCGTCGCTCGCTCAGGCGGTCGGTGGCGTTATCGTGCTCGCCGTCGGCGGCGTACTGGCGACCGTCGGTTTGATCGCTATCTTGACCTCGGTGATTTTGGCGCTGGCGCTGGTGATGCCGCACTGGGCCGCCGCGCTTTTGGTCGGGGCGATCTTCGTGATTCTGGGCATTGTTTTTGCGCTTGTAGGCGTCAACCGCCTTCGCAAACTCAAGCTGATACCGGAACGCACCGCGCAAACGCTTAAAGACGACGCCGCGATGATTCGGGAGAAGGCGCAGTGAGCGACTCCAATAACACCCCGGACGATCCGAACGCCGACAAGAGCGTTGCGGAACTCGAGGCCGATATCGCCCGTACCCGTGAGCAGCTCGGGCGAGACGTCGAGGACGCTTCGTACAAACTGAGCCCCGACCGGTTTAAGGAACAGGTGCAAGACACCTTACAAAACGCACAGGAGGCCGTGATGGACAGCGTCAACGAGATGACGGAAAACGTACTGGAGTCAACCAAAGAGGCGGGCGCGAGTTTTACCGATATGATCCGCCGTCACCCGCTTCCGACCGCGCTGATCGGCGCTGGCGTCGCGCTACTCGCCGTCGGTGGCGGCGTCGGCGTCAAGCGGGCGCGAGACGACGACTATCCCGAGTACAGCAGCCGCTACGGTTACGGCGCAGCGGGGAGCAGCGGCTACGTCACCCCCGGCGCGCAACCACCCGCCAGCGGAACCAGCGCCGATTCCGCTACCCAGTACGGCACAACAGGCTACAACTCTCAGGGCTACGGCGCGACCCGTAATCTCGATTACGGCGCTTATGACAGCGGTTACGACACCGGCAGCTACAGCGGGTCGAACGACCAGGGCGGCGCTCAGGACTCGAGCCAGAATTCAGGCCAAAATATGGGCGACCGGGCCGGAGCCGCAGGAACTCAGGCCAAACGTCAGGCGAAGGCCGCGAGCCGGGGTCTAGCCGACTTTGTCGAAGAACAGCCCCTGATCGCCGGTCTCGTAACGGTCGTTTTAGGTGCCGTCATAGGTTTGTCACTGCCGGGTACACGTCAGGAAGACGAACTCTTGGGCGACGCCCGCGACCATTTTGCGGAACAGGCCAGGAGCGTCGCCGAACGCGCCAAAGAGGTTGCTCAGAAAACCTTTGACGACGCCAAAGCGACGGCCCAGCAGGAGTTCGGTAAGGTCCAAGAAGACGTTAAAGAGGCCGCCAAAAACGTCTCCGAGAGCGCCAAGCAGGAGTTCAGCAAGGTTCAGAGCGACGCCGAAACCGCCGCTAAGAACGTCTCTGAAAACGTTAAGCAGACGGCCAAAGACGAAACGGATAAAAAAAGTCAGAGCTGAGTCGGTCAGGGCGTAGACCCTCCGAGTATAGGCAGACTGATTACAAAATCCCGGACGTGCATCGCAGCCGTCCGGGGTTTTGCTGACTCGCCTTACGCGCACGGCGGTTTCGCTCGACTGAAAGCCGAACGCTTGGGAGTCAAGAGTCAGAATTCGGGAGTCGCAACCCTTTCTGACTCACGAATTCTGACTACCTACCCCTTAGAACTCAGCCTACGGCTCCGTTAGACCTTGACTCTGCGTAAAGTGAGTTACACATAGGACGTATACCCGTAAGCGCAGCTCAAGGGTGCGAAACAACGTGCTATCTCCGGGCCTCACTCGAGCGGGTACGCCGCTCGTTGACAGCGTGCAGGCGGGCACGTATACTCCAACTAGATGAACCGCGCCGCCCTCCCCCTACTATCAGATTTTTGCCTCGGGGTTGCCGCCGCGTAGACGTTACGCTTATAGCCAAGCACCCTCGGGGATTTTCTCCGGGGGTTTTTTCGTAGTAGAAAGGAACCCCATGTCGGCACCCGCCCAAACACCCCAAAACCTCTTTGAAAAGGTCTGGAACGCGCACAGCGTCGGGACACTGGACAACGGTCAGACCCAGCTTTTTATCGGGACGCATCTGATTCACGAAGTGACCAGCCCGCAAGCTTTCGGGATGCTCCGCGATTTGGGTTTGCCGGTACGTCATCCGGAACGCACCTTTGCCACCGTCGACCATATCGTCCCGACCGATACCCGCCAGGAACCCTTCGCCGACCCGCTGGCCGACGAAATGATCCGCGAACTCCGCAAAAACTGCGCCGAATTTGGCGTTACCATGTTCGATACCGGCAGCGGCAAACAGGGCATCGTTCATATGGTCGGGCCGGAGCAGGGCATCACCCAACCGGGTATGACGGTCGCGTGCGGCGACTCACATACCTCGACCCACGGCGCGTTCGGGGCTATCGCCTTCGGTATCGGTACGAGTCAGGTACGCGACGTGCTGGCGACGCAGACGATAGCGATGGGCAAACCTAAAGTCCGCCGTATCAACGTTACCGGCGACCTCGGGCCGGGCGTTTACGCCAAAGACGTGGTGCTGCACATTATCCGGACGCTCGGCGTCAAGGGCGGTATCGGTTACGCCTACGAATACGGCGGCAGCGTCCTCCGCGCCATGAGCATGGAAGAGCGGATGACGATCTGCAATATGAGTATCGAAGGGGGCGCGCGTTGCGGCTACGTCAACCCGGACCACACGACGGTGGACTATATCAAGGGCCGCCCGTACGCGCCCAAAGCGGGCGACTGGGCAGAGGCCGAGGCGCGCTGGCTGGCTCTCGCTTCAGATCAAGGGTGTCCTTACGACGACGTGGTGGACATCCGCGCCGAGGACATCGCGCCGACCGTAACTTGGGGCATCAATCCTGGACAGGCCATCTTCATCGGCGAAAGTATCCCAACTGTCGAAGCTGCGCCGGAGGCTGAAAAGGCGAACATCGCCGAGGCTTTGGAGCACATGAAACTGCCCCCCGGCGCGCCTATAGCTGGAACAAAGATCGACGTAGCGTTTTTCGGTTCGTGTACGAACGGGCGGATATCGGACTTTATCGAAGCGGCCCGTTACCTGAAAGGCCACAAGGTCGCCGAGGGCATTAAAGCCATCGCCGTGCCGGGGTCGGAGATCGTCAAATACCAGTGCGAAGAGCTGGGTATCGACCGGGTCTTTCTTGACGCGGGTTTCGAGTGGCGCGACGCCGGGTGCAGCATGTGCCTGGCCATGAACCCCGACAAACTCGTCGGTGACCAGCTCTGCGCGAGTTCCAGCAACCGCAATTTCAAGGGTCGGCAGGGCAGCGTTACCGGACGCACGGTGTTGATGAGCCCGGTGATGGTGATGGCGGCGGCGGTGACGGGTACGGTGTGTGACGCAAGGGAAGTGTTCCAGGTAGAGAACACGGTTCCAGCTTAGGATGACCGACACCACACGTGAGTCTGCCAGGGCGCTCGGCTTTACCCAAAGCTCGGGCGCGCTGACGGGCGATCTGCTGACGACGCTCGCGGCGAGCAAACCGGGAGGCAGGTTTTTGGAACTCGGGACGGGCGTCGGGATGGGGAGTGCGCGGCTGTTGGCGGGCATGGACGCGGCCTCGAGCCTCGTTACCGTCGAACGCAACGCTGAGCAAGTCGAAGTTGCAAAAAAACATTTGGAAGACGACCCGCGCGTCACCTTTTGGGTCGGGGACGGGCTCGAGTTCTTGCGTCAGGCTCACGAACCGTTCGACCTTATCTTTGCCGACACGTGGCCCGGCAAGATCAGCCGTCCCGAGCTGGCTTTAGACCTCACCGCACCGGGCGGGTTTTATCTGGTCGACGACATGGAACTCGGTTGGAAAGACGAGGCTAACTTAGTGGAGGCATCCGACTATCTGCTCGAGGTCTGGCGCGGTCAGCGCGCGCTGACAGAACTGCTGAAAACTAAAGACGATTTTCACTGCGTCCGTCTGGACTGGTCTACCGGCCTGATGATATGCGTTAGAGAAGGAGTTTGACATGGCACTTGAGAAAATCACCTCCATCACCGGACGCGGCGTGTTCGTCGCCGGTGACGACATCGACACCGACCGCATCATCCCGGCACGTTTTATGAAGTGCGTGACGTTCGACGATTTGGGTCAGTATATGTTTTACGACGTACGCTTTTCCGAAGACGGCAGCGAGAAAAAGCACGCGCTCAACGATTCGCGTTATCAGGGCGCGACGATTCTCGTGTCGGGCGTCAATTTCGGGTGCGGCAGCTCGCGTGAGCACGCGCCGCAAGCCCTCTACCGGGCCGGTTTTCGCGCCGTCATCGCCGAGAGCTTCGCCGAGATTTTTTTCGGCAACAGCGTTACGCTGGGAATGCCGTGCGTCGAGGCGACCGCCGAACAGCTCCGTACGATTGTCGCCGCTATCCAGAGCGACCCGGACACCCAAATCGTGATCGACATCGTCAACGAAACCGTTTCCGCAGGCGCTGAAACGCATCACGTACAGGTGCGTAGGACAGCCAAGCACGCACTTGCGGCGGGTCGCTGGGACCCCCTCGCCGAACTTTTGGAAGCCGACGACGCCATCCGCGACACGGCGGCTCGTCTTCCCTACCTCTAAATCACGGAGGAACATTAGGCTATGGGACAACGTTTTGAACGTATCGGCGACCGACACCGCGCCTTCATCGAGGCGCAAAAGCTCTTTTTCGTAGCGACGGCGGCCAGGGACGGTCACGTCAACGTCTCCCCTAAAGGGTTGGACTCGCTCCAAGTTCTCGACGAGCAGACGGTGGTGTGGCTTAACGGAACCGGCAGCGGCAACGAGACGGCGGCGCACCTTTTGGACGCGCCGCGCATGACGCTGATGTTTTGCGCGTTTGAGGACAATCCGCTGATCTTGCGGCTTTACGGCGAGGCGGTCACTTATCACCCACGCGACCTCGAGTGGAACACCTACATCGGGCTCTTCGCGCCGCTGGCGAGCGCGCGGCAGATTTACAAGCTGCACGTTTCGCTGGTGCAGACCTCGTGCGGGTTCGGCGTACCGCTTTTCGACTTTCAGGGCAACCGCGAGCTGATGCACACGTGGGCGGCAAAAAAGGGCGAAGACGGTATCGAAGCGTATTGGCAGGAGAAAAACCAGTCGAGTCTGGACGGGCAACCGACGGCTATCTTTGGCGACTGAAGCCAGCAGAGGTGGTTGCTCCAAGCGTTTTGATGAACCTTCTTCACTTAGGGAGCGATTCTGCCACTAGGTCTTACTTCTGTCAAAGTCGCGGGCAGCCTTTAGGAGGTGCTCGGCGTTAGAACGACTACGCAACGAATACATCGTCTCATGCCGAGCGTTTTAGTCGTCCAAGCTCATCAAGGCGGCAGCATTGTCGTTGCCTTTAGTGGTGATGACGGAAATGTAGTCGTCTACAACGTCATCCATTGCGCTTGCTAAATTCCCACTTATTGTGGTGTAGTTGGGCGTGTCCACTTTGATAGTGTGGCGTATACTATTTCCAGCGTTCACTAGTCTATTAGTGTGACGTTTGCATATTTCAAAAGAAGCCTTTTCAATCCAGCATGCTTGAAAACGATGTTGATTTCTGCTCTAGGGCCCTGACCCGAAATTCCCACAACTGTCCCCGCCCCGAATTTAGGATGGCTTACCTTTTCGCCACCTCTAAATGTTGATCCAACAGTATCTATGACCAGGAGTATCGCCACCCCCATGAGGCCCGTCAGGAACGCGCCGAAATTATCAAAGGCTCGAGAAACCCCGGTCAGTAAGGCATATCTGCCACACGTCCTGTTCCAGACGAAAGTTTCTAGGCGCGACCCGCTGCATAAGGTACGGTCTGAGTAGGCGTAAAGGGGCCTTGAGGCTGGACGGAGCGTCCTTCTTTCTAAGCGTTGCGTCTCCAGCAGCACGATCGACCAATGCCCTACTGACCGGCATTCCTGCCGTTTAAGCGTTGGATATACCGTCGTGGACAACTCCCAATATTGGGGCGACGCTCTTGATGACATCCCAAGCGTCTGGTACAGGTTTTTCTTCGTCATCCCAAAAAACTAATGGGGATTGCTCCGTAGCAGAGGTACTTGCATCTAATCTTACGTCTCCATTTTTAGTAAGTGACCAAACCTCTACTCTTACATCGTTGCCAAATATAGTTTGTGCGATACTAAGGAGGTTTGGCAACCTTTCAATTAACTGAATTTTATGAAACATGTGCGTCTCTGCGAACACCAGTTTTAGCAGTTTCTCACTCGCCATATACGTTTGTTCAGCAGGAAGAATAAATGCTTGGAGCTGTGTACCTAGACTTGCTCTGAAATTTTTGAGGTCAACTCGTTCCGTTACTTCATCTTCGTTTAAGAATAGCTGTACTTCTTCCACCGTATCTTGTCTTATTTCCTGCTGCAAATACGTTTTTGAGTGAGCATAAAAAAAATCGATTGAGTAGATGTAGCCATTAACTGAGGCTTCGGTATTGATTTCCTTCAAAAGCTCTGGTCGTGGTCCAACTGTCTGACCTTTTACTCTTTCAAACCAATCTTCTTTAACATCGCCAGTTACGAAAACAATAGAGGTCTCAGCTGCTTTGGCATAGTCGATGATTTGCTGCCAAATGATCAGATCACCAAACTGGTTGAACGTATTGTGCAAGTCTGCTTCATCTTTACTTTCCGTCTTCTGAGCGTAATCAACATAACCTGGAGGAATTTTTTTTGAAAACCTTTCTTTACCCTTCTCAGATATTTTCTCTATCTCTTCAAGGGAATAAGGCGGACCTATTCTACTTTCAAAAAGCTTATCGATTTTCTCACGTATGACATCCCTCTTGCTGTGATCGAGCAGAGTCTCTTTCTGCTCTCTTAGCTGTAATTCAATATTTTCAACTTCCTTGGTCAACGAAGCTAAGAGCCCTTCGATATCAATGATCGGCTCTTTTTTCAATTTGTTCAAACGGTTAAATGCTTCCGCTTTGTCTTTCATATCATTCACCAAATTGGCGACACCAGAGGCAAAAGCTTGCTCTACGTGAAGAAATTGATTTCTCTACCTCGAGTGCTAGGGGATAGGTAGTCAAAGAGGTGAAAATGGGGGTATGACAAGTACACCCCATTTCCAAGGTCAGTCTACGCTGAGCGAGCTGTTCACAGTGGTTTACGTGATGGCCGATGACTA
>JAABUN010005779.1_pt1 | contig 14959 bp, 15 predicted proteins | sample 5559311 | NCBI WGS metagenome assembly JAABUN01 (sample SAMN10711877, study PRJNA513370) | rock metagenome | isolation source: Antarctica rocks | place: Antarctica: Victoria Land, Siegfried Peak sud | reverse complement strand
CAGACCGCCGGGGGGCGCACCCCGGCCAGGCGGTGCACCGCGGCGAGCCCGCCGGGGGAGCCGGGCCAGTGCCGCTGCAGGGCGCCCGGGCCGGCCCGGCGGACCACCGAGCGCAGGACGAGAGCAACGATCACGGCGTCGTCGGCGTACCCGATCACCGGGACGACATCGGGGATGAGGTCGATCGGCGACGCGAGGTAGACCAGCAGCAGGACCAGGCGGACCCGCAGTCCCCGGGGCAGCGTCGGGTCCGCGGCCAGTCGCCGCACCAGCCGCAGGACGTCGGGCAGCAGCCGCAGGGCGTCCCGGGCGCTCACCGCCTCTGGATGACGTCGCGCCACCGCCCACAGGGCCGCGAGCAGCACCACGTACACGACCGCCAGCCCGGCCACCGCGGCGAGCAGCGCACGCCACCACATCAGTGCGCCCCCGCGGAACCGACGCCGTGGCTGAGCGCGTGGCGGGCTTCCCGGACGGCGTAGTAGACGATCACCAGCCCGGCCACAGGATCCGCCCACCACCACGCCAGCCAGGCGTTCAGGACCAGTCCGACCAACACCGACCCCGCGAGGTAGGCATCGACCAGGGTGACCCGTCCCTCGGTGCGCAGCACCTCGTTGCCCAGAGCGGCGCCCGTCCGTGCCTTCCCGGCGGCGAGGGCGAGCATCACCACCAGCGTCACCGCCGTCCACACGATCCCGAGCGCCGAGTGCCCGGGCCGGCTCCCGTCCACCAGCACCACAACCACCTGCACCACCAGGTAGACCACCAGCGCCGCGAACGCGATTCCGATGACGCGCATCGCCCGCCGCTGCCGCGTGCCCGCGGTCCCCCTGAGCTCCCACACGACGACGGTCGAGGCGACGATCTCGATCAGCGAGTCCAGCCCGAAACCAGCCAGCGCCGGCGACGACGCCCGAACAGCGGCCACCGCGAGCAGGACCACGCCGGCCACGTTCCAGCACAGCGTCCCGAACTCCAGGGCCAGGCCCCGGCGCAGCAGCCGCCGGGCCCGGAGCTCGGCCGGCGCCACCAGCAGTCCCCGCCGCGCCAGGACGCCCATCTTCCCACGGTGCCACGGGGGCGGGTCACGACCCCGGGACAGGGTCGAGCCGCCAGGCTCCCGCGGCTGCCTGGGCCGAGGGAAGCGATCTGGGCGGCCCACGGCTCCCAGAAGCTCCAACGCCGACGCTGCCCGCCGCCGGTGCTCACAGTCGAAGCCACCGGCATCCTCCCTCCGAGTGAGCGGGCTGGATCAGGACCCGTCGTCCTGTGCGCGGATCGCCCGCGCTAGCCGCAGCTTCGCCGGGGTCACCGTCCGCGGCCGACCGCCGACCCGGCCCCATACCCGTGCCGCCGCCAGCTCCGGCCGGTCTTCCCGGGACCCGGGGGTGTGTCGGTGAACACCCGCCGACACCCCGAACCCTCCAGCGCGTCCAACTACAGGGCCGGGACCTGCTCCGCCCTCGACACCCGCGGATAACCACCACATGCCCAACGGCCTGAACTTCCGAGCTACCGGTCGGATCCGTGCCGGCGCAGGCGATATCCCAGCAGCAGAGCGGACGGGTGCTCTCCCCGGCGCGGGCGTGGGGACGGGGCGGGCCCGCTTGGCCTGAGCCGGCGTCACCATCAGGTCACCGTACCGAAAACCGTTCCTGCCGATGTTTGGGCCGCGCGGACGTGCCTGGCTGCCTGGTGGGGACGCGACTACGCCTGGGAGGTGGTGGTCCTTCTGCGGCTGGGTTGTTGTGTGGGGATGACGTGGCAGATGCCGTGCGCGGCGCAGTCGGCTGGGTCGAGCCCGGCGGCGCGCTCGCTCAGCCGCTCGACCTCGTCGCGGGCCGAGGCGAGTTCGGTGATGCGGCGGTCGAGGTCGGCGGCGTGCCGGTCGAGGAGGGCCACGACGTGTGTGCACGGAGGTCCCTGCGCCGCTCGGACGGCGAGGACCTGGGCGATCTCGGCCAGTGTCAGCCCGGCCGCCTGGGCGCCCTTGATGAACCGCAGCCGCGCCAGCGCCGTCTGGTCGTAGTCCCGGTAACCCGATGAGCGGCGCGCCGGCTCGGCCAGGACACCGGCCTGCTCGTAGAACCGGAGCGCTTTGGTGCTGACGCCGGCCTGCTGGGCGAGCTCCCCGATCTGCATGTGATCACGCTACGGCTTGACCTTCCACTGGGCTGGAACCTTTACGGTCCGTCGATGAGCAACGACACGTGGGACCTGATCGTGATCGGCACCGGCGGCGCTGCGATGGCCGCGGGCATCGAAGCCCGCGGCCGGGGAAGGACCGTGCTGCTGGTCGAGCACGGCGCGCTCGGCGGGACGTGTCTGAACATCGGCTGCGTTCCGTCCAAGAACCTGCTGGCCGCAGCCGCCCAGCGGCACCGCGCGATGTCGGACCGGTCGTTCCCGATGGTGGCGACCAGCACCGGCAAGGTCGACCTACCGGCCCTGGTCGCGCAGAAACAGGACCTGATCGAGTCGGTGCGGAAGTCCAAGTACGCGGCGGTCGCCGACGCGCACGGCTTCCCGATCACCTACGGGCATGCCCGTTTCATCGACGAGCAGACCCTGGCCGTGGACGGCGAACGGCTGACCGCTCCGGCCTACGTCGTGGCGACAGGCACCGCACCGCACATCCCGGACCTGCCCGGGCTCCACGGCATCGACTACCTGACCAGCACAACCGCCATGGAGATGACCGAGCTACCCGCGTCGATGGTCGTAATCGGCGGCGGGTACGTCGGGCTGGAACAGGCCCAGCTTTGGGCTCACCTCGGCGCTCAGGTCACCCTCGTCGGGCGGTTCGCGCCGCACGCGGAACCGGAGGTCGCCGACGTCCTGCGCGGCGTGTTCCACGACGACGGGATTCCCTGGGTCCAGGACCGCGCCGTCGCGGTCGAGAAGACCCCGGACGGGGTGACCGTCCACACCGGGGACGGCACCCAGGTGACCGGCCAGCGACTCCTGGTCGCCACCGGCCGGGTCGCCGACACCGGTGGCCTCGGGCTGGACGCCGCGGGCGTCGCGGTCGACGACCACGGGTTCATCGTCGTCGACGCCCACCAGCGGACCACCAACCCGCGGGTCTTCGCGGCCGGTGACGTCTCCGGTGCACCGCAACACGTCTACGTCGCCGCGCAGACCGGGCACACCGCCGCCGCCGGCGCCCTCGGCGAACCCGCCACGGTCGACTACCGCGGGCTGCCCGCCGTCACCTTCACCACCCCGCAGCTCGCCTCGGCCGGACTGACCGAACAACAGGCCCTGGCCGCCGGGCACCCCTGCGACTGCCGGGTCCTCAGCGCCCACGACATCCCCAGGGCCCTGGTGAACCGCGACACCCGCGGGGTCCTGAAGCTCGTCACACACGCCCGCACCGGCAAGATCCTCGGCGTGCACGCCGCACTCGACGGCGCCGGCGACGTGATGCTCGCCGCGACCTACGCGATCAAGTACGGCCTCACCGTCGACGACCTCGCCGACACCTGGGCGCCCTACCTGACGATGAGCGAGGCGCTGCGCATCTGCGCCGGCCTGTTCCGCAGTGACAAGCCGACGAGCTGCTGCGCGTGACCGGCAAGCACCGAGGCGGGCCGGGCCGTAGCCGCTGGTGGCTCGCGGTCGCCGCAGCGGCCTCGACGCGGCGCAGCCACCGCAGCTCGGCAACGGCGTCGGCCCATCGGGTCCGGTCACCGCGCCACCGGTACCAACGGGCCGTGCCGGGCCGGGCTGGGCCAGGTACCGGTGAGTTCGTTGGGTCCAACGCGCTCTCCGTCATCTGACGGGGGTCGACCCCAGCCGTGTCCGGCCACAACCGGCCCATACCCTCACCGACCTAGCCGGCGGCCTGCTCGTCGGCTCCGGCACTCAGCCCCGGGTCGAATCGTTCGCGCCGGTGATGCGTGCGACGAGTTGGTCGACGTGGCGGGCGATGTCGTCACGGACCAGGCGCATCCGTGCGATGCCGTCGATGCCCCGCTCGGAGGGCTCGTCGGTGTCCCAGTTCTCGAACCGCGGCCCGGGGACGGGGTCGACCCGGGCGTCCCGGCCGAGGGTGACCACGACGGTCGCCGCGGCGACCATCTCCGGTGTCAGGGCCTTCGGTGTCTCGCCGGTGATGTCGATGCCGAGTTCCTGCAGGGACTGGGCGGACAGGGCGTTGACCGCCGTCCCGGGTTCGGTCCCGGCGGAGGTGACGGTGACCGCGTCGCCGGCGGCCCGCTTCATCAGCCCGGCGGCCATCTGGGATTTCCCGCCGTTCTTCACGCACACGAACAGCACGGAGGGCCGCCGGGTAGCGGGGCCGCTGGTGGTCATCGGGATCCGCTGACGCGCCGGCCCGAGGCAGGAGGGGCGGTCGGGTCGCCTGGGAAGAAGCGGCGTCCGGCCCAGAGGGCGACGTACACGAGCCCGACGAGCACCGGGACCTCGATGAGCGGGCCGACCACCCCGGCCAGCGCCTGGCCGCTGGTGACCCCGAAGGTGCCGATGGCCACCGCGATCGCGAGCTCGAAGTTGTTGCCCGCCGCGGTGAACGACAGGGTCGCGGTCTTCGCGTACCCCAGGCCCAGGCGGCGGCCGAGGGCGAACCCGGCGCCGAACATGACCGCGAAGTAGGCCAGCAGCGGTAGGGCGATCCGGGCGACGTCCCAGGGCCGGCTGGTGATCGCGTCACCCTGCAGCGCGAAGAGCATCACGATCGTGAACAGCAACCCGTACAGGGCGACCGGCCCGATCCGCGGGAGGAACCTGCTCTCGTACCAGTCCCGCCCGCGGGCCCGCTCACCGATGGTCCGCGTCAGGACCCCGGCCACCAGGGGGATGCCGAGGAAGACCAGCACCGACAGGGCGATCGCGCCGACGGAGAACCCCGCCGACGTCGTGGACAGGCCCAGCCAGCCGGGCAGCACCTGCAGGTAGAACCACCCGAGCCCGGCGAACGCGACGATCTGGAACACCGAGTTGATGGCCACCAGGACGGCGGCGGCCTCCCTGTCCCCACAGGACAGGTCGTTCCAGATCAGGACCATGGCGATGCACCTGGCCAGCCCGACGATGACCAGGCCCCGTCCGGTAGGCCGGCTGGTCCGGGAGCAGCAGCCACGTCAGGGTGAACATCACCGCCGGGCCGACCACCCAGTTCAGGACGAGTGAGGTGACCAGCAGCCGGCGGTCCCCGGTCACCCGGGCGGTCTCGCTGTAGCGGACCTTCGCCAGCACCGGGTACATCATCAGCAGCAGCCCGACGGCGATCGGCAGGCTCACGCCGCCGACCTTCACCGCGTCCAGGGCGTCCGCGAGCCCGGGGACGCCCCGGCCCAACACCAGCCCGAGCGCCATCGCCGCCACGATCCACACCGGCAGGAACCGGTCCAGCAGCGACAGCCGACCCAGCACCGGGGTGTCCAGACCGGCGACCGGGCGCTCAGCAACGGTGTCACTCATCGGCAGCCGCACGACGTCGGTGCGGGCCCGGTCAGGGCGGTGTCGGCGGACGAGCCGCAGCACGCGGTCTTGGCCTGGGGCTCACAGCAGCTGGTCCGCGCCGCGGAGGAACAGCAGGCCCCAGAGGCCGGATCGACCACCTCGCTGCGCCCGGCGGGCTCGGCGGGGTCAGCGGTCGGGATGGGTCTGGTGGCTCGGATGATCGCGCCGTGCATGCCTGGGGCGACCTCGTGGGTGAACTCCACACTCGCTTGGGTGAAGCCGGCCGCGGTCAGCCCCGCCAGGTACTCCGAGCGGGACAGGGCACCGGCCACGCACCCGACGTAGGACCCGCGCTCGGCCCGCTCGTCGGGGCTGACGTCGTCCTCGGCGACCACGTCACTGATCCCGATCCGCCCGCCGGCCACGAGCACCCGGTGCATCTCCCCCAGGACGGCCGCCTTGTCCACCGACAGGTTCACCACACAGTTGCTGATCACCACGTCCACGGCGGCGTCCGCCAGCGGCACCGCCTCGATCCGCCCCTGCAGGAACTCGACGTTGGTCACGCCCGCCGCGTCGGCGTTGGCCCGCGCCAGCTCGAGCATCTCGGTCGTCATGTCCACGCCCCACGCGAAGCCCGATGGGCCGACCCGCCGCGCTGACAGCAAGACGTCGATCCCGCCGCCGGACCCAAGGTCCAGTACCCGCTCCCCGGCGCGCAGGTCCGCGACCGCTGTCGGGTTCCCGCAGCCCAGGCTCGCCAGGACCGCGCGCTCGGGCAGAGCGTCGGTGTCCGAGGGGGCGTAGAGGTCGGCGCCGAAGGACTCGTCCACCTCGATCGACGCTGCGGCACCGCCGCCGCCGCAGCACCCGGAGCCGGAGTCGTCGCCGCGGGCCACAGCCACCGCCGCAGCCGCGTAACGGGATCGAACCAGCTCAACGGTCCGGGAACTGTCGGTCATGTCGGAAACCCCCTGCATCGACGAACGTCTATACAAAGAGGATGAGTGAAGGATCGACACATGTCAATCTCTGGAGTCCATACTGGCGATGTGACCAGCCCGACGCTCACCCCGACCGCCGTCACGGCCGCCTGCTGCGCCCCGATCGTCCGCGCCGCGATGTCCGCTCGGGACGCGGAGGTGCTCGCGCGGACCCTCAAGGCGGTCGCCGACCCCGCCCGGCTCCGCCTGCTCTCCCTCGTGGCCGCTCACCAGGGCGGGGAGGCCTGCGTCTGCGATCTCACCGACCCGATCGGCCTGTCCCAGCCGACCGTGTCCCACCACCTGAAGGTCCTCGTCGACGCCGGCCTGCTCACCCGCGACAAGCGCGGCGTCTGGGCCTACTACGCGCTCGTCCCCGCCGCCCTCGACGCCCTCGCCGCAGCTCTCACCACCCGCTGACCGGCGCCGTCGTACCAGCCAGCAGGGGGTGACACCCCACCGCGGCGTCGGGTCATCGGAAACGGGGCTCTGCGACCCGCAGCCGGTTGGCCCGGCTCGTCACCCAGGGCGCCCTGTCGCCGCGGTCGCCGTTGCCCGCGATGCCGGGACCGCGAACGGGTGGTCGACGAGCGGTGGCCGGGCGTTGGGTCCTCAGCTGGCCTCGGCGGTGCGGCCGCTGTCGGGTTCGACCCGGTCAGGGGCGACCGGGTCAGGGGCGACCGGGTCAGGGGCGACCGGGTCAGGGGCGGCGAGGCGGAGGTGCTCGGCGTGCCACACGGCCTCGTCGAGCAGGGCTGCGACGTGGTCGTCATACAGGGAGTACACGATGTGACGGCCGCGGCGCTCGGTGGTGACCAGTCCCATCGTGCGCAGCAGGCGGAGCTGGTGGGAGACCGCGGACTGCTCCATTGCGACCGCGGCGGTGAGCTCCCCGACCGACGCGGAACCCCGCCGCAGCTGGGAGAGCAGGAGCAGCCGGCTGGGTGCGGTGAGGGCCTGAAGAGTCGCTGCCACGGCGGCGGCGCTGGCAGCGGTGAGCCGAGCGGGCGGGGTGAGCCGCTCGTCCAACGCGTGACCCATGGGACCAGCGTAGCCGGGAGCCCATGAACATCTGTTCATGGCTCTACTACGGTGGGGGCGCGTCGGCTGACCGGCGTGCCCCGTCGTGCCTCCGGAGTGTGTGCATGTCCTCGACGCTGTCCGCGCCGCCCGGCGCGGCCGTGACCGATCGCCGCCGATCCGCGCCGCCCAAGGGCCGCGCGGCCGGGCTGTGGACGGTCCCCGAGCTGCGGTGGGCGGCGCTGGCGACCGCGCTGTTCGCGGTCGGGGCGGTCCTGCAGGTGTCCGGGGCCCCGGGGTGGTCGTGGTGGACCTCCTACCTGGCCTGCTACGCCAGTGGGGGCTGGGAACCCGGCCTGGCCGGGCTCCGCGCAGCACGGGGCCGCAAGCTCGACGTGGACCTGCTGATGATCGTGGCCGCCGTCGTGGCCGCCGCGATCGGGCAGGTCTTCGACGGGGCCCTGCTCATCGTGATCTTCGCGACATCCGGGGCGTTGGAATCGGTCGCGACGAAACGGACCGCTGACTCCGTGCGAGCACTGCTCGACCTCGCCACCGAACAGGCGACCCGTCTCGGGGATGGCGGGGTCGAGAAGCTCATCGACACCGCCGACCTGGTCCCCGGTGACCTGGTGCTGGTCCGCCCCGGGGAGATGGTCGGCGCCGACGCCGTCGTCGTCGACGGGGCGAGTGAGGTCGATCAGGCCTCGATCACCGGTGAACCCCTGCCTGTGCTGAAGGAGGCAGGCACTGAGGTGTTCGCCGGGACCATGAACGGCACCGGCGCCCTGCGGGTCACGGTGTCGCGCCCCGCGTCGGACTCCGTCGTCGCGCGGATCGTCACCCTCGTCGAGGAGGCGTCGGCGACCAAGGCCAGGACGCAGCTGTTCATCGACAAGATCGAGCAGCGGTACTCCACCGGGGTCGTCGCCGCGACCGTCGCGCTGTTCCTGGTGCCGCTGGCGTTCGGGGCGGACCTGCGGAGCACCCTGCTGCGGGCGATGACCTTCATGATCGTCGCCTCGCCGTGTGCGGTGGTGCTCGCGACGATGCCGCCGCTGCTGTCGGCGATCGCCAACGCCGGCCGCCACGGGGTGCTGGTGAAGTCCGCGGTCGTGATGGAGCAGCTCGCCACGGTCGACCTCGTCGCGTTCGACAAGACCGGCACCCTCACCGAAGGCACCCCCCGGGTCGCGGAGATCCACCCCCTGCCCGGGTCCGGGCTCAGCGACGACGACCTGCTCGCCCTCGCCGCCGCCGCGGAACGGCCCAGCGGACACCCCCTTGCCGTTGCGATCGCCGCGGCAGCCCGGGACCGCGGCCTGGACGTGACCGAGGTGGCGGACTTCGCCTCGACCCCGGGTCGCGGGGTGACCGCCCGGGTCGCCGGCCACCAGGTGCGGGTCGGCTCCCCGGGCCTGCTCGCCGAGGCCACCGACCCAACTCCCACCGCCAGCGCGGCTGCGGTGATCGCCGCCGCCGAGGCCGCGGGCCGCACCGCGGTCCTGGTGGTCCTCGACGGGTGCCCCGCCGGGGTCCTCGCCCTGGCCGACCGGGTCCGCCCCGCCGCCGCTGACGCGGTCACGGCGCTGACCGCGCTCACCGGCCACGTCCCGGTCCTGCTGACCGGGGACAACGCCGGCGCCGCCGGTCGCCTCGCGGAGGAGGTCGCCATTCGCGAGGTCCACGCCGGGCTGCTGCCCGCGGACAAGGTCACCCGGGTCCAGGACCTACAGGCCGGCGGCCGGCGCCTCCTGCTCGTCGGGGACGGCGTCAACGACGCCCCCGCCCTCGCGGCCGCGCACCTCGGCCTGGCGATGGGAGGACACGGCTCAGACCTGGCGCTGGAGACCGCCGACGCGGTCCTGGTCCGCGACGACCTCGCCGCGACCGCCAAGGTCATCGACCTGTCCCGGCGCGCCCGACGGGTCGTCACCGCGAATCTGGTCATCGCCGCCACGGTCATCACCGCCCTCGTGGTCTGGGACCTCACCGGCCACCTCCCGCTCCCCCTCGGGGTCGCCGGCCACGAGGGCTCCACCGTCATCGTCGGACTCAACGGCCTCCGGCTCCTGCGGGCATCCGTGTGGGAGAAGGCCGGCCACCGTCGGCCGCCCACCCCAGACTCGGTGATCGGGTCAAGCCCCGTCCCCTGAATCGGACCAGGCTGCCGTCACGCCACACCACCGTCCAACTCCCGCCTGACCGTCCCGAAAACGTTGCTGCAAGCCATCCCCCGGACCAGCGGTTTCGGCACGGATTCCGGTACGGCCGCCGCCGGCGTGTCGCCGTACCACGGCCAGGGTCCCGTTAACGATCGGTTTAGGGACGGGGTCGCCGAAGTGGGCATCCTCGTCGCTAGCGTTTCGCCAGTGGAGCGGTCTGTGTCGGCGACGAACGGCATCTCCCTGGCCCACCGCGACTGGGGCGATGTCGGGGCACCGGTGATGGTTCTGTTGCACGCCACCGGCGAGAGCTCGGCGAGCTGGGCGGCGCTGGCTCCCGCGCTGGCCCGGTCGTTCCGGGTTGTGGCGGTGGACCTGCGGGGGCACGGGAACAGCGACTGGCCGGGTGCGTACTCGTTGGAGGCGATGCGCGACGACGTGCTTGGGCTGCTCGACGACCTCGGGGACGCTGCGGTCACCCTCGTCGGCCACTCGCTGGGCGGGGCCGTGGCCTACCTCGTCACCGAGGCCGAACCGCACCGTGTTGCTCGGCTCGTGGTCGAGGATGCCTGCCCGCCCTACCCCCGGGACAGCCCGGTGCCGCCGCGTCCGGCCGGGGAGTTGGGCTTCGACTGGGAGCTGGTCGCCCCGTTGCGCGCGCAGCTCGACGACCCGTCGCGCCGCTGGTGGCCGGCCCTCGCGACGATCACAGCCCCGACCCTGGTCATCGGCGGCGGCCCGGACAGCCCGGTCCCGCAGGAGCTGCTCGCCGAGGTCACCGCACGCGTGCCCGACTGCCAGCTCGCCACGATCGCCGTGGGGCACATGGTCCACGACAACGCACCGCAGGAGTTCCTGCGGACACTGCTGGGCTGGACGAGAGCCCACCCACTCGACGAGGTCACCTGACACGACCTCGCCTCCGGTGCACGAGCCCGCCTGTCCCGTCGGCCGTCCCGAGGGGCGCGGTCGCTATTGCCGTCGCGCCCGTGAGCGTCTTCGCGGTCCTCCTCAACCCTGCCGGCCGGCAGCTTCGCCCTGCGGACGAGCGCCGCTGCCGCCGTGCGGTGGTTGTCTCCTGCTGTGCCTCAGCGCGGACTGTGCAGGTCATGCAGGCAGGTGGCGTCCAGTGGTTTGGTCACCCACGACGCTTCGAAGGTGCGCTCAGGGAAGTGGCAGGTCAGTCGCAGCCGATGGGGCGTCTCCAGGAAGACGACGTCGATGCGCAGGGTGTGTGCGTCCGTCCATGCGCCGCTGACCGCCGATGGCACGCTGGTGTCGGCGCCCTCCGGGGTCTCGGTCACCGCCCACTGTCCGCTGCCCACCGGCAGCGTCAGGCGGCCGCGGTGCTCAACGAGCACCACCTGCCAATCACCACAACCCTTGCCGGTTGCGGCAGGCGATGGGGCGAGCTCCACTCGCAGCAGGGAAGGTTGTGCGGCGCACTGACCTTCGGTGGGTGTGAAAGAGGTCCACCACCTGGAGGGGTCCGTGGGCCGCTGGGCGGCGCCGGCCACAGCTGGCAAGGCCAAATGGGCCAGGCGCTCGGCCAGTGCCGCGTCAGCCTCGGTGCTGGCGTCGGGTGAGCCGTGGTGCAGCGCCGGCAGCAGGTGCTCCCAGACCGCGTCGAGCATCGCTGGGGTGTCTTGGCACTGTGCGGTGATGGCGACGACCGCGTCGTGATCGGGCAGTACCAGGCAGAGCTGGCCGTATGCGCCGTCACCGCGGTAGCCGTGGCGGGACATCCACAGCTGGTAGCCATACCCCTGCTCCCAGTCCGGTGCGCCCCAGCCGCGGTTGGGGACCTGGGCTCGGGTGGCCTCGGCCACCCACTGCCTGTCCACCAGCTGGCGCCCCTGCCAGCGCCCGCCTTGCAGGTGCAGCTGGCCGAAACGTGCGATGGCGTCGGTCGTCGCATGCAGCCCCGAGAGGCCCAGCTGCCGACCGGGCGGCAGCTCGTGCCAGCCCACGTCACCGATACCGAGCGGGTCCAACAGGCGTGGGCGCAGGAAGTCGCTCAGCGTCTGCCCCGAGGTTCGTTGCACGATCGCGCCCAGGGTGTAGGTGCACGGCTGGTTGTAGGTGAACACGCTGCCCGGCTCCTGCTCGGGCGGCAGGAGCAGGAAGCCGCGCACCGGCTCGGCGGCGTCGAGTGTCACCGCCCGGTGCCAGGTCTCCGCGGTGTGGCCGCTGGCCATCGCCAGCAGGTGGCGCACCCGCATCGAGCGACTGCGCGGGTCGCTGACCTCATCCGAGAACTCCGGGAAGTGGTCGATCACCGGGTCATCGAGCCCTAGCAGCCCCTCGCTGATCGCCAGGCCAACGGCGGCCCCGGTGAAGCTCTTACTCAGCGAGTACAGCAGGTGAAGACGGTGGGGGGCGTACGGGGCCTACCACCCGGCGGCGACCACGTGCCCGTGCCGCAGCACCATCACGCTGTGCGGCTCGACGCCCGCCGCCGCCTCCCAAGCGTCCAATACAGCCAGGACACCGCGCGCATCGACGCCCTGGGCCGACGGAGCGCTGCTGGGCAGCCCTGCACCACTCACGCTCAGACGCTAGCCCTGGACCCGATCACGCCGCCGCAGTGAGCTGGTTACGTCCAACCCGTGCGCCCCGGCATCGATCAGCTCGTCGGCTTCGTCCGGTGGGCCGCGGTCACCGCCCGGTACGGCCCTTGCGCCGCTCATCGCCTGTCCCAGCTAAGCCACCTTCGGCTGGCGGGACAGCCGGGCCTCCTGCCACTGACCCCTGTCAAGCGCAGCCCCAGCACGTGGGGCGCTGGCGGTTCCAGCGCGAGGATGTCGACGGGTCACGGACCGGTCGCCGCCCGGGTCTGCCCGCTACCGGTGACGGGAGGCCGAGGTGTCCGAACCGCCGATCCAGGTTCCTCCAGCGTTCGCCCACCAGTGGGGCGCGGACGCGGCCGCTGGCAGCCGGTGGTTGGGGTCGCTGCCCAGCCTGGTGGACAACTGGTGCCGCCGATGGTCCCTGACCCGCGAACCCGGACCCGCACTGCACGGGACCACCGCGCTGGTGGTGCCGGTGCGCCGCGGTGCAGGCGTGCGTGCTCAAGCTCGCGTGGCGGGGGGAGGACCCGGGCGCGGAGACAGCCGCGCTGCGCGCCTGGGACGGCCGCGGAGCCGTCCGGCTGCTGGAAGCCGATGACAGCGGCACTGTCCTGCTGCTCGAGCGACTGGACCCGCACCGCTCGCTGACCGACGTCGACCTCGCGACCGCAGCGAGCATCGCCGGGCAGCTCATCCGCCGGCTCACCGTCCCCGCCCCGCAGGGCCTGTGGACCACCGCCGCCGCCGCGGCCGACCTCGCTGTCTCCGTGCCGAGGCGGCAAGCCGCGCTCGGGTTCCCGGTGCCCGCCGGGTGGGCCGGCGCGGCCGTCGACGCCGCCCATCAGCTGGCCAACTCCGCAGCGGTGACGCTGGTGCACACCGACCCGCACTGGGGCAACGTGCTGGCCGGGGAACGCGAGGCGTGGCTCGCGATCGACCCCAAACCGGCCTGCGGGGACCCCGAACGCTCGATTCCCGAGCTGCTCTGGACCCGCGCCGACGAGGTTCCCGACCCGACCGGACTGCGCACCTTGCTGGCCGCAGTCATCGACGCCGGCAGCCTGGACCCGTATCGCGCCCAGGCCTGGGTCGTGGCCCGAACGGTCGACTACTGGCAGTGGGCTGCCGGAGTCGGACTCACCGATGACCCACGGCGCTGCGCCCGCGTCCTGAACGCGGTCCTCGGCACGTGAGCCTGCCGACGGACAGGCCCGGGAACGGCTCAAGTCAGGCGGTCTACCGGGCCAGCCCCTGCCGCCGTTCAGGCACTTCAGGGAGGGTTTCGGCACGCCCCCGAGATCACCGCTCCACCCGTACCAAAACAGATCCCTTCCGACATGGCTGCGCGCGTTGCAGGCGCGCGACCGGTTCGAGCTGGACGTACCCGCAGTGGTGTTCGCGTTGGTCGTCGTCGCGGAGATCATCCTTGTTGCGCCCCCCTTGGCGTGGTTCCCGGTCCGGCCCTCGTGTCGGTGCGGTCACCGCCTCGGTGTCCGGTCTGGCCCTTCTCGCTGTTGCTCTGTGCTTACGTTCGGCTTCGGCGTACATCTGCCACGAAGCGGACCGGCAGTTTCACGGCTGCGGTGGTCGAGCACCTGCGGGAGGGGCGCCGGGAGACACCCCATGGGACGGCGAGCGCGTGCGGTGGCTGACCCCGCGCCCACGGTGGACGAGGTGGCCGCCACTGCTGCCGCGACGAGGCTCCCGTCGGACGACTCGCTCGACGCCACGCCGAACTGACCTGTGGCGACGTCCTCCCCACACATCGAGTAGTCAGACCCGGGCCGCATCGTTGTGGGGTGACGTTTCTCCCCACCCGGCCGCGGCTCGCCCGTCCTCCGGGTTCCCTGAGGGCTAGCGCTCGTGCGGCTCGGTGCCTACGTTTGTGTCATGACGAAGCGGCCGTATGGGCTACCACTGAGGGCGGCTGCTGCCTTCCGTGGTGTCCGCGCGAGGACCGGCCGGTACGTCGTCGTCCGCTCGCACCCCGGGACAACGGTGCGGGGGTCCGTCGCGGGCGCCCGTGCGCGCCGCCGAGCGGCGGGCGAGAACGCGGAGGAGACCGCGGCGTTCCTGGCGGTACCCGGAAACCACGAGCGCGTCGCGGCGGGAGTGGCCGCTGCGCGGGCCGGCGACGTCGTGCCGGCGTCAGTCGTCCTCGACGCGCTGGCTGCGCGGCGTGAGCGGGGACCCGTCTGCGCCGACTGACCGCAGGGCGCGCCGCGTTCCCCTGTTCATGGTTGAGGTAGCGGCCCCAGTCCTGCGTGATCTGCAAGAACGGGCCATCCCGCCGGCGATCCTGGAGGCGTTCGGCCGGCTAGTGGCAGAGGACGGACAGCTGGCCTGCCGCCCGCTGGACGGCAAGCCGATGGCCCCCCCGCTCACGGGGCAGTTCCGGTGGAAGCTCGGTAGCGCGACGCGCCCGTGGCGAGTGCTCTACGAAGTAGACGAGGAACAGTGGTCGGTGACTGTCCTCGCCATCGGCCAACACGGCTCGATCTACCACTAGCGGCTGTCGTTCGGATGCTGGCAGCTCCGTGTGAGCCCGTGCGGGTCTAACGGGTACGGGGAGCCCGTAAGGAAGCCGCATCGGCCCCGCTGGGCCGGCAGCGGTACCGACGCGGGCCGGCGTGACCCCGTCCGGGCATATTGGGGCCCGGCCCGTCCTAGTGTCCCGTGTTGGAAGTTGGTTTCCGGTTCGAGGGTGTGGCGTGGGCGATGATCGTGTCGGCGTTCTTGGTCCAGATGAAGGGGTGGGCTCGGTCGTTCCAGCCCTCGATATAGGTGGTGA
>JAABUN010005778.1_pt1 | contig 14961 bp, 14 predicted proteins | sample 5559311 | NCBI WGS metagenome assembly JAABUN01 (sample SAMN10711877, study PRJNA513370) | rock metagenome | isolation source: Antarctica rocks | place: Antarctica: Victoria Land, Siegfried Peak sud | reverse complement strand
GGTCCCGCCATCGCTCGACGCGTTCACGTTGACCTTCGGCCATCGGGTGCGGGAGGCGGTCGAGGGGAAACCACCTTGCGGCGGTCACCTCGACACCGTCAGGGTGGATCTCGTCGCCCACCGGCTCGGCGACATATGCAGTGTTCTGAACCCACTGACCTGGCCACCACTCATGAACAAACACGTCTATGAGTTGAACGTTCGTGATCTCGATGCCCAGTTCCTCGAAAACCTCGCGACGGACAGCATCAGCGGGGTGTTCTCCCCGGTTTACGTGTCCTCCAGGCGTCTCCCAGTGGGCGGCCCACGGATCCTGGGCGCGTAGCCCCAGCAGGATCTGATCGTGGCGCACGATCAAAGCGGAAGCAGACGGCACGTTGCGCCGCAGTAGCCACAAAGTCCCATGGGCCTCGCACGTCGGGAGGTCGTCGACATAGTGAGCGAGATTCCCGCAACTGGAGCAGTACTCCTCCATAGATTAACCCTCCGTATCAGTGGCACGAGACTAGCCCGCCCTCACCGGCAGATCCGGTAGGCCGTCCTTGCTGTGCAAACGGTGACTTCTCGCGTCGCAGTCAGTGACATCCCGCGACGCCGACCGGCGACATCCCGGCGACCCATCGGTGAAATCCCGCGTCGTTTCCGGTGACTATTTCGCGTCGTTGGTCACCGAGCCGGCCAACAACCTAGTCGCGTGTCGCCTAAGTCTCTTGCCGGTGAGGTGAGAGAATGAGGCATGCGTGGGGAGCCTTTGGGATTGCGGGACGGCGACCATCAAGAACTGAGCCGGTGGTTGCGGTCCTCGACGATCCGCGCGGGGCTGGCGCAGCGGGCACGCATCGTGCTGCTGGCCGCGGACGGGCACTCCAACGTGGACGTCGCCGCCCAGGTCGGGGTGTCCCTGCCCACGGTCCGGCAGTGGCGGCAGCGATACGCCCGCAGCGGTCTGGCCGGGTTGGCCGACGCAGAACGGTCGGGGCGACCGAAGACCGTGGACGACCGGAAGATCGTGGAGGCCACGTTGCGCCCGCCGCCGAAGAAGCTGGGGGTGACGCACTGGTCCAGCCGGCTGCTCGCGCCCCGGCTCGGCGTCGACCACGCCACGGTTGCTCGGGCGTGGAAGGCCTACGGCGTCCAGCCGTGGCGCAGCGAGACGTTCAAGTTCTCCACCGACCCCGAGCTGGTCGCCAAGGTCACCGACGTCGTGGGTCTCTATCTGGCCCCCCCGGAGAACGCGGTCGTGCTGTGCGTGGACGAGAAGAGCCAGATCCAGGCCCTCGACCGGACCGCGCCAATGCTGCCCATGCAGCCGGGCCTGCCCGAACGACGCACCCACGACTACAAGCGCAACGGCACCACGACGCTGTTCGCGGCCCTGGACATCGCGACCGGGAAGGTGACCGCGGCGTGCAAGCCGCGGCACCGCCACCAGGAGTTCCTCGCGTTCCTGAAGCAGGTCGCGAAGGCCTACCCGGATGACGGCACGGGCCAGGAGCTGCACCTGGTGATGGACAACTACGCCGCCCACAAGCGCGTCGAGGTCCGCGACTGGCTGGCCGCCAACCCGCGGATCCACGTCCACTTCACCCCGACGTCCGGGTCCTGGCTGAACCTGGTCGAGGTGTGGTTCGGCATCATCGAACGCCAGGCCATCCACCGCGGCACCTTCCGGTCCGTGCGGGAGCTCAACGCCAAGATCCGCGCGTTCATCGACGGCTGGAACGACCGCGCCCACCCCTTCGTCTGGACCAAGACCGCCGAGGAGATCCTCAAGAAGGCCGACCGCCGCAACCGGAAGACAACTTCAGCGACGCGCCACTAGCGGCAGCGGACCATCCGAATGCTTGGTTCGCGGAATCGGGACGTCGCAACGGCTCCATCGAGTTCTCCTGAGGTGGTCAGGGACCCTCTTCCGCGTCCGGAAGCTGCCACCAGTAGCCGGCGTCGTCGTGCGGCGAGGGCACCCCGCCGGCCGCCTCGTACAGCCGCCTGGCCGCCTTGTTGTCCTCGTCGGTGAACAGCCACATCCGTGCGTGGCCCTCCCGGCGCGCCACCTCCAGCACCTCCTCAATCAGAGCCCGGCCCAGGCCGCGGCCGCGGAACCCGGGCAGCACCCCGATCTCGTAGAGCTGGAGCTGGATGTGCCCGAGCACGTGCCGCTGACGCACCCCCCAGACCCAACCCACGACGTCCGAGCCGGCCTCCGCGACGAAGACCACGGTGCCCGGGTCGGCTAGGAAGCCCTCCGCGTCCACCGCGGGGCGACCGCGGAAGAGCACGGTTGCCGCCTCCAGCACGGCACCGTCGCCGGGCTGGAGCGCCCTGATCGGCGGCACCCCGGTGTCGCGCCGCTTTCCCGTCAAGCGATCACGGCCGACGGGGCGGGTGCGTAGGCAAGGGCGTCCAGCATGGACAGGCACGGTATCCACGGGGCATCCCCGCGAGGGTAGGGGATGGCCTCGAACCGCGGTGGGAGGCGTGGATCAGGAAAGACGGGTATGCCGAAACGTCACCCCAACGTCGAAGTAACATAATCCGTCTTATCGGTGAAGTTCAACTAGAACGTCTCCCACGTCGCCAGGATGCGGATCGCCGGCCCGGCGACCGAGGAGACCTGGGTCGGCGACGTCGACGAGGACCCAGTGATGGGGCTGACCGCGGCGCCGTCCCAGAATTTGGCCGCTGGGCTGTGCCGGAGCGCTTTCGGGGGGACTCCTAGTCGCTGCCAATCCATATCCCGTCCTTGCGCAGCGCTATTAGGCGGCTCCCTAACTGCTGTTGGAAGGTCGCGGAGTGACTGTCTCTCGGGGGCCGGCGGCCTCGTCCCCAGGGACGAACCGGTACGTCCCGTCGCCGATCGAGATCCAGGTGTTGACCTTCGCCTGGAACCCGGCGACGACATCGGCCTTCCCGTCACCGGTCACGTCCCGCACGCGCCACTCCCCGGGGCCGGGAGGTCAGGTCCACGCCGGCAGCCGAAGCGGCGTGGGCGTGGACCGTGAGCCCGAGAGCGGCCAGGTCGCGGAGGGTCGCGACGGCGTAGTCGGGACGGCTGGTCAGAGTCCAGAAGGCGTGACTGATCCTGACCATGCGGGTCGGTGAGCTCGTCGAGCGGCGAGTCTGTGCGGATGTGGTGGTAGTTGACCGGCACGTCATGGCCCGGCTTGCGAAGTGTTCCCGCGATGGCGCGCGTGATCTCCAAAGCCGGGCGCTGTCTCGCGCTACAGTCCAGGAAGCCGCTTGCGCAACGCCCCGCGGTAATTCCGGTCCCGTTCTGACCGGGTCCAATTGTATCGACGCAGCCGGGCCCGTGTCGCGTGGCCGCTCGACGACGAACAGGTGAGCGCTGATGGTCCTGGATCCCGGATTGCCTCCCCGACGCGGCGGTCTCGAAGAGCCGGACGTTGCGAACGGAGTCGCACTCGGAGGTACCAACTGGCCCAGTAGTGAGATGACGCTCGTCGCAGGCCCCTCGACAGACCTCTTCTTCGACCCACGCACCGGGCACCGCGAGGACTCTGCGGCAATCGAGGTGCGGGTCGTCGAGGACGAGGCGTTCCAATTGTCGGCACGGGTGCTCCCGGAGCTTTTGGCCACATTCGACGCGGGAGTCCTGCTTGTCAGAGTGGACGGAGACCACTGGGCGAAGCTGTGCCTGGAGCAGGCAACGTCAGGGTTGCCGACAGCCGTCTCGGTTGTGACCCGTCGGCTCAGCGACGACGCCAACGGGTGGGTTCTGCCGGCTGCTGACGCGTGGCTGCGGATCAGCCGGGACCGCGAGACCTTCTGCTTCCACGTCTCGACGGACGGCCAGCTCTGGGACCTCGTGCGGGTCTTCCACCTGCCGGCACCCGGGCCGGTGGAACTGGGCTTCCTCGCCCAGTCGCCGACCGGAGCCGGATTCACAGTTGCGTACTCCGAGATCCGGTACGTCCCCGAGGCGCTATCCGATCCCCGTAGCCGCGACTGACCCTTGGTAACGCGCGGCTCGACCCGGCGTGCGCGGGGGCCTCGCCGGCCGCCTTATGCTTCCTCGGAGCGTCGGCCCTGCCCGTGGAACATGCCGGCTGGGACGCGCCTGGGACTCGCGCCACCGCGGCCGGGCGGCGCCAGACAGCGGATACCAGGGGAGGAGCGTCCCGACATGGGAGTCACGTCGGTCCGGCAGTCCGGCAGCGCGCGCCCTCCGCGACCCGCCGGGGTGCGGGAGGTGGCCGCTCTCGCCAACGTGTCGCTTGGCACCGTCTCGAACGTCTTGAACAACCGGCGCCGCGTCAACCCGGAGACCCGGGCCCGCGTCCAGGCGGCGATGTCGGAGCTGGGGTTTGTGGGGTCACGGGCGGCGGGGCAGTTGCGCAGCCGCCGGAGCGCACTGATCGGCGTCGTCGTCCCCGATGTCGGGAACCCGTACTGGGCGTCTGTGCTACGCGGGATCGAGACCGTCGTCGAGCGGGAGGGGCTCGCGCTGGTCGTCGGGTCGACGCATCAGGATCCGGCCCGGCAGGACCGCCTGCTGCGGGGGCTCGAGAGCCAGGGCGTCGACGGGCTCATTCTGGCGCCGATCGTGGCGAACTCCGAGGACTGGCAGACGTTCGCGTTTCGCAGGTACGGGCTCGTGGCACTCGAGAGCCGGCGCAGCAATCTCGCCGTCGCATCCGTGGGGCTGGACGACGTCCAAGGCGCGAGGCTGGCAGTGACGCACCTACTCAGCCGCGGCCACCGACGCATCGTGTTCGTGAACGGGCCACGGTCCGTCCCGTGGTGCGCCGAGCGCCATGAGGGAGTGCTCGCCGGTCTGGCGGACCATGCTCTGACGTCGGACGAAGTGCTGCTCGAGCTCGAGGTCGGCGACATGACGGCGGACGAGGGCCGGGAGGCTGTGGCGGGGCTGCTCACGGAGGGGACCGACGCCACGGCGATCATGTGCGCGAACGACATGCTGGCGCTCGGCGCGCTGCAGGAACTCCGCAGCCGCGGCTTCGTCGTGCCCGCGGACTTCGCAGTGATCGGCTACGACGACGTGGACTTCGCGGCCGCGCTCGCCCCGCCGCTGACCTCAGTGCGGCAACCGTCCTTCGAGATGGGTGTGGCCGCAGCGACGCTCCTGCTCAAGGGAAACTCCCGAGCACCTGGCGAGCACATCGGGTTCGAGCCGGAACTGATGCCGCGCGTCTCCAGCGACGTGGTGGTGACCGCGCGGGTCTGATCCCGTGGTGGGTCTGCCGTCCGCGGCAGCGACCGCATCCCACCTCGCGATGATCCAGCGGGGACTGCAAGGAAGCGCGATGCGGGCGACCTCTTGACATCCCGAGACGGCCTACCCCATGATTTGAACCGGTTCACGGTGAACCGGTTCACGAGGTGCTCGGCCCCCGGGCGGTGCCGTCAGGTGGAGGCGCAGTCGCCTCAGTGAACGCGAGGCTCGAGGTCCAACGGAGGGTTCAGTGGCAAGGACGCACGTCACACGCCGGGAATACGACGAATGGGTCAACGAGGCAGCCGCCCTGGGGCGTGCGCTGCGTTACCCGATCACGCCCGACATGGTCAACCACAGTGCGGGCATCGTCTTCGGTGACGACCAGTACGCGGCGTTCGAGAACGGGCTGTGGTCCCGCGAGCCGTACGAAGCCATGGTGATCTTCGAGTCGCTGAACGAGGCGGCCGTCGACGGCCTGCCCGGCGCGGGTGCGGCGCACGCCGAGTACAGCGGTCTGTGCGACAAGCTGATGATCGTTCACCCCGGCAAGTTCTGTTCCCCGCACTACCACCGCCGCAAGACGGAGTCGTACGAGGTGGTGCTGGGCGAGATGGAGGTCTTCTACCGGCCCGAGCCGGTGACCGTGGAGGAGGACGGCGACGTCCTCGCGTACTCGGGGATGCCGGCCGGATCGCCTTGGCCCGAGGGCGTGGCCCTGCCGGTCGGTCGCGAGGAGTCCTACGAGGCATTGACCAGTTACGTGCGTCTGCGCCCCGGTGACCCGAAGTTCGTGATGCACCGCAAGCACCTTCACGCCTTCCGTTGCCCGCCGAAGTCCGACGTCCCCCTGGTCGTCAGGGAGGTCTCGACGTACAGCCATGAGCCCACGGAGGAGGCGGACGGCAAGCCCGTACCGCTGCCGTCGTGGGCGGGCGTCCACGACAACGCATTCGTGGCGAAGGCGGCCAACTCCGGCCGGCTCGCCACGGCCATCGCCGAGTAGGCGCCCCTAAAGACACCAGGCCCAGCCTGTCCCTCGGTGTCGAGGAGCAGGGCGAGCCCCCTTGGCCCTGGCCGCTGCCGCGGGTCCGATCATCCCCACTCGAAGGAGAGAACAATGCGTACCAGAACAAGGGCGTTCGTCCTGGCCCTGCTGCCCGCGCTGGCGCTGTCCGCCTGCGCGAGCGGAGCCTCGCAGTCCGGCGAGGCGGCGTCCGGTGACGCTACAGGAGCGTCCGGCGAGACCACCGCGTTCGAAGCGAAGGACCCGCTCACCATCGGGTACTCCGTGTACGACCTGCAGAACCCGTACTGGCAGTCGTACGCCGCCGGCGTGGAGGCCGGGGCGGAGGAGGTCGGTGTCGAGGCGATCATCGCCGACCAGAAGAGCTCTCAGCAGGAGCAGGTGTCCGGCAGCCTGGACCTGATCAACCAGAACATCTCCGGCCTTGTCATCACGCCCGTTCAGCCGTCCGCGCTGCCGGCGACGATCGACGCGGCGCACGAGGCGAAGATCCCCGTGGTCGTCGCCGACATCGGCGTCGCGGGCGACTACGACGCCTACATCCTCTCCAACAACTACAACGGCGGTGAGCTGGCCGCCGAACACGTGATCGAGGAGCTCGGCGACGTCGAAGGGACTCACAAGGTCGGCGTCATCGAGCTGCACGCCGGCTCGGTCGTCGGCGAAGAGCGCGTCGCCGGCTTCGTCGACCGGCTGAGCGAGGAGGACAACTTTGAGATCGTGTCCCAGCTGGACGGAAACGACACGGTCGACGGCGGATTCGCCGCCGCACAGGACATGCTGTCGGCCAACCCCGACCTCGAGGTCATCTACGCGGCGAACGACGACTCGGCCATCGGTGCCTCCCGCGCCATGGAGACCGCCGGCGTCTCTGTCCAGGACGGCTTCGTCCTGATCGGCTTCGACGGCAACGATGCGGCGCTCGACCTCATCGAGCAGGGTGGGATGAGCGGGACGGTCGCCCAGGACCCATTCGGCCAGGGCAAGCAGGCGGTCGAGACGGTTCTCGCCTTGCTCGAGGGAGAGGAGCCGGGCTACTCCGACGCCGAGACCAAGACGGTCTTCTTCCCGGTTGAGATGGTGACCGGCGAGAACGTCGCAGAGTTCCGCCAGGGCCGGGCGGACCAGGCCAAGTGACGACGAGCCGACGCGGGGACGAGCAGCACGCTCGTCCCCGGGTCGGCGGCAAGCAGATGAGGAGGCAATCGATGTCAACCGTTCTGCAGGTCGAGGACGTTATCCAGGAGTACCCCGGCGTGCGCGCGCTCAAGGGCGTCTCGCTGTCAGTGCACGCGGGCAAGGCGCTCGGCCTCGTCGGGGAGAACGGCGCCGGCAAGAGCACGCTGATCCGGATCCTCGGCGGGATCGAGACCCCGGTCAGCGGCACCGTCCGGGTGAAGGGGGAGAACCGGCACTTCAAGGGTGCCGCCGAGTCGCAGGCCGCGGGCATCAGCGTCGTGAGCCAAGAGTTTCGGCTCGTGTCCCAGCTGTCCGTCGCCGACAACATCTTCCTGGGCCACGAGAACACGTCCCGTGGCGTGGTCTCCAGGTCCCATTCCCGAGGCCGGGCCGCCGCTCTGCTGAGCGGCCTGGGGATGGATCTCGACCCGGGCCGGCTCGTCAGCTCGCTCACCGTCGGAGATCGTCAGATGGTCGAGATCGCCCGAGCGCTTTCCCGGGAGTTCGACGTCCTGATCATGGACGAGCCGACGGCGGCACTCAACGGGGCAGAGATCGCCCGACTGCACATGATCGTCCGGCGCCTGATCGAGCAGGGCAAGGCCGTCATCTACGTGTCCCACCACCTCGATGAGATCTTCGAGGTGTGCCACGACGTCGCCGTCCTGCGCGACGGGAACCTCGTCCACCAGGCACCGACCAGCACGCTCGACGAGACCACGCTGGTGGAGCACATGCTCGGGCGCCGCCCTCAGGTCATGGAGCGCGACCACGGCGCCCCAGCGGCCACTGCGGCTGGACAGTCGCGGGTCGATGTCGACGACCTCATGGTGGCCGGGTATGAGGACGGCTTCTCGCTGAAGGTCGCGCCGGGCGAGATCCTCGGACTCGCGGGGCTGGTCGGCTCCGGCCGCACTGAGCTCACCCGTGCCCTCTTCGGGGATGCCCCCACGACCGGCGGCTCGGTGACCGTCGACGGTTCCCGGCGGCGCATCCGCAACAGCACGCAGGCGATCCGAGCGGGCATCTTCATGCTCAGCGAGGACCGCAAGGGGGAGGGGATCCTCCCGCATCTCGACGTCACGGAGAACGCCATGATCTCGCGCGAGCGTCGAGGGTTCGGCTGGCGTGAGCGCTTCGCCCCCAAGGCGAGCGCTGAGAGCTCCCTCTTCGAGAGGCTGCGCCGCGAGATGCGGATCCGCGTGCCGCACGGGCGTCAGCTCATCGGGAATCTCTCCGGTGGCAACCAGCAGAAGGTCCTGCTCGGGCGGGCGCTGCTCTCCGGCTGCAAGGTGCTGCTCCTCAACGAGCCGACCCGAGGGGTCGACGTCGGCGCCAAGATCGAGATCTACCAGCTCATCAAGAAGCTCGCCGACGACGGTGTGAGCGTTGTCGTCTCCAGCTCCGACGCGCCCGAGCTCGCGGCCGTCACCGACCGCTGCCTCGTGTACTTCGCGGGCCGGCAGGTCGCCGAGCTGCGCGGCCGCGACATCACCGAGGAAAACATCGTCGGCGCATCCGTTGGCCAGACCGCTGGAGGCGATCCGCGTGACTAGTCCACCCACCCACCCACCTGTCGCGGCCGCCGACCTCGTCGCCGAGGAGCGCGCACGGTCCGCCGCCCGTGCCAGCCGGGCGGCCCACCGCGGCCGGCTGTTCGAGAGCCTCGGTGTCCTAGTCCCGTTCACGCTCGTGCTTCTGGTCGGGCTCCTGACCGTGCCGCAGTTCGCCTCCGGCTCCAACGTAACCAACATGCTGGTCAACGCGGCGATCCTGGCCATCACCGGCTACGGCATGACGCTGGTGATCGCCTTGCGCGGGATCGACCTCTCGGTCGGCTCCACCCAGGCGCTCGCTGTCGTTGCCGCGGCTGCCGCGGTCAACGCCTGGGGCGGACTCGTGGGGACCGTCGTCGGCATCGCGGTCGCCGCAGTCCTCGGCCTGGTCAACGGCACGCTCGTCACGCGGCTGCGCGTCCCGGCCTTCATTGCCACACTCAGCACGCTAAGCGTCTTCCGTGGCTTCGCACTGCTGTTCACCGGCGGAGCGCCGATCGTGATTGCAGCCGCCGGCTTCAAGTCCTTCGCGACCGGGTCCGTCGTCGGCGTGCCCGTGCCGTTCATCCTCGCGGTCGTGCTCGGGGCCGCGATGTGGTTCCTGCTCGAGCGCATGCGGTTCGGCAGGCACGTGGTCGCCGTCGGCGGCAGCCCCGAAGCCGCCCTAGACAGCGGGATCAGCGTCCACCGCGTGCACCTGGTCGCCTATGTCGTGTCCGCCGTCTCGGCCGGCGTGGCGGGCGTCCTTCTGGCCAGTCAGCTCGGCGTGGTCAACGGCTCGCTGAGCGCCGGACTGGAACTGCAGGCCATCGCCATCGTCGTCCTGGGTGGCACCAGCATGGCGGGCGGCCACGCGAACATCCCCGGCACGTTCGTCGCCGCGCTGCTGCTCGCGATGATCAACTCCGGACTCAACCTCCTCAACGTGCCGTCGTTCTACCAGTTCGTGGCGCTCGGCGCGCTCCTCATCTTCGCGCTCAGCCTCGACGGCGTGCAGCGAGCGGCGGTCCGCCGCGCACTGGAAGGAAGGGTTCAATGAGCACCACCGGGCTCGAGACCGAGCAGCAGTCACTCGAGGCAGCCGACCCCTCGCGCCACGGCGGACGTGGCGCCCTGGTCACCGGCTTCCTGTCCAAGCAGTACCTGGTTGGCATTCTCCTCCTCCTCGCGGTCGCGGTCGGCTTCGCCCAGCCGGCGTTCTGGAGCGGCGGCAACCTAGAGAACCTGCTGTTCCAGGCATCGTTCGTCGGACTCGCGGCCTGTGGCATGACGGTCCTCATCGCGGGCGGTCTGCTCGACCTGTCGGTGGCAGGCGTCATCGCGGTCAGCTCGATAGGCGTGGCCACCGTGTTGCCGTACACCACCATCGGTGCCGCGGTCGGCCTCGCCCTGGTCATCGGGGCGACGCTGGGACTGCTCAACGGTCTGCTGGTCACGTACGTGCGGATCGCGCCGTTCATTGCGACGCTGGGCACGCTGTACCTATTCCAGGGGCTGGCGTTCATCTGGACCTCAGGCCGAGTCGTCCCGATCAACTCGTTCTACTACCGCGAGACGACGACCGGCACCCTCGGGCGGATTCCGATCGTCTTCGTCGTCTTCCTCGTGGTCGCGATCTTCACCTACCTCCTGCTGAACAGGACGTACTTTGGTCGCACACTGCGCGCCTCCGGCAGCAACGAACGGGCGGCGGCTCTGGCCGGTCTGCCCGTCAGCCGCACCAAGGTTCTCGCGTTCGTGCTGGCCGGGGTGTCGTTCGCACTCGCCGGCGTGTTCATGGCGGGGCGCCTGTCCTCGGCGGAGGGGACGATGGCAGAAGGGTTCGAGATGAACGTCATCGCCGCGGTGGTCGTTGGAGGCACCGCGCTGCGCGGCGGTCGGGGCACCGTGTTCGGCACGATCGTGGGCGCACTGCTGTTCGCCGTCCTCGCCAACGCGCTCAACCTGCTCGGCATCGCGTCGTACTGGCAGTACGTGCTCACCGGGACGGTGCTCGTCGTCGCAATCGCCGTCGGCGCCCGCCGCCGGTCCGCCGCCGAGGTCCGAGGAGCGGCCTGACCCCATGAGCTTCGGCGGGAACTCCATCACGCTGCCGAGAGAGTGGCGCAAGCTCCTCGGCGCGAACGACCAACTCGTCAGCATCGAGAGGGTCACCCTCGAGGACGGCACCGGGCGCGGGTCGCCCGTCCTCATGGTCCGCAACCCAGCGGGCATCTCGTTCGAGGTCCTCATCGACCGGGCACTGGACATCGGGTGGGCGGACGCAACTGGGATCCCGCTCGCCTGGCGGTCGCCGCGCGGACGCGCCTCCGGCGAGCGGCACGAACCGTCGGGTGCGGGATGGTGCCAGACCTTCGGAGGCGGACTGCTGACCACGTGCGGGCTCGCGTCGACCGGCGCGCCGTCCACAGTCGACGGCGTCCACCACGGGTTGCACGGGCGGGTCGGCCATCTGCCCGGCGAGCACGTCGCCTGGCGGCTGGTGCAGGACCGCGGGGCTCCCGCGGTGGAGATCACCGGCGACGTCGTCGAGGCGTCGCTCGGGTCCCCGACGCTACGGCTACGGCGACGCATCGTCGCCGGCTGCACGACGCCGACGCTCCGCATCGAGGACACCGTGGCCAACGATAGCCACACCATCGCGGGCCACATGTTCCGTCACCACCTCAACCTCGGATACCCGCTGGTCGGCGACGGCACGCAGGTCATGTCAACGGCGACCGTGTCCGCGGAGCGTGACAACCCGCGGTCGGCGCAGACGTTCCCGCTCAAGCTCGCAGTTCACGAGGGCGAGACCAACGAAAGGGTTCTGTACGCACGCCCGCCTGCCGGCAAAGACGCCTGCTCGGTGGACGTGGTCGGACCATCCGGATCGCCTCATCTGCGAGTCGCGTTCGGTACGGACACCTTCCCAATGCTCGTGCTCTGGCGGGATGCCAGCGCCGGTGTCAACGTGCTAGGCGTGGAGCCGTCCACCTCGCGCGACGGCGGCCGCGCGCAGGCCGAATGCGACGGCGAGGTCTGTCATCTCACGCCTGGGGAGTCGCGGTCGTACTGGACCGAGGTGTCCCTCGGCTCGTAGGGCCTCTGAAGCAGTGAGCGTCGCAGCGGACCACGCTACGAGTCAGCGCAATTCGGGTATCACGGCGGGAGATCTCCCAGCGGCTCAAGAGGGACCGAGCCGCGTCCCGAGTGGTCGCTAGCGTTCCACTCGCTCGGAGCACAACGCCGCCCGTCTCTTGCCACTTGCGCCGGAGGTGGGTCTCAACGCCCACGACGGGGCCGAATTTAGGGAGATCGAGATGCCGGTAGACGCGACGAGGACCCTCGACCCCGAGCAGGGCACCGACTGGCCCGCAGCCATCGTCGAGGGCCGCACGGCCCTGGGCATCGAGCTCGGGTCCACCCGGATTAAGGCGTGCCTGGTCGGCCCCGACGGCGCTGTCCTGGCGACCGGCAGTCACGACTGGGAAAACCAGTTCGTCGACCGGAAGTGGACGTACTCCCTGGAGTCGGTGTGGGCCGGTCTGCAGGAGTGCGTCGCATCGCTGCTGGCCGACACCGAGCGGCGGCACGGCGTGCGTCCGGCGACGTTCGGCGCCCTGGGCGTGTCGGCGATGATGCACGGCTACCTCGCCTTCGACGCCGACGGCGAGCTGCTCGTCCCGTTCCGGACGTGGCGCGACACGACCACCGGGCGCGCCGTGGCCGAGCTCTCCCAGCTCTTCGGGTTCAACATCCCGCTGCGCTGGTCGGTCGCCCACCTCTACCAGGCCGTCCTGGACGACGAGGCGCACGTGCCCTACGTCCGGTCGATCACCACGCTCGCCGGCTACGTCCACCGGCGCCTGACGGGGCGCCACGTGCTCGGTGTCGGGGACGCGTCCGGCATGTTTCCGATCGACCCCGCGACCCGGGACTACGACGCCCGCATGCTGGCGCAGCTCGACGAGCTGGTGGCCGAGCGCCGCCCGGACCTACGCCTGGTGGACCTGCTCCCCGAGGTGCTCGTCGCCGGGCAGGAGGCAGGCCGGCTCACCGAGGAGGGCGCGGCGCTGCTCGACCCGTCCGGCACCCTGCAGGCCGGGATCCCACTGTGCCCGCCGGAGGGCGACGCCGGCGCCGGCATGGTGGCGACCAACGCCGTCGCACCGCGGACCGGCAACGTCAGCGTCGGCACCTCGATCTTCGCGATGGTCGTGCTGGAGCGTCCGCTGGAGCGGGTGCACCACGAGCTGGACGTCGTCACCACGCCGTCCGGCGACCTGGTCGCGATGGTGCACTGCAACAACGGCGCCAGCGAGCTCGGAGCGTGGGCCGAGGTGTTCGGCCGGTTCGCGGCGGCGCTCGGCCACCCGGCCGCGCCAGATGCCGTCTTCGGCGCCCTGCTGCGCGAGGCGCTGGCGGGCGAGGCCGACGGCGGTGGGCTGCTCGCCTACAACTACCTGTCCGGCGAGCCAATCACAGGCCTGGCCGAGGGGCGCCCGCTGATCGTGCGCACGCCGGGCAGCCGGCTGACGCTGGCGAACTTCATGCGCACGCAGGTCTACGGCGCGTTCGGCACGCTGAGCCTGGGGATGCGGGTCCTGGAGGCGGAGGGGGTCGAGCTCGACACGCTGTTCGCGCACGGCGGCATGTTCCGCACCGCCGGCGTGGCGCAGCGGCTGCTGGCGGCGGCCGTCCGGGCCCCGGTCGCCGTGGCGACGTCCGCGAGCGAGGGCGGGCCGTGGGGGATGGCCGTGCTCGCCGCCTACCTGGGGGCGGCCGAGCAGGACCTGGGCATGTACCTGCGCACCCGCATCTTCGCCGACGCCGAGGTCGACGTCGTCGAGCCCGACCCCGCGGACCTCGAGGGCTACGCCGCGTTCCTCGAGCGCTACGTCGCCGGCCTCGCGATCGAGCTGGCCGCCACCGAGGCGATCGAGCCGTAGCGGACCCGGCGCCAGGGCACGCCCGGGCAGTCGCAGGCACGAACCACCACACAGCGCAGGACCCACGTGAGGAGACCGGTCATGACAGCGGCAGCACTGCACGCGTACCCCAGCGAGGTGCGCGACGCCGTCGCGCGTACCCGTGACGTCGTCGCCGCACTGCACGCCGAGCTCCCCCGGTGGGAGCTCGTGGTGTGGACGGCGGGGAACGTCTCCCAGCGCGTCGTCGTCCACCCCGAGGCGGGGCCGGGCGAGGACGATCTACTCGTCATCAAGCCGTCCGGCGTGACGTACGACCAGCTCACGCCCGAGGAGATGGTCGTCTGCGACCTAGACGGCAGCCTGGTGGACGGCGAGCGCTCGCCGTCGTCGGACACCGCCGCGCACGCCTACGTCTACAAGCACATGCCCGAGGTCGGCGGCGTCGTGCACACCCACTCCACGTACGCGACGGCGTGGGCCGCGCGCGGCGAGGAGGTGCCCTGCGTGCTGACGATGATGGCCGACGAGTTCGGCGGGCCCATCCCGATCGGCCCGTTCGCGCTCATCGGTGACGACTCCATCGGCCGCGGCATCGTCGAGACGCTGCGCGAGAGCCGCTCGCCGGCCGTCCTCATGCGCAACCACGGGCCGTTCACGATCGGCAAGGACGCCAAGGCCGCGGTCAAGGCCGCCGTCATGGCCGAGGAGGTCGCGCGGACGGTGCACATCTCCCGTCAGCTCGGCGAGCCGCTGCCCATCGCGCAGTCCGACGTCGACTCGCTGTACGCGCGCTACCAGAACGTCTACGGCCAGGGCTGACGCACCGCGGTGGTTGGCCACCGGTTCAAGATCGCCTGGATGCGCGACGCGGTCACCGACACCACCACCATGCAACGGCCAACTCGGGCGCAACTCCCGGCTCAGCAGTTCCCGTGACTGCCACTCTGCCCTCGTTTTCGACTTTCCTGGCTCTTCACAAACGAGGGTGTAGCGGTCGGCGGCGCGTCGCTGCCCGGGTAGGGGTCGAGGTCTTCCGATGATGGGAGTTCTCACACCGCCCATCAGGAAGACCTCGACGTGCCTGACGCTACC
>JAABUN010005777.1_pt1 | contig 14962 bp, 15 predicted proteins | sample 5559311 | NCBI WGS metagenome assembly JAABUN01 (sample SAMN10711877, study PRJNA513370) | rock metagenome | isolation source: Antarctica rocks | place: Antarctica: Victoria Land, Siegfried Peak sud | reverse complement strand
CATGCATCAGCGCGAACATCTCGTCGTCGTTCGCGTAGGCGTCCTCCCCGATACCGTAGTGCTGCAGGGCTTGGGGGGTGCTGCCCCCGCTCTGGTCCAGGGCGGCGATGAAGCCGGACCCGGACTTAACCTTCTGGAGCTGTTGTTCGTTCATCAGGACCCCCGCGCTCACTACCCAGCGATCGAACCAGTCGCTATTCTAGATCAGCCAGCAGCATGGCCTTGCTGCGGAAGGCCCCCAACCGGCCCTGTCATGAATTCTGACACCATACGCCATCCGTTGCCCATCACCAAACTCTGTCCTCGACGAATGCGTAACTCGGAACCGTCCGTACACTGTGCAGTGGCAGGCCTCCCCCTTTTGCTCACGCGCCGCTAACACGGACGCGAGTCCAGGCCAGGATGCCACGCTCCCCGGCCCCGTTCGCCTGGTGTTAGCGCCGTGTAAGCGAGCGCATCGAGCAGGGCGCAAGGCGGTGCGCCATCGGTTGGATGGGCTCGGCGAGCGCATGGCGTCGCTGTGTGGCGAACGCTGTGGCCCTCCCGCGGGCAGTATGCCGCCGGGCGTTGGTAGACCATGTTAGCAGGGTATTAGCGAGCACCCCGAGCAACCGGTGAGCGGACGACGGTGTCTTCCTTGCCGTACCCAACCTGCCCGTCGTTGCCGATCCCGGGTGCAGACCGCTCAGGCATGAAGCGGAGGAGGCACCGCCGGTGGGCATGGATAAATTGACCGCGCTGTGCGGCAACGGGAATGACTGCAATATTGACTGCAATCTGGGCGACCCCGAGCGGCAGTGCGCGACAGGACGAGCGCGATCCGGGCACAAAAAAAGGCCCCGTGATGCGGAAAACGGCACGGGGCGGCACGGGACGGTAGACCTCGGGATGGGCTCGGGCCTGGCTGGGGGCCAGGGGGTCGGAGGTTCAAGTCCTCTCGCCCCGACCACAAACTTGCTAGCGATAGCAAAGAAACCGGGGCGGCACCCTGGACCACCCGGTCCAGGGTGCCGCCCCGTAGAGCCATTGGTAGGGCCATTTCGTGAACACCCCACCCCGCCCACCTCGACGGTGCGGGGCTGTCCGATCCTCGCGCGTCACGATTCCGGCGCGGGCATGGTGCCGTCGGCGTCAGCCCTGTCGACGGCCCCGTCGCCGTCACCCGCTGGACCGTCGTTGAAAACCTCGTCCAGCCGCCGCGCGGCGTCGCGCCCCATCGTCGGGGTGACGTGGCTGTAGATATCTAGCGTCACCCCGATATCGCTGTGCCCGAGGCGTTCCTGAACCTGTCGTGGCCGAGAGGCCTATCCATCTGGCGTTACGCGGCTCGCGCATAGGCGTGATGGAGGCCACCCGGGATCGGGGCGGCGCGCACCCTGCCGCGCCGCTCGCCGCACAATGTCTCTGTCGGGGCTGCTTCGGGAATCTGTCGCGCCAGGCCCTGGTACGGCCAGTCGCGGTTGAAGTACAGGACATACTCACGGAGAATGCGTCGCAGGCGCGCCCCGCCCGGGACGAGGAGACGATCGAGGCATTCCCGCCGCACGCTGCCCGGGAACCGCTCGCACGTCGCGTTCTGTCGGGGCGCGGTACGCCGTCCGCAACTCTGTGTTGCGGCTCGCCGCCGCGACCCGCGCGAAGGCCTCCCGTACTTGCGGTCGTTGTCACGGATGAGGTACCTGGGGTGCTGATCGTATGGGGCTGCCCCGCGCGTCGGGGTGGGTGGGCCTCGCGCGCGTACTTCTGGACGGTCGACTTGGCGACCCGGATGCCCAGCTTCGGCAGCTCGCCGCGGATGCGCTCGGCACCCCGGGTGCGGTTGGCTACGGCCATCTCCCGGATCGGGGTGCCCGTCTCGGGGGCGAGGGGCGGGCGGTGCGCCGGGGCGGCCGCCCGCGATTGCCGACGCCAGTGCCCACGGGACAACGCACGGTGCCAGCGCAGGAGCGTGGCGGGCTGCACGATCGGGAGCACCGGCAGGGCGCGATCGACCGGGGTGCAGCGTGGCCGCCCGACGCTGCGGCGCAGGATACTGCGCTGATGGCGGAGGAGCGCGTTCTCGGCAACGAGGGCCGACTCGCTCCGAGTCAGGTCGGTGAGGGTGCCGATCGCCAGGGGGACGACGGCCGGGCGGGTAGCGGCGAGGAGCCGCCGGCGGAAACTCCGCGCGGCGGCCCGCCCGAGCGCGATCAGGCGGTGCAGCAGAGGGACAGGCATGGACGGCCCCTCCTCGCGTACGGCTCAAGCGCGGAGCGGTGGAGAGTGTCGCCGCAGCCTTGGCCACTACCACGGTCTCGAGGAGAGGCGCACCAGCCCGCACGCTGGCATGGCCCGGATACCCGGACGGAGTTTTCGGCCAGGACAACGGCCGGTTCCCCAATCTGATCCGGGGACTCGCCATCGCGCGCTTGGATCAGGTCTGGTGCGCGGATATCACCGAGATCCGCCTGCGGCGCGACTTCGTCTACCGGGCGGTACTCATGGACATCTACCAGCAGGCGATCCGCAGGTGGGAGCTGAGCGCGAACCTGACTGAGGCGCTGACGGTGGCGGCACCGGAGCGCGCGCTGTCGGGGCACACCCCGTAGATCCCCCACTCCGAGCCGGGTGTGCGGTACGCGGCGACCGGCTATGCCGACCGCCTGCTCCGCCGGGGCGTCAAGGTGAGCACGGCCGCGCGCGGTCAGCCGCGGCACAATGCCTTCGCCGAGCGGCTGATGCGCACCCTCAACGAGGAGGCAGTGTCCCGGCACGAATACGACGATCTGGCCGATGCGCGCGCCCGGATCGGGCGCTTCCTCGACGACGTGTACACGACCAAGCGGGCCCACCCGGCCCTTGGCTACCAGACCCCGGCCGAGTTCGAGGCGACCGTGGTAGAATCACGGCCACCACCTGTCCAACTCCACGGGTTCACTGCAAAGTTCCCTCCTCGCGCGGGTCGCCGTCGGGGAGGGCACCCGGCCCCGCGCGCTCGAGCCGCACGAGGATCGCGTGCAGCGTGGCGTCGATCGCCGCGAGCTGGCGGTGGGTCCGCACGTTGACCTCGTAGTCGAGTTCGGCGAGCTTCGCGGCGCGCGCATCCTCCCGACGGTCGTCGATGAGGAGGACGCCGGTCAGGAAGACGGCCTCCATCGCCAGGAGGGTGCCGAGCAACTGGAAGGGGAATTCGTCGAACCGCCCCACCACGGCGATGGCGCCGGTGTTCGCCGCCACCCAGAACGCGAACCAGAGGGCGTGGACGATGATGAAGTGGGGCTGCCCGATCGTCGCGGCGACCCGCGCCGCCAGGGTCTCGTGCCAGCGGGCCTCGGCTCGCAGCTCCTCGAGCGCGTACTTGAATTCGCCGAGCGCCTTGTGGCACTGCACGCAGAAGACCGCCTCCGACGCGTTCGCGCCGCCGCAGGCGGGGCAGGCGAGCGCTGTGGGCTCGGTCGGGTGACGATCGGCAACCATGGGCGGGCCTCCTCGGTCGGACGCAGGCGGTGCTGGGCCGACTAGGCCAGCCCTGTGGAGTCGAGCAGGCCGGCGGGGACGAGCAGGGTGCCGGTGTCGGGATCGAGTAGGGCGTAGGCGTCGGGGCGGACGACCGAGCGCGGCAGCAGGTTCGGATCGTCGATACCCCCGGAGGTTTCCCCCCGTCCGCGCCCGGCGCGGCTGTCTGCCTGTGTCACGAGCGACCTCCCGACTCCGGTGGCACGTCCGCTGAGCGATGACACCGCCCGATGGGCGCAGGGCGCTTCAGGTCGCGGTGCCGAGCGGCGCGATTCGTCGCCCGCCCCACGAGCATAGGGGCGAATCTTTACGGACCCATTACGCAGATTACGCTCGTGGGGCGGGTCAGCCAGCGCGCTGGACAGCCGACGCGACCGGACACGGCCGTGCGCCGTAAGCAATCGGTGATGCGCCTGACGGCAACTTGGGTGTCCTGGCCGTATGGTCCGTCCGCGCCGCTCTTCTGGCAGTTCCCAACAGGGACTGCCAGGCGCTAATGGCCCGTCAGGAACCGTCTGTAGGGTAGAGGCGCTTGAGCGTGATGCGGGCGTCGGCGGTGGTGAAGCGCCGGTCGAGGGCCTGCCCGGCGGCGTTGCGCGCCGCCTCCCAGGCGACGACTTCCCGCTGCAGGGCGCGTCGGTCGGGCAGGCGTTGGCCGAGGCATCGCCGCGCGAGGACGCGCGACTCGCTCGCCGCCATGTGCAGCCGGGGGCCGTGTTTCGGGGTGTGGCGGCTCACCAGCCCGTCCGCGAGGCACCCGGCCTCGGCGGCCGGGGAGGCCGCGTAGCGCGGGGCGGGGGTGTGCGCGTTGGGGGTGTCCAGCACCGGCACGAGCCTCTCCGCCTCGGGATAGCGGGCAGCGAGGAGATCCTCGACGACGCGCGCGGAGGCGATTCCGGTGCGGCGCTCGCCAGCGGTGACGTGGCGCCGTCCGAGGGGCGGTGCGTCACCGCGGCAGAGGCCGACGGTCCCGTGCCGTTCATATCCGTCATCCTCGCGCGTCGGCCGACCGGGGGCGGCGGGGAGCGGCGGGGCGACGTCGGCCGGGGGCCGGGCGCTCGCTTCATCGGGGCGGATCGGGGGACGACGAGGGTCGGGCGGGCGGGTGTCGACGTCGAGGACCTCCCCCATCCGCCAGGCGAAGTCGGCGCCGCGCTCGGGCGGGAGGCACCGGCGCTCCTCGCGCCAGGGTGGCAAGGCGTGTGCTCGAGGGCCAGCCGCACCGTCTCGCGGGGGCTGGTCTCGACGATCGGGGGTGCCGCCGCCCTGTCGGTCGGTACTCGCCGCGACGGGCGCTCGCGCCCGGGCGGCGGCACGGTATCGCGCTGGTCGCGCCGGGCAATCGGCCTGGCGCGGCAGCGAAATTGGTGCTTGCCATCCGCGTCGAGACCTTAACTTGTGACCGTTGAGCTTAGGGGAGGGTCGCCGCAGCAGCGGCAAGGGCAGAGCGAAGCGGGGCCGGGGAGGGGTCAGCGAATCCAGCCCTTCTCGTGCAGCAGGCGGTTGCCGAGCAGGCCGAGCAGCACATCGTACGGGGCCGCATTCTCGGGGTGATACTCGTAGCGGGCGCGCTCGAAGTACTGCACCTTATACGGCTTGCCATCATCCGGGCTGATCTCGATCAACTCCTCGGTGATCGGCAGGCCGCTGACGAACAGTCCGCCGTGCTCGAGCCAGTAGTCGCGGAACGGGCCGCCGAGATTGTGGCCGGTCGCCGCGTGGTAGGTCGCGCCCTCCTTGCGCGGCGCTGGCGGATCGATGGGGCGGAAGTCGCGCCCGAGCAGGCCGAGCAGGACCTCGTAGGGCGTCCCGGCATTCTCGGGGTGCAGCTCGAAGCGGGCGCGCTCGAAGTACTGCACCGTGCGCAGCGTATTATCGTATGGGCTGCGCTCCTGGAACTCGCGCGTGCGCGGCAGGCCGAACTGCGCCAACCCGCCGTATTGCCGCCAATAGCGCAGGAACGACCCGGTCACGACCTGCCCCGTCTCCGGGAAATAGGCCCGCGTCGCGCTGTTCGCCACCGGCGCGACGCGCGTCGCCGGGGTGTCGAGACGCCGGATCGCCTCCCAGGCCCCGCCATCCTCCTGGCCGATGCGCCAGACCGCGAAGCCGGTCAGCCCTAGCTCCACCGCGACATCGAGCTTGGCCGCGATGCTGCGGTCGGTCTCGTACCACGCCTCGTGGGGGTCGCCCGCCGCGTCGCTGTAGCGGACCCAACTTGCCTGATCGGCGTCGTGGTAGCCGCTCGTCGCGCCCGGCGTGCGCGCCAGCCCCGGCCCATCGGCCATCTTCACGGTGCGCGCGGGGGGGCCCTTAGTCGTGTTCCAGTCGAGGCCATAGAGGGGGATACCGAGCAGCGTCTTATCGGCACCGAACTGGTCGGCCGCGAAGCGCGCGACCTGGCGCATCCAGCCGACCGGGGCGACCGAGCCGGGGGTCTTGCCGTTGGTGTAGTGGAAATCGTAGGCCATCAGCACCGCCAGATCGACGTGCGGCGCGAGCGCGGCGTAATCGTAGACCCCGCCCCACCCCGTCTTCGTGTCGCTCGCCTTGGCGGCGACCGCGATCGTCGTCAGCTTGCCCGCCGGGGCCAGGCGCTCGTGGAGGCGGCGTATGAAATCGGTCAGCAGCGGCCGGTCGGCGGGGTTCAAGCCCTCGAAATCGATGTTGATGCCGTCGTAGCCTTTCGCCGCGACGAGCGCGGCGATAGTGGCGGCGAGGCGCTCCCGCTCCTCCGGGGTGTCCATGACCGCGTGGAAAGCGTCGTACTGGGCGCTGGTGTTCACCATCGGCACGATCTTCACCCCGCGCTCGCGCATGAAGGCGGTCGTGGCGGGCTGTTCGTTCTTACTGTCGAGCGAACCATCGGCCTGCAAACTGTAGTAGTACGGCGAGACGTGCGTGAGGCTGTCGATATGCTCTTTCAGGCTGGTCAGCGAGTCGGCGGCATAGGTGACGTAATAGCCCCAGCGGATCGTGCTGGCGGTGCTGGCAGGCGGCGCGGCCGCGCCAGCCGCCAGAAATGGTGCGCCGGACACCATGACCAGCACGGTCAGCAGGAGACTCAGGGCGCGCGAGTGCATGGCAACTCCTTCAGTCTCCCGGCGTCGATCCGGCTATGGAACGGCGCATCCCGCCCGGCGGTTCCGCCGCGTGCCGCGTTCCACCATCGCGCCTCTGGTTGGTCTCCGCCCGGCTCCACCCTCCCTTTTAGGGGAGGGTCGTCGCCAACAGGCGGCAAGGGCATAGCGAAGCGGGGCCGGGGAGGGGTTCCCACGGGGCCGATCCCCCCGCGCCCGCCTATACACTCGAACCCGGCGAACGCGCCAACCCGTGCCATACCCGACCACATCGAGCCAGCCGCGACGACATATCCCCGTGTATGCCACCCCGCCATACGCGCCAAGCAACAGTAAGGGCGGCGAGTCGGGACATATCCCCACCCGCCGCTCTCGATCACGCGCCGCATCGACTATAAAGCCTGGCTGTTACCCCAGGTCCAGCGGGAATTGGCGTAGAAGTTCCAGGCGGTCGCGACCATGATCCCCGCGAGATTCGCGGCCGCGTAGTGGAAATCGAGCGCGACCAGGACGTTGAGGATCGCCAGGTTGATCAGCATCCCCACCAGCGAGACGGCCACAAACTGGGCGAGACGCCGCGACTGGATACCGGTGGTCCTGAACGTCCAGAAATTGTTCCAGAGGAAGTTGTTGCAGATCGCCAGCGTGATGCCCACGACCGACGAGCGCGAGAGGGGCAGGCCGAGTTCATCGTGGAGCAGGTAGAGCACCAACATATTGATGACGACGCCGCTGCCGCCAACCAGACCGAAACGGACGAAGCGCAGCACTCCGGGGGTGAGCAAGCGCAGCAGCGGCGCGGTGAAACGATTCTCGGCGCGCGCGCGCCAGCCACCTGGGCGGGTTGACTCCATTGCCTCCTACTTTCGATGCGGGACGGGGCGCTCCATTGCGCCTCGTGGCGATACCACGCTCGCGCGGGGCACATCGACCGACAGTACCCTACAACGGTCGCCAAGCAAGAAACGTTCCCTCGGCGCTCCCCCACGACCATTGGGAACAAGGAGACCAAACCCACCGCCTCAGCGCAATAGCCCATCCTGCCAGGCCAGAGCGATCACCCCCTCCTGCTGGCATCAAGCAGACAGACGGCCCCCCAAGGACGCCAGCGATCCCCCATCGGCCTCGCCAGGCAGCCGGGACCGCGATCACGCATAACCGCCGCTCCGCCTCCCACCTCGCCCCCCAGTCCGCGCAGGCGGGCCCCGCTGCGTTCTGCCGTAGGCCCCGCTGCGCTCTGCCGCAGACTTCGTGGCCGCAGCCTTCAGCCAGGACGATGGCAGAGCCCGGCGGGGCCGCAGTCCAACGGCATCCCCGCCCCTACCCCTGTCGAATCCGTGGAATCACCTCAGCCGCAAGCCGCGCCGCGATGCCCGCCGGGAAGGGTGGGCGCAGATTCAAGATCAGGTGGGTCGCGCCCGCATCGACGAATTCTTGGACGCTTCGCACGGTGGCGTCGAGGTCATCGTAATTCACCACGAACTGCACCGAGCGCTCGATCTCCGCCGTGTCGCGACCGATGGCGGCGCAATGCTCGCGCAACACACTGTCCTTGTGCTGGAACGTTTCGACCGGCCCGCCGCCGAAATTCCAGATGTCGGCGTATTTGGCGACGACGCGCAGCGTCAACTGCTCGCCGCTGCCGCCGATGACAATCGGCGGGTACGGCTTCTGGATCGGCTTCGGCTCCGAGCGGGTCTCCTTGAGCTGATAGTAGCGCCCGTCGAAGGTGGTGAGATGTTCCGTGCAGAGGCTCTTGTAGATCGCGCAGGCCTCGTCGAGCCGACGGATACGCTCGCCAGGGGCGTAGAGGTCGAGTCCCATCGAGGTGTGCTCGTACTCGTTCCAGCCGGCGCCGATGCCGAAGTCGAGCCGCCCGCCGGAGATCACATCCAGCGTGGCGGCGATCTTGGTCAGCACCGCCGGATGGCGATAGGTGTTGCCGGTGACCATCAGCCCGAGGCGCAGCCGGGTGGTGCTGGCGGCGTAGGCCGCGAGCAGCGTCCAGCCTTCGAGGCAGGGCCCGTCAAGATGGCCGTTAATCGGGGCGAAGTGGTCGAAGAGCCAGGCGTGTTCGATCGCCGGGATCCCATCGGCCTCCTGCCAGACGGCCAACATCTCCTCGTAGGTGCAGTCCTGCGGGGCGGTCTTGATCCCGAAGCGGAGTGGTCCCATGGTGCCACCTCCCAGACGCTCGCGAAAAAACACAAATGCCGCATGGAGGCCATGTCAGCCCCCTGCGGCAGTGTATCACGCAGCGTGAGCGGTCGGAGCCAGTCGCAGACACGCGGGCGGGCGTTGGTATGCCGCTACGGGCCTGGCCATCGTATCGCTGATCATCGCCCATGTGGCCAATCACGGCCCGCTCGGGCGGGCTTCGTGTCACCGTAGCACCGATACAGCGCGGCTTCAGCCGCCAGCCTCACTCAGGGGACACCACCGCCGACGAACCCAGCGTCACCGGGCGTTGGTAACCGCGACGGCGCAGCGACTGCGCGATGCGCGTCCGCAACGTCTCCTTGGAGAGGGGCTGCACCCGCTGTACCTCCGGCCCGCCCTCCAAGGTGCGCACACGCAAGATCAGGCCGCTGTCGTACTCGTCGAGGCGGAAGCCGATCGCCTTGGCCCGGTCGAGGTCATAGCCGATGGCGCGCAAGAGTTCCTGATAGGAGAGCACCTGATGCTCATCGACCCACGCCGAGAGCGGTGCATGGCCCGACCGCGCCTGGCGGAGGGCGTTCAGGCGCGAGGGACGCCCAGCGGTGACCCGTGGCCCGCCGCCGCCCCGACGACTGCGTGCATCGTAGCAGAGCGTCCGCATCTCGCCAGCGTCGAGACGAATCTCGGCCGGCGGTTGCGCGCTGTCGGTGCCGCGTCGCGCCCGCAACGTGACCTCGTCGTTCTCGATCGCGAGGTTGATCGTGTGCAACTGGCGGCGGTCGATCAACCAGCCGAGGGCGCGCAGGCGATCCTCGAAGAGGGGAACGACGTGGGAGTTCTCAGGTGGCATAAGCCCTCGTCCCGCATACGTGGCGCGACAACATCCGCAATAGCACGAGTGTAGCAGCGGCACCAACGGGCGTGTATCCCCCATCGGCCTTATCCTGTGGGGTGCGATAGTACGGTACTTTTGGTTCTCCCCTCGCTAATTGTGGGCAGGAGGTCTGTCAGTCGCCGCCCGGTAGCACGAGGATCGGGATGCCCTATTCCCCGAGATGATAGCGGGCCACCCCGTAGCGGGCGACCAAGCCCTCATCCGGGGCCAACCCGAGGCCCGGACCGTCGGGCACCGTCACCCGGTCGCGATGATAGTGATCGCGTAACGGGGCGAGATCGGTCGCGAGCATCAGCGGGCCACCCATCTCGACGCCCTCGACGTTGTGCAGCGCGAGGGCGAGGTGCAGCCCGGCGGCGGAGGCGACCGCCGACTCCACCATCGTCCCGACCTGGCAGCCGATCCCCGCCGTCTCGGCGATGGCGTCGATGGCGAGCGCGCCCAGGAAGCCGCCCGACTTCATCAGCTTGATGTTGATCAGGTCGCAGGCGCGCAGGGCGACGGCGCGCAGGGCGTCGTGCGGCCCGTGGATCGCCTCGTCGGCCATGATCGGCACGCCCGCCAGGCGGCGCACCTCGGCCAGGCCGTCCAGATCGCGGGCCGCGATCGGCTGCTCGATATAGGCGGGCCGATAGGGCGCGATCCGGCGCGCGGCGGCGATGGCGATGGCGGGCGTGCGCCAGCCCTGATTCGCATCGATCTTGATCGCGATGGCGAGGCCGAGCGCGGCGCGCACGGCGGCGACGCGGGCGACATCGCCGTCGATGTCGTCGGCCCGGCCCAGCTTGAGCTTCACCGTGCGGAAGCCGTCGGCGACATGGCGCGCGGCATCGTCGGCCATCGCATCGGGCTCCTTCAGGCTGACGACCCGCGAGATCGTGGCGTATTCGCGCGCCCGCCCGCCCAGCAGCGCCCAAATCGGCCACCCGGCGGCGCGACCGGCCAGATCGTGGAGGGCGATGTCGAGCGCGGCGCACGCCGTCGGTGCCCCGGTGAGCCGCGCCGCGACCGCGCGCATGGCCCCGCTGCGGTCGCGCGGGTCGCGACCGAGCAGGGCGGGGGCGACGGCGCGCAGCGTCTCCGTGACGCCGCCGAACGTCTCGCCGGTCACAAAGGCATCCGGCGTCCCCTCCCCCCACCCCACCACGCCGTCGGCGGTGACGAGGCGCACCAGCACCGTAGGCACGTCCGGGAACGTGCCGTACGACACGACGAACGGCTCGCGCAGCGGCAGCCGGATCGGAATAATGTCGATGGCCGTGATCCGCATCGCGATCCTTTGTCACCGGCACCCGTTGTCATCGGTACTCGCGACTTTGCGTGGTGGGAACACCGCTCGTACCCCCGCCGCCCGCAGCCGACATCTCACCGTTCAGGATACCACCCGTCTATCCAAGGCGTGCGACAACGGCTCCCCCAGGTGCGGTCCAACGCCTTACGAGGATGTTTGGGGCGGGATAGGGGCACCACCGCACACCAGCTCATCGTCATCACCGCCTGCCCTCGCCACGCAAGACGCTGAACTACCCCCGTCCCCACCCTCCCTCTTTAGGGGAGGGTCGCCGCCCGCAGGTCTCTGGACCACCGCGACTGGTGGCGGCGGGGAGAGGTCCGCCCTCACCCCTCACCCCTCCCTTTCCTTATAATCCAGCAGCAGGTAACTCGTCGCCCCATCGCCCCCGGCGAAGCCGATGATCGCGTAACCGCGCCCGAACGCCTCGTGCAACGCGGCGCGGAGGCGGAAGCGCCAGTCGCGCGCCGCCTGCGGGTGCGTGGCGAGCAGCGCATCGACGTCGGCGGGGATGGCGAGTCGCGCCCGCCCGTGCCCCGGAGCGGGGTAATCGGGCAGGCCGTCGAGCGCGCCGACCGGGCGCGGCATTGTCGTGCCGAGCAGGCAATCGACAACGCGAGGGGCGTCAATCGGCCAGGTGACGAGGAGGCGGTCGGTGGGGAGGCCACCGTACAACGCGGTGCCGAAATCGGGGCCATAGAGGTCTTCGAGGTATTGCTCGGCGTGCGCGCCCAGTCGCTCGAAATTGAGGCGGGCATTGGCGGCGCGCAGCGGATCAACGGTCCAGACAACCTCGCGATACCCCGCATCGAGGGCGAGGGCCGCCTGGAGGGCCTTGAGCGCGAAGCCGAGGCCCCCCCGCCAGCCGACTTCGACGCCCAGCATGTCCGAGACGAGGCGCGGCCTCCGTTCGACATAGCCCCCATAGGCGGTCAGGAAGCCGACCAGCGTCTCGCCGTCGAACGCGCCGAGGATATCGCCGCCAGTCTTGGGCATGACGACGAGCATACTGGCGGGAACGAGATCGCGGTCGGCGACGCCGAAAATCGCGCGTTGGAGCCGTTCCACCTGGGCGAAATCGGCACGCGCGCGGAGTTGGCGAAAGGTGAGCATCCGCCCACCGATCGTCTTCCGCCAACCATCGCCGTCCGCAACGAAGCCCAGCGCGGCGGGCGTAATGACGCGCGGCGCATCCCCATCCCCGTCACCGTCCCCGTGCGGGGCATCAGCAGGCGAGGCCATCCCTACTCCTCACCGCAGCAGCACTCCCCGACCGCGACATCTGTGGCAGCGCACCAATGATTCAAGGACGATACGGGTGCGGCGATGGGCTGTCAAGCGCGTCAATCTTGGTCGGACGCTCGTCACTGACCCCCACCTCGCCCCCCAGTCCCCGCAGGGGGCCCCGCTGCGCTCTGCCGTAGGCCCCGCTGCGCTCTGCCGTAGACTTCGTGGCCGCCGCCACTAGCCAGGGGTTTTAACCCCCGGATGTCCGCGCCGTACGCCCCCTCCGCCCTGGGTGCGATTCATAATCTTGCGCGGCGGGCGGCAGACGGTGATAACGGCGTGGTGGCAGGCGGTTGAGGCCCCGCGTTGCTCTGCCACCACCGCGCCTCGGGGCGACTCCGGTCGCCACAAAGTCCGCCTGCGCGGACGAGATCCGCGCGTCGCCTAACCCACGCAGGTGGGTTTCGTGGTGCCGCCGCACCCCGAGGCGCGGTGGTGGCAGAGCAACGCGGGGCCTCAACCGCCTGCCACAGCAGCGCCACAACCGCCCGCGCAAACTTTTGAATCGCCCCCCTCACCCCCGCCCCCATGCTACACTACCGCCCGCGTGCGACAAGGACCAAACCGGAGGCGAGCGAGTGCGAGGGCTGGTGATCGCGACGGTACTGCTCGTGCTGCTGGCCGTCCCGGCTGGGGTCGGCCTGGTCGGCACCGCCGAGCGCTATCTGACGGCGACGCGCGACATCGCCAGCCTGCGCGTCGAGGTGGTGGGGCAGCGACCGCCGGTCGAGCAGCCGGGCGGTTACCGGCGGGTCGCCCCCGGACCGGATGTGACGCTGCGCTTCTCCGGGCTGGAACAAATCACGCTGACGCTGGCCGAATTGAACTTCGAGCTGACCTGGCAGGGGACGCGACTGGGCACGGCGTCCTCCTTCCCGAAGGTGCCGCTCCCGCGCGGCGCGGCGGCGACGGTGACCGTGGAGACCAATCTGGAACCGGGCCAGGACGGCAGGCTGCGCGAACTCCTGGCGCACGACGAACCCGGCATCCTGCTCACCGGTCGCGCGCGGCTGCTCCTGCCGAACACGAGCGATGGCGTCTGGCTCAATCTGCGCGGCCAACTACGCGCGGGCGTGCCGGGCCAGCCCGGCCAGTGCCGACTATGAGCGACCTTGAGCGCGGGACCACGCGCCGCCTCAACGGATTCGCCGCGCTGGCCTGCCTGGCCTGCGGCCTGATCGTCGGCGCGGCCTACACCTCGTTCGCGCCGCCCCTCGCGCCGTTCGCGCCGTTCGCCCTCTCGGGCGGTTGGTTCGCCCTGCTCTCCGCCGCGTCGGCCGTGGCGCTCGGCCTCGGCCTCGGCCATAAGCGGCTTCGCGTGGTCATGCTGGCCGCCCTGACGGTCGCCGCGCTGGGGTCCGCGCTCTTCGCCGCGCTGCTAATCCTGCCGGTCTTCACGCCCGAAGGCCGGAATGTGATCGGGCTGCTCAACTACGCCCTCACGCAGGCGGCGTTCGCGTTCTTCGCCATGGTGGTCATCGTCTTCCCCGCCGCCATGGTGGGGATATTGGCCGATTATTTCTGGAGCGATCGATAGGATTTTTCGAGTGCCGAGTGCCGAGTGATGAGCGATGGGTGAGTGGGCGGTGCGCAAGGGGGAAGACATGGCGCGTGCGACGATTTGCCTGACCTTCGATTTCGACGCGATCTCGCTCTGGATCGGGTCGATGGGCGCAACCTCGCCGAGCATGATCTCGCGCGGGGAGTTCGGGGTCGTGGGGGTCGAGCGCATCCTGCGCCTGCTCGGGCGACACGGGATCGCCGCGACCTTCTTCGTGACCGGGCACACCGCCGACACCTACCCCGACAGCGTGCGGGCGATCGTGGCGGCGGGGCACGAGATCGGGCATCACGGCTATCTGCACGAGAACCCGGCGGCCCTGGCCTCGGCGGCGGCGGAGCGCGCCATCCTGGAGCGTGGCAGCGTCGCCCTGGAACGGCTCACCGGGCAGCGCCCGCTGGGCTACCGCTCGCCCTCCTGGGACAACAGCCCGCACACCGTCGAGCTGCTGCTGGAACAGGGCTTCCGCTATGAGAGTTCGCTGATGGGCCAGGATTTCACGCCCTACTGGTGCCGGGTCGGCGACGTGATCCATCAGGACGGGCCGTACCAATTCGGCCCGACGGTCGATCTGGTCGAGATGCCGGTGAGTTGGATCCTGGATGATTTCCCGCACTTCGAATACGTGCGCATCGCCAATCGGATCAGCCCCGGCCTCGCCGCCCCCTCGAAGGTCGAGGAAATCTGGCGCGGCGAGTTCGACTACCTCTACCGCGACGTGCCGGGCGGCGTCTACACTCTGACCATGCACCCGCAAGTGATCGGGCGCGGCCACCGCATGTTGCTCCTGGAACGCCTGATCGACTACTTCAAAGCCCACGAAGGCGTCCGCTTCACCACCCTGGCCACCGCAGCGGCAGACTTCCGCGCCGCACAGGCTGGCACACCCTAAAGCGCCATTACCCCTCCCACCTCGCCCCCCAGTCCGCGCAGGCGGACTTCGTGGCGGAGCCTTCAGCCGGGACTTTAGTCCAACGGCCTCCCCGCCTCGTCAGCAATCCCCCGATCACCCCCGCCTCGCACAACGCAAAGGGGGCGGGCCATATTGGCCCGCCCCCCTGCTCCTGTCTCCGCCCGTCCACGCCCCTTACGGGGTCGCGACGCGATTGGTGGAGTAGTAGGCGCTGTACGACTGGAACAGCACCTGCGCGGCGAAGGCGCGTGTCGCCGACTGGTCGTAGCCGGTGAAGGCC
>JAABUN010005776.1_pt1 | contig 14970 bp, 15 predicted proteins | sample 5559311 | NCBI WGS metagenome assembly JAABUN01 (sample SAMN10711877, study PRJNA513370) | rock metagenome | isolation source: Antarctica rocks | place: Antarctica: Victoria Land, Siegfried Peak sud | reverse complement strand
CGGGCGGCCGGGGCCGAGCCGTGCATCCCGCCGCGGCGGAACCGAACCGAGGTCATCTAGTATGACCGCCACCTCTACAAGGAGCGGAACGTGGCCGAGCGGTACTTCGCCCGGGTCAAGCAGTACCGCCGGGTGGCGACCCGGTACGACAAGAAGGCGACGAACTTCCTGGGCTTCGTCTGGGTCGCCTCGATCGCCATCATGCTTGCCTAAATCGCCGAGCTTCAGTCGATACGCCCTAAGGGGGGCAACGGAGGAGTGGTGATCTTTCAGAGCCGCGCCAGTCAGGAAGCGGCCGCTCGCTGAGCGAGGGACCAACGTCGGCGACTGCGGGCAGTCCCGGCCGGGACCGTCACTGGTGAACTACGTTGTGGCCTTACTCGGTAGCCGGCCGCTTCCTAACGGGCGCGGCTCTGAAGGAACTGCCCGCCCTCACGCCGCCATCGGCCCGATCCGCTTGGCGAAAATGACCTTCCCGTCCCCGTCCGCGTAGAAGTCCGCGACCGTCGCCGCCTCGGCGTACCCGTGCTTGCGGTAGAACTCCCGCGTCGGCTGGTACGCCGGCGTCGAACTCGTCTCGATCAGCAGCAGCCGGCCTGTTGCCGCCCGCACGTCGCCTTCCACCCAGTCGAGCAGGTGCCGGCCGACGCCCCGCCCCTGGCACGGCGGGGATACGGCGATCCACCAGAGTTCCCACGTCCGGTCCGTCATCGCCGCCGGGGCGTAATACGCGAACCCGGTCGCCGCCCCCGCCCCGTCGATCGAGGTGACGGCCCGGTGGCCGTAGCCGTGGTTCGCCGCGTGGTAGTCGTCGAGTACTTCCTGGAGGGCGACGACCTCGAACGGCTTGAACACCCCCGTCGCGGCCGCCAGATTGACGAGGTGCGAGGTGTCGGCCGGGAGAGTCGGTCGCAGTCGCGGGGCGGGGGTCATGGGCGGGTAGCTCCGAAGCCTACGGCCGGGGCAGGTCGAACCGGTCCGTCGTCCGGCACCACGCCGTCCCGCCGAGCCGGCCGACGGCCCTCAGTTTACCCGCGTCGGGCACCCCGTCCGTCAGCACCGATTCCTCGACATGGATGCAGACGACTTCGCCGATGACGACCGTACTGGCCCCCGGATGCGTGCCGAACGGCAGCAGGTGCCGGACGGCGCATTCGAGGTGGCCCGGACTCCCGGCGACGCGCGGCGGCCGCACTTTCGTACTCGGCACCGTCGTCAGCCCGGCGAGCAGCACCTCGCTCTCGGCCGCGGGCACCGCCTTCGAGGTCAGGTTGGCGGCCGCGACCACGTCCTCGGTGACGAGGTTCAGGACGAACTCGGGGCACGATTCCAGATTAGCGAGGGTATCTTTTTTCGACCCGTCCGGCCGGCGGACCGGGGCGAACGCCACCAGCGGCGGGGCGTCCCCCAGCAGGTTGAAGTAGCTGAACGGGGCCAGGTTCACGACCCCGGCCGGCGAGACGGTCGTCACCCACGCCACCGGGCGGGGCGTGACCAGCCCCGTCAAGACCGCGTAGCAGGGCGTCGTGGCCGGGTCGAGTTCCATCGGCGACTCTACGGAAGCATCCGGGCGGGCCGCCAGGGCACGGCGTGGCTATCCTACGGACAACCGCCCGACCGCACCCGCCCGGACCGACCGCCATGCGTGCCGCCTACTACGAATCGACCGGGTCGCCGGACGTGGTCCGCGTCGGCGACCTGCCGACCCCCGCACCCGCATTGGGGCAGGTCCGCGTCCGGGTCCGGGCCGCGGCGTTGAACCCCGTCGACGCCTACCTGCGGGCCGGGTTGGTGGCGATGCCGTTGCCGTTCCCGTTCGTCACCGGCAGCGACTTCGCCGGGACGGTCGACGCGGTCGGCGACGGCGTGGCGGGGTTCGCCGTGGGTGACCGGGTTTGGGGGTCGAACCAGGGTCTGCTGGGGCGGCAGGGGACGTTCGCCGAGTTCGTCTGCCCGCCGGCCGAGTACGTTTATCCGCTCCCCGCCGGCGTCCCGTTCGAGGCCGCAGCCGCGGGTGCCCTGACCGGCATTAGCGCTCATCTTGGACTGTTCCGGCGGGCGCGGCTCGTCGCCGGGGACACGGTCTTCGTCAACGGCGGGACCGGCGGCGTGGGGTCGATGGTCGTGCAGATGGCCAAGGCCGTCGGGGCGCGGGTGGCCTGCACGGTCGGCAGCGGCGAAAAGGCCGAGGTGGCGAAGCGGCTCGGGGCCGACGCGGTGCTGAACTACAAGGCCGACGACGTGACCGCCGGGGTGCTGGCGTTTACCGGCGGGGCGGGGGTGAATGTCTATTACGAGACGCAACCCCCGATGGACCTCGACGCCGTCGTCGCCCGGACGGCGGCGGACGGCCGGGTGGTCGTCATGGCCGGCCGGGCCGCACGGCCGGTACTGCCGAACGGGCCGTTCTACGTCAAGGGGCTGTCGCTCGTCGGGTTCGCCATGTTTAACAGCCCTCCGGCCGAACAGCGGGCGTGTGCCGTCGACATCGGCCGGTGGTTGGGCGAGGGGAAGCTGACGCCGCTGATCGGCCGGACGTTCCCGCTGGCCGAGGCGGCGGCCGCCCACCGCCTGCAAGACGACAACACGCTCGGCAAGGCCGGGACGCTGACGGGGAAAATCGTCGTGGTTCCGGAGGGATCGGCGGACTATGGGTAAAACTATGGGTAAAAGTGGGCCGAGTGTGGCCCGCACGCTCCGCAGCGGATTCCAGGCTGCGTGGGCGGCGAAGTTCGGTCCGTGTACGGGCGAATCCGCTCGCGGAGCGAGCGGGCCACGCTGCCGCCCTCCTTCCCGGGTGGACCCCCTGCCATGATCCCACGGCTCGCCCTCGCCGTCCTTGTCCTGGCCGCCTGCCCGCTTACGGCCCAGCCGCCGGCCGCGAAGCCGGTCGCGGCCAAGAGCGTCGCCTTCGCCGGGGCGGTCAGCCGGCCGACCGGGCCGGGAACGTATGAAGTCGTCCCGGCCGGGGCCGACTTGACCGCCGACGAGTTGCTGGTGATGCTGCCGGGGGCGGGGTTCATCAGCGTCGGCGGGACCGTGAAGGTGACTAGCCGGGCCGACCTGACCGGGCTGTCGCCGGTATTTGAGACGGCCGTCATCCCCCACGCGTTCGACCCGGCCAAGGTCGACGCCGAGTTCACCCTCGACCGGGGCCGCATTGACATCCTCAACGTCGGCAAGGGGTCGGCCGCCGTGGCGGTGCGGGTCCGGGACCGGCGGTGGCGGGTCACCCTCGACCAGGCGGGCACCCGAGTGGCCGTCGAACTGTCCGGCCGATGGCCGACCGGGACGGACTACCAGCCGAAGCCGCCGGCCGCCCACGCCCCCGTTTTTTCCGCGGTCGCCGTGGTGTTGAACGGGTCGGCGGACATATCCGACGGCGTGACGACACTCCACCTGACCGCCCCGCCGGGGCCGGCGATGGTCACCTGGACGAGCGCTTCCGCGGCTCCGCCGGTGGCCGTCAAGCTCGCTTCCCCGCCGGCCTGGACGCTCGACCGGCCGGCGTTGACCCCCGCCCAACGGCTGGCGGCCGAGGCGGCGGTCGTGGCCCTGGAAAAGTTCCGGTCGCTGCAGGCCGCCCGGCCGGCGGCGGCGATCGAGGAGATGCTGGCGTCGCCCCGGCCGGAAGACCGGCTGATCGGCCTGATCGAGGCCGGGGCGCACGACGACCTGCCGCGGCTGACGACGGCGATTGCCGAGGTGAAAGACGCCGCGGTGTGGGATGCGGGCGTGTCGGTGCTGCGGCACTGGCTCGGCCGGGGGGCCGGTCAGGACGCCAAATTGGTCGCCTTCCTGACCGCCTCGCGCGGCTACACCCCGACTCAGGCGGCCCTGGTCGTGCGGCTCTTGAACGGGTTTACCCCGGCCGAGGCGGCCCGGCCGGAGACATACGAGGTGCTGATCGAGTACCTGCGGCACGACCAATCCGCCGTCCGGACGCTGGCCGCCTGGCACCTGGTCCGGCTGGCCCCGGCCGTCGGGGCGGGGACGTTCGCGCCGAACGCCGGTAAGCCGGAGTCCGAAGTCCTGTATAAAAGGTGGAAGGACGCGATCCCGTCCGGCCGCTTGCCGCCGCGGTTGAAGTAACCGTGTGGCGGGCCGGGGTTCAGATCAAACACGCTCCCTGGGTGACGCGATGAACGCTCGACTGGCGGTCTGGACCGGGGCTTGGCTCCTGGCTACGGCGGGCGTGGCCCCGGCGCAACTCTACCCGGGCATGAGGCCGGGGGCGTACTTCGTCAACCCGTACATCTCCGGTCCGTATGCCACGGCCTACAACCGGCCGAGCCTGCCGTCGGTCTACGGCCCGTCGATCTACGGCCCGTCGGCCGTCGGCTACGGCGCTTACGGCCCGTCCCCGACCGGGTACGCCGGGTACAGCGCGGCGACCTCGGCGGCCGCGGCCCAGAACGGCTACTTGAACGGCGGGGTCGGGTTCAACGCCGCGGCGGTGGGCCGGGGGGGCGTCAACCCAGTTGTGGCGGACCAGGTGCGGCTGGTGCGGGCGGCCGCCGGGCTGAACCGGGGGAACGATACCGACGCCCGGAAGGCCGTCGCCGACCAGTGGGCGTTCGAGCAGAACGGCCCGGGCGGCCGGGCGGCCGGCTTCAACGGCCCGGCGGCGACCGAGGCCCAGGTCGGGTCGGGCGACGCCCTGAACGGGCTGGTCGCGGCGATTGCCGGACTGCAGGCGAAGGGGGTCAGGGCCGACGCGCCGCTCTTTCCGGCCGATCTGGTTTCCGCGCTGGCTTACAGCTCCGGCCCGGCCGCCGACCTGCTGAACATCCTCCGCGGCGGCCGGCCGGAAGTCCCGGCGGCCGTTTCCGGGCCGGAGTGGGACGCGGTCCGGGCGAAGCTGCAGGCCGCCTGGACGCCGGTAGTTGAGGCCATCGCGGCGGGCAAGAAGCCGACGCCGGCGTCCGCCGACCGGCTGGCCACCGAAGTGAAGAACGCCCGGGAAGACCTGGCCCCGGCCGTCCGCGGGGCGGGGTTCACCGAGGCGGCCGGGGTGGTCCGGTTCCTGAACGGGCTGGACGCCCTAGCCCGGGCGGGCAAAGACCCGCAACTGGCCGGCGCTTACGATCCCTCCTGGACGAGCGTCGGGGTGACGGCGGCCGACCTGGTCAAGCACATGCGGAAGTACGAGTTGACTTTTGCCCCCGCCCCGGCCGGGGCCGACGCCGCCTACGACGCCCTCTACCGCGGCCTGGCCGGGTACCACCAAGCGCTTGCCGCCAAGTAACCGGGGGTGCCGGTCCGGCGGGGCGGCCGTATAACACCGCCGACTTGCCGCCGGCGGGGCGGACCTCCTCATCCGAGATTCGGGCGACATGAAACGCGCGTTGATCACCGGCATCACCGGCCAGGACGGGTCATACCTGGCCGAACTGCTGTTGGAGAAGGGGTACGAGGTCCACGGCATCGTCCGCCGGGCGAGTACCGAGAGCTTCGAGCGGATTTCGCACCTGACCGGCCGCATCCACCTCCACCAGGCCGACCTGCTCGACCAACTGTCGATCATCGACGCCCTCAAGGTCGCCGACCCGGACGAGGTGTACAACCTCGCCGCCCAGAGCTTCGTCCCGACGAGTTGGAAGCAGCCGGTGCTGACCGGCGAGTTCACGGCGATGGGCGTCACCCGCGTCCTCGAAGCGATCCGCCTGATTAACAAGGACAAGATTCGGTTCTACCAGGCCAGTTCGAGCGAGATGTACGGCAAGGTCCAGGCCGTCCCCCAGGGCGAAGACACGCCGTTCTACCCGCGCAGCCCCTACGGCGTGGCCAAGCTGTACGGCCACTGGATCACGATCAACTACCGCGAAAGTTACGGGATGTACTGCGTCAGCGGCATCCTGTTCAACCACGAATCACCCCGTCGCGGCCGGGAGTTCGTTACTCGTAAGGTGACCGATGGCGTCGCCCGGATCAAGCTCGGGCTGGCCAAGGAACTCCGCCTGGGGAACCTCGACGCCAAGCGCGACTGGGGGTTCGCCGGCGACTACGTCCGGGCCATGTGGCTGATGCTCCAGCAGCCCACCCCCGACGACTACGTCATCGCCACCGGCGAGACGTACACCGTCAAGCACCTGGTCGAACTCGCCTTCCAGGCCGTCGGCCTCGATTGGCAGAAGTACGTCGTCACCGACCCGGCCCTCGTGCGGCCGGCCGAGGTCGACCTGTTGATTGGCGACCCGGCCAAGGCCAAGCGGCAACTCGGCTGGTCGCCGGAAGTCGATTTTCCCGCCTTGGTCAAGATGATGGTCGACGCCGACTTGGCCGCCCTGTCGAAGTCGTCCGGGCCGGGTCAGAAGATGGTCGGCATCTAGCCGCCCGCCGTACACTCCGAGGCGAACGGAAGCCGCCCATGCGAATCCTGGTCACCGGCCTCACCGGGTTCGTCGGCGGGCACCTGGCCGAGTTGCTCATGGCCGAAGGGGGGCACGCCGTCACCGGAACGAACCGGACGGGGGCGTGGCCGCCGGCCCTGGGGCATTTGGCCGCGCGGGTCGAACTGCTCGCGGCCGACCTGGCCGACCCGGCGGCCGCCGGCCGGGTGCTGGAAACCGCCCGGCCCGACTGGGTGTTTCACCTGGCCGGGTACGCCAACACTGGCAAGTCGTTCCGCGAACCCGACGCGTGTTGGCGGGACAACCTGGCCGCCACCCGGACGCTCTACGACGCCGTTCATCGGTCCGGGTTGGCCCTACGGCTGCTGTTCGTCTCGACGGGGCTGGTGTACGGCGACCCCGAACCGGCCGGCGGGCCGGTGACCGAACTCGCCCCCTTGAAACCCGCCAGCCCTTACGCGGTGAGCAAGGCGGCGGCCGACCTGTTGAGCTACCAGGTGACGCGCAGCCCGGGCCTGGATGTCGTCCGGGTGCGGCTTTTTAACCAGGTCGGCCCCCGGCAGTCGGCCGATTACGCCGTCCCGAACTTCGCCCGGCAACTAGCCGAGGCCGAGTCCGGGACCGGGCCGGCGGTCATCCACACCGGCGACCTGAGCGGCCATCGCGACCTGACCGACGTGCGCGACGTGGTCCGGGCGCTGCGGCTGGTGATCGAACACGGCCGCTCGGGCGAGGTGTACAACGCCGGCCGTGGGACGACGCATTGCATGGCCGACGTGCTGGCCGAGCTGGTGGCCCTGGCGCGGGTGCCGGTCGAGGTGCGGTCGGCCGCCGACCCCGGCCGGGGGCACGACACGGCTGTCACCCGGGCCGACGCCGGGAAGCTGCGGGCCGCGACCGGGTGGGAGCCGCGCGTCCCTTTCCGGCAGACGCTCGCCGACACCCTCGATTCGTGGCGGGCGGCCAGCCCGGCCGGGTCGTAAGATGCCAGTCAGCCGGCGGCCGGAACCCCGATAGTTTCGAGTGAAGTCGCATGAAGATCGCAGTCGTCGGCACCGGGTATGTCGGCCTCGTCACCGGCACCTGCCTGGCCGAGAGCGGGAACGATGTCGTCTGCGTCGACAACAACCCCGCGAAGGTCGAGACGCTGAATGCCGGCAAGTTGCCGATCTACGAACCGGGTCTTCTAGAGTTGGTGCAGCGGAACCGTAAAGACGAGCGGCTGGCGTTCACGACCGACCTGGCCGGGGCCGTCGGGCCGGCCCGGCTGACGTTCGTCGCCGTCGGCACCCCGCAGTCCGACGCCGGCGACGCCGACCTGAGTGCGGTGTGGGCGGTCACTAAAGCCATCGCCCACGCTCTGCGAGATCAGCCGCCGGGGCCGGCCGGGAGCCGGGTGGTCGTCGTCAAGAGTACCGTCCCCGTGGGCACCAACGCCCGGGTGGCCGAAATCCTCGCCGAGAACGGCTGCCCGCACGTCGACGCCGCGTCGAACCCGGAGTTCTTGAAGGAAGGGGCGGCGATCGAGGACTTCATGAAGCCGGACCGGATCGTCGTCGGCGTCCGCAAGCCCGAAGTCGCCGACGTGCTGCGCGAGCTGTACGCCCCGTTCCTGCGGACCGAGCGGCCGTTTCTGAGCATGTCGCCGGAGTCGAGCGAGATGACCAAGTACGCGGCCAACGCCATGCTGGCCACCAAGATCAGCTTCATCAACGAGATGGCCAACCTGTGCGACGGCCTCGGGGCCGACATCAACGACGTGCGGCGGGGGATGGGGCACGACCAACGCATCGGGTTCCAGTTCCTGTTCCCCGGCCCCGGCTACGGCGGGTCGTGCTTCCCGAAGGACATTCGGGCGGTGCTGGGAATGGGCCGCAAGGTCGGCCGGACGCTTGCGATGATGCAATCGGTCGACGACGTGAACGAGGCGCAAAAGCAGGTGATGTTCGAGAAGGTCCGGCACTTCTTCGGGGCCGACCTGGCCGGCAAAACACTTGCCATTTGGGGGCTGGCGTTCAAACCGCGGACCGACGACATCCGCGAGGCCCCGGCCCTCGTGCTGATCGACAACCTGCTCGCCGCCGGGGCCAAGGTCCGGGTCCACGACCCCGAGGCGATGGCCAACGTGCGGGCGCAGTACGGCGACCGGCTGGTCTACTGCGACAAGCCCTACGGGGCGGTCGAGGGGGCGGACGGGCTGGCGGTCGTGACCGAGTGGCAGGAGTTCCGCAACCCGGACTTCGAGGTGGTCAAGCGGCTCTTAAAGACGCCGGTCGTGTTCGACGGCCGGAACATCTACGACGAGAAGGCGATGGCCGGCCACGGGCTCACGTACTACGCGATCGGCCGGGGGCGGCGGGGGTGACTAATCGGCTCGGGCCGCTCGGCGATGGCAGGCGACCACGACCAGCCCCACAGTAACATGGGCCGGTTATAGTTCTAAGATCGGCCCCTCCGCACCCAGCAAACAGCGGCACCACCGCAATGAGGGTTGGTTGCGTTTCGGCAAACCCGATTTGGGAAGCACCGTTCTACCCGTCCTTAGTTCTCTAGCGTAGGAAAAGGCTTAAGATGGCGTAGTTGAACAGCTAGCTCAAGCGGTATTCGACTCTGCAGGGCCGCGACTGGCCGACACTCGCCTGTCCCTGCCCATGAGAACCCCCGCCCGATGCTCCGCGAAGAGCAGATCGACATCCGCCGCCAGCGCGCCCGGGCCGCCCGGTTCGTCATCGCCAACCTCGGCACCAAGCGCGTCTTCTCCGACTACCGGGTCACCAACCCCGAGTCCGGCGGGGCGTACACGGTGACGGTCCGCGGGTTCGAGGTCGGCGACAACTCGTGTTCGTGCCCGGACTTCAAGTCGAACACCCTCGGCACCTGCAAGCACATCGAGGCGGTGCTGGAAACCCTCGCCCCGGACCTGCCGGCCCCGCTCCGCAAGAAAAAGGCGACCGTCACCCGGCCCGAAGTCTACCTGCACTACGGGGCGGCCCTGACCCTGGGCCTGCACCTGCCCCCGAGGCACTCGGACAAGTTGGGTAAACTCGCCAAGACGTTCTTCGACGACAAGGGACTGTGGGGCGGCCGCGGCCAGTTCGCCGACTTCGTCCCGGCCGTGGAAGCCGTGCCGGAAGCCGTCACGGTCATGTCCGACGCCCTCGACTTCATCGACCGCGAAGTCGAACGGGCCGACATGCTGGCCCGCGAAGCCGAGTGGGTCAGGCAACTCGAAGCCGGCACACTTGAGTTGAACCTGTTGCCCGTCCCGCTCTACGACTTCCAGGTCCGCGGGGCGCTGTTCCTGGCGTGTCGCGGCCGCAGCATCCTCGGCGACGACATGGGGTTAGGGAAGACGGTCCAAACCCTGGCCGCGGTGGAACTGTTGGCCCGCGAGCGCGGCATCGGCCGGGTGCTGGTCGTCGCCCCGGCGTCGGTCAAGTACCAGTGGGAGGCCGAGATCAGGCGGTTCACCCCGCGGGCCGTGCAGGTCGTCGACGGGTCGCCCGAGGAGCGCAAGACCCAGTACCAGGAGGCGACGTTCTACCGCCTCGTGAACTACGAACAGGTGGTCCGCGACCGGGACGCCCTGAACGCCTGGAAGCCGGACGTGGTGGTCCTCGACGAGGCCCAGCGGATCAAGAACTGGGAGGCCAAAACGTCGCGGGAGGTCAAGAAGCTCCAGAGCCGGTATGCGTTCGTCCTGACCGGCACCCCCCTCGAAAACAAGCTCGAAGAGTTGTACAGCATCGTCCAGTTCGTCGACGAACGGCGGTTCGGGCCGGCGTTCCAGTTCCTCCACGACCACCGGATCGTGGACGGGGCCGGGCACCTGACCGGGTACCGCAACCTCGACAAAATCCGGGACCGGCTCGAACCGATCTTCCTCCGCCGCACCCGGGCCGAGGTGCTGACCCAACTGCCGGCCCGGACGGATAGCACCGTCTACGTCGAACTGTCGCCGGAACAGCGCCCCCCCTACGACGAGCAGAAGGCCGCCCTCGCCCGGCTGCTGGGCAAGGGGCACCTGACCGACCTCGACCGCAAGCGCATCCTGGCGTGCCTGGTCAACCTGCGGATGCTCTGCGACAGCACGTTCCTGTTCGACAAACAGACCCGGCACTCGCCGAAGCTCGCGGAGTTCGCCGAACTCGTCCCGGAGTTGACCGCCGGCGGGCACAAGGTCGTCGTGTTCAGCCAGTGGGAGGCGATGATCCTGCAGGCCGCCGAAGTCCTCGCCGGGCTGGGGGTCAAGTCCGTCGTCCTGCACGGCGGGTTGCCGGGCAAGGAGCGCAAGAACGTCCTCGACACGTTCCGGTCCGACCCGGCCGTACCGGTGTTCCTGAGTACCGACGCCGGCGGGGTCGGCCTGAACCTGCAGGTGGCGGACACGGTCGTCAACCTCGAACTGCCGTGGAACCCGGCGGTCCTCGAACAGCGCATCGCTCGGGTTCACCGGATGGGCCAGGCCCGGCCGGTGCGGGTGGTCAACTTCGTCACCCGCGGCACCATCGAGGAGCGGGTGCTGCGGACCATCGAGTCGAAGCAGGCGCTATTCGCCGGCGTGTTCGACGGCGACGACGACGATATCACGTTCGCCCCGGCCACCCAAACGGGGTTCCTGGATGGCCTGCGCGACCTGGTCGACGCGCCTCGGCCGGGCGTTCCCGCCGCGCTGCCAGCACCCCCGCCGCCCCCCCCGGTGCCGCCCGCGGACGGCGATCCGTTCTGGATTGCGGCGGCCGATCTGGTGGCCGCCGTCGGCAGGCTAGTGGACACGGGTAAAATGGGGATTTCGGACCAGTCTCGGCTGACTTTGGCGGTAGAAGAGTTGACCGCTAAACTCGGCCGGCCGCCCGGACCGACTTGAGGAAAAATTCGCGGGCTTGAGCGCAAGATTTGCAAGCGTTCGGGTATTCTCTAGGGGCGGCCGAGCGACCCCCGCCTGGAACGCCTGAGAAATTGACCCCCTTAACGCGAGAGACGCATCATGACCCGTTCTCTGATCGCTGGTGGCATCCTCGCCGCCGCCCTGATGGTGAGTACCGCCGGCAACGCTTCCGCGCAGTTCTACCCTGGTTACGGCTACGGCGGGTACGGCAGCGGGTTCGGCGTATCGTACTCCACCAGCACCTTTTATCGCAGCGGCTACGGCGGCGGCTACCCTAGCTACGGCTACCCTAGCTACGGCTATGGCGGCTACCCGTCCTACGGTTACGGCAGCCAGTACGCCTACCCCAGCTACGGCCGCGGCGGGTATGGCGGCTACCCCTACGGTGGCGGGTACGGTGGTGGCTACGGCGGCTACCCCTACGGCGGCTACGGCCGTGGCGGTTCGAGCTTCTCGTTCGGGTTCAGCAGCTTCCGCTAACCCGGCCGCCCGCGCCACTCGTTAAGCCCGCGGACGGTGTCCGCGGGCTTTTTCGTCCGCTCAGAGCTTCGCCAGCCCCGCGACGACCAAATCGAGGTACTCCCGTGCCCGCCGCGCCCAGCCGTCGACGACGGCCGGCGTGTCGGCCGGGCCGACGAGCGGGACGGACACGTTCTCGCACGCCAGAATCATGTCCCGGCCGGTGGCCACGACCGGGTGCAACAGCTTGTAGTGGTCGATCTCGCCGAGGCCCGGGCCGCAGTCCCCCTTCTTCGGGAACCGGCGGTGGTCCTTGATGCAAAAGCTCCGGACCGCCCCGGCGCACTTGCGGATGTCCGGGATCGGGTCTTGGTCGAGGTAATCGAGGACGTTCCCGGCGTCGTAACTCACGGCGACGTGCGGGCTGTTCACCTCGGCGGCGATGGCCGCGCACGCCTCGCCGGTCCCGGTGTCGCCGCCGTGCTGTTTGACGGCGAGGATGACGTTCCGGTCGGCGGCCACCGGGGCCAGTTCCCGGAACCGCGCGACCCAGACGGCCCGGTTCCCCCCCTTCGTGTGCCCGAACGTCAGCACCTGTTTGACGCCCGCCGCCCCGGCCTGTTCGAGCCGCCGTCGGAGGACCACCGGGGCGGACGGGTGTTCCGGGTAGACGGTGCTGAACATCATCACCGGCTCGAGGCCCATGTCCCGGCAACGCTTGCCGAGGTCCGCGGCGACCGCCGGGGCCGCGTCCGGGGCGAGGACCGGCACGCGCTTATCCCCTTCGGTGTGGGCGTCGCCCCACGCGACGTGGCGGAACCCGGCCGCCTGGACCCCCGACAGCCCACGCGCGAACGGGAACGCGGCCCACGGCAGGGTCATGCACGCGAGGACGAACCGGGTCGGAGCCGGCCGGGGCGGGGCGGCCAGCAGGGGGAGGGCGGCCGAGGCGGCGAGGAACTGGCGGCGGTGCATGGGGGCGGGCTATCCCACGGCGTCGAACTGGTGGACCAGCCGGCGGCTGTTGATGTCGAGGGCTTCGAGGATGTCGATGACGGTGGCGACGCAGACGTGATTCTTCTTGGCCCAGGCGATGACGCCCAAATTCTCGCGGCCGTCTTTGAGCAGGTCGACGACCTGGTCGAGTAACTCTTGCCGGTCGGTGAACGCCCGGTGCAGGAGGCCGAAGTCGCCGCGGTCGAGTTCGACCCAGAAGCAGTTGCCCTGCAGGTGTTCCAGCCACCTGGCCCGCAGGTAGCCCCACCAGTGGTGTTTGACCCAACTCTTGATCGCCCCCTCGCCCAGATCGCGGCCGGCTTTTTCGCTCTCGATCCACTTGAATTGGTCGGCCTCGGACTGACAGTCCGCGAAGATGCTACGGCTGTCCGCCGGCGGGGGGAGAAATTGGGAGGCTACCATCCGGTCCCGCCTGGGCACGAGGAATCGCGGCCGCCGGTCGTCGAAAAGGTCGGCGGGCGTGGTGGGCTTTTCATTCTAGCCGATCGGTTCGGCACCGGGCAAGGGTTAATCCGGCAACCGGACGGACACGACCGCCTTGGCCCGGAGTTGGCCGACCAGGGTCCGCCGCACGTCGTCGAGGAACGCCTCCCGGACCCAGTCGGCCACCTGGTCGAACGCGACCGGGGGACCGGCCTTGCGCTCGCCGGCCGTCACCAGGTGGACGCCGTACTCGGTGTCGACGGGCGCACTGACCTCCCCCGGCTTGAGGGCGAACGCGGCGGCGGTGACGGCCGGGTCGACGATCGCGTCCCGCCGGCCGACCCACCCCAGGTCGCCGCCGGCCGGGGCGGTCCGGTCGACCGAGTGGGCCTTGGCGGCGGCGGCGAAGGTGAGTTTCCCGGCGGCGATGTCCGCCCGGAGGGCCGTCAGCTTGGCCGCCGCCGCCGCCCGTTCGGCCGGCGGCGCGTCGGCCGGCAGCCGCAACACGACGTGGGCCGCCCGGACGGTGGTGCCGTCGAAGTGGTCGCGGTGGGCGGCGAAGTACTTCTTCAACTCGGCGTCGGTGGCCAGGCTCTCGGCGTACCGGTTGAACCGGATCATGTCGGCCCACGCGGCCCGGGCCTGGGCCTCGGTCTGGCCCGATTCGCGCAGGTAGTCGGCCGGGGTCTTGCCCTGTCTTTGGAGGCTGGCGGCCAGCCCCTTGAACAGTTGGTCCACCTCGGCCGGGTCGACGGCCGGGGCGTGCCGGCGGAGGTGCTGCCGCAACAGCACGTCGTCGACGAGGTCGGCCAGCACGTCCTTGCGGAGTTGCTTGACTTGCCGGGGAGTGAGCGCCCCCGCGACGGCCGCGATCTTCTTCACCGCCGCGTCGACTTCGGCCAGCGGGATGGGTTCTTCGTTGACGGTGGCAGCCACGTCCGGTGCGGGTGGGGCGGGGGCCGGGTCGGCGGCGAGGAGTAGGGCGACGAGCAGGAGCATGGCGGGACTCGTGGGGCTGGAACGAAAGATCGCCGCCATACCCGCCCGCCCCGCAGCCCGCAACGATATTCTGCTACAATGCACGGTTTCCCCGCCCCCGCCCGCCGATGCGCCCATGACCGACGCCGCGACCCTCGCCCGCCGCACTTCCTTACTTGAGGCCGTTCCGCCCGGGGAACTGCTCGTCCACGAGATTTACCTGAGCGTCCAGGGCGAATCGACCTACGCCGGCCTGCCGTGCGTGTTCGTCCGGACGGCCGTCTGCGACCTCCGCTGCAGGTGGTGCGACTCGCCCCATGCGTTCACCCGCGGCGAGCGGATGGGCCGGGCGGCCGTCCTGGCCCGCGCCCTGGCGTTCGACTGCCCGCTGGTCGAAGTCACCGGCGGCGAGCCGCTGTTGCAGCCTGCCGTCCTGCCCTTGATGGCCGACCTGTGCGACGCCGGCCGGACGGTCCTGCTCGAAACCAGCGGGGCGCACGACACCTCGGCCGTCGACCCGCGCGTCCGCATCATTCTGGACGTGAAGTGCCCTGGCAGCGGCGAGGACCACCGCAACCACTGGCCGAACCTCGACCGCCTCAAGCCGACCGACGAGGTGAAGTTCGTCCTGGCCGGCCGGGCCGACTTCGACTACGCCGCCCGGGTCGTCCGCGACCACCGGCTGGAGGAACGTTGCCCGGTCCTGTTCAGCACCGTGTTCGGCGGCCCGACCCCGCGCGAGGTGGTCGAGTGGCTGTTGGCCGAGAAATTGTTCGGCGTCCGGTTCCAGTTGCAGATGCACAAGTTCATCTGGGATCCGCTGGCGCGGGGGGTGTGAGCGGGGCGGGCCGT
>JAABUN010005775.1_pt1 | contig 14971 bp, 15 predicted proteins | sample 5559311 | NCBI WGS metagenome assembly JAABUN01 (sample SAMN10711877, study PRJNA513370) | rock metagenome | isolation source: Antarctica rocks | place: Antarctica: Victoria Land, Siegfried Peak sud | reverse complement strand
CACTTCCGTCCGCCCCGCCACCTTCTTAAAGCACATGATTACCGCCAAATCATGAGGGAGCGGTTCTCGACTTGGTGCGAAGTGACTGAGCTAGCGGCAACCGCTTAGGAAAGTGAAGGCGGTTGCACAAGTAAGCTGTACTCAATATCTCAGACAGAGTTAACGTGACAACGCCGATCAATTTGATAGAAGATATGGATGATAATGTCTTCGGTAGTCATGAACGGCCCCCTATGAGCTTGAACACCCATAGTCTGCGTCTCGTTCATGACTACTTCAACTAGCACCACTGGTTATATAGCGAATAAGTTTGCGGCTCGGTATAAGAACGGTCCGAACTCAGTGGGACTTTAACGGGGAGTCGCATGGCTGGGATCCTCATGAGGTCGACACTACCAACAACTTCCTTATACCACTCGAGGCATCTTATGAGGTTTTGGCGCTGTGCCAGCCAACCTCTCCCGCATCATAAAAGAGCCTATGTATGCACCCCGCACAACTTTGCACTCTCGTTAACACTCCTGCGAAAGGCTGTAAGAATCTTGTGCAAACCAAGCGCCCCATGAGGGTGCTTTCTTATTGCTTTCTCTCGAGCACCTCGAGCTTATCAAGAATTGTCGCCATCTTGGCGGTTGAAACCTTCACTGTGTAGCTGCCGACCACAAAGTTAAAACGTAGGATCGATACGTTAGAGGCCGTGAGCAGTCATATCGTTCACAGTTCAACTGGGGGGCAAAGCATGAGTAACGACAACGCAGGCCGAAACGAAGCTGAACAAGACCCACGCGAGCAGGGGCCGACGCCACCACTACCCGAACCTGAACAGTCTGTACCAGGTACCGAAGGAGAAATGGCGACGAAGGCCGATCACGGCGAAACCTCCTACAAAGGCAGCGGCAAGTTGGAAGGTAAAGTTGCGCTCATCACCGGTGCTGATAGTGGCATCGGCAAGGCAGTCGCCATTGCCTACGCCCGTGAAGGTGCGGACGTTGCCATCTCCTACCTGAGCGAAGAAGAGGACGCTCGTGACACGGCTAAGTGGGTCGAGGAGGCTGGACGAAAAGCTGTTTTGCTGCCGGGTGATATCTCCGAGTCGGCTCACTGCCGCGAGCTGGTCGAGCAGACTATCAAAGAGCTAGGGCGTGTCGACATTCTGGTCAATAATGCGGCCTTCCAGATGTCGCGTGAGGACATCAGCGAGATTTCTGACGAGGAGTTTGACTTTATCTTCCGCACGAACATCTACGCGATGTTCTACCTCTGCAAAGCCGCCATCCCGCATATGGAACCCGGCAGCTCGATCATCAATACCTCATCAAGGCAGGCGTACCAGCCTAGCCCGGACTTGCTAGCTTATGCAGCTACCAAGGGCGCTATTGTGAACTTCACCAAAGGGCTTGCGCAGATGGTGGCAGAGCAGGGAATCAGGGTCAACAGTGTTGCACCGGGGCCGATCTGGACGCCGCTCATTCCCGCCACTATGCCTCCGGAAAAGGTAGAGCAGTTTGGGAAGGAGGTGCCGATGCAACGGCCCGGACAACCTGCGGAAGTCGCACCTGCATTTGTCCTACTTGCCTCACAAGACGGCTCCTATATCTCTGGTGCAGTCATCCCCGTGACCGGTGGGCAGCCTACGATGTAAACTGTGTCTCACCGTCGAACCCTATAGCGCCCCATAAGAGCGCTTTTCTTATGGGGTGAAGATGGATACGAGCTAATCAGTAAGGAATGCTTAGCCTACTCGGAGTACTGTGTCTAATGCCAAAGGACATAAGCATCATTCAAAACGAACACCCTGATGAGGGAGAAACGGACTTCATTTATCAGCAGCTCCGCACCTTCAATACCTTACATACAGGTCAATTGCCACGCAAGAGCATACGCTTGTTCGCCTACACCCCGGAAGGCCGAGTTGTAGGCGGCTTGTTCGGGGATGTTGGGTGGGGCTGGCTCCATATCGATATTCTCTGGGTAGATGCTAGCTACCGGGGACAGGGGATTGCTACCGACCTGCTGAAGGAGGCCGAGGTGGAATCGGTAGCTATAGGCGTGGACCGTGCGTATCTAGAAACGACTGCCTTTCAGGCGCGACCTTTCTACGAAAAGATGGGCTACGAAGTATTCGCACAGCTTGAAGACCAGCCGCCCGGCCACACCTGCTACTACATGAAAAAACTTCTTGGCTAATGATGCGAGGGTGGCGAATGGTCAGGCTCGAGTGGACTTTCCCGAACCGAGCGCCCTCATGGGGCACTATTGTAGTGACTGTAAGGAGACTGTAAAGTTGTGCTTGGGTATGTAAGTCTCGAACCTGCGAATGTGACAGGTTTCATCGCCTATGCTGCTCAAGCTGCGGTCCGTAGCCCCGCAGCCAGCCAAGAAAATGTCATCACGTCCAGCCTCACGCCCTCATGAACTGAGCTCGCCTCGCTTTGGTTGGGTAGACAGATGTCGCCACGCTGCACGGCTTGAGCCAGTTCGATACCCTCCAGTAAATGTTGCCCAGCTGCGACAGACCCCAGACTGCGCATCGGCCGCACGCGGTCCTTTATGGGGACGTGCGAGCGTTCGATTGACTTGGTCGTCAGTACCCGCTGGCGGTGTAAGCCGGTGCGGCGGGCTGCGCGTGTTCGGTGCGGTCGCGCAGGCGTCCCTGGACTTCCTCGACCGGGCTTTGCTCTTCATGCCCATGATGCCTTGGATGTTCCTGGTGGTCGATGGTTGGCTCGCGCTTATGGGGTGTAGGTCTATCCGCCATAACAACTCCTCTCATTGTTCCCACCCCAGGAGGGGTGGTATGTGGATAGGATACACCTTTCTGCGGAGATGTAAAAGCTACCAACGATACATATATGGAGAGAACGGAGGGTGATGGACCAGAAGAACGCTTTCCTACCTGTCCACTAAAAAAATGAACACACCAACAGAGGGTGTGGTGGTGGTCCGCATCAGTATCGAGCGCAGCCCCCTCCCGCCTCTAAGGGGGTCCTACCAGGTCACGGTGTAAATTCGATTGCGAGCGGATTAAAGCAGTGTTCAAGTTTGTTCTGCTCAATCCGTATCGGGGTTGTCGCTTTCCCAAATATGTTATCAGCTTCGCCGGGTGGCCGCACCACCGCCTCGGTTTGGGTCACCGCAACTAGAAGAACCCTTACTTCTTCTAGCTATCCTGTTGTCGCTTGCTGACACGGCAGTACCGGAAGCTGAAAAGCGAAGGCTTGGCGTTTTGGCCTCCAGTGATGGGCACCTGTGCTGGTGATTGAGCGTACCTACAACCGTCCGTAAGGGTGTCCTGACCTACCTCTTCGGCAGGTTTCTGGTGTGGCTCATCAACCGTTCGGGCATCGACACGCTCGGCCTCTACCCGGTCCTGGTGCTCAGCGGGGGGTTGCTCGCCTACGCGGCCACGAACCTCGTGGGAGGAAACGGCTTTCTGGCGATCTATGTGCTCGGGGTGGTGCTCGGGAACTTCCCGCTCTCCCATAAACAGGGAATCTGCCACTTCATGGACGGCTTCGCCTGGGGCGCACAGATCACCATGTTTTTGTTGCTCGGGTTGCTGGTCTTCCCGGAGCAGCTGGTCGCCACACTCCCTCTAGCACTCCTCCTCACCCTGGTGGTGCTCGCGCTTGCGCGTCCCCTGGCGGTCTATCTCTCCCTAGCACCTCTGGGCCTCTTTGCGAACCACGACCGGTTCACTTGGCAGGAGCAGCTCCTGCTGAGCTGGGCAGGCTTGAAGGGGGCAGTGCCTATCATTCTCGCCATGGTTCCGCTTCTCAACCAGGTGCCTAGCGGGGAGGTCATCTTCAACATCGTGTTCGTGGTGGTCGTCGTAGGCACTACCGTGCAGGCGCTCACCGTGGTGCCGCTGGCAACTCGGCTCGGGCTCGCGGGTCCGGGACCGCTCGAGCCGCCCGTCTGCTCGTGGCCTGACGGGGGCGTGGCTGCTCCGCACGCCTTGCCTAACCCGCGTTGGGATCCGCCCTAACGGCGTCCAGCCTTCTTCCCTGACGGTGAGCAGCGGCAAAGGTGCAAGAAGGAAGCTTTATGGTTACGAAAAGCCGCTACAGAATCGAAGCTTCTCGAAATAGCTTCGCGCCGACAGCACGAGAGCTTGCAACGACCTGCTACCAGACCCTGTTCACAAAAGGAGAAAGGTATGAACCCTCATGAACTCGAGCGCACCGCACACAGTCTCGTGGCCGATGGTAAGGGGATTCTCGCGGCCGACGAGAGCACCCGGACGATCACGAAACGCCTCGCGGGTATCGAGGTGGAAGGCACCGAAGAGAACCGCCGCGCGTAGCGCGAGCTGCTGTTCACCACGCCGGAGATGGAAAGGTACATCAGCGGCGTGATCCTGTACGACGCGACCATCCGTCAGAAGGCGCAAGACGGTACACCTTTCCCGACCCTGCTCGAGCAGAGAGGCGTGATCCCCGGCATCAAGGTCGACACGGGCACCTTCCAGTTAGCGAACTTTCCCGGCGAGGTCGTCACCGAGGGGATGGACGGGCTCAGAGGCCGCCTGCTCGTGTACCACGCGCTCGGGGCGCGCTTCGCCAAGTGGCGGGCGGTCATCACGATCTCCCTGGATACCCCGACGCACGGTGCTATCGGGGCCAACGCCCACGCCCTCGCCCGTTACGCGGCGCTCTGCCAGGAGGTTGGAATAGTACCTATCGTTGAGCCCGAGGTGCTGATGGTGGGCGATCACGGCCTGGCCTGCTCCGAGGAGGTAACGGAGGCGACCCTGAGCACCGTCTTCGAGCAGCTGCGTGACCAGAAGGTCCTGTTCGAAGGCATGCTTCTCAAGCCCAACATGGTGGTTCCGGGCGAAGGGAGTTCCCAGCAGGCCAGCGTGAGCGAGGTTGCTGAGGCGACGCTGTATGTCCTCCGCCGCACCGTTCCCGCGGCCGTGCCGGGCATCGTCTTCCTCTCGGGTGGGCAGAGCCCTGAACGTGCTACGGAGCATCTGAACGCGATGAATGCGCTCGGTGACCGGCTGTGGAAGCTCTCCTTCTCCTATGGTCGTGCGCTTCAGGAGCCGGTCTTGGATACGTGGCGCGGACGGGAGGAGAATGTGAAGAAAGCGCAGCAGCAGTTCCGCAAGCGAGCTGAACTCAACAGCGCCGCCCAGCGGGGCAGGTATTCGGCCCGGATGGAGGTTCCTGCTACGGGAGCGCAACCCCCTCCCTATACGCGCTAACTTATGAGAATACAGTCACGCTTTTGTGCAGCACTCGCGCTCATTAACCGCATAAACGCTGTGGGTGTCAATCTACTAGGACTGCCCTCAGTACGAAGCAAAGCAAAAAGCTTGGAGGCACCTCCAAGCTTTTTGCTTTGCTTTAAGTTTGCTCAGTGCTTTACTTGGGCTACCTTTTCCCTGCTACTTTAGTGTGCCAGATCGAGTCCAGCTGGTAGACCTCAAGGCTTTTCAGAGTCGCGCTACCCCCTTTGGCGAATAAGGCCAGTCGGTCGCTCGCGGGGTTAGGGAAGATCAGGTCGGTGATCACGGTCTGGCCATCGCCAGCGAAAACCTCGACCGACGACTCGTCAACGAAGATGTGCAGTTTTACGGTTTCGCCTTCGACCACCATCGGACCGCTGTGCATGCCGGGGAAGTCGCCGCTGAAGCCGACGTTACCGGAGTTCTGTCGGTCCACGAATATCTCGGAAGTCAACGTATCGAAGCCGACAACAGTCTCTTCGCCGTTGCCCTTACGGACGTGCAGGCCGAAGCTGTCGGCGCTCCCCGGTTCAAACTCTGCGATGATCTCTAAAGTACGACCACGGGCAGCTTTGTGCGTAAGAACTTCTGTTCCCGTGACCGTTTGGCTCTTAAGCCGGAAGCGTTTCTCGCGCAGCGCCTCTACCGCCACTGGTTCCTGGTAGAGCTTGACGCTATCACCGACAGTTCGCAGCGAGAGCGAGCGCGTCAGCGACTGCGCGCCCCGCCACGGGTAGGTCGGTGTTGCCTCGGCGTACTGCCAGTTGTTCATCCAGCCGAGCCAGAGCGGCTCGTCCCCGGGCGCGTTCGACCAGGTGATCGCGGCGTAGAAGTCTTTGCCGTAGTCAGCCCAGTTGGCCCCCTCCGCCTCCGACTGTGTGGGCGCGTCCGCAAAGATGATGTGGTCCAAGTTGATGTGCCCCCAGCCGCCGCTGTGGCGGTCGACGACCTCGATCTGAGCGCTTTGCCCGAGCAACTCTGTGACATCCCAGTTCGCCCACTCGAGCCGTTCGCTGTCGGCCCCGGTCGCCGTGCGCACCACCTCACCATCAACGAGCAGATTGATGGCAGTTTTACCGGGATGGTTGCCGCCGCCGATCAGGAAGTTGATATAGGCCTCTGTAACCGTGAAAGTAGGCGAGGTCAGGGTTCCTTGCGGTGCGTCGCCGCCCAAGAAGCTGTTGACCAGGCGCTTCCCTTGGTAGTTGGTGACGGGCAGCTGACCCGCTAAAGTACCGGCAGCAGGTCTAGAACCGAACGCCTCGCCGGTCGTCACCCAGTCGCCGTACGTCTCAGCCTCGAAGTCCTCGTAGATGGTCCCCTGAGGTACGTTATCGCCGGGATCCTCCCCATCATCATCGGCGACGAAGGTGGTGCCGTCGAAGTCGCCGACGAAGTACTGGGTGCCGGAGCCGCCGTAGAGGGTGCCCCCGTTGATAGCGACCGCCATTACCCACTTCGTGTTAGTGGGGTCGCCGTCGACAGGCAGCTCGAAGAGGTCAGGCACTTCCCAGATGCCGCCGGTCGCACCCGCCGGGCCGAAGTCGCTCAGGTGCGTCCAGGTCTTGAGGTCGGACGAGCCGTAGATGCTGACTTTCTGCTCGAGCGAGCGCGACACCACCATCACCCAGCGCTGGTCGGGTTCGTACCAGAACACCTTGGGGTCGCGGAAGTCGTTGACCTCAACGTCCAGGACCGGGTTGCTCACGTACCGCGTCCAGGTACGGCCGCGGTCGGTGCTGTAGGCGAGGTTTTGCGTCTGGTCTCCTGTCGTCGTGTTCGCACCCGTGTAGATGGCCACCATAGGGGGCGAATCGGGGCTGCCGAAGCCGCTCGTGTTAGCCTCGTCGACTACGGCGCTTCCCGAAAAGGCCATGACGCCATCCGCTTCAGGGATCGCCACCCCGAGCGTCTCCCAGTGGAGCAGGTCGGTGCTCACGGCGTGACCCCAGCTCATATGGCCCCAGCAGTCACCTTCAGGGTTGTATTGGTAGAAGAGGTGGTACTCGCCGTCGTAGTAGACGAGGCCGTTGGGGTCGTTCATCCAGTTCTTGGGCGGGGTGTAGTGAAACTGCGGTCGCCACTGCTCGCTGTAACTCCCAACCTCGACGGGGGTATGGTTTTGTGGCGCGACCTCCGGGGCGGTGCTCCAACCCGTCAGTAGGGCGGCACCGCCGAGCAGGGTGAGCACGGTTCGGTTATAGGGGTTCATCGTTTTCTTTAATCGGTCCTGGTCCAAGGTCTGGAAAAGGCCAAGTCGGTTGCAAGGTCCACGCGTCCAGGCGCGGGACTTCGAGCTCGCCATCGGCGATGAGCGCGACCTGTAGGCTATCGGGTCGGGTCGGGTAGATGCGGCTGGCCACAAAGGCCCGACTGTTAGCGAACACCTCCAAGACGGAATGGTCGATAAAGATGCGGAGCTCGAGCGGCTCATCCGCCGCGAGCTTTAGGGCAGTTACGTGGGGTTCACGGTTCACCTCCTCGTCTAACGAATGGCGCGAGCGGTCGATGACGAGCTGCCCCCCTACTGCGTCGTAGAGGATGTGCGTCTCCTCCACGCCGTCCGGTGAGCGGCGGACGACAACTCCGTAACGCTGCGCACCTTGTGAGCCGAACTGGACGTTCAGCTCTAGCGCTTCCCCTCGCACACCCTCGACGAGTTTCAGTTCACCCTTCGATACCCTGATCTTCTGGTGTGCGACATGTTGACTACGCAGGATTTCAAGCTCAGGGATGGGCCGCACGCCGAGCTGCCCACTTGGATATAAAAGAAGCTCCTGAGGCAACGAAAGTGTGCCTGCCCATCCCGCTTCCCGTTGTGCTTCGGCGCTGCGCCACTCGTCGAGCCAGCCGACAAGCAGCCGCCGCCCATGCTGATCGAGTGTTGAAAGGGGCGCGTAGAAGCTGCCGTTGTGGTCGAGCTTGCCTTCAAACTCAGGGACGAAGCGGTGGTTTTGGTAGCTGCCGACGAAATAGTAGACGTACGCGCGCGGCCAGACCGACACGATGAGCACGTACTTGTCACCCAGAGGGAAGAAGTTGGGGCACTCCCAGACCTCGCCGGTCTCCTCGAGCTTACCCTCCAGCAGAGGGTGCAGGTACTCCCAGCGCCTGAGGTCCTGGGAGCGGTAAAGCAGGGCCGCGCCACCCCCCGACTGCACGCCGGTTCCGAGCACCATGTACCAGACGTCGCCTTCACGCCAGACGAACGGGTCCCGGAAATCCTCCGGGCGCATTCCGGGCGGAGCCCCCGCGAGCACAGGGTTGCTGGGGTCGGGCCTCCAGGTGATGAGCCCATCATGGCTGGTTGCCAAGCACTGCGTCTGCCGACTCCCAAAAACGCCGGTGTAGAGCAGGGTGGGCACGCCGTGGTCGTCGACGGCACAACCTGAAAAGCACCCCGTATCGTCCGGTGCGCCTGAGGTCGGGAGTAGTGCTATGGGGAGGTCGCGCCAGTGGACGAGGTCTTTGCTGACCGCGTGTCCCCAGTGGATGGTTCCCCAGAAAGGACCGTTTGGGTTGTGCTGGTAGAAGAGGTGATACTTCTCACCCCACTGGATGAAGCCGTTGGGATCGTTCATCCAGTGGGCGGGGGGCAGAAAGTGATAGGTCGGGCGGTTAGAGTCGGCTGTCAAGGCCGCACGTTGCTCGCTCGCGCGCGCCTGCCAGTCGGGCACCGCGCCACTTTTGTCTAATGATAGCATCATCCTTTGAGCACTCCGTTAACCTTTAGCGCCGCTCGAGGCGATTGAGCGAATGAACCAGTCCTGAAAGAACAGGAACACGACGAGGATGGGGATGGTGATCAGCGAGGCGTACGCCATGATCTGCCCCCACTCGACCGTGCGCCCGAAAAACTGCTGGATGCCGGGCATGATCGGCCTCACGTCCTGGCCGTACACCGCGATGATCGGCCAGAGATAGGCGTTCCACATCCCCAGAAACTGCAAGATGGCCACCGTCGCGAAGACGGGTCGAGAGAGGGGCAGGATCAGGTTCCAGTAGATGCGCCAGGGCGACGCGCCATCGACGGTGGCTGCTTCGTCTATCTCTCTGGGGATATCGAGGAAGAACTGGTAGAAGAGGAAGATGGAAAAGGCGCTGGCGATAAAAGGGACGATCTGCACGTGCATGGTGTTGAGCCAGGAGCGCTCGAGCGTCACCCCGCTCAGCCCGATGTCGAGCCACGGTAGCTGGCCGGTCATGAACAGCAGGGGGATGGCGATGGCTTCGAAGGGGATGATGAGCGTGCCGATGATAGCGGCGAGCACTACGGCTTGTCCTCTCCAGCGCAGCCGCGAGAGCGCAAAGGCAGCCATACTGTTGATCAAAAGCCCCGCGATGACGGTAACGCCGGTGATGATCAGCGAGTTTCTGAAGTAGAGCCAGAAGGGGCTCCGCCCGAAGACAAGCCGGAAGTTCTCGAGCGATATCTCACCTACCGGCAGGAAAGCCCGGAATGACCGAACGTCGGCGAAGATGGCCTCGTCGGGCTTAAGTGACGACATCAGCATGAATAGCAAAGGAAAGGCGAAGATGACGGCGAACAGGATGAGCAGGGCGTACGTGAAGATCAGGGAGACGACCCTCGCTTGTCGCTTCTGCCGCCTGGCCTGTGTGATTGCGGTCATGTCTGCGCCCTCCCGCCGACCAGAAGTCGGCGCTGCACCAGCGCGATGGTCAAGATGAGCAAGAAGTAGATAACAGTAATTGCTGCGCCGTAGGCGATGTCCTGCTCCCGAAAGCCCGCCCTGACTGCGTGGAACATCACCGTGGTGGTGGCGTTGTCCGGCCCGCCCGAGGTCATCACGTCAACCTGGGTAAAGAGGCTGAACGCCGCGATGGTGATGGTGATGATGATAAAGACCGTGGTGTTGTAGAGGCTCGGCAGGGTGACGAAGCGGAATTTGTGCCAGCGGCTGGCACCGTCGATGTCGGCTGCCTCGTACAGCTCGTTGGGGATCGCCTGGAGGCCAGCCAAAAAGATGACCATCTGCAAGCCTGCCCCCTGCCAGACCGACATGATGATGATCGAGAGCATGGCGAAGCGGGGATCTCCGAGCCAGTCGATCGGACCGAGGGCACCAAAGGAGATGCCTTGAAGAAGCTGGTTCATCAGCCCCTGCCGCTCCTCGTACATGAAGCTCCAGACGATCGAGACGACCACCATTGAGGTGACGACCGGGCTGAAATAAAGTGTGCGGAAGAGCTTGGTGCCAGGCAGGCCCTGATTGAGAAGGAGGGCGAGCCCGAGACCGACGCTGCTCTGAAGGGGAATGACGACGACCGCAAAGAGGAAGATATTGACGAGCGAGCGCAAGAACTCCGGGTCCTTGGCGAGCACCACGTAACGCCGTTCACCTCCATCAAAGCTGAGCCATTCGCTGAAACCCTCATATCTTGGGTCACTGCGGGTGATCGCGCGCGAGCGGGGGAACTCGACAGAGCCGTCCTCGTCGCGGAGAATATCGCCAGTAGCTTCGTCGCGCTCGGGCTCGAGTGTTAGCACCGTCATTCCCACCAAACGGCTGTAGTTGCGCAGGCCCACCCACTCGGTCGGGTTGGGAGAGAGCAGGCGCTGGTTGGTAAAGCTTAGAAGAAAGGCTAGGAAAAAGGGGACGACGAGGAAGACGATGATGCCTAGAAAGGCTGGGCCACCCATCAGCAATGCGAAGGGGCCATTCCTGCCCAAACGGCCACCTGTTCTGGTAGGCGCTGAGGCCACGGTGCGACTTAGGGTCGGTTGCGCCATACGTGTCGTTCCTCCGGAGTGGGAAGAACGTGCCTCCCCACCCCATATGGCCTCTACTCGAAGCCGTAGCCGCCGTTGTCGTCAATGTTCTGCTCGATGGCGTCGACCGAGTCGTCGAGGTTGTCCTGTACGTCACCGCCGTCACGAATCGCAAGCATGGCCTGCTCGAAGGTACTCGAGATGAACGGGTAGGCGGGCGTCTCCGGGCGGGGCACTGCGTAGTTCGCCGCGTAGTCGTAGAACATGCGCCACTGGCCGCCCTCTTGATAGTTCTCGGTTAGCACAGCCGCGGCCTCGGAGGTGGGGATCAGGCTGGTCGCGTCGGACATAGCGGCGATCTGCTCCGGCTGCATGATGAACTCGATAAAGGCCCAGGCACCTTCAGGATTCTCGCAGGTGCTGCTGATGCCCCACTGCCAGGAGCCCGAGCCAATCTTGGGACCGGTGCCGAAGTCGGGGGGCGGCATGACCACTACGTCCTCACCCCAAGCGTCGGTGTAGGAACCGATCGCCCAGCTGCCGGTGTAGAAGAGCGGCACACGGCCCTGCACGAAGCTCTGGTCGTCGGGCGGGCTGGCGGGCGCGTAACCGTCTTCAAAGAGAGCCTGGAACCATTCGCCGAACGCCACGGCTTCCTCGCCGTTGAGGACACCTTCAGCTTCTAGGTAGCTGTCGCGGTCGATCAAGTCACCGCCGAAAGATTGGAGCCAAGGTGAGTAGGCGTACGAGTACCACTCGCCGGTTGCCCCGGCGTTGATATCAAAGGCGTAGTCGAACCCTTCGGCTTCGCTAAGCGTCGCCAGCACCTCGCTGAACTCCTCGAGGGTGTAGGGCTCCTCGAGCGTAGCGATGCGAATGCCGTTCTCCTCGAGCACCGAGCGGCGCCCGAAAAGGGCGAGCGCCACATCGAACTGACCGAGCGAGTAGATCTGATCCTGATAGGTGCCGAATGCGCCGGGAGTGAGGTCGTCGATCATCTCCTGCGAGATGTACTCATCTAGGGCCGCGACGTGCCCGGCCCAAGCAAAGTTGGGCACTGTCGGCTGGTCCATGTCGAAGATGCAGGGCAGTTCGCTTGCAAGCGCGGCTGCCGTCACGGATTCTGTGTAAGAGCCTTGTGGGAGCGTTTCGCGTGCGATGCGCCACTCGTCTTGAGAGGCGTTGAAAGCTTCGATCTGGGCGAGGTTTTCGTTCATTTCCTCGTCGCCCGTTTCGTGCCGCCAGAGTGTCAAGGTCGTCTGCGCTAGGGCCGCGTGAGTGAGAAGAACCAAGCTTAGTACAATGGTGACTTTACGTGCCATGTGTTTCCTTTCGTTACCAGAACGCGAGTGCCGATTAAAGCCCGAGTCAATCTAGCGATTTCTTATAGGCCTCCCTTCGTAGCCTTGAAGACGGCTTGGAAATGATTCCAAAGCTTGGAAGAAAAATCTGAGTAGGACCAACTGCTTCATCTACGCCGACTCTCGGTGAATCAGCGGACAGGTCATCTTGTGCTGCACGGATTCGAGGGGCTCTCCGGCTAAATGACGCGTGAGGCGTTCGACTGCCCACCGTCCCATGTCGTAGTGAGGCAACGCGACCGTCGTCAAGGACGGCCGCAGGTATTCAGCGATAATGTCTTGATTATCGAAGCCTACAACCGCAACGTCGTCGGGAATTTTGAAACCCCGCTCTTTGATCGCGTCATAGGCACCCATCGCAATCCGGTCGGTACCACAGAAAAGGGCAGTGGGCGGCTCAAGAAGACCGAGTAATTCAGCGGTGTAGCGGTAGCCGTCACGTCCGGTTCCGTCCCCGAAACGCACCAGCGCCTCGTCATAGGGCACGCCGAACGCCTCGAGCGCCTGTTTATAGCCAGCGAGACGACCATAGGGTGCGGGCAAGCGCGACTCGAGTCGGTCGACGTTGATAAAGCCAACACGCCGATGACCCTGTGAGAGCAGGTGCTCAGCCGCTACAAAACCGCCTTGCACCTCGTCCGGGACGACGCTTGGTAGTGAGGCATCCTCAACGAAGCAGTCGACGAGTACGGTTGAGAGACCATAGGCTTTTACTGGCAAGGTGACCTGCTGGTGATACATCGCAGCGTAAATAAGACCTTCGACATCACGCTCGAGCATGAGTTCGACTGCCTTCTCGCGGTCCCGCTCGCCGCCATCGGCATCGACCATTAAAAGCAGCCGCTCGCTCGTACGTGCCGCGTCCTGCGCTCCCTTAATGAGGTTGACCGCGAACGGTGTTGTAGCTACGGCGTCCGACACGAAGCCGAAGAGCTGTGAACGTTTCGTGCGGATGTAACGTGCCTGGAAGTTCGGGGCGTAACCGACTTCTTGGATCACCTCAAGGACATGCTGGCGCGTTGCATCTTTGACGTTCGGGTGATCGTTAAGGACGCGCGAAACCGTCCCAACGCCTACCCGCGCTAGCCGCGCAATGTCCTGAATGTTATGGCGCTTATCAGTCATACAATTACACTCACTCTTGGGATTGATTCCAATGTATTGGTTTAGATAAATTTTGTCAAGTGCCGTAGTGGTGCGCGAAAGATTAAACTACAAGGTCAAGAGGTGCAGATGAGCACATAACTCATGTCTTGCACTTATACGGTCACGAGTTTAAGCCGTTGTAAACAGCGCGCAGAAAAGCGCTCACAGTCAATCATGAGATGAACGAGTTGAACGTCAGTCATGCTTTCCAGAACGTTTTGGGCAGCCTCCAAGAGGGTAATCGGCTGCTTGTTCCGGTAGCGGGCCAGACTGGCGAAGCTGTAGGCAAGACAGGCCAGGAAGATCCAGAGCCGGATACCCGTGTGGGTGCGCAAACGCGCTTCTTTGAGGCCAAAGTCGTGTTTGACGGACTTGAAGAAAGACTCGATCAGCCAACGCTGCCGATAACGGCGGGCCAGGTAAGCGCCACCGGCAGCGAAGGTAGCGGCGACATAGAAACGCTTTTTAGCCTCTTCACGCCTAACGTCGCACCAGCTGAGCCAGAGGGCTACCCGGGAGCGGGCGCTCCACCTGCTCGTCGCCAACGCCGCGAACATGCCCTACACGAAGAAGCCGGAGGTTACGGAAAACGGCCTCGAGAAGACCTTCGCCACGAACCACTTGGGGCATTTTCTGCTCGGCACCGAGCTCTTGTCACGCCTTGAAGGTGCTGCCGGGGCGACGGGCGAAGCCCGCGTCGTGGTGGTTAGCTCGCGCTTGCACCAACCCAGGAGCATAGGACCTGAAGTGCGTTTCGACTTTGGCGACCTCAACCTGACACACAGGTATCACCCGATGGTGGCCTACAAAAACAGCAAGCTCGCCAACCTCTGGTTCACGTACGAGCTGAACCGGCGCGTAGCGGGCTCAGGGGTCACCGCCAACGCCCTCTGCCCCGGGTTCGTCCCGGCGACCATCGCAGACGAGGCGCGCGGACTGAGGCGGTTTAGGTTCAGACACATCCTGTCACGCCTACCTTTCGCTCGCACGCCCACCGAGGCGACGGACACCTATCTGTTCGTGGGAGCGCATCCCTCTCTAAAAGGTATAGGCGGGAAGTTTTTCGCCGAAGGTCGGGAGATCCGCTCGAGGTACAAGTTACGATGCTTGACAAGGGAAAGTTATAGGGACGGCTCCGTGGGTGCAGGTAGTCTCTCAGTCCATCGTATGCAACGTAATGCAGGAACCCGAACAAGGGGGTCGAAAGCGGATGGCTGAGCCGAAGCAAATTAAACGTGTGATCTGTGACATACCCATATCTCTGCTTTTAGATGAAGAAAAATTGCGTCGGAAACGAGACTTTATCAGGAGTGTCGCCAAACTGCAGAACCCCGTGCTGAAGGGATGATTTCAGGCAGCCAAGCGAGAACCTCCGGTCAGCAGGGCGTTTCTCAGAGTTTGAGCGGCATAATGTTGAGCCAGCTTCCAAGTCAGGCCAGGTGTTCGTTGCCGTTCCAGACGCATCAGCTCGAAGGCTCGGTTGACCAACTCGGCATGTTG
>JAABUN010005773.1_pt1 | contig 14987 bp, 14 predicted proteins | sample 5559311 | NCBI WGS metagenome assembly JAABUN01 (sample SAMN10711877, study PRJNA513370) | rock metagenome | isolation source: Antarctica rocks | place: Antarctica: Victoria Land, Siegfried Peak sud | reverse complement strand
TGGTTCGACTCGGCGAGTGCGGCGATGGCGCGCGTGACGCCGACGCCGTAGGACCCCATGGTCACCGTGGCGAGCTTGCCGTTCTGGTCGAGGACCTTCAGCCCCAGTGCGTCCGCGTACATGCGGCCGAGCTGGAAGATGTGCCCCATCTCGATGCCGCGCGCGGCGAGGAGCGGTCCGGATCCGTCGGGTGCCTCGTCTCCCTCGCGCACCTCGACGGCCTCGATGACGCCGTCCCAGCTGAAGTCGCGGCCCGCGACGAGGCCGAAGACGTGCCGGCCCTGCTCGTTGGCACCCGTGATCCACGAGGTGCCGCTGACGATGCGGGGGTCGGTGAGGTAGCGCAGGCCCGTGGACGCTTCCGCACCGAGGACGGCGGCGTCCAGGGTGAGGCCGGGGCCGATGTACCCCTTGACGAGGCCCGGATGCTTCTTCAGGTCGTCCTCGTTCGCGGCCTCGACCGCCACCTCCCCACCGGTCTCGAGGTGCCCGGCGATGGTCGCCTCGATGCGCTTGAGGTCCACCGTGCGGTCCCCGGGGAGGCCGACGACGACGATCTCACGCTCACCCGTGGGCAGCACGGCCGCCAGCACGACGTTCTTGAGTGTGTCCGCGGCGGTCCAGGCGCGGTCGTCGCGGGGCGCTGCTGCGTTGGCGTGGGCCACGAGCGTGTCGATCGTCGGGGTGTCCGGTGTGTCCCGGACCTCGGCGGCGGGCGCATCGGTCGAGTCGACGTCGTCGGGTACGACGGTGGTGACCGCCTCCACGTTCGCGGTGTAGCCGCCCGCCGAGCGGACGAAGGTGTCCTCGCCGATCGGCGTCGGGTGGAGGAACTCCTCGCTCCTGGAGCCACCCATGGCTCCGGCGGTCGCCGTCACGGGGATCACGTCGAGGCCGAGACGCTCGAAGATGCGCAGGTAGGCGCCGCGGTGCAGTTGGTAGCTGGCCTCGAGGCCCTCGTCATCGATGTCGAACGAGTACGAGTCCTTCATGATGAACTCGCGCCCGCGGAGGAGACCGGCGCGGGGGCGGGCCTCGTCACGGTACTTCGTCTGGATCTGGAAGAGGGTCACGGGCAGGTCCTTGTACGAGGCATACAGGTCCTTCACGAGCAGCGTGAACATCTCCTCGTGCGTGGGCGCCAGGAGGTAGTCGGCGTCCTTGCGGTCCTTGAGTCGGAAGATGCCATCGCCGTATTCGGTCCAGCGGTTCGTCGCTTCGTAGGGTTCCTTGGGCAGTAGCGCGGGGAAGTGGACCTCCTGCGCACCGATGGCCTCCATCTCCTCGCGGATGATGGCCTCGACCCTGGCGAGGACCTTCAGCCCCAGCGGCAGCCAGCTGTAGATCCCCGGGGCTGCGCGCCGGATGTAGCCCGCGCGCAGCAGGAGGCGGTGGCTGGCGACTTCGGCGTCGGCTGGATCTTCACGCAGGGTGCGCAGGAAAAGGGTAGAGAGTCGTAAGACCACGCGGGTGTCCGTTCGTTTTTGTCGTGCACTACCATCCGTCTCCCCGCCGTCCGGCGGGAAACAACAGGTATCAATCTAGCGGGTCCGTACGCCGTCGGACCGTCAGCGGCGTCCGTTCGTCCCGCCGTCTTCAGAAGAGGATGGTCGCGAAGGTGTCCACCTGCTCGAACCCCACGCGCGTGTACGAGGCGATGGCTCGGGCGTTGTACGAGTTGACGTAGAGGCTGACGGTGGGCGCCAGCGAGCGGGCGGCGACGACGACGGCGGCCATGTACGCGGCGCTACGCCCCCCGCCGCGGTGGTCTGGATCCATCCAGACGCCCTGGACCTGGACGGCCTGTGAGGAAACGGTGCCGAGTTCGGCTTTGAAGATGACGCTGCCGTCGTCGGTGAACGCCGCGAGCGAACGCTTCCTGCCGATCAGGGAGGCTACGCGGCGCCGGTAGTGCTCGGAGCCTCCGACGAACGGCGAATAGCCCACCTCCTCCTCGAACATCGCGGCGCAGGCGGGCAGCAGGCGATCGAGCTCGTCGGGCCGGGTGAACCGCAGATCGGCCGCCGGAGCGATGACGGGATCCGAGCCGATCGCCATGAGTGGCTGATCGGGACGTACGTCGAACGGTTCGCCGCTGTAGTCCTCGAGCGTGGACCACAGATCCATCACACCGTCGGACAGCCCGAAGATCGACGAGAACGTTCGCCCCGACCTGCCGAGGTGGTCGCCGAAGATCGCCCCGGTCTCATCCGTGACGCCGACCGGCACGAGGTTGACCCCGGCCCAGCAAGCCGCACGCAGTTCATTGTGGCGGAACATCCCGATGATCTCGCCGCCGGCGAAGGACGGCGCGGCGCTACCCAGGGACTCGAGGTGCGATGCGACGAAGACGTTGGCCACGGGGTCGGCGTTGACGATCGCCCAGAGGTCCCGCGTGTCGCCCTCACCGAGGACGCGGAAGGACCAGGGCCCCTTCGGATCGGGCTGCGGCCTAGCTAACGGTAACCATGGGGCCACCCTGGCCAGCAGTCTCGCCATCAGCCTCACCCATTTCCTCTGCGAGCCGCATCGCTTCCTCGATGAGTGTCTCAACGATCTGGTCCTCGGGGACAGTTTTGATGACCTCTCCCCTGACGAAGATCTGTCCCTTACCATTACCGGATGCGACGCCCAGATCGGCTTCGCGTGCCTCACCGGGTCCATTCACGACGCACCCCATCACGGCCACGCGAAGGGGCACCTCCATGCCTTCGAGGCCGGCTGTGACCTCCTCGGCGAGGGTGTAGACGTCGACCTGTGCGCGGCCGCAGGAGGGGCAGGAAACGATCTCGAGCTTGCGAGGACGCAGGTTGAGCGACTGCAGGATCTGGTTGCCCACCTTGATCTCCTCGACCGGCGGAGCCGAGAGGGAGACGCGGATGGTGTCACCGATGCCCTTGGACAGCAGAGCGCCGAAGGCGGTGGCGGACTTGATGGTGCCCTGGAAGGCGGGCCCGGCCTCGGTGACGCCGAGGTGCAGCGGCCAGTCGCCTCGTTCGGCGAGGAGCTCGTAGGCACGGACCATGATGACGGGGTCGTTGTGCTTGACCGAGATCTTGAAGTCGTGGAAATCGTGTTCCTCGAACAGGGACGCCTCCCAGACGGCCGACTCGACGAGCGCCTCGGGAGTGGCCTTACCGTACTTCTCCATCAGTCGGGGATCGAGCGATCCGGCGTTGACGCCGATGCGGATCGAGACGCCGGCCGCCTTGGCAGCATCGGCGATCTGCTTGACCTGGTCGTCGAACTTGCGGATATTGCCCGGATTGACGCGGACGGCCGCGCAGCCGGCGTCGATGGCGGCGAAGACGTACTTCGGCTGGAAGTGGATGTCCGCGATCACCGGGATCTGGGACTTCTTAGCGATGATGGGCAGCGCCGCGGCGTCATCCGCCGTTGGGCAGGCTACGCGAACGATGTCACAGCCGGTGGCCGTCAGCTCGGCGATCTGCTGGAGCGTCGCGTTGATGTCCGTGGTCGGGGTGGTGGTCATCGACTGGATGCTGATCGGAGAATCCGACCCGACCCCCACCGAGCCGACCTTGATCTGGCGGGTCTTGCGCCGCGGGGCGAGGACGGGCGGCGGTGCTGCTGGCATTCCTAGGTTGACCGAGGTCAAAACATCCTCCATGCTGGCGGCCGTGACCGCGCGTCTGACGAGATCCTTGATTTCATTATCCACCTGGCCCGCCGCTCGGCGCTGCCGGCGGGACGCAGGTCACACAAGGTGCTTGAACGCACCGATCACGGGAGTCCACGCCGTGGTCTTGACGGCGGAGATGGCGCCGGCCTGAGCGAAGGGGTCCTCGCTCACGAGCTGGTTGAGGTCCGCCTCCGTCTCGGACGAGAAGATCAGGAGCGCCCCGGTGCCGTCCGCGAAGGGACCGGACGCGAGGACGCGGCCATCCGCCACGAGCCGCTCCAGCCACTGTCGGTGCGCCGGACGGTGCTCGGCACGCAGATCGTCGTGGTCGGGGTTGTACACGTACTCAACGGCGAAGATACTCATGGGTTTCACCCTACGTGACCGACAGCAGGTAGACCTTGATGATCGTCGCCACGCCGGCGGCCCAGAGCATGGAGGCCAGCGTGCCGATGATGAACCGTTCCGACGCGGCGGGAGTCTCCTTGAGCTCGGCGTAGCGGCCGAGGGCCTTGATCGCCACCACGTAGGCGATGGCGACCGGCTGACCGCCGAGTATGGCGACGGTGACAGCGAGACGCTCGAGCACACCGATGACAAGGCCGCCGCGGAGCACTCCGGGCGGCAGGGCGTCCGCTGGAGCGTGGGGCGGCTCGGCGGGTGGTTCGGGAAGGTCGAACTGGGGCTGGTCAGCAGGCTCGGCCGGTTCCGCGCGGCGGCGCTCCGCGGTGTCGACCGACCGCGCCAGGCGTAGGACGAGCATGGTCACGGGTGAGCCGATACCGCCCGCCACGAGCAGTGCCACCGCGATCCACAGTGCGTCCACCGAACCTCCTCGTGCTCTCCCCGGCGTCTTCCCTCATGTCTACAGCACGGCGCCCCCACCAGCTCTCCCTACGCGTCTCCCTGCGCACTTCCCTGCGCGGTGATCCGCCGGGACGACAGTAATCACCGCCTCGAGGCCGTTGTGCGGTCATGTCTGCGCTCTCGACGGCGGACCGAGACGCCGGGCCGAGACGGTCCCGTCCGCTAACCGGTCGGGTCGTCGGCACAGGTCAGGAGCCGTGCGGCTGCCGGACGGACAGCGTGCTCCTCGTGCCACGCCGCCCGTGCAGCGGCCTTGCTTACGGCCTGCGGGCTGATGCCGAGGGTCCGCGCCACGGCGGTCTGGGTGCCGCGCTCGCCGGGCTGCAGAAGGTCGAGGATGCGCCACTCTGCCTCGGATCGCGCCAGGACATGCCGACCGAGCAGGGCCAGCACTCCCTCCGCCTCCGCCGCGAGATCGGCGCGACCGTTCGGCGCCTCGACGGCCAGCGGCGCGCGGTCCCCGGTCTTCTTGGCGCGGTCCACGGCCCTGCGGGCGGTGACGAAGGCCGACCCGCGGCCCTCCCGCGGCGAGGCAGGGAAGGGTCGCTCCACGTCGCCGATACCGATCCCCACGTACCAGCCTCCCGCACGCAGGCACAGCAGGACGGCGTCGACGACGTCGGTCGCGTGGGCCAGGACGCCCTGCGCCTCATCACCGACGGACCGCTCCCATGGCAGCACCGTGTCGATCGGACGCAGGAGGTCCAGCAGTTCGGGGACGCGGTCGCGAGAGGATCGGCTTCCCGCCTGATCGATGGTGAGGACGAACATTCATCAACCGTATGGGGTTGAAATTTGATTTACAACCGGTTAGCCGAAGAGGTTGACGGGCTTCACGATGTCGGCGTAGATCAGCAGCACGCCCATCCCCATGAGCAGGATCGCCACGGCGTACGTCAGGGGCAGGAGCTTCGCCATGTCGAACGGCCCGGGATCCGGACGCTTGAAAAGACGGGCGATGCCGCGGCGGAGCCCTTCCCACAGCGCTCCGGCCACGTGCCCGCCGTCGAGCGGCAGGAGCGGGATCAGGTTGAACACGAACAGGGCGAGGTTGACGCCGGCCACCAGTCCGATGAGCGTCGCGGCACGGGAGGCCACCGGGATCTCCTCCATCGCGGAGATCTCGCCGGCGATCCGTCCGACGCCGACCACGCTGATGGGTCCCTCCGGATCGCGAGGGGCGTCCGAGAACGCCGCCTGCCCGACCTCGACGAGGCGCTGCGGTAGGTTCAGCACCACACCCGCCACCCTCGTCAGCGAATCACCGACGGCCGGGAGTACCTCGCTCGCGCCTTGCGGTACGAGCTCCTGCGTGGACCCGACGCCGATGAACCCGACCTCCTGCGTCACAGCGTTCCCGGCGTCGTCGACCTCCGGCGTGCCGTCCGCCGCCGCGACAGGACGCTCGGTCAGCAGCGGCGTGATCGTCGACTCGATGGTCTCGCCGTCGCGCACGAAGGTGATGCCGACCTCGCGGCCCGCCGCGTCCCTGATCCAGCCGGAGAGCTGATCCCAGTCGGCCACCTCCCGGCCCTCGAAAGCGACGACGCGGTCTCCGGGTTCGAGACCCGCTTCGAAGGCGGGTGCGGCGGGGTCGTCGGGGCCGCAGTCCGTCTGCCCGGTGGCCGCCTGCTGACTCGCGGGTACCACGCAGCGGTACACGTCCGACACGGTGGTGGTGGCCTGGGCCGTGCCGAATCCCATGATGAGGACGGCGAAGAGGACCGTCCCGATCAGGAGGTTCATCAGCGGCCCGCCGAGCATGATGATGATCCGCTTCCAGATGGGCAGCTTGTAGAACACGCGGTCCTCGTCGCCGGGCTGCAACTGCTCCGCGGCGGCCTGACGAGCGTCGTTCGACAATTGCTGGAACACGCCGGTACTGGACTGTCGGACGGCGCCCGCCTCCGTCGTCGCGGGCGGGAACATGCCCACCATGGAGACGTAGCCGCCGGCCGGGATCGCCTTCAGCCCGTACTCGGTCTCGCCGCGGCGCCTGGACCAGATGGTGGGGCCGAAGCCCACCATGTACTGGGTCACGCGGACCTTGAAGAGCTTCGCGGGAACCAGGTGCCCCACTTCGTGCAGCGCGATCGACGCCGCGATCCCGATGACGACGAAGAGCACTCCGGCGATGAACAGCAGAACAGTCACAACTTTTCCTTCTGGCTTTCCGAATCTGTCTCGTCCAGCGACGATTCCGACGGCGCTTCCTCGAGGCCACAACGGATCCGGGCGCTCGTCCGTGCCCAGCGCTCCGCCTCGAGCACGGCTCCCAGGGTCAGCGGGTCGGTCACGCCTGCAGCGTCACGGCTCCGCTGCTCGTCGACGACGGCGGACACCGTGTCCACGATGTCAGTGAAATCTATGGCTCCCCTGTGGAAAGCGTCGACGGCCTCCTCGTTGGCTGCGTTGTAGACGGCCATGAGCGTTCCGCCCTCGGCGGCTGCCCGCTTCGCCAGCGAGATCGCCGGGAACGCGTCGTCGTCCAGCGGCTCGAATGTCCATTCGGAGGGCCGGCTCCAGTCGCAGGCCCTCGCCGACCCGGGTACGCGGTACGGCCAGCCGATGCCCAGCGCGATCGGCAGGCGCATGTCGGGCGGTGAGGCTTGGGCAAGGGTGGAGCCGTCGATGAACTGGACCATCGAATGGATCATGGACTGCGGGTGCACGACGACGTCGATACGCTCCAGCGGGATGTCGAAGAGGAGGTGCGCCTCGATTACTTCCAGGGCCTTGTTCACCATCGAGGCCGAGTTGGTGCTGATGACGCGGCCCATGTCCCAGGTGGGGTGCGCGACGGCCTGTGTCGGGGTGACATTTTTCAGCTGGGCGCGCGTCATGCCGCGGAAGGGGCCGCCCGACGCCGTGAGGACCAGCCGATCCACCTCGTCCGCGGTACCGCCGCGCAGCGCCTGCGCGATGGCCGAGTGCTCCGAGTCGACGGGAACGAGCTGCCCCGGAACCGCGGCCGCACGCACGAGCGCTCCCCCGGCGATGAGCGATTCCTTGTTGGCAAGCGCCAGCAGATGCCCCGCGGCGAGCGCCGCGAGGGTCGGCTCAAGGCCGATCGATCCGGTGATCCCGTTGAGGACGACGTCGGCGTCGGGCCACGCGGCCACGTCGGCCGCCGCCCGGCCGCCCGCGAACAGCTGCGGCGCGTAGCCGGAGATCCCGGCCGTGTCGGCGGCTTCTCCGATCGCACGTTCGAGATCGGCTTCGGTCGCGGTGGCGACGCCGACGACGGGCGCCCGGACCGCGACGGCCTGCCGCGCCAGGAGCTCCAGGTTGCGTCCGCCGGCACTGAGTCCGGCGACGCTGAACCGCTCCGGGGCGGCCGCGATGACCTCGATCGCCTGCGTGCCGATGGAGCCGGTGGAACCGAGGATGGAGACGCGCCGGTGCTCCCGGGTGGGGTTGCTGAAATCCATGGCCCCAGTATCCCGCAGGATGCCGGCGTCCATGCTGCTGGTTCTGCGTCCAGCGGTGAGACCGTTGAGTAGCGTGATCGTTTACCGTTGCCAGCGGTAGGGCGTCGTCGTCGAAACTTTGACCAGCCCTGAGCGCTCGAGGATGGGACGCGAGTATTCTGTCGGATCGCTGTGGATGAGGGTTTTCCCATATCAAGTGCTGACCGGGCCCGCCGAGCCGTCAACGCACTGTAGATTCCTCGACCGCGCCACTCCTCGCGGGTGACGCCACCCCAGATTCCGGCGAAGTCGGTGCCGTGCACTGGCTCCAGACGTCCCGCGCTGACGATGCGGCCCTCGGCTTCGGCGACCCACAGCTCCATCCCGTCATCGAGGCAGAGCCGGCGCAGCAGATCATCTCTCGTGCAAGCCAGGTGTGTAGTCGTGTCCGCGAGTCTTCCACTTGACCCGGCTGATCTCTGGATCGGCCTCGTAGTAGGAGATCACCTCATGGACGAGTCGTCTGATGTTCTCGCGGTCCGCTGTCCCGAGATCCCTATAAGTGACGAAGCCGCGCCGATGCACGAAAGTCACCAGGCGCAATGGACCATGTCGGACAATGTGCGCCGCACTCGATGTCTCCGCGTCAATACGCAAATGCTCGTCATGGGCGGCGAGAAACTCAAGGCTTCTAAGAAGTCGGAGGCGTGTACAAAGGCGCCGGCAACCGAATGACGTCGTCGTAATGTACTCGTCGGGCCCCGGGTCGCGACGAACAAGAAATATCTGAGCATTCTCCTGGTCGAGGACCGACTAGGAAAAGCTGGAGCCTTTTTCAGTACCGCCATGCCGGAATCAAGCACGACATCATCAGTTGGGGCGCCGTACGGTGCGTTATCGAGCGCGTCTTCCAGAGCGTCATTGAGAAGGACCATATTGTCAGAGCGGGGTGATTGACTTGATTTATGGACAACGGATCGGCGCTGCTGACCCTCGAAGATGCTCACGACGAGGCACTTCGGGGCTGGCCCGCGGATTCCTTCGAAGCAATTCTGGATGGTGCGGGGTTTGACGACGCCGGTATCGACGAGCACGCCCGTGCGCGCGTGGAGGACGCTTCGCCATATGGTCTGTTGGGCCAGTTGCAGGGTGCCGGATTCGGGCTAGCGGATTCTCCGAGTCTGGCGGTCACGCTGGATCTGCTGCGTGCGGCGGATCGGCTTGCATCCTGGATGGCCGCCCAGCGGGCACGATTGATATCCCGCATTCATGACTTCAGCGATGCGGACCACCGTGCCTGGTCGGGGACGAAGAACTCGCTGGTGTTCACCGAGACGGTGACGGAGACCGCAGCGCTGCTGAAGCTCTCGGAAGGAGCCGCCGCCCGGCTCATCTCCGAATCCCTCTCCCTGGTCGAGTCCCTGCCGAACACGCTGACCGCCCTGGAAAATGGTCGCATTTGTCCGACGCAGGCAGCCGTCATCGTCGAGCAGTCCCGCACACTGCCTGATGAGGCTGTCCGCGCGTTCGAAGTCGAAATACTACGAGACGCAGCAGACCTGAACCGGCCCAGACTGACGGCACGCTGTCGGCGGCTGCGGGAGAAGCTCCACCCGGAGACGCTGACCGCCCGCCGGGTCAAGGCACAGGCAGACCGATGCGTCGTGTTTGAACCTGACCGTGACGGTATGGCGTGGTTGAGCACCTACCTCCCGGCGGAACAGGCACTGACCATCCACACCGCCCTCGACGCAACTGCCCGCAACCTGCGCTCCGAGGATGATCCGCGGACCCTTCCGCAACTGCGCGCCGACGTCCTGGCCGATATCCTCTTGGGCGCCGGCGACACCACGGGGATGGTGCCTGACTCCGGTGACATCTGCCGCTGCGGAAGCACCGAAGGTAGCCGCACCGGCCAGGGTGCGCGCTCCCCGTCGGCAAAGATCGTGGTCACCGTCCCGGTGTTCTCGCTGATGCGGCTCACCGATGAACCGGCCGAACTCGAGGGCTACGGGCCGATCCCGGCCGACGCCGCACGGAGGCTGGCTGCTGACGCCACATCCTGGCTGCGCTTGCTCACCCATCCCTACACGGGTGCCGTGCTGGGTCTGGACCGGACCCGGTACCGCCCGAGCGAGGACTTGCGGATGTGGGTCCGGCTCCGGGAGAGGACGTGCAGTTTCTACGGCTGCTCCCGCCCCGCCAGTCGCTGCGAGCTTGATCATTTGACTCCCTGGGCCGGAGACGGAGCGACCAGCGAGGACAACCTCTACCCCCTGTGCAGACGGCACCACATGCTCAAGCATCAGACGGATTGGACCCCGACGCCCGATCCCGGCGGCGGTCTGAACTGGTTGTCGCCTGGCGGCCGCACCTATACGACGCCATCCGAAGCACCACCCAGCAACCCGGGAGCGGTCGCGACCACGCGAATACTGCGCGACCTGGACGCTTCGATGCGGACCGAACCTACCAAGTCCGCCGACCCTCCACCCTTCTGACGCGTCCGACCTGCCTGGATGTCCCGGGCCTGCGCTGCCGTGGACGTGACCTCTCGAGACGACATCGCGGAACCGGCTGGCGTGCCCATCCTGTTGTGCGTGCTCCTCATTCCGATGCTCTGACCATTACCTGACTGCCGTGCCGTCCTTGCCCATACACCTACTGGGAGATGCCCTTGGTGTGCGTATGGATTCCCATCGCTGCAAGCGATGAACGCACGGTAGTGTGCTTCTTTCACCCAGCCGCAGTGGAGGAAGGTTCTGCGCATTGCGATGTTGTCCTCCCTGGTCTGTCCCTCGAATCGGCTGACGTTCGGAAGGGCTGTGAACTTTGGAGTCGAAGATCGAAAACCGGCGTATTCTCACTGAGATCCTCCAGGCGGAAGAAGCCGATGCGACCAAGGTCGATGTGGTCGATCCAGAACGAGTCATTATCCACGTCCCGGTACGCACCTTCACCGATAGCGGCCTCAATGCTCTCACGCGTGGTCCTGCTATTGCCGTGGAAGGGGAACTCGTTCCCCGTCATGAACTCCACGAGTTCATCATGGTCACGCCTTACAGGATCAAGGCGGGTGAAGGAGGTCGACATGGTATTGGACCCTACCGTGCGCAGCACCCCCGACCCGGCACCTCCGCTACGCCCGGAACCTCGCGATGACGCTGCGCGCGTGGCGAAGGATCGGCTCGTCCACCATGCGGCCCTCGTATATGAAGACCCCCCGCTCTTGCTCCGCGGCGGCGAGCAGCGCGCGTGCGCGCTCCACCTCGTCGTCGGTCGGCGCGAACGCTCCCCGAATCACGGCAACCTGGTTCGGATGAATGCAGGCCTTCGCCGTGAATCCGGAGGCGACGGCGTCGTCGGCTTCCACGGCGAGGCCCTTGGTGTCGGCGATGTCCACGTAGACGGCGTCGATGGCCGCGCGCCCCGCAGCACCGGCCGCGAGCAGCACCTGCGAGCGCGCCTGGAGGGCGACAGCCCGATAGGTCCCGTCGGACGTCCTGCTCGAAGTCCCACCGAGTGAGGCCACCAGGTCCTCGGCGCCCCACATCAGCGCGCTGACGCCGTGGGCCCGAGCGATCGCCACGGCCTCGACGACGCCGCTCGCTGTCTCGCACAGGACGATCACGTCGACGTCGCCGAGGGCGGCGCGGACCGCAGCGACGTCGTCGGGCGACTCCGTCTTGGCGAGCATGACCGTGCGGTACGCGGTCTGGCGAACGACGTCGCAGTCGAGTGCGAAGTCCGGCGTCCCGACGGCGTTGAGGCGCACCACCGTGCGGCCCGGGGAGAGCGCGGAGTCGGCGAGCGCCGAGCGGGCGGCTTCCTTCGCGGCGGGCGCGACGGCGTCCTCGAGGTCGAGAATAACGGTGTCGGCGCGGTCGGCTGCCTTGGCGTAGCGCTCGGGCCGATCCGCCGGACAGAAGAGCAGGGCCGGACCCAGGACAATGCCGCTCACGGCTGACCGTCCCGGTTCGCCGTCGAGGACCACATGAGTACGGAACGGGTGGCGGTCGCCACGACCTCCCCGTGCTGGTTCCGTCCCGTGTGCGCCATCGAGACGATGCCCTGGCCGGGACGGGACGATGACGGCCGCACACCAATGATCTCCGACTCCGTGTAAAGGGTGTCGCCGTGGAAGAGCGGCTTGGGGAACGTGACGTCGGTCAGTCCGAGCTGCGCCACGATGGTGCCCTGCGTGAGCTGCGAGACGGACTGGCCAACCAGAGTGGCGAGGGTGAGCATCGAGTTCACGAGCCGCTGCCCGAATGGCTGGCCCGCCGACCACGCCGCATCGAGGTGCAACGCCTGCGTGTTCATGGTGAGGGTGGTGAAGAGGACGTTGTCGGCCTCGGTCAGCGTGCGACCCGGGCGGTGTGCGTAGACGGACCCCACAGCGAGCTCGTCGACGTACAGGCCACGCTGTTCGATGACGGCGCTACCGGTCGGCGTAGCGGAAACAGCCTCGTCCGTCGGCTCGACGCCGCCGGTCCCTGCTCGGTGCGCCGCACCATCGGGCACGCTGCGCCCGCCCTCGGGCAAGCCGCCGCTCCCTTCCCCACTCACGCGACTCCTCCCCCGAGCTCGACGCGCAGCGGCGCACCGGTGGCCGCGACCACGTCCTCGATGCTGACGCCCGGGGCGGTCTCGCGGAGAACGAGGCCGTCCGGTTCGACGTCGATCACGGCGAGGTCGGTGATGATCCTGTCCACGCAGCCCTTGCCGGTGAGCGGCAGCGAGCAGGAGTCGACAATCTTCGGGCGGCCTGCGCGGTCCACGTGCTCCATCATCACGATGACGCGCTTTGCGCCGAACACGAGGTCCATGGCGCCGCCCATGCCCTTGACCATCTTGCCGGGCACCATCCAGTTGGCGAGGTCACCATTCCGCGCGACCTCCATGGCTCCCAGTACCGCCACGTCCACGTGCCCGCCACGGATCATGCCGAAGGAGGACGCCGAATCGAAGAACGCTGCACCGGCATTGGCCGTGACGGTCTCCTTGCCGGCGTTGATGAGGTCGGGGTCGACGGCGTCCTCCGCCGGGTAGGGACCGACGCCGAGGAGGCCGTTCTCCGAGTGCAGCACCACCTCGACACCGCTCGGAATGTAGTTCGGGATCAGCGTCGGCATGCCGATACCGAGGTTGACGTACTGGCCGTTCTCGAGTTCCTGCGCAACCCTGGCCGCGAGTTCGTTACGGGTCAGTGCCATGGTCATGCTCCTTCGGGCGCGTTGAGGCCGGCCTGCGGATCGGGCGCGCCGCCGAGCGAGACCGTCCGCTTCTCGACGCGCTTCTCCACGTCCGGAGCCACGACGACGCGCTGCACGAAGATGCCCGGCGTGTGGATCTGGCCCGGGTCGAGCTCGCCGGGCTCGACGAGTTCCTCGACCTCGGCGATCGTGATCCTGCCTGCCTGGGCACAGAGCGGGTTGAAGTTCATCGCCGTGGCGTGGAAGACGAGGTTGCCGTGCCGGTCGCCCTTCCACGCATGCACCAGCGCGTAGTCCGGCCGGAGGGACTGCTCGAGCACGTAGTCCACGCCGTCGAACGACCGCACCTCCTTCGCCTCCGACGCGAGCGCGACGTTCCCCTCGGCGTCGTACCGCTGCGGCAGGCCGCCCTCGCTCACCTGGGTGCCGACGCCCGCCGTCGTGTAGAAGGCCGGGATGCCGGCGCCGCCCGCCCGGAGCTTCTCGGCGAGCGTGCCCTGCGGCGTGAGCTCGACCTCGAGCTCTCCGGAGAGGTACTGGCGGGCGAACTCCTTGTTCTCGCCCACGTAGGAGCTGATGGTCCGGCGGATCCGGTGGTCGGACAGCAGTATGCCGAGCCCCCAGCCGTCCACACCGCAGTTGTTGCTCACGGTCTCGAGCTCCGCTGTGCCCTGCGCGTGCAGGGCCCCGATCAGGGCCACCGGGATGCCGCACAGGCCGAACCCGCCGACGGCCAGGGAAGCACCGTCGGGGATGTCCGCCACCGCCTCCCCCGCACTACCAACAACCTTGTTGATCACTGCATCTCCTTCGTGGTGCCGCTGCCGGCCCCGGTTCGTCCCGGCCTAGAGGCCGAGTTCCCTCGCGATGAGCATGAGCTGGACCTCCGTGGTCCCCTCACCGATCTCGAGGATCTTCGAATCACGGTAGTGCCTGGACACCACGAACTCGTTGATGAAACCGTAGCCGCCGAAGATCTGCGTCGCATCACGGGCGTTGTCCATCGCCGCCTCGCCGGCCACGAGCTTCGCGATCGAGGCCTGTGTCTTGAACGGCTTGCCCGCGAGCATGCGCGACGCGGCGTCGTAGTAGGCCAGCCGGGCCGTGTGCGCGCGGACCTGCATGCGCGCGATCTTGAACTGGATGGACTGGTAGGCGCCGATATTACTGCCGAACGCCATGCGCTCGCTAGCGTAGCGGATGGACTGCTCCACGCAGCCCTGCGCGGATCCGGTGGCGAGTGCCGCGATGGCGATCCGGCCCTCGTCGAGTATCTGCAGGAAGTTGGCGTAGCCACGGCCGCGCGTACCCAGCAGGTTGGCCTCGGGGACACGGACGTCCTTCAGGGTCAGCGGGTGCGTGTCCGACGCATTCCAGCCCACCTTGTTGTAGGCCTTCTCCGCCGTGAAGCCAGCCGTGTCGGAGGGTACGAGGATGGTGGAGATCTCCTTCTTCACCGAGCCGTCCGGCCGCTCCGAGGTCCCCGTGACGGCGGTGACGGTCACGAGCGAGGTGATGTCCGTGCCCGAGTTCGTGATGAACTCCTTCGTGCCGTTGATGACCCACTCGGAGCCGTTCGCCCCGTCCTCGATCTTCGCCGTCGTCTTGGTACCGGAGGCGTCGGAGCCCGCCTCGGACTCGGTCAGGCCGAATCCGCCGAGTGCCTGGCCTGCAGCCATCGACGGCAGCCACTGCTGCTTCTGCTCCTCCGTGCCGAAGCGGTAGACCGGCATGGCACCGAGGGAGACTCCGGCCTCCAGGGTGATCGCCACGGACTGGTCCACGCGGGCCAGCTGCTCGAGCGCCAGGCACAGGGCGAAGTAGTCGCCGCCCATTCCCCCGTACTCCTCG
>JAABUN010005771.1_pt1 | contig 14989 bp, 16 predicted proteins | sample 5559311 | NCBI WGS metagenome assembly JAABUN01 (sample SAMN10711877, study PRJNA513370) | rock metagenome | isolation source: Antarctica rocks | place: Antarctica: Victoria Land, Siegfried Peak sud | reverse complement strand
CGAGTTTCCGGCTGGTGCGGTCGATCGGCAGCACGGTGTCCCGGGTCCCGTGCGTGATGAAGAACGCCGGTCGGCCGCGGCGCCGGTCGGCGTTCTCGAAGCCGGGTGAGAAGGCAACAACGCGGGTCAGCAGGTCGCCGTTCGCGAGGCCCAGCGTCAGGGCGTACGAGGCGCCGTCGGAGAAGCCCGCCACGGCGAGCTGCTCGACGGGGTGGCGGGCCAGGACGTGCGCCAGCGCGGCCTGCACCGCCGGGGTGTCAAGGTCCTTCCCGCCGCTGATCGCATCCCAGGTCGGTCCTGCGCTGGCCGGGGCCAGCAGGACGAAGCCGAGCCGGTCGGCCTGCGCACGAAGCAGTTCGAGACCCGAGGCGGCGTCGCCGCCGGCGCCGTGCAGCGCGACCACAAGCGCCGGCGTCGGCCGCGGCGGGACGTACACCAGCGCAGTCTCGCCGTTGTTCAGCGGGAGCCGCGAGGTGCCGCCGGGCAGCGCCGCGCGCGCGGACGGGGCCGGCTGAGGGGTGAGGCGCAGGGGGTCCGCCCGTGGCGCGGGCAGCGGCCGGTCCCGCCGTGGCGTCTCGCAGGCCATCAGCAACCCGGCCGCGGCGGCGGCCAGGAACGCCCGCCGGGTCATCACGCTCGGCGCGGCGCGGCGGCGGCCAGCCCGGCCGCCGCCCAGAACGCCTCACGGACGCCGCCGGCGCCCCAGGCGTTCGGCTCGATGACGCGGCACAGCCACAGGTCCCGCTCCGCGGGGCGCGGCTCCGGCCGCCGCGGGTCACCGGCGCGCAAGCCGTGCCCGGTGAAGTGCCGAGCGATGTCGGCGACCGCAACGCCGTGCGCGGCGGCGACCTCGCGCAGCGCGTCGTTGAGCTCGCCGATGACGGCGACCGCCTCAGGCCACGGCGGCAGGGCCAGGCGCTGCGCGTCTGCCGTGCCGTCGCTCGGGTCGTACACCGTGCCGACCACCGCCTGACCGCCGGGCGCCAATGCGGCCGTCACCTGCTCGAGAGCGCGCGCGACCATCGAGCGGACGTGCGCGACGACGTCATGCGCTCGAGCGGTGTCACCGTACGCCTGCAGCAGGTCGTTGCCGCCGATGGTCAGCGTCACGAGCGTCGGCCGCAGACCCAGGTCGGCGAGCCGTGGTAGCTGCACCGCGGCCAGGGTGCGCGTGGTCGCACCGTCGCTCGCCAGCATCGCGAAGCGCGCCGCCGGGTCCCGCGACAGGAGATCGCGGCCGCGCCACTCCGGGAAGTCGTCGTCCCGGTTGCGGAACAGCAGGCTGCCGCCGCCGCAGCCGGGACCGCCGGCGTACTCGTCGATGGAGATCGAGTCGCCGAGCGCGACGTACACGTAGTCAGGCACGGGCGAGATCCTGTCCGCCGGCGCGCGATACGAACCCGTGCGGCCAAACTCTCACCCACCCGACCGCAGGGGACCAACGGCTACGGGACGTAGACCATGCCAACGTCAAACCTGCAGTCCGCACTGACGCTCGCATATGCAAGCAGCCTTGACCCCGCTGACGCATCCGCACAGGCCACGGGTGTGCCTTGATGCTGACGTCGAGCGTCAGCAGACCCCATGGCTAAGGCGTTTCAAAAGACTTCAGCTGCCTCGTGGCTGGGCTGGGAAACGCGAGGACAAGGTGCTCAAGACTCGGGATGCCGCTCGCCTTGGGCGGGCGGGGTTCAGGGTTGCCGCGACCTAGATGATGCCGCGCTTGATCCGCTCGCAGTTCACGAACGTGTCGTTCTGGTCGCCGGTGCAGTCATCGTCACCGGGGCCGCCGTCTACCAGGTCGTTGCCGTCTACGTCTGTCGCGTCGAGGGTGTCCCTGCCCTCACCGCCGAACAGGCGGTCCTTGTCCAGGGGGGAGGGATCCCGGAGCAGATCATCGCCCGGCCCGCCGAACAGCGTGTCGTTGTCGAAGATCCCGTTCATGGAATCATCGCCCGGGCCGCCGTCGATCGTGTCGTCGCCCGGGCCGCCCGTCAGCGCGGCCAGCGGGTCCACGAACACGGTGAACTCGCACACCCGATTGTCATCGCCGGGTCCGCCGAGCATCAGATCGCCACCCGCGCCGCCATCGATGCAGTCCCGACCCTCACCGCCGTCAGCGACGTCGCTGCTGCCGCTGGGGAATACGACGTCGAGCTCGATGTCGTCGTCGCCGCCGTTGCCGAAGACGCGTTCGATCTTGTTGGATGCCACGATGGTGTCGTTGTCGGCGGTGCCCTCACAACTGCCCCCGTCACAGTTGATGACGTTGGTGACAACGTTGTTCGCGAACGCGACGCCAGCGGTAGAGAAGAGCAGCACTGCTGTGCTCAAGATCGGTAGTGCCCTATTCATGATGATCCCTTCTCGGAGTTGACGGGCCTTCTACCCATGGCGTCAGGCGGTAGCTCGGATCCGCCATCGGTCGTGGCTGGACATTCGGATGACGCGACGGATCGGTTCGGGAGGAGCTTTGCGGTCTGTGGACGTGCCGGGAGGCACCGGTCCGCCGGCTTGGCGAGGTCCTGGTTGCCGGGGCGGGTGGTGGTGTTCAGCAGCGCAGGGGATCGCGGTGATGATGTTCAGGGGGCGGGTGCGAGCACTCGCTCGCCGCGTTACCTGACCCTGGCAACTCGCCCTCGCGTCGGCTCGTCCCGTGCCATCCAGGAGCCGGCACTAGCCACGCCTCTGGGAGCATGTCCGGGCTGGCGGAACGACGTTGGCCGACGACGGCTGCCGAGTTCATGGCTGAGCGCGAGAAGCGCCTGCCGACAGACCCTGTACGGGAGCGTCAGTCGCGTTGACTCGGCCTCGACGCGGAGGATGCCTGGGCTCCTGTTTCGGGCGGTCCGAACGGCCTGGTAACCGTTGCCGCGGGGGCCCTTGATGTGCTGGCGCTCTCGATGATCAGCCTGCCGAGCGACCGGAGTGATCGAACGTTGCCTCAGCTAGCTCCTCAGCCTGTGCGCACGCGATCATGAAGTGCTTGTCATCTCTGAAGCGCGGCGCGTCGGACCACACCGTCGTGCGCTGCGCCTCGTCGTCGATGGAGTGCGCGTTCCAAACCGCGCTCGGGCCGAAGTGGCTGTACTCCGAGAGTTGCCGATAGACCTGCTCGAGCCCTGCGAACTGGTCGCGGAGGGCGTGGAACATGGCTCCAAACTTCTTTCTCGCACCGGCACGAGGACCGACCAACGGGCTCACGAGAACATCGATGTATGCCGGCTTCTTGATGCAATAGTTGATGATCGTCAGCAGTTCGACCCAAGCCCTACACAGCGGTAGCACTGCGTGCGGGTTGTCCTCCGCGAGCTCACGCACAACCGCTTCATGCAATCCTCGTACGCGGCTGATCATCGACATGTAGAGCAGCGAGCCAGGAGTCAGAGCTACGTCGGTGCCCAAGACCTCCTTCGCGATCCCTGTGTACTCCGTCGGACACCCGGCAGCCGCCATCGCTAGTGCTTCATCTCTCGTCGTGATGCGCGTCAGGTCGAGCATGGGCGGGTCGTCCGGGTCCGGTGCCATGCTTCGGGACGCTAGACGGCTGACGTCGCGTGCTGCCACTCCCTGACCGAGCAAGACATCGCAGGACGGGGTGTGCTTGCTAAGCGCTGTCGCGGGTGGAGACCGGCGGCACGGTGCTGGGTGGCCCCCCTGGCTGCGGCAACATCGAACCACCTGTGCAGACCCAGGCGGTCGAAGAGAAGCCCTCCGCGTGGGGCTGGCGAACCACCGTCAACCAGGCGGAGGCGCGGCCCTCCTCGACTGGGAGTTAGTGCCGTTGGCGCGACTTGCAGATGAAATCGCGCGTCTGCCTGCACCGGCCAGGGCGCGTGCTGGGGGCGGGTGCGAGCACCTCGGTCGGCCTCCGCCGGCTTAGAGCCGATTTTCTGGCTGAGTGGGTCGGTGATCGCACATGCCGATGAGCGGTCGATGCTGCTACCCCGTCCGGACGAACAGAACGGCGGCTTAAGGGCCGAGCATCGTCCGACCCACCCGACAAATCTCCAGGGAAACCGGCGGCTCAAGCCCCAGCCCATCCATGCAGGTCAGGTGAGAATGACCCGCGCGACCAGATTTCGGTCCTCCGGCTCCAGGTCGCTGAAAACAGCAGTGACGTACTGGGCAGCCGGGGCGGGCTCGAGGCTCTCGCTGAAGGACCTGAACATCAGGCTGGCAGCGTCGGAGAGCGGATCGCCGGAGATGATCTCTGGATCCGTCGCAGTTGCGTCCAGGCCGAGCCGCATGGCCGCGAGCACGTCGCGTACAACGGCGGACCTCGGGGCGGCGGGGTCCGGGTGCGCGTAGCCGATGCCGACGCTGACCTGGTAAAGCCAGCCAGGCAGCGCGTCGGCCCGGTGTGCAGCTACGACCGGCAGCACCTCTGCCAGCAGACGTTTCCGCGGCGCGGGTCGGCCCAAACGGTGGGGTGGCCGAGCGCCAGGGCCACGCCGCCGGCTTGCCAGTCGTCCTCCTCGGCGATCGACAACAGAGCCGTCGCTGTCAGCGGCACGCCGCCGGCCGCGCGTCCGATGCCCAGTTCCGCGACCACGCGGTCGCGAACGCCGGACGGCGTCTTCCCGGCGTCGACCAGGGCGTCGACGAGCGCGTGCGTGGAGAACGCGCGCGCACCTAGCGCCCGCGCGATGAGACGGAGCGCCGCGTCGTCGCACCAGAGCGCGGCGCCGGTCGCGGCGGCGGCTCGGCAGGCCGGAAGCCACGGGCGGTGCTTCGACGGGTCCAGCGGCTCGGTCGGGTCGGGAGCCGGAGCCGGGATCCGCGGCAGCGCGTGGACCGCGGCGTGGAGCTTCTCGGCGTCCGTGGCGAGCCTGTCCGCGACCTCGCAGCTTCTCCGCCGCGGTGCTCAGCCCTGTCCTTCCCGTTCGTCCACGGAGGCGTGACCCAGCGACTACTGCCCCGCAGAACGGGCACGGCAAGCCCATGGCGAGTAAGTTTGGGAACGCGTACAGGACGTCTCTCATGGTCGAGTTCGCCGATTGCGTTACTTCGCTCTCGCCCCGGACCTGCCCTTGCCGCGGTCCCATGATCTTCTGTAGTGCGCCGGCGGCCGTCCTGCGGTCCTCTGGACTCGGCGCGAAGGGTGGCTGTCAACAGTCGCGTCTGGCTGCCGAGCCCACCGACGAACGATGAAGGGACGTCGATGACCGGGACGCGTGCACCGGTGCGGGCGCGCAACGCGCCAGAGCAGTACGACGACCTGGCCGACGTGTGGTGGGACCGGCGCGGTCGGCTCGCGATGCTGCACTGGCTCGCGGTCGAGCGGGCGAAGCTGGTGCCGCCGCCGGTGCGCGACGGCGCCGTACTCGTTGATGTGGCGTGCGGCGGCGGGTTGCTCGCGCCGCACGTGCCGAGCGGCTACCGCCACATTGGTGTCGACCTCTCGCCGACGGCGGCGCTGGTGGCATCCCAGCACGGCGTCCGGGCGGTGCGTGCCGACGTGACGACGCTGCCGTTCGCAGACGCGTGTGCCGACGTGGTTGTCGCCGGCGAGGTGCTGGAACACGTGCCGGATTTCCCACGGCTAATCGCCGAGGTGTGCCGAATCCTCGCGCCCGGCGGCGTCCTCGTGCTCGACACGATCGCCGCAACCCGTGTCGCGCGAATTGTCGCGGTCACCATCGGCGAGCGCGTCCCGGGCGGTCCACCTCGTCGCCTGCACGACCCGCGGCTGTTCATCGACCGTAACGAACTGATGCATTTGTGCGGGGCACACGGCGTGAGTCTGACCTTGCACGGGCTTCGGCCGTCGCTGTCGGCCTACCTGGCGTGGTTGGTCGGGCTGCGGCCGACGGCACGCGTGGTGCGGACGCGGTCGACCGCCATCCTGTTCGCCGGCGTGGGCGTCAAGCAACGCCCAACGCTTCAGGACGCGGCGCAGACGACGGCACTGTCGTGACGGCGGCCGAGCAACGTCGGGCTCTGACCCGGGAGGAGGCAGTTGACCGGGCCGTCGAGCTCGCGCCTCGGATCGCGGCTCGCGCTGACGAGCACGACCGGTCGGCGACCTTCGCGACCGCTGACCTCGAGGACCTGCGCGCTGTCGGGCTGCTCGGTCTGATGGCTCCTACCCGGCTGGGTGGCGCCGGGGCCACCTTCGCCGACTATGTCGAAGTGGCGATGGCGTTGGCCGCGGGCAGTGGCTCGACGGCTCTCGTGTTCAACATGCACGCTTCCGTGACCGGCGCCCTGGCCCTCACCCCGGACGACGTCGCGCGCTCCCTTGGCGTACCGGACAGCCACTTCCTGATGCGCGACCGGGTGCTGGCGTCGGCGGTGCAAGGGTCGCTGTTCGTCGTGGCGATGTCCGAGCGCGCCGCCGGGTCGCGGCTGTCGGAGATGTCGACGCGCTATCGACGCATCGACGGGGGCTGGCAGCTCACCGGTTCCAAGGCGTTCTGCTCCGGCTCGACGCACGCCGACTTCTTCATTGTCGCGGCGCGTGCGCAGGACGACGTCGGCTCACCGCAGGTCTCCCAGTTCCTGGTCCCGGCTGGTTCTGAAGGGCTGGCGGTGGAGCAGACCTGGGATCCGCTGGGGATGCGCGCGACGGCGAGCAACGACGTCCACCTGTGTGACGTCGTGGTGCCGGACGACGCGCTGCTCGGCGGAATCGAAGGGCTGGGAGTGGTCCTCGCCCAGGTGATGCCGCAGTGGCTGGTCGCGTCGTACGCCGCGGTCTACGTCGGGATCGCACAGGCCGCGCTCGATGCCGGCGCCCAGTACATCGCCCAACGCGGGCTGACCGCGCTGCCGGCAGTCCGCGCTCGGATGGGGAGGGCGGATACGGCGGTCGCGGCAGCACGCGAGGTCGCGAGGGCTGCTGCCAAGCGGGTCGACGATGCGCCGGGTGACCCCGAGACGAACCGATGGGTCTGGCGATCCAAGCTCCTGGCCGGGGAGACCGCGATGGCGGTCGCCGCGTCGGTACTCGAGGCGTGCGGCACCGGTGCCACTCGACGCGGGAACGCCCTGGAACGGCTGTACCGCGATGCGCGCTGCGGGTCACTCCAGCCGGCGACGAGTGACGTCTGCGCCGACTGGCTCGGCGCCGCTGCGCTCGGCCTCGACCCGGAGCAAGGACCGATCGCACGCTGGTAGGACGGACCCGAGGTCGCCGGGACCCCTTGGCGGCGCCGTCTCCGAGCAGGCGCGACGGCAGGAGAACTCGAGTCCGCGTCCAGGGTCAGGGTCCTTGGCCCTGCGTCGGCAGCGCTACCGGAGACCGCGCCGCGACATGCGGGGCAGTCTCCAAACGAGGCAGCGGCCCCAGCAGTCAGCAGCCAGGAGCTGCACGTCAGCTTCTGTCCGGGCAACCGCGGACACCCCCTCGACATCAGCCGTTCATTGCGTTGGAGGGACGGGTTCTCTCCCTCGTCGCCAACAGCCTGCTGTCGCTGTCGGGCCTGCAGCCCGCCGCCTTCCGCTCCATGGCGAGTCGCCGGCCCCCGGCGTCAGGACTACTGCCGGCGCGGATCGGCGGTCGCCGTCCTGACGGTTCCTGGGTCGTTGAGCCGGTCGTCGGCGAGTGCGGCTGGTCGTGGCTGACCTCGAGCTGGGTCGAGTCGGGTAGGAGCGGCAGAACTTCGACCCGGCCGGCCGTACGCGCTCCTGCCGCATCAGCCAGCACCTACGCCTGCGCCAGCTGTGCAGCCACCCCGTCACCCGCCGCAACCTGCGGCCTCCCCCGGAAAGCCGCACGTCAAGGCTGTCACCCCTCGCGAGTATTCCCGACCGTCAACGCCTTCGCGAACCACGGCGCTTCGCGCCCCTACCGGACGCCGGACGCGGTCCTGCAGATCGGATGCCGCCGGCGCACGGGTCGACAACGAAGGAGGTGTGGGCGGTTTCCGAACATTGACCGTGGGTAGTCCCGCGGCATGCCGCTGAACGCATCACCGGAACAGGATGTGTTGTGGTTCACTCTGGCGGTGGCGTCGCTGGTGGTGGTGGTGCTCGCGCTCCTGCTGGGGCTCGTCATCAACGCCCTGCGGCAGATCGACCGGCACGCGGCGCGGACCCACACCGCCGCGAAGCAGATCGCGCAGAACACCGTGGCGCTGTGGACGCTCGAGCAGATCAACCGCGACCTGATCGCGATCCGCGACGCGGCCCGCGGCGCCGCCCGTGCGGGTGCAGGCAGCGGGCTTGCCGGGCCGCTGAGCGCGGTGAGCCAGCGGGTGCACGACGTGCTGGGACCTGCCGAGTCCCGCGACGACGGCAGCTCCTGACGTGCTGGCGCTGGTCGTCACCACGGCCGCGGTGCTCGGGGCGGCCCTGGTGCTGGCGCTGATCGCGGTCTTCGTCTTCCTCATCGGGATCCGCCGTTTCGTGGCCGAGACCGCGGTGGCGCTCGACACGGTCGACGAGCGGGCCACCCGGCTCGCGGCGCGGGTCGAGCGCGTCCAGCAGTCGACGGCAGCAGCGGCGCGCGAGCTGTCCTCGAGCCGGACCTAGGCCGCGGCATGGAGGTGGTCGCGTGGGCGGGCCTGGTCCTGTCGTGGATCGGCCTGGTGTTCCTCGTCAAGCTCGTGTTCATGTGCCTGCGCGTGCTCAAGAACATCCGGCGGCTCGCGCAGATGACCCGCGACGCCGCTGCCCACCTCGCCGGCAACCTCGCCGGGGAGGAGTCCTTCGCCGAGCTCGAGCTGCTCGCAGTCCAGCTGACGTCGGCTGTACGCGGGATCCCGCCCGAGGCAGCCGCGGCCCGCCCCAAGGTCAGCTCCATCTCCCCCGGCGTCGCAGGCCGGTTCCCGTGACCGGGCTGCTGACCGTCCTGTCGGCGATCGCGGCGTGGGCGCTGATCGGCGTTCTGCTGGTGGCCCTGCTGCTGGTGTTCAAGGAGCTGCAAAGCATCCGGGCCTGGTTCCAGAAGATCACGGTGGGCGTGCGGGCGGTCGAGCACCAGACCGCGTCGCTGGACCAGCGGGGCGACGTCCTCGCGACATCGATGCGGGAGGCACTCGAGGCGCTGCACGCGGCCTCCGGAGCTCCGACCGACCGACCGCCAGGACAGGAGCGCCCATGGAGAACATGATCTCGGTCCCGCTGCATGCGCGGGTGAACGAGCCGCTCGAGGGCGAGCGCAGCGGGTCGTTGCCGGACCAGGTCGGCAACATCGCCGGCGCGCACACCGCGGAGCTGCAGCAGCGGGTGCTCGAGACGGGCGGCCGGATGGACACGCCCGGCCCGCTGAAGAAGGTCTACGTCTTCTGGCTCCCCGGGATGAGCTGCGACGGCTGCAGCGTGTCGACGCTCGGCGCGACCGAGCCCAGCCTCGAGGAGCTGCTCACCGGCGCCCTGCCGGGCGTGCCGGTGATGGTCCTGCACCACTACCAGTTCCAGATGGAGTCGGGCGACCACTTCACGCACCTGCTGTCGCAGGCCGAAGAAGGCGCGCTCGACGCGCCGTACATCATCGTCTACGAGGGGTCGATCGCCGACGAGAACCTCACCGTGGGGGCGGAGCCTTGGGCGGCGCAGGGTTCTCTTCCGCTATGGGCTCCCGCCGATCAGCGCCAGCGCCGCTCCACGGCGGAGTGGGTGCGCCGGCTGGCCCCGGCCGCCGCGGTGACCATCGCGATCGGGACGTGCGCGACCTGGGGCGGCATCCCGGCCGCGCTAGGCAACCCGACCGGCGCCGTGAGCCTGATGGACTTCCTCGGCCGGGACTACCGCGGCAGCCTGGGGCTGCCCGTCATCAACGTCCCGGGCTGCCCCGCGATCGGCGACGACTTCACCGAGACCGTCTTGCTTCTCCTGCGCTTCATGAACGGCCAGGGCCCGCTGCCCGACTTCGACGAGCTCGGCCGTCCGGCGTGGCAGTTCGGCGAGACGGTCCACATGCACTGCCCGCGGGGGGCGTGGTATGAGGAGGGCAACTTCGCCCGTGAGTTCGGCGGCAAGGAGTGCCTGGCCGAGATCGGCTGCTGGGGCCCGGTCGTGAACTGCAACATCACCGAGCGCGGTTTCATCAACGGCAAGGGCGGCTGCATGGTCGCCGGCGGAATCTGCATCGGCTGCATGGCGCCCGGCTTCCCTGACAAATTCACGCCGTTCAACAAGCGACCGCCGCAGACGACGCCGGCCACCTCCCTCTCGCGCTTCCACGGCACGCTGGTCAAGCCACTGCGGCGGTCGACCCAGCTCGAGCGCAACCGCGAGCCGCGGTGGAAGGCCGACACCACGACCGGCTGGGCGCCGGAGTACGACAACACGACGGTCTTCCACCGCTCGTTCGAGTACTTCTACAGCCGGCTCCAGTACTTCCGCTCCGAGCTCCCCGGCCGGCACGAGAAGGACGAGGAGAAGTACCCCAGCGGCTACGTCGTCCCGCCGGAGGTGGCGTACGGCAAGAACTACGCCCAGTGGCTGCCCGACCGCAGGGCCGAGGAGGCCAAGAAGCGGGGCACCTACCAGCGCGAGGGGTTGACGCCGCAGGCGGACGGTTTTGAGACCCCGATCCACGACGACCAGGAGTAACCGCGCCATGTGCTTTCAGAACCTGCCGGTCGAGTTCGACGCGCAGGGCAACGCCCGACTCAACGAGGGCGTCACCGACCCGTACGCCTACCAGAAGCGCGATCTCGACCGGTCGAAGGTCGAGAAGCTGCTGGCCAGCAACGGCCACGTCAAGGACATCAACCTCGACCCGGTGACCCGCGTCGCCGGAGCACTCGCCTTCCACTGCGTGGTCGACCTCGAGCAGCGCACGGTGCACGAGGCGCACACCGTCAGCACGCTGTTTCGCGGCTACGAGGTGATTCTCAAGGGGCGTGACCCGCGCGACGCGCAGTACATCTCGAGCCGGGTGTGCGGCGTCTGCGGCGGCGTGCACTCCGTCGCATCGTCCCTGGCGATGGAAATGGCCTTCGGTATCGGGGTGCCGCCGATGGGCGGCGTGCTGCGCAACATCCAGCTCGCCCTGGACTTCCAGATAGACAACCCGGTGCACCTGTACCTGCTCGCCGGCCCGGACTACTCGCAGGTCGTCGTCGAGCGCACGAACCCCTCGCTCTGGGAGCGCGCGAAGAAGACCGAGACACGGCACGCCGACATCCATGGCCTCCGCACCATCGCCGACCTGATGACTGGCTTCAACCCGCTGACCGGAAAGCTCTACCTCGACGGCCTGCACATGGTGCGTGGGCCGAAGGAGGCGTACTCGATCCTGTTCGGCAAGTATCCGCATCCGCAGACCGTCGTGCCCGGCGGTGTCACGACGACGGTGTCGCTGCAGGTGCTGAACGAGACGCTGCTGCGGCTCGTCCGCACCCTCGACTACGCCAAGCGCGGGGTCTTCATCTTCGACGACCTCACCGAGTTCTTCTACGACGCTGACCCGCGCTACAAGCAGGTAGGCACCCGGGCCAAGAACATGATCGACACCGGGATGTGGGATGACCCATGGGCCTACGACGGCACCTACTCGGGTGCGGCCGCATGGGGGGAGCGGCGGTGGGCGACGCCAGGCGTGATCATGGACGGCAAGCTGATCACGACGAACCTGCACCACATCAACATGGGCCTGGAGGAGTTCGTCGAGCACTCCTACTACGACAGCTGGGAGAAGGACGGGTATCCGTATCCGCGCGACCCGGCCGGCAACCCCCTCGGGCCGAACCACCCGTGGAACAAGGAGACCAAGCCCCGCTCGGACAAGCGCGTCTGGAAGGACCGTTACACCTGGAGCACAGCCCCGCGCTGGGACCGGCAGGTGGTCGAGGCCGGCGCCTACGCGCGGCTGTGGACGACCGCGGCGGCCGGGATCATGCCGCACAACCGATACCTGGAGGCGACCGGCACCAGCATCAAGATGAACTGCCCGCAGACCGCGTCCCTGCCTGCGATGGAGCTGGAGTGGAAGATCCCGGAGACGTGGAACGCCTTTGAGCGCAACCGGGCCCGCGCCTACCACATCGTCTACTCGCTGCTCGTCGGCTACGAGAACGTGCAGATGGCCTTCGACCTCATGGGACAGGGCGAGAACAAGGTGGCGACGACGACGGAGTTCCGGATCCCGCGGGACGAGCGAATCGGCGTCGGCTTCTGGGGCGCCGGGCGGGGGTTCCTGACCCACCACCTGACGATGGACAAGGGCGTGCTGACCAACTACCAGATCATCACGCCGTCGACGTTCAACGCCTCGCCCGTCGACCCGTTCGGCCAGGTCGGTCCGTATGAGGAAGCGGTCATGAACACGCCGATCCTCGAGGAGTTCGACTCCGGCGAGAGCTTCACCGGCATCGACATCTTCCGCGCGATCCGGTCCTTCGACCCGTGCATGCCGTGCACCGTGCACGTGGCGAACGGCGACAACATGATCATCCGGGATGCGACGACCTGCGCCTGCGGGGCGGAATGACCACCGCTGTACCAGGACGTGTCCTGGTCGGCGGCGTGGGGTACCGCTGGTTCGGGGACGGTTCGTTCGCGCTGCTCGTCTCGGACGCCCTGGCCGGTCTGGAGTGGACGTCGGACGTCGACGTGCTCGACCTCGGGTACGGCGCGCTGCACGTGGCGATGGACCTCGCCGACATCGACCCGCCGTACCAGCGGGTGGTCCTGATCGCGGTGACCGAGCGCGGCCGCGCACCTGGGCAGCTGTACCGGTTCGCCGGCGATCCGGGAGCACCCTCGGCGCAGGACGTCCAGGACCGGATGTACGAAGCCGGTGCGGGCGTCATCGACCTCGACCACCTGCTGGTCATTGGCCGCCACTTCGGCGGCCTACCGGACGACGTCGTCGTGGTCGAGCTCGAGCCGCACCCCGGGACGACCGGCGACCAGCTCAGCGTGGCGGCGCAGGCGCTGCTGCCGCAGGCGGTCGAGCTGGTGCGGCGTGAGGTGCTCGCGCCGGCGCGCGTCGCCGTGCGGATCTGAGGAGCAGCCGTGGTCGACCAGCCGCTGCTCTACAAGCCGCACCCGTCGCTGTTCCCCGTCATGCTGCTCGGCGGCTTTACGGGCACCGTCCTGCTGACGGCTGTTCTGCGCCTGACGTCCTCCCTCGGAGTCGCGGTCGTCGACCTGCCCCTGCTGATGGGGGGCCTTTTCTCCGGTGACCGGTCGACGGCCTTCACCACCGGGCACACGCTGTTCCTGATCGCCGGGATCATCGTTCTGCCGTTGCTGCTCGCCCTGCTGTGGCCGTTCGCGCCAGGGGACCGATTCACCTTCCGCGGCGCCCTGGTGCGGGCCGGCATCTTCGGCCTGGGCCTGTTCGTGCTCAGCGGGATCCTGGTGCCCCTGCTCGGTGCCGGCAGCCAGCTGTCCGACGTCTCGTTCCTGGAGCCCGGCCCGTTCGGCGTCGGACTCGGCTGGCGGGGCCCGCTGCAGCTACTGCTCGGCACGCAGGTCTACGCCGTGACGGCGGCGCTCGTCGCGGCGATGCCGCGGGGGCTGCAGCCGATGGATGCGGTCGGCTGGGGCTGGTGGTCCCACAGCAGCGGTGAGTCACCGTGACGGACGGACGCCTGCCCGCTCAGGTCGCCGCCGCGCTGGAGCGCCTCGACGACCTGGTCAGAGTGTTCGAAGACCACCCCGACGAAGGTGTGCAGGACGGACTTCTCGAGGTCCTGCGGACGGTCGACGTGATCCACCGCGGGGCCCTGGAGCGCCTCGTTGCGCTGCTCGACGCCCAAGGGCTTCGCGAGATCGCGCTCGCCGATCCGCACGTCGCGCTGCTGGTCGGCCTGTACGAGGCGCCGGACGACGAGCCGGACGACGAGCCGGACGACGAGCCGGACGATGCACGGATACGGGCCGAGGCGGCGGTCGCCGAGCTCAGGCCGTACGTCGCGTCGCACGGCGGCCAGCTCGAGGTCGTCGCGGCCGAGGACGGCGTCGTGAACATCCGGCTGCTGGGCGCGTGCACGGCCTGCTCCGGATCTCCGGCTGCCCTGGGCGACCTGGTCGAGCAGGCCCTGCGCGCGAACCTGCCGGAGTTCGTACGCATGCAATTCTCGCCCGAGACACCCGCGCACGTGGCGGCTGCACAGCGAGCCGCGCCAGTGCTGATCCCCATATCGGCACTGAGTAGCGGCGCTGCGGCGAGCCGGGCGAGCGGCTGCGGCTCTGGGGGCGGCTGCGGCTCGGGGGGCGGCTGCGGCTCGTCCGTCGGCGGCTGCCGCACCTGCGGGTGACGTCGCCGCGCGTGCTCGTCGCCTGCGTCGGCAACACGCTGCGCGGCGACGACGGGTTCGGCATCGCGGTCGCCGCGGAGCTGGACGGCTCGCTGCCCGAGGACGCCGACCTGCTCGAGACGGGCATCGGGGGGATCGGCATCGTGCTCTCGCTGATGGAGGGCTACGACGCGCTGGTCATCGTCGACGCGGTCGAGCGGAATGCTCAGCCGGGCACGGTCTTCGTCCTCGTCCCGCAGGTGCCCGAGACCGCGACTCCGACCTTCGACGACTGGCTCGCACAGTTGTCCGACATGCACCTGGCCGAGCCGTCACGGATCCTGCGCATCGCGCGCGCAGTCGGCGTGCTCCCCGAGCAGGTGCTCGTCGTGGGCTGCCAGCCCGAGACGTGCGAGGACTTCACAGAAACGCTGAGCGCGCCTGTTGCTGCGGCCGTGCCCGTCGCCGCAAGTCGCGTGAGAGAACTGCTTGCAGAACTCATCACGCCCGGTAGCTCTGCGGGAGCGCGGCGCCCTGCACGGCACACCGCCTGCGGGAAGGAACCGTCGACGTGGACGAGAGTGACCTAACTGAGGCCGACCGGCGTCACCTTCGCCGGTGCGTCGAGCTCGCGCAGGAGGCGCTCGAGGCGGGTGACGAGCCGTTCGGCTCTGTGCTGGTGGCCGAGGACGGCACCGCACTCCAGGAGGACCGGAACCGGGTGGCTTCCGGTGACCGAACACGCCACCCGGAGTTCGCCCTTGCCCGATGGGCTGCGGCACACCTGACGCCCGACGATCGCACGCGGACGACGGTGTTCACCTCCGGCGAGCACTGCCCCATGTGCT
>JAABUN010005770.1_pt1 | contig 14993 bp, 14 predicted proteins | sample 5559311 | NCBI WGS metagenome assembly JAABUN01 (sample SAMN10711877, study PRJNA513370) | rock metagenome | isolation source: Antarctica rocks | place: Antarctica: Victoria Land, Siegfried Peak sud | reverse complement strand
GCACGACTCTGACATTGGTCGGCGTCGATGTCAAGAGATCGGGTACGCACATCTGAAGATGCGTGAGGCGAGCCGGCCGGCGGTACCGAGCTGGCTGGCTACGCGGCCCGGAGTTCTCAGGTTCGGTCGCTCTACGGTAGACATCAGTGGTGCGATCCCATCGTCAGTCCCTAGTGAGCGGCGGATGAGCGCCGTCGTAGGGATCAAGGAGGTTGCGGAGCGCGCCGGCGTGTCACTGGGCACGGTCTCGAATGTCCTCAACAAGCCGCACCTCGTCGCCGCGACGACCCTGGAGCGAGTGCAGGCTGTGATGGCCGAGATGGGGTTCGTCCGCAACGATCTCGCCCGGGTTCTCCGCACCGGCGGCAGCAAGACCCTCGGGATGGTCGTGCTGAGCTTCGCGAATCCCTTCTTCGCCGACCTGGCCCACGCCTGCGAGGCGGCAGCCGAGGCGGAGGGCTTCACCGTCGTCCTGGGCAGCAGTGATCAACGCAGCGACCGCGAAGCACGCTATCTCGAGCTCTTCGACGAACAACGCGTCGGCGGCATGCTGGTGGCCCCGCTGTCCGGGGCGACCGAGCAGATGCGGCGACTGCACCAGCGCGGTGTCCGGATGGTGCTGTTCGACAACAACGCAGAGTACGACGACTTCTGTACGGTGGCATTGGACGGCTTCAAGAGCGGAAGCCTGAGCGTCCAGCACCTCGTCGAGAGCGGTCGACGCCGGATCGCCTTCGCTGCCAGTCGCTCGTACCTCCTGGAGGACCGCTGGCTGGGAGCGCAAGCCACGGCGCAGCGACACCCCGGCGTCCGGCTCGAGCGCCTGGAGACTTCCGACCAGACGGTGGCGGCCGGCCAGGCCATCGGCGCCCGGATCGTAGGGCTCCCCGATGCAGAGCGGCCTGACGCTGTCGTGGCGGGCAACGACCAGACCGCCCTCGGTCTCCTCGAGGCGCTGCTGGCGGCCGGCACGGTCCGCGTCCCTGAGGACATCGCCGTGATCGGTTGCGACGACATCGATTACGCCGCCACGGCCGCTGTGCCCTTGACCACCATCCGTCAGCCGGTGAAGGCTATCGCCCACGAGGCCATCCGCTTGGCCCTCGACGAGGCCGACTGGGTCGACCACGTCCACCGACGCGTCACTCTCGCTCCCGAGCTGGTGGTGAGGGAGAGCACCGGACGGCGGACCTGAACCGCCGTGGAGCATCCGGCTCGGTCTCTTGACTTCCCGAGCGCCCGCGCCGAAGGTGTAAACGTTCAAATAGGCTCCGAACCGAGCGTCGGGGCTTCGTTTGTCGGACGCACCCATGCACATGGAGGTGAGCGATGGCTGCCCCACCACTCAAGATCAGCGTGGCCGCGCCGGTCTTCGCCGCGGCCGGCCACGGCGACCTCCGTACGCCCAACCTCACGGAGGCGTCCTGGGAGCTGGTCCGCGACGTCGTCCTGCTGGCAGAGGACCTCGGACTGCACGCCGCCTGGTTCTCCGACCACTTGTTCCTCGGGCGCGACGGAGCGTTCTTCGAACCGTGGACGTCACTGAGCGCACTCGCCGGGTCTACCCGCCGGATCCGTCTGGTCACCAATCACCTCAACAACAACTTCCGGCCGGCCCCACTGATCGCCAAGATGGCAGCGACCGTCGACGTCGTCTCCGGTGGTCGCTTCGAGCTGTTCCTGTCTCCGGGGCTGCGCAAGCAGGAGCACGACAGCTACGGGTTCGGCTGGGAGCCCGACCCGGCGGTCCGGACCCGGCGGCTGGCCGAGGCGCTCGAGGTGGTCCGAGCACTGTGGACCGGTCTGCCCGTAGACTTCGATGGCACCTACTACCAGCTGCGCGGGGCGCTCTGCACGCCTGCGCCTCGTCAGAGCCCGGGCCCGCCACTGTGGGTCGGGGGCATCCTGGACGAGGCGACGACCGAGCTGATCTGCGCCCAGGCCGACGGGTGGAACTCCTTCCCCGCGTCACTGGATAGCTACGCCGATCTTGCGGCGCGGGTCGACGAGGCGTGTCTGCGCCACGGCCGAGACCCCCGGTCGCTGGTCCGGAGCCTGGAGACGCAGGTCCTCGTCCTCGACCACCCCGATCAGCTGGACAGCTGGCTGGACCGGTGGGAGGACATGCGTAAGCGCTTCCCGTCTGGTGACGCGGCCGGCCCCGAAGACGGTGGAGTCAGCCGGGCCGAGCTCCGGCAGCGGTACCGTGACCAGTTCGTGATCGGCACCCTCGACGAGGTGGCGGACAAGCTGGCGGCCTACCAGACCCTCGGGGTGAACGAGGTCGTCTGCTGGTTCATGGATCTGCCAGAACTCACGACGATGCGCGCCGTCGCCACTCTCGGGAACGCCGTACAGGTGCGAGCCGAGGCGTTGGCTCCGGGCCGGGTTACGACTCGGCCGGTGGCCTGAGCCCACGAGGACGACCACGGGTGGTCGCTCTAAAAAGACCAGCGGTAAGTCTTGACACTCGGTGGAAGTCAACCCCAGGATGACTTTAAAGGTTTCAATACATAGCCATCTTCGGTTCGGGCTTCCACGACCTCGCGGGTGTGACAGCGCGGACGTCGACCTGATCGCCGACCGCAGATGACGCTGGGATGTCCCGCTAACGGTGGGACCACCACCGACGAAGGGGAGCAGCGTGGCTCAGCTCGGCATGGCTCTGGTGGGGTGCGGCTTCATGGGGCGTCGGCACCTTCTCGGCTACGAGGCCCTGCACCACGCGGGTCTGCGCCAAGGGCAGGTGGTCGCCGTCTTGGACCTGGACCCAGCGGCCGCGATGGCGGCAGCCGATGACGCCGAGAAGCGCCTCGGTCGTCGACCCGCGGTCTACACGACCCTGGCCGACCTGCTCGCCGACGGCGACGTCGAGGCGGTCGACGTCGTGACCGAGCCGCGCACCCATGCCGACATCGCCGTGGCCGCGATGGAGTCCGGTCGTCACGTGCTCTGCGAGAAGCCGCTCGCCCTGACCATCGCAGCAGCCCGGCGGATGGTGGATGCGGCAGAACGCACCGAGCGGACGCTGGCGACCGGGGAGAACTATCGGCGGGGCGGCGCCAACCGCGTCGCTCGAGCGGTGATCGAGTCCGGTCTGCTGGGCCGGATCCACCTGATGCGGGAGTTCCGCGTCGGCGGCGACGACAAAGTGATCATCAGCAAGTGGCGCCACCAGAAGGCGAGTGGCTCGATCGGCCTGGACATGGCGATCCACTACGCCGACATCGTCGAGTACTACGTCGGTCCGGTCGAGCGCGTCTGGGGTCGGGGCACCATCGCGGAACCTCTCCGCTACCCGGCGGACGGCGGCGACCCTATCCGGCCCGACGGTGAGGACTCGGTCTTCGCCGGCATGCTCACCCGGGACGGGGTGGACGTCCAGCTCGCCTACCTACCGTCGGGGTGGGGCAAGCACTACGGGGAGCGCACCGTGCACGGCAGCCGCGGATCCATGGAAGTGCCTCCCGACCGCACCGATGGCGAGGTCATCGTCCACCTGGCGGACCGTGACCTCTCCGGCCGCGCCCTGGTGGACGAGCTCGGCGACCGGCTGCGGCTCTCGCCGGCCACCACGGCCGTCCTGGGTCCCGACGGGACCGGCGGCAAGGGCGCGAGCTGGGCGCGGGTGGACGCCGGCTACCTGGCCGTCGAGATCGACGACTTCGTGGACGCCGTGCTGAGCGGCCGGCCGCCCGAGGTCGACGGGATGGGCGGGCTGCGGGCCCTCGCCGTCGTGCACGCGGTCTTCGAGGCCGGGCTCACCCACCGCGAGATCAGCGTTCAGGACGTGGTGGACGGCTTGGTGCACAGCTACCAGGACGGGATGGACGAGGCGTTGCGAGCGAGGACGGCATGATCGCCGAGGCCCCCTTCCACCAGGTCGCGTACGTGGTGCGCGACCTGGACCGAGCCGTCCGGTACTGGGCGGACGTCCTCGGCGTCGGGCCGTGGAGCATCTGGACGATGCGCCCGCCCGCGCTGCGGGACACGCAGTACGCCGGTCGTGCGGAGCCCTTCGGCCTGCGCCATGCCCTGGCCTGGTCGGGCCAGCTGCAGTTCGAGCTCGTCCAGCCCCTCGAGGGGCCCAGCATCTTCGCCGACCAGCTCGACCGGGTGGGCGAGGGGTTCAACCACATCGGCAAGGTGGTACCCGACCACGCGGCGGCGGTCGCGGACCACCTGGCGCGGGGGTACCGACCGCTGCAGAGCGCCCGGGGCTTCGGGGCGAGCCAGGACGGTGTCTTCGCCTACTTCCAGCCGCCGACCGACGGCGCCCCGATCGTCGAGCTCATCTCCCCACCGTCGGTACGCTTCCCTCCCGAGGACGTGTACCCGGCGCCGGCGGGAGACCGATGAAGGGGCCCATGAGGATCGAGCAGGTCGAGATCTTCGTCGCGCACAGCTCGGTCTTCGTCCGGCTCACCACCGATACCGGCTTGCGGGGGATCGGGGAGTCCACCGCCTTCGCTTACCCCCGCGCGGTCGCGGAGGTGGTCGCGAGCCTCAAGGGGTACCTGGTCGGCTCGGACCCGATGCCGGTGGAGCACCACTGGCTGATGATGTACCGGGCGTGCGGCTGGCGCGGGATCACCCTCGGCGGGGCGCTGAGCGCCATCGACCAGGCGTTGTGGGACCTCCGGGGCCGCTACTACGAGGAGCCGGTCTGGCAGCTCCTCGGCGGCCGCTCCCGCCGGGCCGTCCGGGCCATGCTGGTCATCCCGACCGGGACCACGGACGAGGTGGTGGCCGCCACGATGGCCGCCCAGGCCGCGGGGTACACGGCCGTGAAGGTGCTGCTGCACCAGCACGAGCACCACCTCATGCGGCACGCGCAGCGGCAGCTCGACCTGGTGGAGCGGTTCGCCGCCATCCGGTCGGCCGTCGGCCCCGGTCTCGACATCGGCATCGAGCTGCACCGCAACATGCAACCGGGCAACTCGACGGCGCTGATCAACGAGCTGGCGCAGTTCCGGCCCCTCTTCGTCGAGGACCCGGTCGCCCCGGACAGCCCAATGGCGCTCGGTGAGGTCTCAACCAAGGTCGGCGTGCCCATGGCGGCGGGGGAGCGGAACACCACGATCTATGAGTTCCGGGACTACATCCAACTCGCCGGCTTGTCCTTCGTCCGGCCCGACATCGGCGTCGCCGGCGGCTTCACCCACGTGCGCAAGATCTGCGCGATGGCGGAGGCGCACCACCAGGGGGTGCTGCCGCACGCGGTGCCGTCGGGCCCCGTCGCCACCACCGCCCACGTCCACCTCGGGATGTCGGTGCCCAACTGGGAGGCCCAGGAGCACGTCGAGCAGTCCGGCACCGCCCTCGAGCAGATGGTCGACCACCTCACCCCGCTCGAGGACGGCTACCTGAGGCCGCTCGACGCACCTGGTCTCGGCATGGAGCTCCAGGACGCCTACCTGGAGGCCCTACCGGTAGCGGTCTTCCCCGTCACCCCTGACCTTCGTGAAGACGGGTCGGTGGCCCTGCGATGACGTCCTCGACACCAGCCCGCCGACGCAGGATCGGCATCGCCTGTAGCGCCGAGACGCGGAAGCTCTACCTCAGCCCGGGGGACCTCGAACGGCTCGAGCACCTCGGCGAGGTGCTCGTCGAGGAGTACGACGTGCAGGGGGCCGACTGGACGATGACCCCCACGGTCCCCGAGACCGAGGAGCGCTTCGCCGCCTTCGTCGCCGACCTGGACGTGCTGCTGCTCTGCCACGGGGGCCCGCGGGTCACGGGGAGGGTGCTGGCGGCTGCGCCACACCTGAAGATCGTCGGTGAGCTGGAGGGGGACCGCTTCGCGGGCCGGATCGACGTCGCGGCCGCGAAGGCGGCCGGCGTCCTCGTGGTCGACACCACCCACTCCTCGTCTTGGCCGGTCTCGGAGTGGGCGCTGGCCCTGGCGCTGGTCGGGCTACGGCAGCACGCGCGCTTCCGTGACGTCATCGCCGGGGAGCAGATGAGCCACGCCGACTACCGCACCGACCCCCCTGCCCGGGAGCTCACCGGCAAGCGGGTCGGGATGATCGGCTTCGGCCACATCGCCTGGCGGCTACGGGAGCTGTTGGTGCCCTTCGACGTGCGCGTGGTCGCCTACGACCCGTACGCCCCGCGAGAGCTCGCCGACGCGCTCCGCATCGACTTCGCCTTGTTGGAGACCGTGATGGGCTGCGACGTCGTCATCTGCCTGGCCCCCGCCACCCCGATGACCACTGGAATGATCGGAGCGCGCGAGCTCGCCCTGCTGGCCCGGGACGCGGTGTTCGTCAACGTGTCCCGCGGCGTGGTGGTCGACGTCGAGGCACTGGTCGCCAAGGCGCGACAGGAAGACGCCTGGTTCGGCCTGGACGCTCATGACCCTGAGCCGATCGCAGTCGACTCGCCGTTACGAGGGATGCGGAACGTGTTCCTGTCCCCGCACATCGGAGGCATGACGGTCGAGGCCCAGCCCCGGTTCTTCACGCTGATGGTCGAGGAGCTGGAGCGCTACTACGGTGGCGCCGAGCCGCGGGCCCAGATCACCGACCGCGTGGTCGCCGGGCGAGGTGGCCACTAGATGATCATCGACGGCCATTGCCACGCCTGGCGCCGCTGGCCCTACGACACGGGCGTTCCGGACCCCGAGACCCGGGGGAGCATCGAGGCGCTGCTGTACGAGCTGGACGGCCACGGCATCGACCACGCGACCGTCGTGTGCGCCCGGATCGGTGGCGGGGCCGGGGGCGACGGGTTCGCCAACGCCGACAACAACGACTACGTCACCGCGTTCGCCCGTCGTCACCCCGACCGCATCACCGCCTGGGTCGACGTCGACTGCTCCTGGCGACCCGAGCACCACCAGGCCGGGGCGGCGCAGCGGCTGCGCGAGGAGCTCGAGCGTTGCGGCGCCCGGGGGTTCACCCATTACGTCGGTCCGGAGAACGATGGCTGGTTGGTCACCGAGGAAGGACGGGAGTTCTTCCGGACGGCTGCGGAGCTGGGGGTGATCGCCTCCCTTGCCGTCGGGGCGGCGTGGTTCGACGACCTGGCCGAGATCGCCCGTCAGAACCCGAGTCTGCCGATCCTGCTGCACCACCTCTCCATGCCGCGCCCCATCCAGCCTGAGCGCGACCAGGACATCGCCCGGCTGTGCGCCCTGGCCGAGCAGGCGAACGTCGGGGTCAAGGTGTCGGGCTACAACTACAACTCGGCGCGGTCGTGGGACTTCCCCTACCCGGACGGCCAGCGGCTGTTCCGTCGCGTCCTCGACGCCTTCGGGCCCACCCGGCTGTACTGGGGCTCGGATTTCCCCGCCTCGCGCGACATGCTCACCTACCGGCAGGCGATCGAGGTGGTCCGCAGCGGAGGCGCCGTGACGGGGGCCGACCTCGACCTCGTCCTCGGCCAGAACCTGGAGCGGCTGCTGGCGCAACCCGTCCTGACCGGCTGAGCCGACCCCCGACCCACGACCCACGACCCACGACCCACGACCCGTTCTTCCCATCACCTCGTACCGAAGGAAACTGACATGCCTTTCGCCCTCATCGCCCGCTACCACGTCATCCCGGGTAATGCCGCCCAGGTCGAGCAGACCCTGCACGAGATGGCGGCGCGGGTGCGCGCCGACGAGTCCGCGTGCCTGCTCTACAACGCCAACGTCGACCCCGAGAACGAGAACCTCTACTGCCTCTACGAGGTCTACGCCGACGAGGCCTCGGTCGCCGCGCACCGGGAGACCCCCCACTTCAAGCAGTACATCGAAGGCGTGGTGGTGCCGCTGCTGGAGAAGCGGGAGCGCGAGCTGTACCGCCAGGTCATCGCGTGAGGCTGGTCTCCTTCCACGACCCCGACGCACGGCCCCGCACACCACGGCTCGGAGCGCTGGTGCAGGGCGACGCCGACCAGGGCGAGCTGGTGGACGTGACCGCGGCAGCTCGTACCCTCCTGGAGCACGAGCACCTCGGCGCCGCCGGCGCGGAGCGGCTGGCGGCCGCGCTGGTGCCGCCCTCGCTGCTGGGCTTCGTCCAGGCCGGACCGCGGGGACGCGACCTGGCGGAGTGCGCGGTCGCCGCGACCCTGGAGCGTGGCTGGGAGACCGATCCGACCGGATTGCCGCTGCGGTACCAGACCGAGGGCGTGCGTCACCTGCCGGCCATCACCGCCCCGCCGATGCTGCGGGACTTCATGGCGTTCGAGAAGCACCTGCTCAACGTCTTCCCCCGGCTGGGGCGGGAGATCCCGCCGGAGTGGTACAACCGTCCGGTCTACTACAAGGGCAACCCGGCCAGTCTGGGTGCGCACGAGCAGGAGATCGCCATCCCGAGCTACGCCGACGAGCTCGACCTGGAGTTCGAGTTCGCCGCCATCCTGGGTCGCGGTGGCATCGACATCGCCGAGGAGGATGCGGTCGCGCACATCTTCGGCTACACGGTCTACGACGACTTCTCGGCCCGCGCGGTGCAAGCCCTGGAGATGTCGGTCGGATTGGGTCCGGCCAAGGGCAAGGACTTCGTGGGGGCGCACGTGCTCGGTCCGGTCGTCGTCACCGCCGACGAGATCGTAGACCCCTACGCGCTCGGCATGCGCGGCTTCGTCAATGGCGAGCAGTGGACCGAAGGCTCCAGCGCGGACATGCACTGGCGGTTCGAGCAGATGATCGCCTACGCCTCGCGGGACGAGCGGTTGCAGGTCGGCGAGGTCTTCGGGTCCGGGACGGTGGGTGACGGCTCGGGGGCGGAGCAGGGTCGGTCTCTACAGGCCGGTGACGTCGTCGAGCTGTCAGTCGAGGGCCTGGGGACCTTGCGCAACCGGGTGGTCGGGACCGACCGTGCTCCCCGCACGGCCGAGCAGACGAAGGGATCTTCACGGTGACGGTGTTCTCCGAGGTGTACCTGGACGGGCGCTGGGTCGACACCGACCGCCGCGTGCCGGTGCACGACCCGAGCGACGGCTCGGTCATCGCCGAAGTGGCGGTCGCCGGCGAGGCGGAGTGCGACGCCGCCGTCGACGCGGCGGCCCGGGCCTTCGACGGCTTCGCCGCTCTTCCCGGCCGCCAACGCGGCGAGATGCTCCGGCGAGCCTTCGAGATCATGACCGCGGAGGCGGAGGGGATCGCCCGCCTGGTGTCGCGGGAGAACGGGAAGATCCTCGCCGACGCGCGCGCCGAGGTGGGCTACGCCGCCGAGTTCTTCCGTTGGTTCTCCGAAGAGGCGGTCCGGGTCGGTGGAGACTTCCGGCGCGCACCCAACGGCGACAAGACCATCGTGGTCACCCACCAGCCCGTCGGGGTCTCGCTGTTGGTCACCCCCTGGAACTTTCCGGCCGCGATGCTCACGCGAAAGATCGGACCAGCGCTGGCCGCGGGCTGCACCGTCGTGGTCAAGCCGGCATTGGAGACCCCGTTGACCGCACTGGCCATCGCCGACATCCTGCATCGGGCGGGGGTGCCGGGCGGCGTCGTCAACGTGGTGACACCCAGTCCCGCCGGGCCTGCGGTCGCGCGCATGCTGAGGGACCCGCGCGTGCGCAACCTCTCCTTCACCGGGTCCACCGAGGTTGGCCGGCTGCTGCTGCGGCAAGCTGCGGACCGGGTGGTCCGGACGTCGATGGAGCTGGGCGGCAACGCGCCCTTCCTCGTGCTCGACGACGCTGACCTTGACGAGGCGGTCGACGGCGCGCTGGTCGCCAAGCTGCGCAACGGTGGGGCGGCATGCACCGCGGCTAACCGGTTCTACGTCTCCCGCGGGGTGGCCGAGGAGTTCACGGCGAAGCTGACCGAGGCCATGGCCGCGATCACCATGGCGCCGGGGCTGACCGACGGCGCCCAGCTCGGCGCCAGCGTCTCGCTCGAGGAACGGGACAAGGTCGCCGCCCTGGTGGACGCCTCGGTGTCGGGCGGCGGTGAGGTGCTGACCGGTGGCCGCATCCCGGACGGTCTCGGCGCGTTCTATCCAGCGACGGTGCTCCGGGTCACCCCCGGCGACCCGATCCTGGCCGAGGAGATTTTCGGTCCGGTGGCACCGGTCGTGGCCGTCGACTCCGACGAGGAGGCCGTCGCGCTGGCGAACGCCAGCGAGTACGGCTTGATCGGCTACGTCTACTCCTCTGACCTGGGCCGCGCGTTCCGTACGGCCGAAGCGCTCCAGTCCGGCATGGTGGCCATCAACAAGGGGGTCATCTCCGACCCGGCGGCGCCTTTCGGCGGGTACAAGCAGAGCGGTCTGGGTCGTGAGGGCGGCTTCGCCGGCATCCACGAGTTCTTGGAGACCAAGTACATCGGGGTCGAGATCTGAGGCCTACGCCTGCGCCGTGGCTTCGACCGGGCGGAGCCGCCCCTGGACGACGGGGGTCGAGCGTCCGGTCCGCGCCGCGGTGTAGCCCGCCTCGATCAGGGAGACGCTCGCGGCCGCGGTGTCCGCCGGTGCGGGGTTGATCCCCCCGTTCCTGACTAGCCGGGCGAAGTCGGCGCTCACCTGCTCCCGGTGGTAGGCCGGCTGGTCGACCGGGTTCTCCACGTGCTCGCTCCTCCCCTCCGCGCCGTGGATCCAGGCCTCCGCCCTCAGCAGGTCCCACTCGACCACGCCGACGGTGCCGTGGAACCGGATCTGGTGCCGCACGGGCGCGCCGGTCGGCGTGGTCCCGGTGGAGCTGGCCGTACCGAGCGCCCCGTCGCCGAGGCGGAAGGCCAGCGCGTCGACGACGTCCACGGCCAGCCCCCGGTTCGCCATGTAGCCGCTGACCTCGACGGCCTGGTCCTGCACCGCATAGAGCAGACCGCCCAGGAGGTGCGTCAGCTGCGTATGGCCCTGCCCGCCACCGGTTCCCGGGTCGGAATAGGTGGTGCCATGCGGGACGGAGGGGTCGTCGAGGTCGGCTTGGGTCGGGTCCGCGGTGGCGAACAGCCGGTAGGTCCCGGACGAGAACTCGGCGTTCACGCAGACGAGCTCACCGATTTGATCGCGGACCGCCTGCTGGACGCGGTGGGCCGTCGGAGCGAACTGGTAGGTGAGGCCGACCATGAGGTGGCGTCGACGCTCCTCCGCGAGGTCAACCAGATCCCAGGCATCGGCGGCGCGGGTCGTCATCGGCTTCTCCACCAGGACGTGCACGCCGGCCTCCAGCGCCGCCGCGACGATCGGGTGATGAGTGTTGTGCGGGGTGGCCACGACCACCCCGTCGAGCCCACCGCTCTCGGACTCCCGCCGTAGCAGGGCGCCGAGGTCGTCGTAGCTGCGCGGCACGTCGAACCGGGAGGCGGCCGTCCGGGCGCGCTCCGCGCTCGGGTCGCACACCGCGACCAGCTCGATCTCGGGGTTCCGCGCCATCGCCGGCAGGTGCACTGTGGTAGCCCACCAGCCCGCGCCGACCATCGCCAGCCGGAGCGGGATCACGACCGGCGCTCCAGCAGCTCGCGGGTGACCGGTCGGGACAGGGCGACCTCCGGGTTGAGGGTCAGGCCGAAGCCGGGCTCCTCGGTGAGCTGGATGCGGCCCGCGGCGGGGAGCGGCTCACCGAGCAGCAGCGGCGCGTGCTGGGGCAGGATCTCGTCGCACTGCGCCTGCATCACGGGGAACTCGGCCAGGAACGCCTGGGGGTAGGAGGCGAGGAAGTGGTAGGCGTACTGGCCACCGACGTGCGGGATGATGCGCTTGCCGAAGGCCGTCGCCACCGCGGCGATCCGCCGGAGCTCGGTCAGGCCGCCGCACCACGCCGGGTCCGGCTGCAGGATGTCGACCCCGGCCTCCGCCAACAGCCTGTGCCCGGCCGCGGTGTACTCGTGTTCACCGGTGTTCAAAGTCATCGTGGGAGGCATCCGGCGCCGCAGGGTGGCATGGCCGGCGTAGTCGTCGGGCAGCAGTGGCTCCTCGATCCACCTGAAGCCGAGTGGTTCCAAGGCCCAGGCGAGTCGGACGGCGTAGTCGACGTCGAGGGCCATCCAGCAGTCGTAGAGCAGCGGGAAGTCCGGCCCGACGGCCTCCCGGGCCCGCCGGGCCCGCTCGACGTTGCGGCGGAAGCCCTCCTCGCCCTCGCTGGGGCCCCAGGTGAGGGGTAGCTTGGCCCCCCAGAACCCGAGTCCGGCGATGGCGCTGGCGCTCGGTCCGGTGGCGTAGACCTCGACGGACTCGTGCAACGGACCGCCGAGGAGGGCGTACACCGGCGATCCGGTCAGCTTTCCGTGCAGGTCCCACACCGCGAGGTCGACCCCGGAGATCGCGTGCAGCACGACCCCTTTGCGTCCGTAGGCGATGGTGCTGTGGAACATCCGGTCCCAGAGCCGCTCGTGGGCGTACGGGGACTGCCCCTCGACCATGTCGGCCAGGTGCAGCTCGATGATGGCGGCCGTGACCACACCGCCGTTGGTGGTGGCGATCCCGACCTGACCCGACGCGCTCTCGACCTCGACCAGCACTGTGCGCCCTGAGTCGCGTCCAGTCGCCGCCGCACGGCTGTCGCGGAACTCGGGGTAGCGCGTCATCGGGTTGGCGACCTTGGTGCGCCGCCAGTTGAACACCTCCTCCTGGGCGTCCGGGTCGGCCTCGACCGGCTCATCACGCGGGGAGCTGACGACAGATGCCCGCACGGCCACGATGCGGTCGGGTCCCCCTACCATGACCGCACCTCAGGACTCGGGAGGCTGTTGCTGTTCATGTAGGTGAACAAGAGTCTGTACACTGAACGAGTCTGGCGTCGCAGAACGGGGTGTGTCAATGGCAGCAGACGTGCCGGTGCCCAAGATCGGAGTGGTCAAATCAGCCGCTCGGAGCTTGGCTGTGATCGAGTACGTGGCGCGCCACTCACCCGCTTCGTTCACCGACGTCGTCACCGACCTCCGGCTCCCACGGTCGAGTGCCCACGGGTTGCTGCGCACCCTAGAATCCGCCGGGTGGCTGCGGCAGAACCCAGAGTCACATCTGTACTCCCTCGGGCTCCGAGCCTGGCAGGTCGGCCAGCAGTACACGGGCCATCGAGGACTGGCCGAGGTCGCCGCCCCCTTCATGGACGAGTTGGCGGACCGTTCTGGGGAGACTGTGCAGCTGGCCCTGCTGGACGGGATCGAGAACGTCTATGTCGCCATCAGCCTGTCGCCGAACCCGATGAGGCTCGCCTCGTCGGTCGGGATGCGCCTGCCGGCCCACGCCACGGGCATCGGCAAGGCGCTACTCAGCCAGCTCGACGAGGGCGAGGCGGAGCGGCGGCTTCGGGCAGCGCCGCTGGCGCGCATGACGGCGAACACCGTGATCGACGTCGACGGGCTGCTGCAGAACCTCGCCGAGGTTCGGCGAACCGGACACGCGCTGGACGACCAGGAGTACGTCTTAGGTTGCCGCTGCGTCGCTATACCCCTGACCAGCGGCGCTGAGGGGCAGGAGACCAGTGCTCTGAGCCTTACCATGCCCACCTTCCGCACGGACCAGGACTGGCCGAACTCTGCACTGGGTGGGTTGCAGGACACCGCGGCACGGATCCGCAGTGCGATGGGCCTCCCACGCGACGCCACTGCACGTTGCCACCGCTGACTGGGCCTCGCCGTCGCGCCCGACCGGATGGCCGCTAGAAGGCGGATTCCGTGGTGAAGTCCTAACACGTGAGCTTTCGCGCGCGCACCGTCGAGCACGCCCGACACCGCCGCGCCTGACCGAGCGATCACCCCGCGTCTGACCGGGAGGAATAGTCAAGACCTGTGGATCGGCGTGTCATGCGACTTGCTGGTCATGTCCTGATTCCTCGGGGCGTTCGACGAGTTTCCCGTTCTCGAACGTGGCGCTGGCACGGACGAGGGCGACGAGGTGGGGTGCGTTGACCGCGCGCCAGCGGGTTTGCGCTGACTCAATCAGCTTGAACGCCATCGCGACCCCGGCGGCCCTGGATCCTAGCCCTTTGGTGACCCGCTGGCGGAGCCGGACGGTGGCGAAGGTCGACTCGATCGGGTTCGTGGTCCGGAGGTGGACCCAATGCTCGGCGGGGTAGTCGTAGAAGGCGAGCAGCACGTCGAGGTCGTCGGTGATCTTGGCGACGGCCTTGGGCCACTTCGCACCGTAGTCAGCCCCGAACGCCTTGACTGCCCGCTCGGCGTGCTCGCGGTCTTCGGCGTTGTAGATCTCCGAGAGCGCGGCCTTCGCACCCGGCTGGGCGGACTTGGGCAGGCAGTTCAAGACGTTGGCCATCTTGTGGAACCAGCAGCGTTGCTCAACGGTCTCGGGAAACACGTCGCGGACCGCCTTCCAGAACCCGAGCGCGCCATCGCCGACGGCGAGCACCGGCGCCCTCATGCCTCGGCGCTTGCACGAGCGGAGCAGGTCGGCCCACGACTCGGTCGACTCGCGGAACCCGTCGGCCAGCGCGATCAGCTCCTTGGTGCCGTCGGCACGGACGCCGATCATCACCAGGAGGCACACCTTGTCCTGCTCGAGCCGCACTTTCAGGTGGATGCCGTCGACCCAGCAGTAGACGTAGTCGGTCTCGGCGAGCGAGCGGGTGTTGAACGCCTGCGCCTCGTCTTGCCACTGCGTCGTGAGCCGGTTGATCGTGGCCGCGGACAAGCCAGCGCGGATCCGACGAACTGGCTCAACGCCGGACCGAAGTCCTAGGTCGACAAGCCGTGCAGGTACAGCAGCGGCAACACCTCAGCCACCCGTGGCGACTTCCGCGCCCAGGCCGGCAAGATCGCCGAGGAGAACCGCCGGCGTTCTCGGCTCGAATCGAACCGCTTGTCGTTGACCCGCGGCGCTCGCACCGCCACCGCACCAGCCGCGGTGGTCACCTCCCCAGCATTGTGGTGGCCGTTGCGGACCACCAGCCGACGACCGTTCTCGTCGACCTCATCGGTGTGCGCCTCGACATAGGCGGCGACCTCAGCATGCAGCGCCGCCGCGAGCATCGCCCGGGCACCATCACGGACGATCTCATCGAGCAGCGAGCCGCTCGCCTCGTTGGACTGGTCCTCCTGGTGAACTACCTTGAGCACCTTCCCAACCAGCGCGCCAACGCCGGTCCTGATCAGAACTGCTCCA
>JAABUN010005769.1_pt1 | contig 14996 bp, 17 predicted proteins | sample 5559311 | NCBI WGS metagenome assembly JAABUN01 (sample SAMN10711877, study PRJNA513370) | rock metagenome | isolation source: Antarctica rocks | place: Antarctica: Victoria Land, Siegfried Peak sud | reverse complement strand
AGTGTTTCTGATCGGCACTCATACACATCAGCATACCTACCCGAATAGGCGGGTTGAAGGTGATGTTAGAATCCTATCAAGCGTTCGGGAGAAGTTTCGGGCGCGCTTTGAGTGCGCGGTTACGGTTTTTGATAGATCTATTTAAGACGCTGGGAGGGCTATGGCGAAGCCGGTGATACTCGCGGTTGACGATGATCCGCAGGTTTTGCGGGCGGACTCCGGGCATTCGGCGCTGGATACCCTGGAGAAGGTGCGGGAGCGGGGCGACCCCGTCGCGCTGATGTTGGTGGACCAGCGGATGCCCCGGATGAGCGGGGTGGAGTTCCTGGAGGAGGCCCGCGGTATGTTCCCGGAGGCCAAGCGGGCGCTCCTGACGGCCTACGCGAATACGGACGCTGCGATACGCGCGATCAACAACCGCGTCCTGGACTACTACCTCCAGAAACCCTGGGACCCGCCGGAAGAACGCCTCTACCCCACCCTGGACGACCTGCTGGAAGACTGGCAAGCCTCTTACCGCCCGCCGTTCGAAGGCATCCGGCTCGTCGAGCATCGCTGGTCGCCCAAGTCGTTTATGCTGCGGGACTTTTTGGGCCGCAACCAGCTCGCCTACCAGTGGGTGGACGTGCGGGCGGGTGAAGAGTCTGGGAGTGCGCCGGTTGGGGTCGAGCTGGATGGGAAGAAGCTGCCGCTGGTGATGTTGCCGGATGGGACGGAGCTCGAGGAGCCGATAGAGCCGACGATCTCGGCTCAGCGGGTTTCAGGATAGGGTGGAGTTCAACGAACGGAGAGGAACACTGTAATGGACGATAGGACGGCGTTGTTTCGTGAATTGTGCTCCAAGCGGCGTGGGGTCAATACGGAGGTGCTAACGCAGACGATAGCGTTGGCGGTGGAGATAGCACGTGAAGGTCGCGAGGGTCGGAAGATCGGCACTCTCTTTGTGGTTGGGGACTCCGGCGAGGTGATGAAGAACTCGAAGTCCCTGATCCTGGACCCTTTGCAGGGCCACGCCGACGAGGACAAACACATAAACGACCCGAACGTGCGCGAGTCACTAAAAGAACTGGCCCAACTCGACGGAGCATTCGTGGTCTCGAACTCGGGCGTCGTACTTTCGGCAGCCCGCTACATCGACGCCCGATCCGAAGACCTGAACGTGCCGCTGGGCCTCGGTAGCCGACACATGGCGGCGGCCTCGGTCTCCAACTACACGGATGCGGTAGCGGTTGCTGTCTCGGAGAGCTCGATGGTCCGCATGTTCGACGACGGGGAGCTTATATCCGAGATCATCCCGGAAGTCTGGATGATGAACGGCTACAGTTCCAAACTCAACGGCCCCACTTACACCCGCTCCGATGAAGACCTTGCCGTGGTAAGCCGTGCCGAGTAGCCCCAACGAAATCCTGGACTTCTGGTTCGGGCGCGAGGGCGAAGAAGGGTACGGTGAGTTCCGCGAGGCGTGGTTCAAAAAGGACGAAGAATTCGACGACCAGGTACGCGAACGCTTCCTGGACGATTACGAGCGGGCGGCACGTGGCGAGTACGATGCGTGGCGGGAAGCTCCCGAAAGCTCTCTGGCGCTCGTGATCCTACTGGACCAGTTTCCGCGCAATATGTTCCGGGGAGATGCTCGAACACACGCAACGGATGAACAGGCACTCGAAATCTCGGAATCCGCCATCGAGCGGACATTTGACCGCGAGCTACCTCCGTTCCAGAGGATGTTCCTATACATGTCGTTTATGCACAGCGAGGACGTGGAGGTGCAGCGTCGCTCGGTTGAACTGTTCGAGAGCCTCGCCGCCGCCGAAAACGGTCGCGACGTAAGAGACTTCGCCGTATCGCACCGGGACATAGTCGAAAGATTCGGACGCTTCCCGCACCGGAACGCCTTGTTGGGCCGCGAAACGACCCCGGAAGAAGCGGAGTTCTTGAAAGAACCGGGGTCTTCGTTCTGACGATAGTTTTTGTCTTTGGGAGGGAGTTAGAGAATGGCTCTACATTCGAGGCCGCCATGTGACGAGGGGGTTATACAGTCCGGCAAGTCCGAGTCGCCCTGTGAGCGAAGTTCCGGGCCGTGGGTGTTGGCAGCGGCGATCATCGCGTCCGGGATGGGCTTTATGGACGGCACCATCGTCAACGTCGCGCTGCCGGTGATACAGCGGGAGTTGGACGCTACGGCGGTGGATGCTCTGTGGATCGTCGAGTCTTACGCACTGCTGCTGGCGGCTTTGATCCTGGTCGGCGGTTCCCTCGGAGACCACTATGGGCGACGCAACATCTTCATGGTCGGTATAGCAATTTTCACGATAGCCTCCGTCTGGTGCGGATTGTCTCCTAGCTCGGAATCCCTCATTGCTGCTCGAACGGTGCAGGGAGTTGGCGGGGCGTTGATGATCCCCGGTTCATTGGCGATCATCAGCTCGTCCTTCTCACAGGAGGATCGGAGCAAGGCTATTGGCACATGGTCAGGGTTTTCGGGTGTTACGGCGGCTATTGGACCGGTTGTGGGCGGGCTGCTAATTGACTTCGTCTCTTGGCGGGCGGCGTTCCTCATAAACATTCCGCTCGCCGCGATCGCACTGTACATCTGCGCCAAGCACGTCCCCGAAAGTCGCGACCCGGATGCCGCCCGGCTGGACTTTGTCGGTGCGGTGTTGGCGACGGTCGGACTCGGCGGGTTGGTCTTTGGGTTGATAGAGGCTTCAAATCGGGGGTTTGAGGATCCACTGGTATTCGTCCCCTTGATCCTGGGCGTCGCCGCTCTGGCGGGCTTCGTCTTTACGGAACGGGAGAGCGCGGAGCCAATGATGCCACTTTCTCTGTTCCGTTCGAGAAACTTCACCGGGGCTAACCTGTTGACGCTGCTTCTATACATGGGTCTCGGAGGTGCGCTGTATTTCTTCCCGTTCGTACTGATACAGGTCCACGGTTACTCGGCGACGGCGGCGGGGAGCGCGTTCTTGCCGTTTGTTGTCGTTACGTTCTTGCTCAGTAGATGGGCTGGTGGACTCGTGCCGCGCATCGGGCCAAAGACACCGCTGGTCATCGGCCCGATCATCGCGGCGGTAGGCTTCGTCCTCTTCACCCTGCCCGGCACCGATGGCTCGTACTGGACGACGTTTTTCCCGGCGGTGGTCATCATGGGTCTTGGGATGTCGCTCGTCATCGCGCCACTCACTACAACCGCCCTCAACTCTGTCTCAGGCCGACACTCGGGCCTGGCTTCGGGCGTAAACAATGCTGTCTCCCGAACCGCGACACTTATGGCCGTGGCCGTGATGGGCGTCTTCGTCTTCACCGTCTTCTCAAGTACTCTGGATTCCCGTCTGGCGAACCTGGATGTATCTCAGCAGACACAGGCTGCTATGGAGGAACAGAAAGTGGACCTCGGGGCCGCCCAGCCACCGGAGGGCGTGGACGACTCGACCGCTACCGCGATAAACGATGCCGTGGATGAGTCTTTCGTTGCGGGATTCCGGCTCGCCATGTACATAGCGGCGGGCTTCGCGCTGGCGAGCGCGTTGGCGGCGGCGATCATCGTCGAGGGCAAAGGACAGGAGAAGCGTCCCGAAGCGGCGTCGGAGCCGGACGGAGAACCGTCCCCTGCGTAATCATCCAGAGAGGAGATTTCATGCAGCAGTGCACGCATTTGGATCAGATACAGGACGTGAAGCCCAGCGCCGAAGGGTGCGAGGAATGTTTGAAGATGGGAGATACGTGGGTTCACTTGCGGGAGTGCCTGATCTGCGGCCACGTAGATTGCTGCGACTCGTCCAAAAACAAACACGCGACAAAACACTGCCACTCCACGGAGCATCCAATCGTCCAGTCGTTCCAGCCGGGCGAAAACTGGATCTTCTGCTACGTGGACGAAGTCGTGATGGAGCCTCGTTAGAGAGGAAGCTAGATGCCGGAGAACATAACGTTCGCGAAGCTACAAGAGCGGATGGAAAGCGGGGACGACATCGTGCTCGTCGACGCGCTCTCCCCTGCACACTATGAGAGCACTCATCTACCGAGCGCGGTGAACCTGCCCTACGAATTCGTGGACGAGGCCGAGAAAGTTCTACCGGATAAGGACGCGGAGATCGTCGTGTACTGCATGAGCACGGAGTGCGTGGCTTCGGGCGAAGAAGCCCGCGAGTTGGAGGAGACGGGATACACGAACGTAACGCACTTCGCGGAGGGGAAGCAGGCTTGGATGAAGGCCGGCCTTCCGGTAGAGGGGAAGCGGAAGTCTTGAACGAGCAATCCTACTTGCGGGGAATGTGTGGATGAGTGAGTTGGTAACGGGTTTCGCTCTGGTCGCGGTGGTGCTTACCGTGGCGGGGCTGGCTTCGGGGATCGTGGAGCGGGCTCCGTTGTCGTTCCCGATCATCTTCCTGGGACTCGGTTTCCTGCTCGGCCACGGAGGCTTGGGGATATTGGAGATCGGGCCGGAGAGCCTGCTTTTGGAGACCGTAGCGACCCTAACGCTGGCGATGGTCCTGTGTCTGGAAGCTGTCCGGATCGGCAACATCGGCATGGGCGGTGCGGGCTTCGTACCGATACTCTCTCTCGGTCCCGGAACGGTGATTATCGTGGGGGTTATAGCCGCCGGGGCGTACTTTTTGTTCGACATACCGTTCGTGGCGGCGCTCTTGATCGGCACTATCCTCGCCTCGACGGACCCGGTCGTATTGCGCGACGTGGTTCGCGAAGAACGGATACCGTCGTCGGTGCGACAGGCGTTGAATATTGAAGCTGGGACTAACGATATTGTCGTGTTGCCGACGCTTTTGATCCTTATAGCGTTGGCTAACGATGCGGCGTCTGGCGCGGGCGGATGGGCGATTCTCGTGGGTGAGGTGCTGATCCTGGGTCCCGTCATAGGCTTCGGCATCAGCGCGGTGGGCGCGTACCTAATGAGTTGGGCGGACAGAAAGTACGGCGTGAGCGAGGTCTATCAATCGCTCTACGGCGTCGGCATCACCCTGCTCGCCTACGCGACCGCCACGGCCCTCGGAGGGGATGGCTTCCTGGCAGCATTCGCCGCCGGGTTCGCCGTAGCGATCTTGAACTTCGACCTGTGCCAGTGCTTCCTGGACTACGGCGAAACAACGAGCGAAATGGCGATGCTACTCTCGTTCATCCTGTTCGGCGTAGTCATAAGCGACCTCTTTGGTGAGGTGCCGCTGATTCCAGCCCTAATATTGGCAGCCATAGTTATCTTTATTGCCCGTCCGCTAGCCATCGGGATAGTTCTTCGTAAAGCCGCCATTAGCAACCGGGCGCGGGCGTTTATAGGGTGGTTCGGGCCGCGGGGCTTGAACTCGCTGCTGCTCGCCTTGCTCGTCGTGCAGGCCGGGGTTGCTAACTCGGAGTTGATCCTAGCTATAGTCGGGGTAGTGGTGACCGTCTCAGTAGTAGCGCACGGCGCATCCGCGACTCCCCTCTCAAATGCCTACGGTAAAGCCGTCGAGAACGAGACCCACGAAGAGGAACGTGACGATGTCGGAGGCATTTTCGAGGGTGATGCGAGCGGCTCCATACGCATCAAGCCCGAACGCCTCGCAGAGATGTTGGAGAGCGAGGATCCACCGCTAGTCCTGGATGTCCGCACCCGATCCCAGTACGAGGCGGATCGCTCGAGCATCCCCGGTTCCGAGCGGGTATCCCCCGATGGGATCGAGGACTGGGTCCAGGAGCGTGAGGAAGCCTACGGCAGCCAGACCCACGGCCAGCGAATAGTCGCCTACTGCACCTGACCGGACGAAGCGACCAGCGCCCGGGTGGCGCGGAAACTAAACAAGATAGGCTTCGAAGCGACTGCTCTGGAAGGTGGCTTCGATGCCTGGAAAAAAGACTACGACATGGAGCCTGCGGAAAGGCGGCTGCCGACGTAGCGGAGACGGATTGGGCGACCTGCGGCTTATACGAGCTTACGGTCTTCGACGGCAGTATGAATCACCTGAAATTGGCGAGCGTAGTTCGGCTCCAGGTGATAGTCGTTGAGGGTGGTCATCTTGTAGAAAGTAAGCAGCAGTTCGTTGCTCAGGCCGTCGACGAATGCGCTGAACTCTTGGAGGTCGTCGGCTTCGAGCACAAACTTCGCCACCCGGATGTTCCATTGGAACTCGCCGGTGGCGACGATGGCCGCGACATCGCTGATGTTTTTGACCTTGTGTTGGTTGAGCCTTCCCTCGATGGCCGGGTCCACCGTGGCGATTGCCGGGTCCACCTCAGCGAGGTAGACCACCGTCAGCGAGCGCAGCTCATCGACCCGATAGAGTAGCTCCAGGAACTTATCTTCTGTCGCCCCCGTAACGCGGATGTCGTCAACAATGATGAGGTGCGCATCTCGCAGGCGACGCTCGTCGACGCTAAGCTTGACATTGTCCAGGATGCGCCTGCGGTCGGCCTCTTTCATATGGGCGAAGTAATGTTCGCCGCTGGCCTGCCACAAGTATTTGAAGACTTGCACGCACCCGACGGTCGGCTTTCGTTGACTGGATAGTTTGTGGTTCAGGCGCATGATAGCGTGTTCGGTCATCAGCGTCGCCGCCGTGGGTACGTATTTATAGGGGAAGGAAGCTATCAGAACCTCGTCGGAACTAATGTTGTCGAAAAGCTCCGATTCGGCTTCCAGGATCCAGTCGGCCACCTCGTGTCCGTAACGGCGAGTCCAGCGCTCGTCGCCATGCTTGAAGAGACTGTAACCCTCCGGCGAGAAAGGCGAAGGAGCGACGACCTGGCTATTCTCCTGAGCACGGTCCAGGTGATAAACGCTGTGCGTGCGGTGGGAAGTTATTCCGCCCCGGCTATGGACCTCTGACAGCGTATGATCTATGCTAGACGCACTCTCCACGGGCTTTTGTGCAGCCTCCATTTATGCCTCCCTTCTCCGGTGTCAACGAGCTGTCAGAGCTTCTCGGACCTACCAGGAGTTCGCGTAAGTCGCCTTCTCTTTCCCACCCCGACGCTCGGGCAAACAATCAGTGTCCTTATCGGGTGGGATCCTGCTATCCTCCACTGATGGCACTCGACCCCACAAACACGCGAGAGAAGAGCAAGCCGGGGGATTCAACCTCCATATCCTTCGACCTCGCCGCCTTCGACCTCGACGGCACTATCCTGCCTCATGGAGCTAAGATAGACGACAGAACAGTCGCAGCAGTAGAGAGTCTGCGCGAAAGAGGAGCGAGGATCGTGGTCGCTACCGGCAGGCGCTTCGAGGGCGCTTACGAGCACGCTCACCGGCTCGGTCTGCGCGACTCGGACCCGGCGATCTGCTACAACGGCGCGATGGTTCGGCGCATGAACGGCGAAACTCTCCTACACCGAACGCTGCCAAAACCTCTGAGCATCGAGTTTCTAGAATGGGCGGAACGCCGCAACCTGCACGCCCGCGTCTTTATCGATGGCGAGATAGCCCTAGGACCCGAGACCGCAGCCTCCCGTAAATATCTCCGCCCCCCTGATGGGCCGGGTATTTCTATCGTCGATTCGGCGATTAGTTGGTTGGAGGGATTGAAACAAGGGCCGATCAAACTTGCCTTGACCGACAGCCCTAGCGGTGTAGAGAGTTGGTTCGAAGAAGCTCGCGAAACATTCGCCGGAGAGCTGTTCATAACGCGCAGCCATCCATACTACGTCGAAATAATGTCTCCAGAGAGCTCCAAGTCCCAAGCTCTATCGTTCCTATGCGAACACTGGAACATCGACCCAAGGCGAGTCCTCGCTTTCGGTGACGCCGATAACGACATAGACATGCTCCGCTTTGCGGTTCAAGGTGTCGCTGTGGAGCCTATGACAAAAGAAGTACGAGAGGCCGCCGACACGGTTCTTGAACAGTCGAGCGGAGGCGTTGCTCGCTATCTCGAAGACTTACTGGATAACGGAATTTAAATCCACCACCCGTTGCAATAGCTAATAGGCCAGACGAATTATCTTTCTGGCATCTTCCTCGCGCTCGCCATACTCGGCGGCTATCTCGTTCAGGTCTCCCTCCGGGACGCCTACGTCGCTCAGTTTGTTTGGGAGATCCAACGCCTCCACAAGCTCCGCAACGCGATTCGCCGGTTCGCCTCCGAGGGCTTCGGAGAGGGCCGTCCAACGATCCTGGTCGATGCGTTCCCGCATGACTTCCAGACTCGGCGCAAGGGTGATGCACGAGGTGACGCCGTGCGGGACATCGTAACTCGCCCCAAGCCTGCGTCCCAATTCGTGAGAAAGCCCCATCGGCGTGTTGAGCGGCGCGAAATACGAGAGCCACGCGGCTATTTGTAGCTCGGCCCGGATGTTCAGGTCTTCGGGGTCTTTCTTCGAGCGCGTTAGGAGATCCATGAGTTTGCGAGCACCTTCCAGCCCGGTCACGTCGGTGATGGGATGCGGGCCTCCGTAGAGGAAACCTTCGACAGCGTGGTCCAATGCTCGTATCCCGGTCGAAAGCCACAGTTTCTCCGGTGTGAATACCGTTGTCTCCGGGTCCAGAATGACTACCATCGGGACGGCTTGCGGGTCCGCGAAACCACCTTTGAGTCCGGCTTCTTCGTCCGTTACGCCGACGCGGTGTGCCCACTCCGCCGCTGAAAGTGTAGTTGGAATGGCGACTTGCGCCGGGTAGCCGAGTTGTCGGGAGATGGCCTTTGTTCCGTCGACCACGCTACCGCCACCGACGGCTACCAGGAGGTCCGTAGCCGCCATCTCAGCCTCTGAAGCAGCGACCTCGACCGCGCCGCCCGGTGTGTGCTGGCTGATACCGGCGTAAGTCCCGGCATGTTTGTCTCCGAGAATGGCTTCTACGCGCTGGATGAGGTCGGTCTGCTCGTGGAGGGTCCGTCCGGTGATAACGAAAGCCCGGTCCTTTGACCGGGCCTCCATCTCTAGCTCTTTCAAACTCCCCGTGCCGAAGTGGACGCGCTCCGTTGGGAGAAATGTGTGGGTGCCAGTGTTCATGTCCGCAAGTCTAGCTTATCGCGAGCGGCCAGTTCGTGGCACCATACATCAGGGCGAGGGCCGCACCGGTAAGAGCCATGTTCTTGAGGAAGTTGATCTGCTCCGCCGCCCGAAACTGCGGGTCTTGCACGGTCCAGAAGTTATGCATCAGAAACGAGGTCGGTACCAGGAACAGAATCAACAGCAACAATCCCAAAATCGGCAGGAATCCGAGCACGACGGATAATCCACCGGCCACCAGCATCACGCCAGTAAGAACGACCGCTACGGGCGCAGCAGGCACGTTCTTGGACGCCGAATAACCGGCCATCATCCTCACGTTAGTAAAATGATTAATGCCACTCATAATAAAAAATCCACCGAATACGATGCGTCCCAAAAGTAAAAGTATTTCCATTGTTACCATCTACCTTTCTTCTTCTAAAAAATGCTTCTATAAAGAGACCGGGAGCCTGAAAGTAGGCTCTCGGCCCATACGATGTTCCGCTCTAGACGCGGCTGCCCGTCAGAAGGGCGGCTTTCTCGGCGATTCGGCGTCCCTGGTAGCGGGCGGCGGCCAGTTCGACCTCGCTGGGTCCGTCTTCGCCCCCGGTGGAGCTGGTGCCATAAGGGTTGCCGACGGCGAAAGCTGTCTCCGGGTCCGTGTAGCCGGGCGCGACGATGATCGAACCCCAGTGCATGAACACGTTGTACAGGCTGATGATCGTGGACTCCTGCCCACCATGCACCGTCGAAGCACTGGTAAAAGCACCCACGGCCTTGTCCGCGAGCTTGCCCTCGAACCACAGACCACCTGCCGTGTCGATGAACTGCTTTAGCTGCGCCGCTACGTTCCCGAACCGCGTCGGCGTGCCAAATATATAGGCGTCGGCCCACTCCAGATCGTCCAATGAAGCCTCCGGTACATCCTCAGTCATAAGCGCATGGTCCGCCCACCCCTGGTTGCTCTTGATCGCTTCCTCCGGTGCCAACTCACGCACCTTGCGAAAACGAACTTCCGCACCGGCCTCCTTGGCACCCTCCTCGACAGCCTGGGCCATCTTATAGACATTGCCCGTAGCACTGTAGTAGATCACCGCTACCTTTACCGACATCCTTGCTCCTTTCGTCGTTTGTGGTTAAATGGACTCGCGTCCACTTCATGAGAAAAGAGTAGCGCGTTAGACTGAAGGTGTCAAGGTGAGAGAGAGATTGGGATGAGCGTGGTGAGTCGGAGAGAGTTGGTCGCTGGGCTGGACTATGGGGGCCGGGATAGTGGTCCGCTAGTTGAGCGGCGTGACGCTACCCGCAACCGGCTCAAGATCTTGGACGCGGCGCGGGTATTGTTCGAGGAACGCGACATCACGAGCGTGACGATGGAAGATGTGGCTCGTGCGGCTGGCGTTGGCAAGGGTACGCTGTACCGGCGGTTCCCTAACAAGGGGTTATTGTGTCAGGCGTTGTTGGATGAGCCCACGCGGCTAGTTCAGGCAGAGGTTATGAAGTTAGTTTCTACGGCTGGTGATCCACTCGACAAGCTCGGGAAATTTCTGGAGATGCTCGTGGAGTTTGTGGAGGAGAATCTGGATCTCCTGTACGGCGGCAACGAGCCGTTGTGCGGTGCGGATCGACTCGCCCGCTTCAACCATCCCGCCTACGACTGGCGCCGCTGGACCATCCTCGGCCTCCTACAAGCCGCCGAAAGAGTCGGAGAGCTAGAGAGCGACCTTGATCTCGAATACATAGCCGCCGCCATACTCGCGCCGCTGGATGTGGATTTCTACTATTACCAACGCCGCGTGCAAGGCATCCCGCAACAGCGCATCAGCGACGGACTACGTTCGCTCGCACCCTCTTAACAAAGACTAGAACTACAACAAGAAGGAGTTGGATATGGAACTCGGTGGATTGCATCACGTCACAGCGGTAACGACTCAGGCAAAGGAGAACGTAGCGTTCTATACGCAGGTGCTTGGCATGAGGCTCGTGAAGAAGACCGTCAACCAGGATGACGTCTCGGCTTATCATCTGTTCTACGGAGATGAGTTGGGGAACCCTGGAACGGAGTTCACTTTCTTCGATTGGCCGCACCTTCGAGTCGCCCCGAACCACGCTGGAGCAGGTGAAGTCTCGGCTACGGAATTGCGTGTGGCGGGGCGAGACGCTCTGGCTTATTGGACCCAGCGTCTGGATGAGTTTGGTGTTCCGCACGCGGGGATCGAAGAGCGAGAAGGCCGGTCTTTTGTGGCCTTTAGAGACCCGGAAGGCCAGCGACTCCGCCTCTCCGACGATTCCGGTTCAAACGTAGCGCCCGGCACTCCCTGGGATGGCAACGGCGTGCCGGTGAAGTTCGGCGTGCGAGGTCTCGGGACCTTTGATCTCGCGGTGCGCGAAGCCGCTCCGACGGCCTGGGTTCTCACCGAAGTAATGGGATTCCGTCCGACGACCGAGTACGACGAAGCCGGTGAGCGAGTCCGCGAGTACGAAGTAGGGCCGGGTGGCGCGGGTGCGCGGGTGCGCCTGATCGAAAAGCCCGACGCTCCAGCGGCGCATCTCGGACGCGGAGGCGTGCATCACGTCGCGTTTCGAGTGCCGGACGATGGGCAGCACGAGGCTTGGCGCAAGCACCTTCGAGCGTCGGGTATTGGCGTGACGCCGCGCATAGACCGATTCTATTTCCGGGCCATCTACTTTAGGGAGCCAGGCGGCATACTGTTCGAGATCTCCACCGACGGTCCCGGTTTCGCCACCGACGAAGATGCCGCCCACCTCGGAGAGCGACTCTCGCTACCACCGTTCCTCGAAGACCGGCGCGAAGAGATAGAAGGACGCCTCACGCCAATCGGTTGACGGTTGTCAAACAGCGGAGTGTTTCGGCTGCTCAGCCTTCTTCTATTTGACTGAAACACTTCGCTCTACTACTCCACTCGCAAGACGGCCTTGCCGGTAAAGCCCCGATCCATGAGGCGGGCGGCGACTTCCCCGATCTCCGTCCAGTCAGCCACGACTTCGATGCGTGGTGTCAAATGGCCTTCGTCGACCAGTTTCGCAAGCCGAGCCAGTCCCTCAGAGGCGGGATGCGCGAGCACTTCATGGAATAGGATGAAGCCGTACAAACTCGCGCCGCCGGTGACGAAGAGTGACCGAACGTCGAAGGTGGCCTCCGGGCCACCCGAAACTCCGAACGAGACACAAGTGCCTTCGGGGGCGAGCATCGAGAGCGCGTTGCCGAGGACTGCTCCACCGACAGATTCCAAGATGAGATCGTAGGGTCCGTACTCCGCCGCCGCAGCTCCGTCTTCCGCCATAGCAACCTCGTGAGCACCAGCCTCGCGCACCAGTTCGATGTGCTCTTGGCGGCGGATCAACGCCACTACCTGAGCCCCGGCTATTCGAGCCAACTCCAACGCGAATAGTCCTGCGCCGCCGGAAGCTCCCGTTACCAGCACTCGCCTGCCAACGAGACTACCTCTTTTCTCCAGAGCGTAGAGTGCGGTGAGACCCGCGACGGGCAGCGTGGATGCCTGCTCGAATGAGACTCCGTCCGGTAGCTCCGCCAAAGCGTCTGTCGGAACTGACACGCGCTCCGCCCACGCGCCCGAGGGTAGGAATCCGACGACTCGTGTTCCTTCGGATGGTCCGGTGCCATCGGCGGCGGATTGTTCGATGGTCCCGGCGAGATCCCAGCCGGGACGAGCACCTGGCTCGTCGAGAGTCGTAGCGCGGCGCACCTCTCCCCTGTTCAACGAGATCGCCGCCACCCGTACCAACGCTTCGGACGGGTTCGGATCCGCAGCCTCCACTTCCCGCAAGACGAGGCGATTTGGAGAGTCATGGTCCACTACTACGGCGCGTGTTTTTGTCATTTCTCCTCGATTCCGGCTGCGCGGGCGGCGGGTCCGGCGGCCATTGGTACGTTGTAGACGTTTGAGCCGGGTTGTTGCTTTCGTCCGCCTTCGCGCAGTGAGCCAGTGTCCACAGCGGCGAACCCTATGTCTTCGATCAGCCCGGTCACGACACTTTTTGCTTCTGCATAATCCCCCGCGATAAAGAGCGCGTACCGCTCCTCGACCGGCGCGGATGGTCGGTCTTCAGAGAGCAACGTCTCGTAGTACATGGTGTTCAAGGCTTTGACGATCCGGGATCCAGGCAACCGCCGCGCCACGTCCTCGCTAGAAGTGTCGTCACCGAGGTCTTCTAGCTCGAAGTCCGGCGTGTAAGGGTTGAGGGAGTCCATGACGATCTTGCCTTCCAGTAGCTCCGGCGCAGGAAGTCCTTCTTCCCTTCTGGACCACGGTATCGCGAGCAGCACGACTTCGCCGAAAGCGGCGGCTTCGTCGACTGTCACGGCTTGGACGTTCGGGCCGATCTCGTCTTCGAGTTCTGTCAAAGTCTCTGGACCACGGGAGTTGCTGATAGCGATTTGATGCCCGGCTTTGGCGAAGAGTCGGGCCGCGTTCGCTCCAATGTTGCCCGCTCCGATGATGCCGATTTTCATGTGGCTCCTTCCCGTCTGTGCTTGCGAGAAAATATATCTTACGGCATCCGCTTTACATAGCGGCTCATAAGGTCTATACAGTCCTGCGTGGGTGAGAAGCGTAGAGACGACGGGCGGTGGCGCGAGCGGGGCCGGGATGGCGGCGTTCGCGATAAGCTGCGTAATCGACCGCATTTGCGTCCCAAGGTCTACGGGTATCTGACCGAGGAGAAAGAGTCGCTGCGGCAGGGGTTCGCGGCGTTGTTTCTATCGTCGGTGGGAGAGTTGATCGCGGGTCTCGTACTCGCCAGTATCTCCGGGACTCTCGAAGAGTTGGTCGGCCTCGCTGTACTCATCCCGGCGGCTATCGGGATGCGGGGAGCCATCTTCGGGGCGATGGGAAGCCGACTATCAACCTCGATCCAGACAGGTCTCTTCGAACTGAACCTCCGTCGAGGCGTACTGGCCGAAAATGTGCAAGCCGTGGCGGTCCTCTCGCTGGTATCCGGGGTATTCCTGGCGTTTCTGGCTCGGACGTTGTGCGAGGTGCTTGGGGTACGAACGGAACTCACTGTGGTGGATTACATCGTGATCTCGACGGTCGGCGGCATCTTAGCGGGTGTCTTACTCGTCGGCATCACCATCCTTGTCGCCCGTCTTTCCGTTAGTCGCGGCTGGGATATGGACAACATAGCCGCCCCCATGCTAACCGCAGCCGGAGACATCCTTACTCTTCCAGCCCTCGTCCTGACGACGTACCTCATTGGAATCCCGATCTTCTCCAACATTCTGGCGGCTTTGCTCGTCGTGGTCGCGGCGGTAAGCACCGTCCTGGCTTTCCGGCTCGGGGCTCGCACCTTGAGGCGAATTCTGGCGGAATCGTTCCCGATCCTGGCTCTCACGGGAGCCGTTACGATCCTCGTCGGAGTAGCTCTGGAAGACCAGGAAGCTTTTCTCGCACTGCCCGCGCTTCTCATCCTGTTGCCAGCGTTTTTGCAGGAAGGCGGGGCTCTGGGGGGCATTCTTTCGAGCCGGTTGTCGTCTAAGGTTCACCTCGGTCTGTTGGAGCCTCGTGGGATACCGCAGCTTGTTGCTTTCAAGGACTTCACGCTGACGTACATCTTCGCGGCTGGAGTTTATGTATTTATTGGGGGGGCATCGCACGGGTTGGCGATGTTGACGGGAGTAGCGAGTCCGGGTTTTTTGGTGATGGTAGCTCTGAGTGCTATAGCCGGGCTTATTGCGACGACGGCGGCGGTATTGGCGGCGTACTACGGCTCGACCGTCAGTTATCGTCTGGGCTTGGATCCGGACACCTACGGAATACCTATCATCACGGCAGCGGTTGACTTACTCGGCTTTATGAGCCTTATAATCTCTCTTGTAATCTTTGGATTGGCGGGGTAACCAATATGCGAGACTCGAAACCACGAAATTTGAAGGAAATGCTCTCTGAGGCCAAGAACACCTCGGAACTAATGGTGGATCTAGCCTACGCGGCCCTCTTCTACAACTCCGAAGACTTCTCCGAAGAGGTGATCCGTCTGGAAGAACGCCTCAACGACCTCGTCCACGACATGCGAACACTGGCGATACT
>JAABUN010005768.1_pt1 | contig 14997 bp, 18 predicted proteins | sample 5559311 | NCBI WGS metagenome assembly JAABUN01 (sample SAMN10711877, study PRJNA513370) | rock metagenome | isolation source: Antarctica rocks | place: Antarctica: Victoria Land, Siegfried Peak sud | reverse complement strand
GCTCTAAGTTTTGGACCTCGACAGCCCAAACCTAGACAGAGACGGCGTGTTGCACGTTAAGGCGCTCAAACCGGACCCACGGAAACGACCGGAGAGCCCGTTTTGTGTGCCACCCAAAGGCTTGGGTTCACATGGTCGTCGCAACACCCTGATTGATTGGGGTGCTTGTCCATGGCGGGACGAGGTCGTCCGAAGCTGCCGCGGCAGGTGGACCGTGAGTTCTGGCGACTGATCGCCTCCGGGTTCTCGACGCGGGCCGCTGCTGCTGCGGTGGGGGTGTCGAAAGCGGTTGGAGAACGCTGGTTCCGCGACGGTGGCGGGATGGCGACCGTGGATCTGGCCGAGCCCTCGGGGTGGTACCTGTCGATGCGCGAGCGGGAGGAGATCACGGTGCTGCGCGGCCGGGTCAGCAAACGCGAGATCGCCCGGCGGCTGGTCCGATCGCCCTCGACGATCAGCCGCGAGCTGCGGCGCAACGCGACCGGAGGGCTGCCTGCCCGGTATCGCGCCACGGTGGCCCAGGCCGAGGCGGATCGCCATGCCCGCCGGCCGAAGCGGTCGAAGCTGGTCGAGCATGGTCCGTTACGCGCGTACGTGCAGGCCATGCTGGAGGGGGACGAGCACTGGAGCCCGGAGCAGATCACGCACCGCCTGGTGCTGGACTTCCCCGACGATGAGCAGATGCGGATCTGCCACGAGACGATCTACCGGGCGCTCTACGTTCAGGGTCGCGGCGCGCTGCGACGGGAGCTGACTGCGTGCCTGCGCACCGGTCGGGCGGTGCGCAAGCCGCGCCGCCGCAGCGACCAACGCCGCGAACGGATCAAGGACAAGGTGATGAGCAGCGACCGGCCGGCCGAGGTCGCGGACCGTGCCGTGCCCGGCCACTGGGAGGGGGACCTGATCCTTTGGACGGACAACGCCTGGTCGATCGGAACCCTGGTCGAGCGGACCACCAGGTCACCATGCTGCTGCACCTACCGACAGAGCACTGCGCGATCGCGGTGCGTGAGGCGATCACGGTCACCATCGCCACGCTGCCGCAGGCGCTGCGCCAGTCGTTGACCTGGGACCAGGGCATCGAACTGGCCGAGCACCTGCGGCTGAGCCTGGACACCGACCTCGCGGCCTACTTCTGCGACCCGCACAGCCCCTGGCAGCGCGGCTCCAACGAGAACACCAACGGTCTGCTGCGCCAGTACTTCCCGATGAGCACCGACCTGTCCGTGCACTGCCCGGACGAGCTCGAACGGGTAGCGGCCGGCCTCAACGGTCGACCCCGCAAGACGCTCTCCTGGAAGACCCCAGCCGAGGCCCTGGCCGCGCTACTGTCGGCCGCCTGATGAGCCGGTGTTGCGACCACCACTCGAATCCGCCAGGTGCTGACGCCTTCAATGACCTCGGGCTCTGGGACGTCAATGCCCAGGCCCACACACTGTGCGCGCTCTGCGTGCGCATCTGGTAAACCGATCCGGAAGACGAACTTGCCGGGACGCGCCTTCTCCTCGCCCAGTTGCAGCACCGGTGGACGGACACATGTATTGAGATCGATTTCCGGACAGCAGGTCTCGGCGATCGTTGGTGGGTCGACTGTCGGTGGTGGGGTCTACCGTTTGTTGTATGGAACCGGGTGAGGCGATCACGTTGATGGTGGACGTGACGCGCGGTGAGGAGACGGAGATCGGCTTCGTCCTGGCGCGGCGGGTTCGTCGGGTGTACACGATGCTGGGTCTGGTGCGGGCCGAGATGGTCGCGTTCACGCCGACGTTCGTTGCTGACCCCGCGTCGTGGGCGCGGCTGGACGAGGCTGAGGTGGAGGCGGTGGCGGCGCACGAGGTGGGTCTGGTGTTCGGGGTGAGCCCGGTCTCGGCTGCGGCGATGGTGCATCAGGCGGTGAAGCTGGTGGAGGTCCTGCCCCGGACCCTGGCGGCTCTGGCGGTGGGAACGCTGGACCTGCACCGGGTCCGGTACCTGGTCGATGCCACCACTACCAACAACTTGACCGAGGAGGCGGCGCGGGTGGTGGAGGACGCCGCCCTGGCCGGGGCGGGTGCGGGTCCGTGGGAGGGTCCGACGATCCAGGTGTTCAAGGCCCGGGTGCGTCGGGCGGTGCTGCGGGTCCAGACCACCACCGCGGAGGAAGAAGCGGCGCAGGTGGCGCAGCGGACCGCGATCATGGTCGAGCTGGACCAGGACCAAGCGGGCCTGGCCATGCTGAAGGTCTGCGGCCCGACCCAGGACATCATGTGGCTGAGCCGGACCCTGTACGACCTGGGCGAGGCCCGACCCGGCGTGGACCCGGACGGGAACCGTGTCAGCACCGGCCGCCGCCAGGTCGGCGCCCTGTTCGACCTCGTCGAACGCGCCGTCCTGGGTGAACACAGCGCAGGCGAGGGCGTGGGCGGCGAAGGCAGCGCCGGTGAAGGCAGCGCAGGCGAGGCCGAAAGCAGCGACGCCGCCGCGCCGGACGCCGCAGCGGGCGCGCCGGTGCGGCCTGCGCGGCCGGAGCCGGGGCGTTCGCGTGAGCTGGGGTTGGTGCTGCACGCGGACACCTTCTTCGGGCACGGACGCGCCGCGGGTGACCCTGGTGAGATCCGTGGCTTCGGGGTACCCATCCCGGTCAGCGCCGGACCCGCCCGGTCCCAGGCGGTGCGCGCCGTCAAGGCAGGGACACCCACGTGCGTGCTGCTCGCCGGGACCGACGGCACCCTGCAACGCCTCGTCCGGGTCGGGACCCCACCGGCCGCGGGCTGGACCCGAAGCACCCTGAACGACGCCGCACGCCGCGCCTTGGCCCGGGCCGCTGGCACCGGCGCAGCGGCCGGCAGCGGCGCGACCGACAGCAGCGTGGCCGGCAGCGGCGCGGCCCTGGCCACGGACCGATACACCCCCACCACCGCGATCGCCGACCACGTCCGCGCCTACTACCCCACGTGCACCGCCCCCACCTGCAACCGCTCAGCCCGCAGCTGCGACCTGGACCACGACGAACCCTGGCCCCGCGGACCCACCGCCGTGTCGAACCTGAACCCCAAGAGCAGACGCTGCCACCGCTGGAAGACCCTAGGACTCTGGCGATCCCGCATGCACCCCGACGGCACCATCACCTGGACCACCCTCACCACCACGATCACGATCAAACCCGAACCGCTACCCGGGTACGGCCACGCCGAGGGCCACCACGCCACGCGCCGGGTCACGAGCCGGCCCGGCGCGCCAGCGGTCTGAGATGTGCGTGATTGCAGGGCGCTAGTCGCGCCGGGTCACCTGCAGCGGCATCCCGCCACGGGGCCGCAAGGTCACCAGGGCCTCGGTCGTCGGCAGCCCCGCGGCCGCGGGATCGGGGTCCACCCGCACGTCGCGCAGGATCCTGGCCAGGACCAGCACAGACTCCACCAGCGCGAAGTCCCGGCCGATGCACTGCCTGGCGCCGGCGCCGAACGGCAGGTAGCCTTGCGGCCGCGCGCCGGAAGTGAACCTGACCGGGTCGAACGTCGTCGGCGAGGGGAAGTTGTCGGCCCGCCGGTGCAGCAACCACGGGCTCAGGATCACCAAGGTCCCAGCCGGAACGGCCACGCCGGCAACGACATCGGCCACCCGGGCGCGGCGGCTGAGCACCCACGCGGGCGGGTAGAGCCGCAGCGCCTCGTCCACCACGGCCCGCGTCCAAACCAGTGCGGGCAGGTCGTCCCATGTCGGGTCCCGCCCGTTGCTGCCCCGTCCCAGGACCTCGTCGAGCTCATCGTGCAGGCGCCCCTGCTGCTGCGGGTGCTGGGCGAGCAGGCCAAGGGTCCACGCCAGCGACGAGGCAACCGTCTCGTGGCCGGCGATGACCATCGTCACCAGCTCGTCCCTCAGTCCCCTGGGGTCCAGGACGCCGGCGTCGACCGCCTGCAGCAGGAGCCCCAGCAGATCTTCTCCCGCGGCTGATCCTGCCGCACGACGGCGCGCCACGAGCTGCGCGCACGCCCGGTCCAGCTCGGCCACGGCCCGGTTCATCCGCCGGTTCCCCGGGGTCGGCGCCCACCCGGGCACCGGCAGGGGCATCCGGACGCGGGCCACCACCACCTCCAACGCCTCGAGCACCGCACGCACGAGCCGCTCGCCGTCGGTGGCCACGTCTGCGCCGAAGAGGGTCCTGCCCACGATCTCCAGGGTGGCCTGCAGCAGGGCGCCCTCCACGTCCAGCACCCGGCCTTGGGAGGGGACCAGCGTCACGAACCTGCCTGCCGCAGCGACGGACTGGTCAACGACCGGTGCCAGTGCCCCGTGCGAGAAGGCCGGTTGCGCCATCCGGCGTCGGGTGCGCCACTGCTCACCGTCGGCGGTCAGCAGCCCGCTGCCCGTGACGGCCCCCAGGGCGCCGTACTGCGGGGTGTCCTTCGACCAGACCGTGGCCCGGGTGACCAGCACCTCGCGCGCCGCGGCAGGGGTGTTCACCAACAGCACCGGCGTGCGTGGCATCGGGAAGGCGACCACGTCTCCATGGCGCTCACACATTCGGGCCAAAAAGGCCAGCGGGTCGGCGCGGATGGCGGGCACGGACCGGACCATCTCCGCAGGCAGCGGTCCGTCGGCCGCCAGGGGGGTGTACCGCTGGTTGCGTCGGGCGGCTGGCTCGGGCGTCCCGCCCCTGGGCAGCCTCAGAGGTACAGGCCGGTCTGCTCGTCCTCCACCCGCCGGGCGGCGACCGCGTGCAGGTCACGCTCGCGCAGCAGCACGTACGCCGAGCCGCCCAGCTCGACCTCACCGCGGTCCTCGGGGTCGTACAGCACCCGGTCACCCAGCTGCACCTGGCGAACGTGCTGGCCCAGTGCCACCACGGCTCCCCACGCCAGCCGCTTGCCCAGGGTCGCGGTCGCGGGAATGACGATGCCGGACGTCGAGCGTCGCTCCCCCGCCTCGTCCGCCGTGGATACCAGGACGCGATCGTGCAGCATCCGGATAGGAAGGCGCTGGTCCTCGGTCTTCTTGGGTGGTGGCGTACTCACAGCGGCGACGGTACCTGGAGGCCGGTCAGCCCCGGCTACGGCGCCAGATGATGGCGCCGACCAGCGCCACGGCAGCGCCCACCACGGCCGCGATGCGTTCCACGCGCGGGTCGCCCTGGTCGGTGTAGAGAGCAGCGTGCGCCTGGCGCTGTGACTCCTCCAGAGCGGACTGCGCCTTGCGCTGCGCCTCGTCCAGGGCCGACTGCGCCTTGCGCTGCGCCTCGTCCAGGGCCGACTGCGCCTTGCGCTGCGCCTCGTCCAGGGCCGACTGCGCCTTGCGCTGCGCCTCCTCCTGGCCGGATTTGAGCACCGCCTTGGGATGGACGCGCATCGCCAGCTCGTCGATCGTCGCGGCGAGCCTGGCCTGGCGCTCCTCGATCTCTCGCTGCAGCAGGTCAGCCGGCTCTGAGGGAATAGGCTCCTGGTCGTTGCTGCCGGTCGTGCGAGTCGCGCCCATCGTGACCTCCGTGGTGTGGTGGAGGGACGCTATCGCGATCAGACGCTGGGCCGCATAGCGTGGCCGGCATGAGCGACACGATCACCGTCCCTACCGCGCGGCTGGCTGTCGGGCAGCAGGCGCCTGACTTCACCCTCCCCGCAGGCGGTGGGGAGACCTTCACCCTGTCCGAGCACCGCGGCGAGTGTGTCATCGTCTACTTCTACCCGGCCGCGATGACACCAGGCTGCACCACCCAGGCGTGCGACTTCCGGGACAGCCTCGCCGCTCTGTCGGCCGCCGGGTACACGGTGGTGGGGGTCTCCCCCGACACCTTGGAGAGGCTCGAGAAGTTCACCGCCACCGAAGAACTCACGTTCGCCTTGCTCAGCAACGAGGACCGGGACGTGATGACGGCCTACGGGGCGTTCGGCGCGAAGAAGAGCTACGGCAGAGTCGTCACGGGCACCATCCGGTCCACTGTGGTGGTCGGGCCCGACGGACTGGTGGAGCACGTCGCCTACAACGTCAAGGCGACCGGTCACGTGGCCAAGCTCCGCCGCGACCTGAAGATCGACTGAGGGTCCGAGGACGACCCGTATCCTGCTGCTGCGCGGGAGTGGTGTAACTGGCAGCCACGCAGGATTTAGGTTCCTGTGTCTTCGGACGTGCGGGTTCGAGTCCCGCCTCCCGCACTCGCTTCATCAGCACAGCACAGACGCCGACGGCGCCACCTCGGAAGGTGGGCGCCGTCGGCGTCAGCACGAGCATCGACCGGGAGGGTCAGCCCTGGGTCGGGTCCAGCACGGTGTCGACCAGGTAGACCGTGGCGTTGGCGGTCTTGACGTTGCCGCAGATGACGCTGGCGCCGTTGACCATGAGGTCGTCGCCCTCACCGGTGACAGTGACGGTGCCGCCCTCGACGGAGGTCTGCTCGCCGACCACGCCGGCAGCGTCGAGCTGGCCGGGAACGACGTGGTAGGTCAGGATCGAGCTCAGCAGGGTGGCGTCGGTCTTGAGGGTCTCGATGGTGGCCGCGTCCAGCTTCTCGAACGCGGTGTCGACGGGGGCGAACACGGTGAACTCGCCACCGTTGAGCGTGTCGACCAGGTCCACCTCAGGGTTCAGCTGAGCCGCAACCGCAGCGGTCAGGGTCGTCAGCAGCGGGTTGTTGCCGGCCGCCGTGGCGACCGGATCCTGGGCCATACCGTCCACCGAACCCGCGCCGTCCGGGACGGCCTTGGCGTAGTCGGCGCACCCGGCACCCACGAGGTCGGTCGCCATCTCTTCCTCCGTCGGGGCGGCGGAGGAGGAGCTCGCGCTGCTGCTCGAGGTGGAGCTGGAGGTGTCGGCGGAGCCGGCCTCAATAGCGGTCTCGTCACTACCGCAGGCAGCGGTGGCCAGGGCCACCGACGCCAGGACGGAGACGAGTGCGATGCGGGTCACCGACGTCCTCAGGTGACGGTGACGTTGACGGAATGCCAGCCCTCGGCCCCGTCGGGGAATGGCCGTACACGAATGTCGTCCTGCACCTCTCCGCTGGAGTCGGTCGCACGTACCTGCAGGTCATGGCTGCCCGGCTCTGCGTCCCATTCGAACGACCACTGCCGCCAGGTGTCCACGTTGAACGCGGCAGCCAGCGTGGCCTCCTGCCACTCACCGCCGTCGACCTTCACCTCGACCTTCTTGATGCCCCGGGTCTGCGCCCAGGCGACACCGCCGACCATCACCTTGCCGGCAGCGAACTTGGCGAACGAGCGTGGGACGTCGATACGTGAGGCCGTCTTGACAGGACCGGTCACGGACCATCCACGGTCGGTCCAGTAGGCCGTCTTCTTCGCGAACCTGGTCACCTCCAGGTCCACCACCCACTTCGTCGCCGAGACGTAGCCGTACAGGCCCGGCACCACCATCCGCACCGGGAACCCGTGCTCGAGGGGAAGCGGCTCGTCGTTCATCCCCACCGCCAGCAGGGAGTCCCGGCCCTCCTCCAGCAGGATCTCCAGCGGGGTGGACGCGGTGAAGCCGTCGATGCTCGTCGAGAGAACCATGTCGGCACCGCTGCGCGGACCTGCCTCGTTGAGCAGGCTGCGGATCGGCAGGCCCAGCCACTTGGCGTTGCCGATGAGGTCGCCGCCCACCTCGTTGGAGACGCAGGTCAGGGTCAGCCAGGTCTCGACCAGCTCGGAGGCCATCAGGTCGGCGTAGGTGATCTCGATCTCGTTCTCGACCTCGCCGTGGATGCGCAGCGTCCACTCGGCGGGATCGATCCGCGGGACGGCCAGGGCGGTGTCGATGCGGTAGAAGGTCTCGTTCGGGGTGACGAACGGCGTCACACCTTCGACGGCCACGTCGACCGCCTCTGGCGGGACCGGCGCCGCGACCGCGGGCGCGGGCAGCGACAGGTCCGCCCGGGATGCGGAGACCTGACGGGCCGAGCGTCCCAGCACCCGCGCGCCCAGCCCAGCGACTACTGCGACACCCGCTGTGACGCCGGTGGCGACCAGGAAGCCACGCCTGGCAGGCCCCGAGCTGCTCACAGCTGGGGCGTCGGCCGCGCGAGAGGCCTGAAGCCGGTCGAGCAGCTGGTCGAGCGCGAAGATGCCGGCTGCTGCCCCCAGTGCGCTGGGCAGCGCGTCCAGCGGACCCGCGCCGGCACGGGTGATTGCGGCCACCACGGCAACCGCTCCCAGCAGCCCCACCAGGACACGTCCGATCCAGCGGTTGCGCAGGGCGAGCACGCCGGCTGCGGCGGCCAGCAGCGCGATCACCACCGCCATGCTGAGGAGCAGCACCAGCTTGTCGGCGGTGCCGAAGGTCTCGATCGCGAAGTCCTTCAGCGGACGCGGGGTCAGGTCGATGAAGGCCGACCCCACGGCCAGGACGGGCGCCGAGGACGGGGACACCACCGCGGCTAGCACCTCGGCGACGGCCAGGGTGAACACGCCGGCGACCAGCCCGGCCAGGGCGGCGAGCGCGCGGGTGCCTTGAGATTTCCTCATGGTGTTCCTTCGTCGCGGTGGTGCTCCTGGATGGGTTGTCTGGGCTGCTGGAGGCTGCGTCGGAGTGGCTATCGGGCCAGGAGGGTCAGCAGCCGCGGCACCATCGCGCGGACGGCCTGGCCCCGGTGGCTGATCGCGTTCTTCTGCTCAGGAGTGCGCTCGGCGCAGGACAGCGGGCCGCCCGTCGGCCGCAGCACCGGGTCGTAGCCGAACCCGTTGTCCCCGGCCGGGGCATGCAGGAGCTCCCCCACCAGCTCGCCGTGCTCGACGTGCTGGCTGCCGTCGGGGAGCACCAGCGCTACCGCGCACACGAACCGGGCGCCGCGGTGACCGTCAGGGACGTCGACGAGCTGAGCGAGCAGCAGGTCCAGGTTGGCGCGATCGTCCCCGTGCCGTCCGCACCAGCGCGCCGAGAACACCCCGGGCGCCCCGCCGAGGACGTCCACGGCCAGACCCGAGTCGTCCGCGACGGCGGCCAGTCCGGTGGCCCGGGCGGCAGCCGAGGCCTTGAGAAGTGCGTTCTCCGCGAACGTGACTCCACTCTCCACCACGTCCGGCAGGTCAAAGGCGTCCAGGCCCACCACGGCGAGATCCAGGTCGACCTCAGCGTGGTCGGCCACCGCCAGGGCGTCTGCCAGGATCGCCCGCACCTCGGTCACCTTGTGCGCGTTGCGGGTGGCGAGCACGACGCGCGCGCCGGACGTCGTCACCGCCGGTACCCACCGGGCTCTGCCTGCAGAGCCTGCGTCTGCAGGCGCGTCAGCTCGGCACAGCCCGCGATGCCCAGGTCGAGCAGGGACGTCAGCTCAGCGCGCTCGAAGGGGGCACCCTCGGCGGTGCCCTGCACCTCCACGAACAGCCCCCGTCCGGTGGCGACGATGTTCATGTCCGTCTCGGCCTTGACGTCTTCCGCGTAGCAGAGGTCGAGAACCGCTGTGCCGGCGCTGATCCCGACGCTGACCGCCGCCACCGAGTCGGTGATGGGGTCACGCTTGACCAGCCCCTTCTCGCGCGCCCACGAGATCGCATCGACCAGGGCGACGTAGGCACCGGTGATGGCGGCGGTGCGGGTCCCGCCGTCGGCCTGGAGCACGTCGCAGTCCAGCACGATGGTGTTCTCGCCCAGAGCCTTGGGATCGACCACCGCCCGCAGGGACCGGCCCACGAGCCGGGAGATCTCGTGGGTGCGACCACCCAGCTTGCCCTTGACCGCCTCCCGGTCGGAGCGGGTGTTGGTGGCGCGCGGCAGCATGGAGTACTCGGCAGTCACCCAGCCCCTGCCCTGCCCCTTCAGCCAGCGCGGCACCCCTGCCGTGAGGGAGGCCGCGCACAGCACCCGGGTGGAGCCGAACTCCACGAGCACGCTGCCCTCGGCGTGGTCGAGCCAACCGCGCGTGATGCGCACGTCGCGGAGCTGGTCGGGTTCGCGGCCGTCGGGACGTGAGGTCATCCTCCGAGCCTAGTCGGACGCCGAGGGGCTTCAGAGCGTGATCTGGAGACCAGGACGGGCCACCTCGAGCTCGCCGTCCCACACCGCACGGGCCTGCGCGACCGTCGTCGCGGCGTCGTTCCAGGGCGGCAGGTGCGTGAGCACCAGCAGCCCGACGTCGGCGTCCCGGGCGACCTGAGCGGCACGTCGTCCGGTCAGGTGGACCCCGCGAATCTCATCACGCCCCTCCTGGAACGCCGCCTCGGACAGCAGCACGTCGGCCCCCTCGGCGGCCTCGGCCAGACCGGGGCAGATGTCGGTGTCTCCGGAGTAGGCCAGCACCACCGTGCCCGCTACCGGGTCGTCGCTGGGCCCCTCCACCCGGATGGCGTACGCCTCCACCGGGTGCAGCACCCGGTACGGCGTCAGCCGCAGCGGCCCGATGTGGACCGGCTCGCCGGGCTGCCACTCGCGCACGTCGAGCTCGGCGCCCATTCCCGGGTCGGCGTCGATGTCATAGGCACGGGCCAGCCGTGCAGCAGTCCCGGCAGGTCCGTGGACGGGCAGACGCGAGGTCGACGGCCCCGCGGGGCGGTACTTCAGCGCCACGTACATGCCGCACAGGTCCAGGCAGTGGTCGGCGTGTAGGTGGGACAGTGCCACGGCGTCCACCTGGTGCAGCTCCACGTAGTTCTGCAGCTGCCCCACTGCCCCGTTGCCGAGGTCGAGCAGCAGCCGCCACGTCCGCCGGCCACCTGCCCCGTCGGGGCCCTCGGCCTCGACGAGATAGCACGAAGCCGCCGACCGCGGTCCCGGCAACGACCCCGAGCAGCCGACGACCGTGACCCTCACGCGGTCCTCCCGGCCCGCAGGGCCGGCTCGGCCCCCGAGACCTCCGGCCCGAGGAAGCGTCGGGCCAGGCCGGCGAAGGCCTCGGGGTTTCCGGTGGTCAGGAAGTGGTGCACGGGGTCTTCGGAGTCGACGGGGCGGGTGACCCCGGCGCCCGCCAGCACCCGGTAGACCTCTTGCGCGGTCTCCTCCGCGCTGCTCACCAGGGTCACAGCAGGGCCCATGACGAAGGAGATGGCACCAGACAGCAACGGGTAGTGCGTGCAGCCCAGCACCAGGGTGTCGACGCCGGCCTCCAGCAGCGGGTCCAGGTACCTGTGCGCCACCCCCAGCAGCTCCTCGCCGGAGGTCGTCCCCGCCTCCACCAGCTCGACGAAGCGTGGGCACGCCTGGCTGATGACCCGCACGCGAGGTGCGGCGGCGAAGGCGTCGGGGTACGCACGGGAGGTGGCCGTGGCCTGGGTGGAGATCACGCCCACGACATTGTTGCGCGTGAGCGCGGCGGCGCGGCGGACGGCTGGGCGGATCACCTCGACCACCGGGACGGGGTACCGCTCTCGAGCGTCGTGCAGGACGGCGGCGCTGGCCGAGTTGCAGGCGATCACCAGCACCTTGACGCCGCGGTCCACCAGCTCGTCCAGGCACTGCATGGCCAGCTGGCGCACCTGCGCGATGGGCCGCGGTCCGTAGGGCTGGTGCTCGGTGTCGCCCATGTAGAGCACCTGCTCGTGGGGCAGCTGGTCCATCACCGCGCGCGCGACCGTCAGGCCGCCGAGTCCGGAGTCGAAGATGCCGATAGGTGCGTCCTTCACGGACCGCAGACTAGGCGGCGGCGGCGCCCGAGGGCTCATCGACCGCGCACGACCTTGGTCACACGTTGGGAGGGATCCGCCGACCGTCGCCTCGCTCGGGCAGGTCGTCGAGCAGGACCTCGGTGAGGGACTCCTGGATCCAAGTGGTGAAGTCGTACACCGCCGCGAGCCAGCTGGCCGGCTCCATGACGTCGGCCTCGTCCTGGCGCTCGTGCAGCGCCTGCGCGTCCTCGTCGGTACGGATCCCCATCCGCTCGGCGAGCACGAGGCGGACGTCGGTCAGGGCAGTGGTCCAGGCGCGCGCCTGGTCCAGCGTCAGGTGCTGCTTGGCGCCGGGGTTCGCGGCCCAGGAGGCGAGCGCCTGCTGCGCCGTGGCCAGGCCGGCCCGCTTGCGGTTGCGCAGCCCGTGCTCGGTGAAGCGGCGGAACTCCGCCGAGCCCACGGGGTCACCGCGCCGGCCGTCGGGCAGCAGCCGGGCCACGGCCGGGTCCTGCGGCAGCGCGAGGGCCTCTTGCGAGCCGACGCCGTGCAGGGCCAGGTCGCCCAGCCCCAGCTCGGCGACCCAGTCCGGGGTGGCAGAGGGCTCTTCCTCGCCCACCAGCAGCCGCGCGACGTCTCCGAACAGCCGCTCCAGGAGCTCGCGCTCCTCCTGCTCCAGGTGGGCCGTGAGGCCGTGCCGGGTGCGCTTGAACTGCTTGGCCACTAGGGACCGTCCTGGGAGTAGGTGGCCCACAGCCCGTAGCCGTGCAGAGCCTCGGTGTCGCGCTCCATCTCCTCCATCGAGCCGGACGACACCACCGCCCTGCCCTTGGTGTGCACGTCGTTCATGAGCTTGTCCGCCGTGGCACGCGGGTACCCGAAGTGGGACTGGAACACGTAGCTGACGTAGGACATCAGGTTGACCGGGTCGTTCCACACGATGGTGACCCACGGGGTGTCGGGACGCACCTGCTCGTCGGAGGCCGTCTGCTCGACCTCCGCGGGCGAGAGGGACAACACCAGGATCGGCACGCCGCAACTCTAGGTGCGGGCGGGGCAGGTGTCAGCCGTAGGCTCCCCGGGTGACCTCGCCCGGCCCCTGCCGCACCACCTCGCTGCTCACTGACCGCTACGAGCTCACCATGCTGCAGGCGGGCCTTCGCAGCGGGGCGGCGCACCGGCGCAGCGTGTTCGAGGTGTTCGCCCGCCGGCTGCCGCAGGGCCGCCGGTACGGGGTGGTCGGGGGCACCGGGCGCTTCCTGGAGGGTCTGGCCGACTTCAGGTTCGACGAGGCGGACCTCGCCTGGCTCGAGGCCGAGGAGGTGGTGGACGCAGCGACGCTGACCTGGCTGGCGGGCTTCCGCTTCGGCGGCTCCGTGTGGGGCTACGCCGAGGGTGAGTGCTTCTTCCCCGGCTCTCCCATCCTGGTGGTCGAGGGCACGTTCGCCGAGGCCGTGCTGCTCGAGACGCTGGCACTGTCCGTGCTGAACCACGACAGCGCCATCACCGCCGCGGCGTCGCGCATGACCAGTGCCGCGGACGGCAGGCCATGCCTGGAGATGGGCTCGCGGCGCACCCACGAGGAGGCCGGCGTCGCTGCTGCCAGGGCTGCGGTGGTGGCGGGTTTCGCCGGCACCTCGAACCTGGAGGCCGGTCGCCGGTACGGGGTCGCGACGATCGGTACCGCTGCACACTCCTTCACGCTCCTGCACGACGACGAGCGCGCCGCGTTCGTCGCTCAAGTCGACTCCCTCGGCTCCGGGACGACGCTGCTGGTCGACACCTACGACGTGGCCGCGGGGGTGACCACCGCGGTCGAGGTCGCCGGGCAGGGGCTCGGCGCCGTGCGCCTGGACTCCGGCGACCTGCTCGCGCACGCCCGCGACGTCCGGGCTCAGCTCGATGCGCTGGGAGCACGCACGACACGGATCACCGTCACCTCCGACCTGGACGAGTTCGCGATTGCCGCCCTGGCGGCCGGTCCTGTGGACTCCTACGGTGTGGGTACCTCGTTGGTGACCGGCAGCGGCGCCCCGACGGCCGGGCTGGTGTACAAGCTCGTCGCCCGCGAGGACGCCGCCGGGACCTTGCTGGGGGTGGCCAAGGCCTCCCAGGACAAGACGAGCGTGGGCGGGCGCAAGTGGGCGCTGCGTCGCCGCAACGCCGCGGGGACGGCGGTCGCCGAGGTCGTCGGCATCGGCCGCCCCCCTGTTGACGACGGGGACGACCGGCCGCTGCTGGTGCCGCTGGTGGCGCAGGGGGTCATCGACCCCGCACACACCGGTGCCCCCGGGGTCCGCGCCGCCGTTGTGCGGCATGCCAGCAGCCGGGCCGAGCTGCCCTCCCAGGCGCTGCAGCTGCAGCGGGGCGAGCCGTGCATCCCCACGTCCTACGAGGAATTCTCATGAGCAACAACACTTCTCCTGCCCGGACGTCCGACACCCCGGTGCGCGGGCTGATCGTGGTCGACGTCCAGAACGACTTCTGCGAGGGCGGCTCTCTCGGGGTAGGTGGCGGGGCAACAGTAGCGGCCACCATCACCGAGCACCTGCGGTCCGCGGTCACGCACTACGCGGCCGTCGCCGGGACGCTCGACCTGCACCTCGACCCGGGAGCGCACTTCAGCGACGAGCCGGACTACGTGGACAGCTGGCCCCGGCACTGCGAAGCCGGAACCCACGGGGCCGAGCAGCACCCGGACCTGGACGTCTCTGCGGTGCAGGCATGGTTCCGCAAGGGCGCCTACGCGGCGGCCTACTCCGGCTTCGAGGGCCGCGACCCGGCGGGAGCCGGGCTCGCGCAGTGGCTGCGCGAGCGCGGCATCACCGACGTGGACGTGGTGGGCATCGCGACCGACCACTGCGTGCGCGCGACCGCGCTGGACGCGGTGCAGCAAGGGTTCCGCACGCGCGTCCTGCTCGACCTCACGGCGGGTGTGGCGCAGGAGACCACGCAGCGGGCGCTCGCCGAGATGCGTTCTGCCGGTATCGAGCTCGCCGGATCTCCCACCGTCCAGGCCTGAGCTCGGCTTGTCTCGGGCTTCAGTTCCTGGCCGCCGTCGCCTTGGCCGACGTCGCCCTGGCTCACGTCGCCCTGGCTCACGTGCCGAGCTCAGGCTCAAGCGGCTGGCGCGCCGGGCCGGCTCGTGACCCGGCGCGTGGCGTGGTGGCCCTCGGCGTGGCCGTACCCGGGTAGCGGTTCGGGCTTGATCGTGATCGTGGTGGTGAGGGTGGTCCAGGTGATGGTGCCGTCGGGGTGCATGCGGGATCGCCACAGCCCTAGGGTCTTCCAGCGGTGGCAGCGTCTGCTCTTGGGGTTCAGGTTCGACACGGCGGTGGGTCCGCGGGGCCAGGGTTCGTCGTGGTCCAGGTCGCAGCTGCGGGCTGAGCGGTTGCAGGTGGGGGCGGTGCAGGTGGGGTAGTACGCGCGGACGTGGTCGGCGATAGCCGTGGTGGGGGTGTACCGGTCCGTGGTCAAGGCCGCGGCGCCGTTCATGCCG
>JAABUN010005767.1_pt1 | contig 14997 bp, 17 predicted proteins | sample 5559311 | NCBI WGS metagenome assembly JAABUN01 (sample SAMN10711877, study PRJNA513370) | rock metagenome | isolation source: Antarctica rocks | place: Antarctica: Victoria Land, Siegfried Peak sud | reverse complement strand
CCGGTAAAGTGCTCCAACCAAGCTCGCTCGTCGCTCGTTAGCTTTAGCTCTCGTCGTTTCATCACTACAGCTTAGGGCTACGCTATAGACCTCATGCTGATCTGATCGGTGGACAATGCACTAGAGCGATGCTCGAGCCACACACCCACACCGTACGTTCCAGGCCGAGCACACCCGCACTCAAACGGTACCGGGCCGAACCTCGTCAGCCGTCAGGGATTTGCGAAAGGCGCGCATCTCGTGACGCAGCGCGAAACCTGCGCGGCGGTAGAGCCTCCCCGCCGCCTCGTCCTCCGCGCCCACTGTCAGCGTAACCTCACGGACGCCCAGAGAAAAAGTCCAAGTAAGCGCCGAGCGGACGAGTTTCGCCCCCAAACCCCGGCCCCGCACACCGGGCGCGACCCCGACGAACTCGAGGCTGCCCTCACCAAATTCCGGCGCGACCTCCGCGTGGGCGTAACCGAACAACCCGGGCGCGCCCCGCTCGGCGAAGACCTGCCGGTGTGGGCCGAGACGCTTCAGGATAGTGGCCCCGGAATAGTACGTGTCCGGAAAAAGCGCGTCGTGAAGGGCGACAAACGCCCCAAAGTCGCGGGCCTCGAGCCCCGAACTGCTCTCAGTCTCGGTTCCGGGAACCGCGCCCAGAATCTGCGCTCGTGATCCCTCCGTAAAACCGTGGCGGAACGCAAAATCGGTACAGAGGACGTTTCGAGCGTTACAAAAAAGCTCGAGCCGCGCCGCTTCGGGCGGCAACGCGAGCGCGTTCCAAAGACGGTCGGCTACCACCGCTCGGTCTTCCCCTAAAGCGAACGGCCCCCACAGCTCGAGGAACCCGGTCTCTATATCTGCGTAGAAACCGAGCGCCCCGACGAGCTGCTCGCCACGCTCAGCCAAAACGAACGCTTCGGGTACCGGCACCTCGCCAAAGTCGTTCTCGAGCGTCTGAAAAATCTCGGTCTCGTCTGCGCCGCAGTAACCGATGTGGTGCTCAGACTCGGGATTCAGACAGGCGAGAAAGGCGGCTACTCGGCCTAGTTCGTCCGCTCGAGGGGGCCGAATCGTCAGCGAGCGGCTCAAAGAGCGAGCGCCTCTTTCGCTGTCCCCGCCACAGCCCCGTGCGCGACCAGATACTCGCCGATTTGCACCGCGTTGAGCGCCGCACCCTTGCGAATCTGATCGCCCGAGACGAACATTGCCACCCCACCCGGCAGCGACACATCGTCGCGGATACGTCCGACCAGCACGTCGTCCTGACCGCTCGCTTCGGCGGGCATCGGAAAGTGGTTTTTATGGCGGTCATCGACGACCCTCACCCCCGCCGCGCCCGAAAGCACCTCTCTAACCTCCGCCGCCGTCACCGGACGCGCGAACTCGGCGTGGATCGCCTCGCTATGCGCGCGAAAAACCGGAACCCGGACACAGGTCGCGCTGACGGCGAGCTCGGGCGCGTCCAGGATTTTACGAGACTCGAGCGTCAGCTTGCGTTCTTCGACGTTGTAGCCGTCGTCGCCGACCTCCGAATCGTGACTGAACAAATTAAAGGCGACCGGATGGGCGAACTTTTGCGGGCGCAGCGGTTCACCGGCAAGCGCCGCGCGCGTCTGCCCCTCCAGCTCGGCAATACCCGCCGCGCCCGCACCCGAAACGGCCTGATAGGTCGCTATCGTCACCCGTTTGAGACCGAACGCCCGGTGCAGTGGCGCAAGCGCCATCAGCGCGACGATGGTCGAGCAGTTGGGGTTGGCGACGACGCCCCGGTGAGCGAGCGCCGCCTCGCCGTTGATTTCGGGAATGACCAGCGGCGCGCGTTCGTCCATCCGCCACGCCGAGGTGTTGTCGATGACCACCGCGCCGCGCTCCGCCCAGCGCCACGCGTGCGCTTTCGAGAGGCTCCCGCCCGCCGACGAGAAGACCATATCGGCCCCCAGATCGCCGGATTCGGGAAGAGCTTTAAGCGTGTACACCTCGCCACCGAAGGTCAGCGTTTTCCCGGCAGAACGCGCCGACGCGAACAGCTTCAGCTCGCTTATGAGGAAATCACGCTCGGCAAACAGCGCCAGCAGTTCCTGCCCGACTGCTCCGGTAGCTCCGACGATGGCAACACGCATAAAAGCACCCCTTTCGGGTTCCTTACAAATCTCTTTAGGGTCTTTTTCAAGCCTCGAGGCCATAAATCCCGCACAAACCTCGAGCGCCAGTCTAGCACTCCGCGTCCCGACACTCCGGTGGGGCGCTGAAAAAGTCCGGTGAACTTGCTAACATATCCGGATGGAATGGACCGATTGGCCCCGGCTCGAGGCCCGCATCCCGCTAGACGAACTGCCCGCTTTTCACCGCGCCTTTTTAGAAACCGTACGCCCTGGTGAAGACTGGAGCGCGGCGTTTTTGCGGCAGGTGCAAGGCAAGGTGCAGGCGAGTCTCAAGCAGCTCGAGCGGAGCGGGCGGGCGAAGCGTGAGGGCGACACCCTGTGGGTAGATAAAAGCGTCGTTCCTGAAGCCTTTTTGCACTATGCGGACTAGCGCCGATGAATGACGAGACCTCTTTATCTGTCAGTCATTCTTTGGTAGTTGAGAGAGTCACAAAAGCAACGCTTTCCCAGTTCTCCGGCGTACTTCGAGCAGCAGCGAGGGCGCTCGAGCAAAGGGGGCAACTTCTGTGGTCACAAGGAGAACTTGAACCCGAAAAGCTTTCGAATGCCTACTCGGATTGCGACATATATTTGGGGATTCAGGAGAAAGAAGCTGTAGCAGGCATGATTTTGCTCGAGGACGACCCCGTGTTCTGGCCTCATGTTAGGCCGGGCGATTCTCTATTTATTCATAAACTGACAGTCGCCCCCTCTTTCCAGGGGGCAGGCGTCGCCACGCAGATGCTCCAGTTTGCCTACACCGAGGCGTACAGACAACGTAAGCGTTATCTCCGTCTCGATACTGCCGCCGAGCGTCCCAAGCTGAGAGCGTTTTACGAAAAGCACGGCTTCAGCTGCATCGGTGAACGCACGGTTGGACGATTCGGCGTTGCCCTTTACGAGCAGGAGGTGAACGGGTGAAGTGGCGGCGCGTCGTCGTCAAGGTCGGGACGAGCAGCCTTACCGACACGTTCGGGCGTATTCATCCGCCGCTTTTGTGGGCGCTCGCGCGCGGTTTGGGCGCGCTCCAGAGCACGCTCGGGTGCAAGGTCGTGCTGGTGTCGTCGGGTGCGGGCGCGGCGGGGCGCGAACGGTTGGGGTTGTCCTTGCCGCTGACGCTGCCCGAAAAACAGGCCGCCGCCGCCGTCGGGCAAACCTTGCTGATGCTCGAGTGGGCGCGCGCGGTCGCCCCGACACCGGTCGCGCAGCTGCTACTTACCGCCGCTGATATTCAGGACCGTGAACGCTACGTCAACGCCAAAAATGCGCTCGAGGCGTCCCTGAAGCTGGGCGCGCTGCCCGTGATCAACGAAAACGATTCGGTGGCGACGAGCGAAATCAAGTTCGGCGATAACGACAGCTTGTCGGCGTGGACGGCGCACCTTATGGGGGCCGACGCGCTTCTGATTCTGACCGACGTAAACGGCCTTTTCGACCGCGATCCGCGCTTACATCCAGAGGCCAAGCCGCTGGCGATCGTCGAAAGTGTAGCGCAGGTGCAGCACCTCGCCGGAAACGCCGGTACTGCGCGCGGTACCGGCGGGATGGTCACGAAACTGCGCGCGGCGGCGCTGGCGACGGCGGCCGGGACGGAAACGCTGATTATCGGCGGGGGCGGGGCGGGGCTCGAGGCGCTCGCTGCGGGCGTAGTACGCGGCACCCGTTTTCTCGCTACCGCGCACCCGTCTTCGCGCAAAAGCTGGCTGGCGCAGCAGCGCACGCGCGGGGGTATCGAGGTCGATGCGGGCGCGTTCCGGGCGCTCCAAAGCGGTCGCAGCCTGTTGCCTAAAGGTATTACCGGCGTAACAGGCGGTTTTTCTTTCGGCGACGCCGTAGCCGTTACGCACGGCGGGGCGCGGGTCGCGCAGGGGTTATGCAACTACTCGAGCACCGCCCTCGCCAAGATTCAGGGGCGGCACACCCTCGAGATCGCCGACCTGCTCGGGGCGAAGGATTACGACGAGGTGATTCACCGGGATAATCTGGTGCTTTTTTCTGTTTGATACCCGGCCCTGATCAATTTTAGAAGACACCAGCGCACAGCTTCGGGGATGGTCGGGAGCTGGCGGGGACTATCTCGGGTGGTCTTGTGGTCAGAAGCTTGAGGCGCACGCGTGGCCCACTTAGAACCCACTGAGATCGCCCTCTCTTTTCACACAAACGTATTTGGTGTAAGCTTGATACTCACCATAAGCTACTTTTTCGATCTCAAAGCCGACCTTTTTTAGCATCGCCTCGAATAGCCAAGTGTAGGTGATGTACTCCTCGCTGATGTCGTGTTCAAAAAGCTCTCGTGGGAAACCATCGCTCGGACGGTTGCCGATCCAGGCTTCTATAATGCGATCGGCTTCGCTTGGCTCGAACGAAAACATCAAATCTCTGATGAAGAGCACGCCGCCTGGTCTCAGCACATCTGCCACTCGCTGAAGGGCTTGAACTTTCCAAAAATCAGGAAGGTGATGTAGGGTGTGCTGCGTGAACACAAAGTCCACAGGTTCACCCTGATGCTCATAGGTCAGAAATCCTCGCTGCACGTAGTCGAGGTTAGTCAAACCGAGCGACTCCGCTTTGCGCTGCGTGTAGGTGAGCATAGCCGCTGATACGTCCACGGCGACGACCCTTTTGCAGAGCTTCGCCGCTTCCGTCGCTAACGAGCCCGTACCACAACCGAAGTCGATGAGCGTGTGCTCCTCTGAGACGCCCGACTCCAGCAAACGTTCACGCTCGAGCGCAGGGCTGACTTTAGACAGACTGTCATACGCCTCGATCTCATCAGCGTCCGACCAACCAAAATCTTGAAACTCGTCGAACAGCCAGCTGGGTTGCGTCGTGTTGGATGTACTTCTGTTCACGGTTTGTCCTTTCCTAAAACTCTAAAGCGCAATTCGCTACTCATCGTTGCCCTCCTCCGCCCACAACCTCCGCATCTCCGGCGACGTCCGCAACAGCTCGTCCAGCGTCCCTTCCGCCTTTACCCGCCCATCTTTCAACACGACGATATGGTCGGCGCGGCGCAGGGCGGCGCGGCGGTGCGACACCACCAGACACGTCACCTGCTGTTCTGCAAACAGCTTTTGCCACAGCTGCGCTTCGGTCTCTACGTCGAGCGCCGACGAAAGATCGTCGAAGACGAGCAAACCGGCCCCACGCAAAAACATCCGGGCCGCCGACGACCGCTGCACCTGACCCCCTGAAAGCTTGACGCCGCGCGTCCCGACGAGCGTGTCGAGGCCGGACTCGAGCCCCCCCACGTCATGGGTCATCACCGCCAAGTCCACCACTTCATCAAGCGCAGTATCTTCTCCCGTCCGGCCCATCAGGATGTTCTGCCGCAAAGAATCCGAAAAGAGGCGCGGAACCTGCGCGGTGTAGGCGCTCCGGGGCGGCACGAACCACGAAGCCGGGTCCTCGACGGGTACGCCGTTCCACAAAATCTCGCCGGACTGACTGGGTACGAGGCCCATAAGCGTCCTGAGCAGCGTGGTTTTGCCGCTGCCGATGCGTCCGGTAACGACGGTAAACGAACCCTTCGGGAGCGAAAAACTCACATCCGTAATCCCGTTTTGGCTGCCGGGGTAGTGAAAGGTGAGGTTTTGCAGCTCGAGGCGCTCCAGACTCTCCCCCGCTACCGGGGGCGGCGCGCTGACCACGGGCATATCGCCTCTAAGGTGCAGCGGCGCGTGCTGCACCAGCGTTTCGGGCGGCGCGTCCTGCAAAAGCCGCGCCATCCGCTCGAACGACACCCCGGCCCGCTTGTGCTGCGCCAGCAGGTCGCCGATAAACGCCATGATGCCCGTCAGGCGCGGCAGGTAAAAGGCGAACAAGGCAAAGTCGCCGATAGAAAAGCTTTCGTTCAGCATCGCCCGCGCCGACAAAAGCAAGACGATGCCAGTCCCGATGTGCGTCATGTTGGCGTTCGCCCCACGCAAAAACTCGGTCAGGAGCGTATCTTTGAGCGCCGCTTTACGACGCGTTCGGTTCAGCCCCTCGAAATGACCGACGACCGCGCGTTCGCGGCCTGCGATCTTGACGGCTTGCACCGCCGCAAAGGTCTCGCCGATAAAGTCGGTCACGCGCCCCGTCGCTTCACGGCTGCTGCGGCGGTAGCGTCGGATGCGTTCGGTAAAACTCCGCGTTAGTACGAGCATGAGCACGAGCGGCGCGGCGACCGCCAGCGTAACCGCCGGACTCACCCGGTACATCACCACGAACGACACCATCGCCGAGAGCACCAGCCCGCCCGAATCGACCCAGCTTTCGACCAGCATCGTCACCTCGTCCACGTCGTCACGGAAACGGCTGACGGCTTCGGAGGGCGAATCGGGGAGCACCCTCGAACCGGGCGCGCGGGTAAGGTAGTCGATCAGGTTGCGCCGCAGCAAGAGCCCCAGTTCGTGCCAGAGCGTCGCCCAAACGTAAATACTCGGGATAAACACGCCGATACGTCCGAGGTTGAGCGCCGTCAGCAAGATCAGAAAGGTCCACGGGCTCCAGCCGAACGCCGCTTCGCCGTCCAGACCGTCGAGCAGTTCTGCGATGATGATAGGAAACAGCACCGGCAACAGGTGGATCACGCCCCACATGAAGAGGTTGAGCGCGAATAGGCCGGGACGATAGCCGACGAGACGGCGCATGTAGCGCGTCGTGGTCCAGGTGGGTGGCGTTGTCGTCTGCGTGGTCATACGGGTTCCTCGTTCTGAGTAGGAGTGTAGACGGTGTAGCGGGGCGGTGGACGGCGCTGCCACTCGTCTTTGAGGACGGCGTATACGAGGTCGTCCGTCCACTCCCCTTTCGAGAAGAAGCTCTCGACGTGGTGGGCTTCTCGCCGCATCCCGAGGCGTTCCATGAGCCGGTAGGAGGGGCCGTTGCGGGCGTCGCACACGGCGGTGATGCGGTGCAGCTTAAGTGTCCGAAAACTCCAGTCCATCAGGGCGCGGGCGGCTTCGGTGGCGTAGCCTCGGCCCCAATAAGGAGCGCCAAAGACCCAACCCACCTCAGCGCCCTTATGGACATCGCTAAGGCGCTTGACGCCGACGCTGCCGATGGCCTTATCCCCTAGCACGACGGCGAACTCTACGTACTTGCCCACCATATCGAAGGTGAGAGCACACTGCTCCCGGACGCGCTCAACGACCCGCTCCTGCTCGGCCCAGGTGGTCGTATCCCAGGGCTCGTAGCGCGCGACCTCTTCTTGAGTACGTGTTTCCACAATGTCCCGCCAGTCATCCTCGACGGAATCGCGGATGGTCAAGCGCTCTGTTTTCAGCAAAAGCTTACTCATGCCGGTTCCTTGAGGGTGTCGCCCAGCGCGTCTTCCAACTCTTCCGGGTCGTCGAGGTTAGACCGGCCCCCGGCGCGCAGCAATTGGGCAAAATTGGAGTTCCTATCACGCACCAAAGCCGCTCGAGCACCGTGCTCCAAGATGCGCCCATCTTTGAGGATGAGGATATCGTCGGCCCGCCGAACGGTCTCGAGCCGGTGCGCGATGATGATCGCGGTGCGGCCCTGCAAGAGCTTGTCTACCGCCCGCTCCAAAAGCTGCTCGGTCGCCGGGTCGAGGCGAGACGAAGGCTCGTCCAAGATGACCAGACCGGGGTCTTTGAGAAAAACGCGGGCGAACGCCAACAGCTGCGCCTGCCCAGCCGACAGGCCGCCACCACCGGGAGCCAGCATAGTGTCGAGGCCAGCCTCGAGGCCGTCTAACCAACCGCCCAAACCGAGGTCGCGGAGCACAGCTTCGATGCGAGCGTCAGAGATGTCGGGGCCAAAAAAGGTCAGGTTGTCGCGGACCGAGGCGTGGAAAAGCTGCACCTCTTGCGTGACCATTCCCACACGTTCGCGGAGCGATTCGGGCGCGGCGTCGCGGGTATCGACCCCGCCGAGTTTGACGCTGCCGGTGGTCGGATCGTAAAGCCTGAAAATCAGGCGCGTCAGGGTGGTTTTGCCGCTGCCGGTACGTCCCAGCAGGCCCAGCACCGCACCGGGCTCGAGGCGAAAGGTTACGTCTTCCAGGATGCGTTTGTCGCCGTAAGCGAAACCCAAACGCTCGAAGCTGAGCGGCAATGCGCCGGGTGGCAGCGCCGCGTCTTTGCCGCGCGGCAGCTCGCTTTTCAGGGCGAAGAGTTCGTCGATACGTCCGATTCCGGCCCCGGCCTTTTGCAATTCCTGCATCTGCTGGGTAATCTGCTCGATGGGCGCTTCGAGCAGCAACATGTACTGGAAAAACAAAAATGCCGTACCCAGCGTGATGCTACCCTGCTGAAACAGATAGATCGCCGCGCCCAGGGTAATCAGGTCGCCGACGGTAAAGAGTCCGTACGAGAGCATCCACACCGACGACCGCTTCATCCAGGCGCGTCGGCCCTGATAAAAAAAGGTTCTGGCGACGCGGACAAAACTCTGCATGGCGTAGTCGCCGCCGCCGTTCGCGCGCAGATCGTCGAGCCCGGTCAAACGCTCTTCGACGAAACCGAACAGCTGCGCGTTCGCCTCACGTTCGTCTTTGGTGGCGGCGACGGCGACGTTGCGGGTTAGAAAAAGGGCGATAAACACGGCCAGCGTAAAGAGCGTCAGGGCAATCCCGACCGGGGGGCTCTCGAGCCACAAAATCACCAAAATCCCGACCAGCATCAGCGCCCCGCCGAGCACCCGCACCGAAAACTGCGAGAAAAAGTTCGATAACGCCGTCACGTCCCCGTCGATGCGTTCGATCAGCTCGCCGGGTGTCCGTGAGGTATGAAAGCTCATATCGAGCCCCAGGCAGTGCCGCGCCAAATCTTCACGCATGGCGTTCGTCGCCGTCCAGCCCACGTCGGCGGCGTAGTAGGTGGCGGCGGCGCTAAGGAGTTGGGTAGCGACCGCGACGCCCAAAAACAAAAATGCGGCGCGGGTCAGCGATTCCAGACTTCCACCTGTCCGCGCGGTGTCGATAAAAAAGCGGATAATCTGCGGCACCAGCAGCTGCAAACCGATGCTGACGAGTAGGAGCGCCGCCATCAGCGCCGCTGTTCGCCACTGCGGGCGCAGGTAGTGACCTAAAAGTTTTGCGTAGCGTTTTAACGTCATCGCCTATCTCCAGGGTTGTTCGGGTACGGGTTGCTTGAGTGCTTAAGTACAAAATGGCGAGCCAGCTCGGGTCACGCCTCAGTCTTGAGGCCGAGATCAGGGCCGACGTTCGGGGGGTTTATCAGAAAATCGGTTCATCGTCACACTCACTTTTCGCATGGCCCCACACGCTCGAGACAAAAAAAGGCCGTGGGGACGGTTTCGGTCTCCCACGGCCTAGAATCGACTTAGACGGCTACAGTTGGGCAGACCTCTCCTGTGCAAACGGGACAGCGTCACCGGGCGCACGACGAATCAGGAGGGCGAGAAGATTGGTGTACGTTTCGTTCATCTTTGCCCCTCCTTTCTGAGGTCGCCTGTCAGTAGGCTTTATGAGCTTAGACGGCGGAGCGTGGAAATGTCAACCCCTCGCCCGGTCAGCTCCAGCCGAGCAGCTCTAAAATCTCACAAGCGACGGTAGGGACGCTTCGACCGTCCGTACCGATCCGGTGAACCCACGGAGGCGTTTTCTGCTCGAGTTCGGCGGCGCGCTCGCGACTCCTGTCTAGGTGAAGCTGAAGTGTGGTCGCAGTCTCGCGCCCCTCGAGCCGCCGGGCAGCGGTAGCGTCGGACGCCCCCAACAAAACGGCCTTCACCAGCGGGGCGTCGCCCATCGCGGCAGCTAAACTTTCGGTCTCGAGGACGCTCACCGTGTTCGTATAGACCAGACGGCGGTAGCCTAGAGAGCGGTAGTTCCGCCACATATCCGCCAAGTTCTTTTCGGCTAAGCCGTGTTCCCAAGGGCGCGGGTAAGCGAGATCGAGATTATCGCCTTCGATAACGCAGTGCTCGACCCGTTGCGCGAAAAGCTGTTCGTGCAGCCCGAGCGCGACCCGCGTCTTACCGACGCCTGCACGCCCACCGATAAAAAGGACTTCGCTCTTTTGCACGCTCTCAGCATACGGCTCGAGCTACCCACAACTCGCGGTATCCTTATGTAGATACGCCACGTGAGGTGTCGGCGCGCCCATGTGGGCGGTGCCGACAATGCAGGCGCGCCAGCAGTCCAGGATACATTTTCTGCGTCAGGTCACGAAAGGTCAGCTTGAGCAAACCCAAACCCAATCTGAAGCCTCAGCGCCAGACCCACTGGGACCCGGTGGCGGGGTGGTACAACGGCTGGGTCGGCAAAAAGGGCAGTTTGTACCACCGGGCCGTCGCCATCCCTACAGTGATGGAACTCGCCGACCCGCAGCCGAACGAGCTGCTGCTCGACCTGGGTTGCGGTCAGGGTGTGCTGGCCCCGCACGTTCTCAAACGGGGCGCGCGGTACCGGGGCGTAGACGGCAGCCGGACGCTTCTGCAATTCGCCCGCAAGCATCACGGTGATGCAAAGGGAGAGGCGGACTTCGTGCTGGGCGACGTGCGTAAGCTCAGCACGTTGCCGGACGTTCAGGCGGGCAGCGCCGACGTGGCGGTATTTATGCTCAGTATTCAGGATATGGACCCGCTGAGTGAGGTTTTGGCGGCGGCGGCGTGGGCGCTCAAACCGGACGGGCGCGTGGTCATTTTTATGCTGCACCCGGCGTTCCGGCCTCCGAGGCAGAGCGGCTGGGGTTTCGATCCGGGGCGCAAACTCACCTACCGACGCGTAGACAGCTACCTGACGAACCGCGCCGTGCCGATGAAAGCGTACGCCGAGGTTACGGCGCGGGCGACAGGCACGACGATGAGCTTTCACAGGCCGCTGGGCGAGTACGTCAACACCTTGAGCGGGCTGGGCTTTCTTTTAGAGCACCTGGGCGAAATCCCCGACCCGAACGTAGACAAAACCACCAAAAAAGAAACCCTCGAGATTCCCCTCTTCGCGGCGCTGAAAGCCAAAAGAACAGGCTGAGCCTGTCTGAATGAGTAGGAGCGATATGTATAACTTGTATAAAGACCTGAGCAAACCTGTCCTCGTCAGAGTTGCAGTGATGGTGATATTCGTCTTCGCACACGCGGCGGCCCAAACCAACTTTACGCTGACGAGCAGCACTGTGACCTACACAGCCAGCGACTCTAGAGATACCTGGCAAGGGGTCACAACACTGAGCAGCCTCGAGCTCACCCCCGTAGCAGGCGGGCTCCAGGTGAGCGCCACCCTCGAGCCGGGAAGCTTCAACTCAGGCAACTTCGTCCGCGACAGCAACGCCCGTATCGGACTGTTCGACGCGGGCGAGTTCCCTACCGCGACCCTCACCGGAACACTGCCGCTCGCCCCTGAGATGTTACAACCAGGCGCGGTCTCTAGCACAGCCCCGCGCACCCAGGAAACGGAACTCGGCGGCGAATTACTGCTGCACGGGGTCACGCAGGCGTTGACGGTTCCCGTTACCGTTATCCGTGAGGGAGGCGAGCTGAGCGCCGAAACGGGTTTCCCAGTCGCTTTGAGCGCGTTCGGAATGAAAGGCCCGAGCCTGTTCGGGGTTACGGTCAACGATCAGGTCGAGGTCGCTATCACGCTGGTGGGGACGTTACTGCTCCCTGACGCTTAGATACGTGTTACAGCGCCCGCAACCCCCAAAAAACCACCATCCCGACGAGCAGCCCGAACCAGAGCGTCCCAAAACGCCAGAGTGCAAACGCCGCGACGCCTGCTGCAAAGAGCCGAACCGGGGTCTCGCCCGGACTCGGTAACGCCGGAACCACGAGCGCCGCAAAAACCGCTACCGGTACGAACTGCAAGTAGCGCGTCCAAAAGGGTGGCAACCGGAGCTGCGCGAGCGACAATCCGGCAACACGCGGCAAGTAGGTAACGAACGCCATCAGCACTATGGTCAAAACCGTCACGACGCGTTCTGCGGCTCTCCACGTGTCAGGTAAGCGCCCAGCAGCGGCCCGACAATACCTGTCAATAGTACGACCAAACCGCCGCCCATAAACTGTGACAGCGCCAGCGCCAGCCCTCCGGCAACAACCGCTACGCCGAGCGCAGGCAGACTTTTGAGGAGCGGGATCAGGAGCGCCAGAAACGCCAGCGGAAAGACGAAATCGACGCCGAGCGACGCCGGGTCGGGAACGAGGGTACCTAGCAACGCGCCCCCGAACGTGCTTAGGTTCCAAATGAAAAAGAGGCTCGAGCCCGCCCCCACGAAAAAGCCGACTGAACACGCCGGACTTCCGAGCGTTACGCCGTAAGCTTCATCAGTCAAGAGGTGAGCGGCGAAGGGGCGCACTCGCGCCGAAAAGGGTAGCAGCTTACCTAACGACACGCCGTAGAGCAGGTGCCTCGAGTTGATTAAAAACGTCGTGGCGACGACCGTCAGGGGCGACGCATTAACAGCAAAAAGCCCTGCTGCGCTGAACTGTGCGCCCCCTGAAAACACGATTAGGCTCATTAGCTGCGTTTCAAAAAGACTCAGCCCCGCCGCCCGCGCCGACACCGCGTAGGCTGCGCCGAACGGAATCATTCCTATCCAGAGCGGGATCATCGCCCTGAAACCACGTCGAGCGTTCCTCATAGGCTCACCCTACGGTGTGGGGCAGCGCCAGGCTAGGACGAAATTGCAGGGGTCGCGGCCCGGACGGCGCAGACCGCAACCCTTGATAGTAAGTAGGTGCGTATCAGTAACCTAAACCAGAAAAGCTCGCAAAGCCTGTTCTAGACGAAAAAGCTTCTCTGAGACGGTTTAGGTTTTTTGGGTCGAAGCACTTAGTTCCAAGAAAACCTGCACCATTTCTACGCAGACATACCCCGTTGGGGCACAGGCTATTTCCTAAAGTACGTGGTGGACTGCGCTTTTCCAACTGAGCGGGTTGCAAACCACCTCCGAACAGCCCCTGAGCGAAGCGCCGCGGTTTTACCGTACAGACTTTGATAGCTGCTATCAAGACGTACCCCGGAGAAACGTGTGCGGCGTCACCCCGACGATGCGCTTGAAATGCTTTCCGAGGTGGCTCTGATCGAAAAAGCCCGTCTCCGTAGCGACCGCGGCGATGCTCTCGCCTGCGCGCAAACGTCGCTTTGCCGCCTCTACGCGCCGCTGCACCTGATAGCCGTGCGGCGTCAGTCCGGTCTGCTGACGAAAGGCGCGCATCACGGCGTAGGGGCTGAGACCCGTAAGGTGCGCGAGTTCGGCGAGGGTAGCGTTGGCGCACACGTGCGCCTCAAGGTAGTCTCTCACCCGTTTTACCGCAGCAGGCTCGTGGGCCACCCGGCGCGGTCTGAAAGGACCGTTCGCGTAACGCGCCACGGCGCAGGTTATCAGCTCGAGAAACGCCTCTTCACGCGCCAGGTCGCCGCCAAGTTCTGAAACGAGGTGGTAGCGCCGCACCCGCGCGGCAAGGTCGGGGTCGTACACCACAGCGTCAGCGAAGTAGGGCTCCGCCGCCGCGCTGAATATCTCCTCGGCACCGCGCCTGAGCCTCTCCACACTGGGGTAAAGGGGCCGATACCGCCACCCTTGCTCCGTTGCGGCGTTGCCCGTATGCACCTCGCCGGGATTGATAAAGGTGACGTGCCCCGGTGTGGCGCGGTGGACCCTCCCGCGGTACCGAAACGCCTGCGCGCCGCCCTCGATTGTGGCGATCACGTATCCCTCGTGCGTATGCGGCGTAAAGGCGTGGGTGACGTAGTGCGCGTGCAGGTGCTCGACGCCGTCTCGGAGCCAGAACTTAGCCCATTCGGTGCTCACGGTTCGATAGCTACCACGTTCGGTCAACGAGCAGCTCATAAGGATTCTCCGCCTCCCACGCGCACGTCTCGTAAGGGCCGGGATAGACGCCGAAGTGCAGGTGCGGCGGCGTCGCGGCGGCGTTGCCGGTAGTGCCGACAAAACCCAGCACCGTGTCGGGCGTGACGTACCGGCCTTCTTTCAAACCTTCGGCGAAACCCGACAGGTGCGCGTAGTAGTAGCGCACGCCCGCGCCTCCCATCACCACCACGACGTTGCCGCCGTAAGGATTTTGACCGATGCGGTAGACGTAACCGGGCGTCGCCGAGTAGACAGGTGTGCCTTCGGGCGCGAAGATGTCGGTGCCTTCGTGGGTACGCCCTTCGCTGCGAGCTGCGCCCCAGGTATCGGACACCTGCGAGGCTGTAACACCCGTGACCGGCAGCATCAGTTCGGCGTCGCGCGCCAACGGCGCAGCCGCAAAAAAATCCGGCAACACCTCATTGTAGGCGCGTCTGCGCGCGTACTCTTCGTCCCACGCTTGGCCCTCGCGGGGCGGTTCGTCGGGGTCATCGTAGCTAGAGACGGTGCAGGCAATTCGCCTTATCTCCTCGGCTCGAGGATTCTCACCCCGGTCGCCGAGTTGCGGGGGCTGCTGGGCTGAGACGGGAAAAAATATGAGTAAAACAAATGTAACCGACGTAGCGAGTACGGAAAAACGCTTCATGTCTAGCAGGGTAACGCGTAGTGGCCCGACACGTTGTAAGCGTATGCCTCAGCTTTACTTGCTAAATTCTGTCGATGCTTGTTGTCCGTTGGTATCGTTTAGTAGATGACGAGTGGCCTGTAGCGGTGGGTAGACATCTACAAGCCACAAGCCACTCGCCACAAGCCCTTCTGAAAAGATAAACACACCACGCGGGCTGAAAAATCGGCAGCTAAGTACATCCCGCGTATGCTTTAGAGCATGGCAACACCTGCTCGATTTCTCCACTTAAGTGCAGAGCAAGACGAGGCGTTACGAGAACTGGAAGTAAGCCCGGAGAAGTGGACCCCAAAAAGCGGTCAGTTCCTTTAGTTGAAAGCACTAAGCTTTCAGAAAGGGGAACAAGATGAAAAAGCAGAGGCGAAATCACTCAGCTGCGTTCAAGGCGAAGGTGGCGTTGGAA
>JAABUN010005766.1_pt1 | contig 15001 bp, 12 predicted proteins | sample 5559311 | NCBI WGS metagenome assembly JAABUN01 (sample SAMN10711877, study PRJNA513370) | rock metagenome | isolation source: Antarctica rocks | place: Antarctica: Victoria Land, Siegfried Peak sud | reverse complement strand
GGGTGTCCAGGTCGGCGTCCACGCGAACCTCCTGTTCGGCGTCGGGTTCCAACGCCGATCCTGGGCACCCTCCACGCGTTCCTCAGCGCAACACGCCGCACCAACCCTTGGAATCGGTCATCTAGCCTCCTGACATGGCCATCGACGCCCCGGACGCCGAGCGGCTCGACCTCGTCGAGGTGCTGCACGGTCGCCCCGTGGCCGACCCCTACCGGTGGCTCGAGGACGCGGGTGATCCGCGCACGCGGGCCTGGTCGTCGGCGCAGGCAGCCCGGGCGCGGACCCACCTCGACGCGCTGCCGGGGCGCGCGCGGTTGGGCCGCCGGCTCGGGGAGCTGCTGTCGGCCGGCTCGGTGGGCACGCCGGCCTGGCGCGGCGGCCGGGCGTTCTGGCTGCGCCGCGAACCGGGCCAGGAGCACGCGGTCCTGCGGCTACGGGAGACCGACGGCCGCGAGCGGGTGCTGCTGGACCCGATGGCGCTCGACCCGTCGGGCGCCACGACCCTCGACGCCTGGGCGCCGTCCAAGGAGGGCGACCGGCTCGCCTACCAGCTGTCCCGCGGCGGTGACGAGGAGTCGCTGCTGCACGTGCTCGACGTCGCGACCGGCGAGGTGCTCGACGGCCCGATCGACCGCTGCCGCTACTCCCCCGTCAGCTGGCTGCCCGGGGGCGAGACCTTCTTCTACGTGCGCCGGCTGTCACCCGACGCGGTGCCGCCCGGGGAGGACCAGTTCCACCGCCGCGTGTACCGCCACCGCGTCGGTGCGCCGCCCGGGCAGGACGAGCTGGTGTGGGGCCAGGGTCTGGAGCCGACGAACTACTACGGCTGCAACGTCTCGCTGGACGCCCGCTGGCTGGTCGTCACCGCCAGCGCCGGCACCGCCCCGCGCGAGGACGTGTGGCTGTTCGACCTGTCCACCGGCGGCCCGCCGCGGACCGTGCAGGAGGGGGTGGACGCCCGCTGCTCGGCCTGGGTGGAGCAGGACCGGCTCTGGCTGCTGACCGATCGCGACGCGCCGCGCGGCCGGCTGTGCGCCGCCGACCCCGGCCGCCCGGCCGAGCGGGCCGTGGTGCTCGAGGAGGACGCCGAGGCGGTGCTGGAGGACGTCGCGGTGCTCGACGACGGCGCGCTCGTCGCCCTGCGCAGCCGGCACGCGATGGCCGAGATCACGTTGCACGCCGGACAGTCCGCGACGACAGTGCGCACCGGCACGCCGGGCAGTTGCGACGGGCTCTCGAGCCGCCCCGAGGGCGGCCACGAGGTGTGGTTCAGCTGGAGCGACGCCCGCAGGCCCACCCGGGTGCTGCACGTGTCGGCCCGCTCGAGCGAGGTCGACGTGTGGGCCGAGGCGCCGGGCAGCGTGCGGCTCGGCGCGGTCGAGGTCAGCATCGTCGAGGCGGTCTCGACGGACGGCACCCGCGTGCGGGCCCAGGTGCTCTCGCCCACCGGTGTCCCGGACGTCTCGCGCCCGGCCGTGCTCTACGGCTACGGCGGCTTCGGCGTGCCGCTCGCGCCGGCCTACTCGGCGACCGCGCTGGCCTGGGTGGAGGCCGGTGGCGTCTGGGTCGTGGCGAACCTGCGCGGCGGCAGCGAGCGGGGCGAGCAGTGGCACCGCGACGGCATGCGCGAGCGCAAGCAGAACGTCTTTGACGACTTCGCCGCCGTCGCGGACGCCCTCGTCAACAGTGGCTGGACGACGAGCGAGCAGCTCGGCATCTACGGCGGGAGCAACGGCGGGCTGCTGGTGGGCGCCGCCCTGACCCAGCGCCCGGACGCCTACGCCGCCGTCGTGTGCAGCGCGCCGCTGCTCGACATGGTCCGCTACGAGCTGTTCGGGCTGGGCCGTACCTGGAGCGACGAGTACGGCAGCGCGGGCGACCCGGTCGAGCTCGGCTGGCTGCTGTGCTACTCGCCCTACCACCGGGTGCAGGAGCGAACCGACTATCCCGCGGTGCTGTTCACCGTCTTCGACGGGGACAGCCGGGTCGACCCGCTGCACGCGAGCAAGATGTGCGCCGCGCTGCAGCACGCGAGCACCTCCGGCCGGCCGGTGCTGCTGCGCACCGAGGGCGAGGTGGGGCACGGCGCGCGGGCGGTCAGCCGCACCGTCGGCCTGTCGGTCGACGTGCTCGCCTTCCTTGCGGCGCAGACCGGGCTGCGCCTGGACGCGTCCTGATGGGCGCGACGCTCGAGCTGCTCCGGCGCAACGGCGAGGCCGTCGGGGTGGTCGGCCGCATCCTGCTCATCGTCGTGCTGGCCGTCGTGGTCCGGTACCTCGCGCACCGGGCCATCAGCCGGCTCGTGCGGCGCGCGTTGACCGGGACCGTCCCCGACGTCATCCGCCCGGTCCTCGGCCGGGCCCGCGGCCGGGTCGTGCAGGACGACGCGCCGCTGCTCACCGAGCGCCGGCGCCAGCGCGCCGAGACGCTCGGCTCGGTGCTGCGCAGCGTCACCTCGATCCTCGTGCTCACCGTCGCGTTCGTCATGGTGCTCGGCGAGCTCGGGTTCGACCTCGGGCCGATCGTCGCGAGTGCGGGCATCGCCGGCGTCGCGCTCGGCTTCGGGGCCCAGAACGTCGTCAAGGATGTGCTGAACGGCATGTTCATGATCCTCGAGGACCAGTACGGCGTCGGCGACGCCATCGACGTCGGCGAGGCCAGCGGCATCGTCGAGGCGATCGGGCTGCGGGTCACCCGGCTGCGCGCGGTCGACGGCACGGTGTGGCACGTGCGCAACGGTGAGATCCTGCGGGTCGGCAACATGAGCCAGCAGTGGTCGCGGGCGCTGCTCGACATCAACGTCGCCTACGGCACCGACACCGACCACGCCGCGCACGTCATCAAGGCGGTGGCCGACGGCGTGTGGCGAGACGACGAGCTCGGGCACCTCGTCCTCGACGAGCCAGAGGTCTGGGGGGTCGAGGCGCTCGGCGCCGACGGCCTGACGATCCGCCTGGTCGTCAAGACCGTGCCGCTCGAGCAGTGGACGGTGGCCCGCCAGCTGCGCGGCAGGCTCAAGGCGGCCTTTGACCGAGAGGGCATCGAGATCCCGTTCCCGCAGCGCACGCTGTGGATGCGCGAGCAACGGCCGCACGCACAGACCAAGGAGGTGCCGTGACACAGAGCGTCTACGAGATCGTCGGCGGCGAGCCGGTGTTCCGACAGCTGGTTCGCGACTTCTACGCAGGCGTCGCCACCGATCCTGTCCTGCGACCGCTCTACCCCGACGATCTCGGACCGGCCGAGGACCGGCTGCGCATGTTCCTGGTCCAGTACTGGGGCGGCCCGACCACTTACTCCGAGCAGCGCGGGCACCCGCGGCTGCGGATGCGGCACGTCTCCTGGGTCATCGGCGAGCGCGAGCGCGACGCGTGGCTCGCGCTGATGCTCGCCGCCGTCACCGGGCTCGACGTGCCCGGCGACGCCCGCGCCGCGATCTGGGACCACCTCGAGCGCGCCGCTCACTCCCTCGTCAACGCCCCGCCGAGCGAGGACAGCCTGCTGCGCTGAGCAGGCGAGATTCCCGTCACCCCCGGCATGCCCGAGGCGTCAGGCACGCTTGACTGTCGTGCACACGGGAGAGGTGGTCAGGATGCGAGCAACGCAGCGGTACGAAGATGTGCTCATCAGCGGGCTGGGGCACGTCGACGCGCCCGGCGTCGTGACCTCGGCCGAGATCGACGAACAGCTGACGCCGACCCTCGAACGGCTGGGCATCGAGCCGGGCATGCTCGAGAACCTGTCCGGCATCAAGGAGCGCCGCGTCAACGACGCCGGCACCATGCCGAGCCAGGTCGCGGCGGCCGCCGGGGAGCGGGCGCTGGAGGCCAGCGGTATCGACCGCAGCCAGATCGGGGTGCTGATCAACACCTCGGTCTGCCGCGACTACCTGGAACCCTCGACGGCGAGCCTCGCGCACGGGCTGCTCGAGCTGCCGACCGAAGCCGTCAACTTCGATCTCGGCAACGCCTGCCTCGGCTTCCTCAACGGCATGAACGTCGTAGCGGCCATGATCGAGCGCGGCGAGGTGGAGCACGGCATCGTCGTCGACGGCGAGACGAGCCGCTTCACGCTCGAGGCGACCATCGCGCGCCTCGCCTCGCCGGAGTGCGACGACACGATGTTCCGCGAGCAGTTCGCGACCCTGACGCTCGGCTCCGGCGGCGCGGCGATGGTGCTCTCGCGCGACGGGCTGTCCGAGCAGCGGCACCGCTACCTCGGCGGCATGAGCCGGGCCGCCACCCGGCACGCGAACCTATGCACCGGGCACGTGCACGAGATGCGCACCGACACCAAGGGCCTGCTCATGGCCGGGCTCGAGCTCGCCGCCGAGACCTGGAAGAACGCGCTCACGACGTTCGACTGGGACCCCGAGTCGGTCGACACCTTCGTCGTGCACCAGGTGAGCAAGGTGCACACCCGCGCGGTCTGCGACACCCTCGGCCTCGACATCGAGCGCTTCCCGCTGATCTACCCGCACTTCGGCAACATCGGGCCGGCCGGTGTGCCGACGGTGCTGTCGCGCGCCGCGCAGGACGGGACGCTGCAGACCGGCGACCGGGCGATGCTGCTGGGCGTCGGCAGCGGCATCAACGTGGCCGCCGCCGAGATCATCTGGTGAGCCAGGCGGCAGTCGCCGGCTTCGGCTTCACCGCTCGCCGCGCGCAGGTAGGCGGGTTCACGATGGCCTACGTCGACGAGGGCAGCGGTCCGCCGGTGCTGCTCGTGCACGGAAACCCCACCTGGTCGTTCTACTACCGCAGCTTGCTCGAGGTGCTGCCGGCCGCCGGGCTGCGCGCGATCGCCCCCGACCACATCGGCATGGGCCGCTCGGACAAGCCCTCGGCCGCCGACTACCCGCACACTCTCGCGCGCCGGGTCGCCGACCTCGGCGACTTCATCGACGGGCTCGCGCTGACCGAGCCGCTGTCGCTGGTCGTGCACGACTGGGGCGGCGCGATCGCGCTGGCGTGGGCGGTGGAGCACGTCGAACGGCTCGACCGCCTGGTCGTCCTCAACACCGGCGCCTTCCCGCTGCCGCCCGGCAAGGCGATCCCCTGGACGCTGCGGGCCGCGCGGGTCCCGGTGCTCGGCGACCTGCTGGTGCGCCGGGCCAACGCCTTTTCGCTCGGCGCCCTGGTGCTCGGCTCCGGGCAGCGCTGGCTGTCGGCCGAGGCGCGCGCCGGCCTGCTCGCCCCCTACGACAGCCCGGAGCACCGGGTCGCGGTGTCCCACTTCGTCGCCGACATCCCGCTCGGGCCGAAGGACCCCGCCTACGCCACGCTCGCCCGCACCGAGCAGCGGCTGCCGCTGCTCGCCGACGTGCCGACCCTCGTGTGCTGGGGGATGAAGGACCCGGTGTTCGACGCCGTCGTGCTCGAGCACCTGCTCACCCTGCTACCGCACGCCGAGGTGCACCGCTACGCGGACGCCGGGCACTACGTGCTGGAAGACGCGAGGGAGCACATCGTCCCGCTGGCCAGCCAGTTCCTCGCGGCCTCGCGGGCGTGAGCGTCGGCAACATCCCCGAGGGCGACACCCTCGACGGGCGGCTGGCCGCCCACGCCGCCGCGACACCCGACCGCGTCGCGCTGCAGCTGCCGTACGCACGGGGCTTTCGCGCGACGACGTTCGGGCGGCTCGAGGCCCGCGTCGACGCGCTGGCCGCCGGCCTCGCGCACACCGGGATCGAACCCGGCATGCGCACCGCGCTGCTCGTCCCGCCCACCGAGGACTTCTTCGCCCTCGCCTTCGCGCTGCTGCGCCTGCGGGCGGTGCCGGTGCTGGTCGACCCGGGCATCGGGCGCGACAAGGTGAAGGGTTGCCTGGCCGAGTCGGCCCCCGAGGCCTTTGTCGGCGTCGGCAAGGCGCAGCTGGCCCGCCGGCTGCTCGGCTGGGCGCCCCAGGCCCGCGTCGTCGTCACGGTGGGCCCGGGCGCACGCGCGACGGCGCCGCTGTCACGCGGTCGCAGCCTGCCGCGGGTCGAGGACGACGGCCGATGGCGCCGGCCCTTCAGCGCTGTCGAGCCGGGCTTCCCGGCGGCGATCCTGTTCACGAGCGGCAGCACCGGAGCGCCCAAGGGTGTCGAGCACGGACCGCAGCAGCTGCTGGCCCAGGCCGACCTGGTCGCTCGGCTCTACGCGCTCGGCCCCGCAGACGTGAGCCTGTCGACGTTCCCGCCGTTCGCGCTGTTCGGACCGGCGCTCGGGATGACGACCGTCGTGCCGCGGATGGACCCGACCCGGCCCGCGAGCGTGGTGCCGAGCCGCGTCGTCGAGGCCGCGAACCGCTTCGGCGCGACGGTGATGTTCGGCTCACCGGCGCTGCTCGACACCGTGAGCCGGGCCGGCGGCGCGATGCCGAGCCTGCGCCGGGTCATCTCGGCGGGCGCGCCGGTGCCGCGCAGCGTGCAGCGCCGCACGCTCGCGATGCTGACCGGAGGCGCGCAGCTGCACACCCCCTACGGCGCCACCGAGGCGCTGCCGGTGGCCTCGATCGGCAGCGACGAGCTGCTGGCGCTGCCCGAGGACGGCATCTGCGTCGGCCGGCCGGTGCCCGGGGTCGAGGTCGCGCTGGTGCGCGTCACCGACGCGCCGATGGCCGAGCTGACGCCGGAGCTCTGCGTCCCGCGGGGCGAGGTGGGCGAGGTGCTCGTGCGCGGACCGGTCGTCAGCCCCGCCTACGCCGACCGGCCGGCGGCGAACGCCGCCGCCAAGGTGCGCTGGGACGGCGAGGTGGCGCACCGGATGGGTGATCTCGCGAGCCTGGACGACGCCGGCCGGCTGTGGTTCGCCGGGCGCAAGGCGCACGTGGTGCACGCCGCCGGCGGCCCGCTCTACAGCGTGCCGTGCGAGGAGGTGTTCAACGCCCACCCGGCGGTGCGCCGCTCGGCTTTGGTCGGCGTGCCGACGGTGAGTGCGCCCGGCGAGCCGACAGAAGATGCGACCGGCGTGCCGACGAGCGGTGCTGCGACGCCCGTGCTCGTCGTCGAGCCGGAACCGGGCCGCACCGGCTCACCGCAGCTCACCGCCGAGCTGCTCGCGCTCGGCGCCGGCGACCGGCGGACGCGAGCGATCCGCCGGGTGCTGTACCACCCGTCACTGCCGGTCGACATCCGGCACAACTCCAAGATCGACCGGGCCGCGCTGGCGGACTGGGCAACGCGGCAGCCGTGAAGGCTCTGGTCACGGGCGGCGGCGGCTTCCTCGGCGGCGCGCTGGTACGGGCGCTGCTCGACCGGGGCGACGACGTCGTCAGCCTGGCCCGCGGCGACTACCCGGCGCTGCGCGCACTCGGTGCCGAGACGGTGCGCGCCGACCTCGCCGACCCGTCGGCGGTGCGCACGGCCGCGGGCGGCTGCGACGTCGTGTTCCACGTGGCGGCCAAGGCCGGCATCTGGGGCCCTGCGGCCGAGTTCGAACGCAGCAACGTCGAGGGCACCCGCAGCGTCCTGGCGGCCTGCCGCGACGCCGGCATCACGCGCCTGGTGCACACCAGCACCCCGAGCGTCGTGCACGGCGGCGGCGACATCGAGGGCGGCGACGAGTCGCTGCCCTACGCCATCCGCTTCTCCTCCGACTACCCGCGCACCAAGGCCATCGCCGAGCGCGCCGTGCTCGGCGCTGCGGACGACCGGCTCGCGACCGTCGCCCTGCGCCCGCACCTGGTGTGGGGGCCAGGCGACACCCAGCTCGTCCCGCGCATCCTGTCGCGGGCGCGCGCCGGCCGGCTGCGCTTCGTCGGTGGCGGCGACGCCCTGATCGACACCACCTACATCGACGATGCGGTGCACGCCCACCTGTGCGCCGCCGACCGGCTCGCACCCGGAGCCACCTGCTCCGGCCGCCCGTACTTCGTCAGCTCGGGTGCTCCCCGGCCGGTGCGCACGGTCGTCAACGCCATCCTGGCCGCAGGAGGTCTGCCGCCAGAGACGCGCAGTGCGCCGCTGACGCTGGCCGAGGCGGCCGGCGGCGCGTGCGAACTGGTGTGGCGGCTGCTTCGCCGCGACGACGACCCGCCCATGACCCGCTTCCTCGCCCGCCAGCTCGCCACCGCGCACTGGTTCGACATCGGCGCCGCGCGGCGCGACCTCGGCTACGCGCCGCAGGTAGGGCTCGACGAGGGCTTCCGCCGCCTCGCGTCGTGGTTGCAGGACCGAGAGCCGCCCCAAGTCGGCGAGACAGGCGAGGCGGTCCCCGGCGAGGTCGCCGCACCGGGCGAGCTCGGCGGGCCTGCCCCGGGCGACGGCCGGCTGCCGTGACGCGCTCGACCGCCATGCGCGAGGCACCGGCCCTGTCGGCCGCGAAGCACGCCACGACAACGGCGTTCGCCGGGTCGGGCTTCGCGTTCTCCAGCTGGGTCGCCCGTATCCCGCAGGTGCGCGACGCGCTCGGCCTGGACGTCGCGCAACTCGGGCTGCTGCTGCTGGCCGTCGCCGGCGGCTCGGTGCTCGGACTGCCGCTCGCCGGCGCCGTGGTGGCGCGCTACGGCACCGACCGCGCCGTCGCGGCGATGGCACTGCTGCTCGCGACCGGGCTCGGCGTCGCGGGGGTGGGCGTGCTCGCCGCGAGCGTGCCCGTCGTCGCGGTCGGGCTGTTCCTGCTGGGCTTCGGCAACGGCGCCTGGGACGTCGGCATGAACGTGCAGGCCGCGGCCGTCGAGCACCGGCTGGCCCGCTCGATCATGTCCCGCTTCCACGCCGGCTACAGCATCGGCACCGTGGTCGGCGCGCTGCTCGCAGCCGGCGTCATCGCGCTCGGGATCGGCGTCACCCCACACCTGCTGGCCGTCGCGGTCGTCGTCGCCCTGGTGGTGCCGGCCAGCACCCGGCGCTTCCTGCGCGACGGCGCGGCGAGCGACCCGGACGTCTCGCCGGGCGCCGGCCGCTTCGGCGTGCTCAACGCCTGGCGCGAACCGCGCACCCTGCTCATCGGCGTGTTCGTGCTCGCCTTCGCCTTCGCCGAGGGCACCGGCAACGACTGGATCAGCATCGCCGTCCTCGACGGCTACGACCTGCCGGCGGCGGTCGGCACGCTCGCGCTCGCTGCGTTCCTGGCCGCCATGACGGTGGGGCGCTGGTTCGGGCCGGCGCTGCTCGACCGCTACGGCCGGGTGGCGGTGGTGCGCGGGCTCGCCGCCGTCGGCGTCGTCGGGCTGCTGGCCTTTGTCTTCTCGCCGTGGACGCCGCTCGCCTTCGCCGGCACCCTGCTGTGGGGGCTCGGTGTCTCGCTGGGCTTCCCGCTCGGCATGAGCGCGGGCGCCGACGAGCCCGCACGGGCCGCCGCGCGGGTCAGCGTCGTGTCCTCGATCGGCTACTGCGCCTTCCTCGCCGGGCCGCCGCTCGTCGGCTTCCTCGGCCACTCGGTCGGGGTGCTGCGTGCCCTCACGGCGGTCGCGGTGCTGCTGGGAACGGCGGCGCTGATCGCCGGTGCGGTGCGGGAACCTGCCAGGCCCTGAGCGCGCGGAGCGCTCAGCCCATGGAGCGCGGAGCGCTCAGCCCATGGAGCGCGGAGCGCTCAGCCCATGGAGCGCGGAGCGCTCAGCCCATGGAGCGCGGAGCGCTCAGCCCATGGAGCGCGGAGCGCTCAGCGGGCCGACCCATCGGCGGGCCAGCCACCAGCCGAGAGCAGCGCCGAGCAGGTCGGCGAGCAGGTCGAGGAGGTCACCGCTGCGCTCGGGCAGCACCACGGCCTGCACCAGCTCGCTGAGCGCGGCGTAGGCGGCGACCCCCGCCAGCACGCGAGCGCCCGGTCCGAGGCGCCAGCGGCTCGTGGCAGCCAGCAGGGCGAACAGCACCGCGTGCACGATCTTGTCGGCACCCGGCGGACCGGCCGGCCCGGCTGGGCGGGGCCAGAACAGCACGTACAGACTGACCAGCGCCACCATCGCGAAGGCGGCAGTGGCCCTGCCGTCCGAGGTCGCGCCGCCTCGGCGCTCCCCCGGGGTGCGGCTCAGTCGCGGGTGAGCTTGCGGTAGGTCACCCGGTGCGGGCGGGCTGCGTCCTGGCCGAGCCGCTCGACCTTGTTCTTCTCATACGACTCGAAGTTGCCCTCGAACCAGTACCAGCGGCTCGGGTCCTGGTCGGTGCCCTCCCACGCCAGGATGTGCGTGGCGATCCGGTCGAGGAACCACCGATCGTGGCTGATGACGACCGCGCAGCCGGGGAACTCGAGCAGCGCGTTCTCGAGCGAGCCGAGCGTCTCGGTGTCGAGGTCGTTGGTCGGCTCGTCGAGCAGCAGCACGTTGCCGCCCTGCTTGAGGGTCATGGCGAGGTTGAGCCGGTTGCGCTCCCCGCCCGACAGGATGCCGGCCTTCTTCTGCTGGTCCGGGCCCTTGAAGCCAAAGGCGCCGATGTAGGCGCGGCTCGGCATCTCCTGGTTGCCGACGTGGATGTAGTCGAGCCCCTCGGACACGACCTCCCACACCGTCTTGCTCGGGTCGATGCCCGAGCGGTTCTGGTCGACGTAGGAGATCTGCACCGTCTCGCCGACCTTCACCTCGCCGGCGTCGGGCTGCTCGAGCCCGACGATGGTCTTGAAAAGCGTGGTCTTGCCGACGCCGTTCGGACCGATGATCCCGACGATGCCGCCGCGCGGCATGGTGAACGACAGGTTGTCGATGAGCACCCGGTCGCCGAAGCCCTTGACCAGGTCGCGCGTCTCGATCACGACGTTGCCGAGACGCGGCCCGGCCGGGATCTGGATCTCCTCGAAGTCGAGCTTCTTGTTCTTCTCGGCCTCGGCGGCCATCTCCTCGTAGCGCGAGAGCCGGCTCTTGCTCTTGGTCTGGCGGCCCTTGGCGTTCTGGCGCACCCACTCGAGCTCGGCCGACAGACGCTTGGCGAGCTTGGCGTCCTTCTTGCCCTGGACCGCCAGCCGCTCCTGCTTCTTCTCCAGGTAGGTCGAGTAGTTGCCCTCGTACGGGAAGGCGCGGCCCCGGTCGAGCTCGAGGATCCACTGCGCGACGTTGTCGAGGAAGTACCGGTCGTGGGTGACGGCCAGCACCGCGCCCGCGTACTGCGACAGGTGCTTCTCGAGCCACAGCACGCTCTCGGCGTCGAGGTGGTTGGTCGGCTCGTCGAGCAGCAGCAGGTCGGGCGCCTCGAGCAGCAGCCGGCACAGCGCCACCCGCCGGCGCTCGCCACCAGACAGCACGCTGACGTCGGCGTCGGCGGGCGGCAGCCGCAGCGCGTCCATCGCCTGCTCGATGCGGCTGTCGAGCTCCCAGGCGTTCGCCGCCTCGATCTGGTCGAGCAGCGGGGCCTGCTCGGTGAGGATCGCGTCGAAGTCGGCGTCGGGCGCGCCCATCTTCTCGTTGAGCTCCTCGTAGCGCACCATCACGTCGCGGATCTCGCGCACGCCCTGCTCGACGTTGCCGCGCACGTCGCGCGTCTCGTCGAGCTCGGGCTCCTGCATGAGGATTCCGACGCTGTAGCCCGGGGTGAGCTTGGCGTCGCCGTTCGAGGGCTGGTCCAGGCCCGCCATCATCTTCAGCACCGTCGACTTGCCGGCCCCGTTCGGGCCCAGCACGCCGATCTTGGCACCCGGGTAGAACGACAGCGTCACGTCGTCGAGGATGACCTTGTCGCCGACCGCCTTGCGGACCTTCTGCATCGCGTAGATGAACTGAGCCATGCTCCGAGCCTACGGGCGCCGCCGGCGCTTCCTCAGGACCACGTCGGCGCAGGCGGTCGCACGGCTGACCGGAGCCTGGAGAAGACGCTCCCGATCAGGCGGGCATCGCCTCGCCGAGCGAGACCTCGTCGTCGGCGTCCGCCGCGCTGTCCTCGCCGTCGTCGTCGGGCGTGATCTCGCCCGTGGTCATCGAGACCTCTCCCGTGACCGGGTCGACCTCACCTGTCGAGCGGTAGCCGGGATCGCTGCTGATCGTCAGCGGCGTGGCGCGCTCCAGGCTCGCCCGGCCGCGCGACAGGTCGAAGCCGATGTGCTCAGCCTTGATCTCCAGGCCGCTGCGGGTCTCGCCGCTGTCGGTGGTCCAGGTGTGGGCGAGCAGACGCCCGCTGACGGTGACCTTGTCGCCTTTGGACAGCGAGGCGGCCACGTGCTCGGCGGTGGTGCGCCAGCAGCTGACGCCGAACCAGATCGTCTCCTGGCTCGTCCACGTGCCGTCCTTGTCCCGCCTGCGGGGGGTGGAGGCGATGCGGAAGTCGGTGACGACCTGGCCGTCGCCGACCACGCGCATGCGCGGCTCGGCGCCGACGTTGCCGACCACGGTGATGTAGGGCTCCTGCACGGCTGACCTCCTGAGGATGTCGGCGGACGCTCCGCCGGGGTGCCCCGACTCTCGCGGCGCACGGCCTGAGCGGGGAGCCCTGAGCAAGAGCCTGTGGACAGCATTTGCCGGACCTGTGCACGAACTGCTGGGTAGCGTCGGACGCCGATGGACCGCCGCGCCAGCCTGGCCTCCCGGTCGCTCACCGAACCGGCCGCGTCCCGCTTTCCCGTCGACGCCCCGCACCGGGCCGAGGCGCTACGGCGGCACGCCGAGGCGCTGGCCACCGGGCGGGCCGGCTACCTCGACCCCGGCACCGGGCTGTTGGTGCTCACGGCCGGCGTCCACGCCGACCGCGGCACCTGCTGCGGTCGGGGCGCCGGCACTGCCCCTACGTCGTGGACGCGCCCACCACCACCGACGGGGTCGGTGACGGCTGAGCCGGGATCACCCGCCGCACGACGTCAGGCCGCTCGGGCAGCGCGCCGCGGTGCAGCGCCGCCGCGAGCGCCTCCACCCCGTCGACCAGCCGCGGACCGGGCCGCACGAAGCAGCCGTCGGAGTCCGCCGCCCACAGCTGCGCGCCGGCCGGCAGGCGTCCGGCGCGCGCGAGCTCGTCGGCGAGCCGCGCGTTCGTCGCAAGGTCGAAGCCGCAGGCGGCGACGACCACGTGGTCCGCCTCGCTGTCGAGCAGCGCCCGGTCGTGGATCGGCGTCGATCGACCACCTGGCTCGCCGAGCACCTCGTCGGCGCCGGCGGCCCGCACCATGTCCGGCACCCAGTGCCCGGCGGCGTAGAGCGGGTCGGTCCACTCGAGCACCGCCACCCGCGGTCGCCGCCGGCCGGCGACCGCTGCGGTCACCGCGTCGAGCCGACGCCGCAGGGTGCCGACGAGCTCGGCGGCGGCGGTCGAGCGGTCCAGTGCCGCACCGACGTCGAGCACCGAGGCGAGCACGTCGGCCAGGGTCGACGGCGCGACCGTCAGCACCCGGGCGTCGCTGCCCAGGTGCGCCAGCGCCTCGTCGACGGTGCCGACATCGAGTGCACAGACCGCGCACAGGTCCTGGGTCAAGATGAGCTCGGGGTCGAGCTCGCGCAGCACCTGCGCGTCGAGCGTGTAGAGATCGGTGCCGGCGGCCAGCAGGGCGCGCACCTGCGCGTCGATCTCACCCGGAGCGAGCCCGGCCGGCAGCGCGGTGCCGGTGACGGTGCGGCGGGTGCGTGCGTCCGGCGGGAAGTCGCACTCGAAGCTGACGCCCACCAGGTCCTCGCCCGCCCCGAGGGCATAGACGATCTCGGTGGTCGAGGGCAGTAGCGAGACGATACGCACAAGCCGGACGGTAGCCGCGCGGGGTCGAGGCGGCGCGGCAGAGTGTCCGAGCCCGGACGGCCCACCGTAATCTTCTCCTTGGCAACGCCGCCGCCGACACGCCAGCGTGTCGCCTGCCGACGTGCAGGTCAGGTGATCATCTAGGGATCGGCAGGCCGCGCCAGGCGCCGGCCGGGTTGTCCGGGACAGCGCCGGCCGGGGTGGCACGATGGCGCACCGGGCGGCGCGCGCGGCAGCCCGACCGCACGACCCCGCGCCCGTAGCTCAGGGGATAGAGCAGGTGCCTTCTAAGCACTTGGTCGCAGGTTCGAATCCTGCCGGGCGCGCAGCGAAACTCCGTCGCGCCGTGTCCGTCGCCGCGTTACCGTCGTCGCAGCTCGTCGTCAGCAGCCGTCCGGCATCGCCGTGCGCGGTCCTGCGTATCGGTGGCGGGCTCGATGTGGTCACGCGTCTCGACAACGCACGGGTTCGACTCCCGAGACCACCCGGCGGGCGGCCACGAGGGCGTCGACGGTCTGCAGCACCTCGTGTGCTCCCCGCCCGTCGTCCGGTCTCCCGCCGCGTGGTCGCCCGGCCACGTCCACCGTCACGTACAGGAAGGCAAGCGGATGCGCATCGTCGTGCCCGAGTGGGAACGCGTGCTCGTCTACCGCGACGGCCGCTTCGCCGAGCTGCTCGAGCCCGGGCGGCACCGGCGGGCGGGCTGGCGGCGCAGCACCGTCCGGGTCAGGGTGCGACCGGGCCTGCTCGTCGTGCCGGCGCAGGAGGTGCTGACCGCCGACGGGCTGTCGGTGCGGATCAGCCTGACGGCCTCGTGCCGCACGGCCGACCCGCGGCGATGGCACGAGGGCGTCGAGGACCCGCACGCCTACGTCTACGACGCGCTGCAGCTGGCGCTTCGCGACGCCGTCGCGCAGCGCGAACTCGACACGCTGCTGGCCGACCGGGCCGGCATCGGCGAGCAGCTGCACACGGCCGCGGCCGGCACCGCCGAGCACGTCGGGGTGACGATCGAGCGCGTGGCCGTGCGCGACGTCATGGTGCCGGCCGAGCTGCGCCGGGCCGCGGCCGACGTCGCGACCGCCCGGGCGCAGGGGCTCGCGTCACTGGAACGGGCGCGCGCCGAGGTCGCCCTCGACCCGTGCGCTCGCGAACGCCGCGAAGCTCGTCACCTCGACGCCGGGCCTGCTGCAGCTGCGCACACTGCAGGCCGTCGAGGCGGGCGGCGCCACCGTCGTGCTCACCTCCGACGGTGTGGCGCCGCCGATCCGCGGCTGAAGCGGGGTTCCGCCATGCCGAGCTCCGACGATCTACCGCTAGATGACCGATTCCAAGGGTTGGTGCGGCGTGTTGCGCTGAGGAACGCGTGGAGGGTGCCCAGGATCGGCGTTGGAACCCGACGCCGAACAGGAGGTTCGCGTGGACGCCGACCTGGACACC
>JAABUN010005765.1_pt1 | contig 15007 bp, 16 predicted proteins | sample 5559311 | NCBI WGS metagenome assembly JAABUN01 (sample SAMN10711877, study PRJNA513370) | rock metagenome | isolation source: Antarctica rocks | place: Antarctica: Victoria Land, Siegfried Peak sud | reverse complement strand
GAGCTCGATCGGCGTGTCGACCGGCACCACGAGCTCGTAGAAGCTGTACGGGGTCTCGCCCGAGTACCCGTCGGCGCTTGCCTTCGCCTCGGGGTACTCGTAGCGCCAGAGCCACTGCTGCCCGTAGGCGTCGATCGTGATCGGCTCGGCGCCGGACTCCGAGGCCTCGACCTTGCGGGCGCGCTCAGTGAAGATGACGCCGACGACGAACAGGACGAGGACGGCCGCGCCGAGGCCGAGCCCGACCCGGCGCTGCGCGCTCGCAGCCGCGCGCGTGCGGCGGTCGGGCTCCGCGTCGCGCCCGCGGGAGCCGCGCACGGCGCGCAGGATCGCCGCGAGCACGGCGAGGACGAGGAGCAGGGCGAGCACGGCCATGATCAGGTAGATCACCCGGGTGGCGCTCGCGCTCCCCGAAGCGGGGCTGTCGGGCGCGAGGACGTCGGCGGCCGCCGCCTGCGGCCACAGCGCCGCCGGGGACAGCGCAGCGGCGCTCAGCGCAGCCGCGGAAGCGGCGAGTCTTCTGCGGGGGGCCGGCAAGGCGCCGCCATTCTAGGGGGACGCCCCGGCAGACGTCCGAGCGGTCGCCGGGCCGCTGAGGGTCGAGGGCCGCGTCCTATACTCGCCGCGCCTTGGCTCTGAGGGTCCCGCCCATCCGCAGGCGGCGCTCGCCGCTGCGACCGCTGATTCGCGGCGCGGCCGGCGCGGCCCTCGTCGCCTCGTTCGCCGTGCCGCTGCTGCGCCGGCGGCTCCGCGTTCCGCCCGGAGCGACCTTCGCGGCCGCGGCTGCGGGGCCGTTCGCCCTGGCGACCCTGAAGCCGCGGAGCAAGGCTCGCGACGCCGTTCTCTTCGCCCAGCAGATGTGGGCCTTCGTGATGGTCCACGAGCTCCCCTACGACGATCCCGACGCGCTGCGGCGGCGGCTCAGGATCCGCTACCCGATCGCGATCGACCGGGCGATCGGCGCCGGACGGCTGCCGAGCACCCGCCTGCAGTCCCTCCTGATGAAGCCGGATGGGCGCACGGGCGCGCTCGACCGGGCGCTGACCTTCGCCCACTGGGGCTGGTTCTTCGAGCCTCACATCTCCCTCGCCTACCTCCTGATCCGCGACGAGGATCGCTTCGTCCGCGCCGCCCGCCAGATGGCCGGCGCCTTCGACCTCGGCTGCGCCGCCTACATCGCGGTGCCCACCGCGCCCCCGTGGTGGGCCGCCGAGCACGGCTACACCGGCGACGACCTGGTCCATCGGCGGATGTTCGAGGTCGGCGAGGAGACCTGGGGGCGAGCGTGGGAGCCGCTGCGAGACTCCTTCGACGGCAACCCCTGGGCCGCCATGCCCTCGCTGCACTTCGGCGCCTCCGTGCTGGCGGCGATCCTGCTCAGCGAGTCCGATCCGCGGGCGGGCGCGGTGGGGTGGACGTACGCGGGGGTCCTCGGCCTCGCCCTCGTCTATCTGGGTGAGCACTACGTGATCGATCTCCTGGCCGGGCTCGGCCTGGTCGCCGTCGTCCGCTTCGGCGAGCCTCTGGTCGAGCCCCTCGCGCTCGCGGTCAGCCGCGGCGTCCAGGAGCTCGAGCGCCTCGCCGCCTAGCTCCGGCCGGGACGGCCTGCCCCGGCGGCGGACGCGACCACCGATCGAGGTGCGAGGATGCGTCGAGATGACCGACATCCGGGAGGACGATCGGCAGGATCGAAGTGGGGTCGCCAACGGCACCGCCTCCGTCGATCTGCCTGCCGGGCCCTCCCTGGTCGATGACAACGTCGAGCCGTCGTTCTTCCAGGACCCGCGGCGGCTGATCGTCACCGGACTGATCGTGCTGGTCATGTTCGGGGCGATCTACATCCTGCTGCCGCAGGTGATCGGCCTCGAGGATGCGATCGCGAAGTTCGGCGACGGCGAGTGGCAGTGGTTCGCGGTCGCGGTCGCCTTCAACGTGGCCGCATTCGCCGCCTATGTCGCCCTGTTCCGGGGCGTGATCGGCGAACGCCTCGTCCACCTCGAGTGGAGCGAGAGCTACCAGATCACGATGGCCGGCCTGGCCGCCTCGCGGCTGCTCTCCGCCGGCGGGGCGGGCGGCGTCGTGCTCTCCTACTGGGCGCTGCGCAAGGCGGGGATGCGGCGCGCCGAGGCGGCGCGGCGGATGGTCGCCTTCCTCGTCCTGCTCTACGCCTTCTACGTGCTGGCGGTGATCGTCTTCGGGATCCTGCTGCGGACCGGGGTCCTGCCGGGGCCCGCGCCCGTGTCGATGACGATCGTGCCGGCGGCGATCGCCGGCGGGATCGGGATCGCGGTCGTCCTGATCGCGCTGATCCCGGGCGATCTGCAACGCCGCCTCTCGGTCTCGGATGAGACCCGGGTCGGCCGCATGGCGCTCAAGCTCAGCACCGTTCCGGCGACGCTCGCTACCGGGATCCGGACGGCACTCGGGTTCATCCGGACCCCGGGCAAGGGCGGCCTTGCGGTGCTCGGCGCGACCGGCTTCTGGGCGGCGAACATCGGCATCCTCTGGGCGAGCTTCATGGCCTTCGACGAGTCGGTCCCCCTCGGGGTGATCGTGATGGGGTTCTTCGTCGGGATGGTGGCGAACCTGGCGCCCGATCCGGCCGGCGTGGGGGCGGTCGACGGCGGGCTGATCGGCGCCTTCGTGATCTTCGGGCTCCCGGCCTCGACCGTGATCGCCGCCGTCCTGATCTACCGGCTGATCGCCTTTTGGATGCCGCTTCCTCCAGGGGTCCTGGCGTTCCTGCAGCTGCGGCGTACCGTCGCCCGCTGGGAGGCCGAGGGAAGGCCGGCGATCGAGGAGGAGGGCGATACGGCGGAGTCCGCCTCCCCACCGCTCACCGCACTTCAGAAAGTAAAGTAAGATGTCTACTTCGTGCCCCCACCGGGAAGCGAACCAGCGAGGAGCCCCTTGACCGAGCAGCGAATCGAGAACCTGATCATCGTCGGCGGCGCCTGCGCCGGCTACACGGCGGCGATCTACGCCGCTCGCGCCGACCTCGAGCCCCTCGTGATCGAGGGCTTCCAGTGGGGAGGGCAGCTGCAGAACACGACCGAGGTCGAGAACTTCCCCGGCTTCCCCGAGGGGCTGATGGGCCCGGAGATGATGAACCGCTTCCGCGCCCAGGCCGAGCGCTTCGGGACCCGCTTCATCACCGACGACGCCACCCGCGTGGAGCTCAGCGACGGCGGCATCCAGACCGTGTTCGTCGGCGACGACGCCCACCGCGCAAAGACGGTGATCCTCGCGATGGGCGCCGAGCCGAAGCGGCTCGGCATCCCCGGCGAGATGGAGCTCGGCGGGCGCGGCGTCTCGACCTGCGGCGTCTGCGATGGCGCGTTCTTCAAGGACCGCGAGGTGATCGTGGTCGGCGGCGGGGACACCGCGATGGAGGATTCGATCTTCGTCTCGAAGTACGCCAGCAAGCTCACGGTCGTCCACCGCCGCGACGAGTTCCGCGCCTCCGCCGTGATGCAGGACCGTGCCCGCGAAACGTCCAACATCGACTTCAAGACGCCCTGGGTCCCGGAGGAGTTCCTCGCCGGCGACGGTGGCGCGCTCGAGCGCGTCCGGCTGCGCAACCCGACGACCGACGCGGTCGAGGAGATGGAGGTCGGGGGCGCGTTCGTCGCGATCGGCCACATCCCGGGCTCGAAGCTCCTCGCCGGCCAGATCGACCTCCACGACAACGGCTACGTCAAGGTCGAGGAGCCCTCGACGCGGACCAACCTCGCGGGCGTCTTCGCGGTTGGGGACCTCGTCGACTTCACCTACCGCCAGGCGATCACCGCCGCCGGGTCGGGATGTCGCGGCGCCCTCGACGCCGAGTGGTACCTGCGCGACACCCCCCCGACGGACGAGGAGCTCGTCGTCGATCCCGAGGCCGAGCGCGAGGGCGTCGCCGCGACCGGCTAGGAGCGTTGGCGGCCACCGAGGCGGCCGGACAGCTCAGACGCCGTAGCCCTCGCGCATCTCGCTGAAGACGGCGCGGCCGTCGGCGCGGTCGCTGGACATCTCATCGGCGATCACCTGCGAGACCGCGTTGATCAGGGCCAGATGCGTGAAGGCCTGGGGGAAGTTGCCGAGCTGGCGACCCGAGACCGGCTCGATCTCCTCGGCGTAGAGGTCAAGCGCTCCGCCCATGTGCAGGAGCTTCTCGCAGAGCTGGCGGGCGCGCTTCCCCTCGCCGATCTCGGCCAGGGCGGAGACGAGCCAGAACGAGCAGATCGTGAAGCTCCCCTCGACGCCCTCGAGGCCATCGTCGGTCTCCTCGACGCGGTAGCGCAGCACGAGCCCGTGCTCGGTCAGCTCCTCGGCGATCGCCAGCACCGTCGCGCGGACGCGCTCGTCGTCGGCAGGCAGGAAGCGGACGAGGGGGATGAGCAGGGTCGAGGCGTCGAGGGCGTCGGTCTCGTAATGCTGGCGGAAGACGCCGCGCTCGCTCACCCCCTTGGTGAGGATGTCCTCGCGGATGCGCAGAGCCTCGTCGCGCCAGCGCTCGGCGACCTCGTCCTTGCCACGGGAGGCGGCGAGGCGAGCGCCGCGATCGAGCGCCACCCAGCACATCAGCTTCGAGGAGACCCAGTGCCGCGGCTCCCCTCGGGCCTCCCAGATCCCCTGATCGCGCTGCTCCCAGATCTCGGTGGCCGCCTCGACCTGGCCTTGGACGAGGTCCCAGAGCTCGTCGCTCACCCCGTCGAGGGCCCGCGCGTGGATGTAGACGGAGTCGAGGAGCGCCCCGTAGACGTCGTTTTGGTGCTGCTCGCTCGCCGCGTTGCCGATGCGCACCGGCCGCGCGCCCTCGTAGCCCGAGAGGTGGTCGAGCGTGCTCTCCGGCAGGTCGCGCTCGCCGCCGATCCCGTACATGATCTGCAGGCCCGGATCGCGCTTGCAGACGTCGGCGACGAAGCCCATGAAGTCCGACGCCTCGTCGTCGAGGCCGAGCACGTGGAGCCCCCAGAGGGTGAAGGTCGCGTCGCGGATCCAGGTGTAGCGGTAGTCCCAGTTGCGCTCGCCGCCCGGGGTCTCGGGTAGCGAGGTGGTGAGGGCGGCCACCATCCCGCCGGTGGGCGCGTGGATCAGCCCCTTCAGCGTGAGCGCCGAGCGCTGCAGCTCCGAGCGCCAGCGGTGGTCGGGGAAGCTGCCGCGCCGCAGCCAGCGGCGCCAGGCATCGGCCGTCCGGTCGAGCAGCTCCTCGGCCGCCTCGGCATCGCGCGGCAGCGCGGCCTCGGGCGACCAGGCGACGGCGCAGAAGCAGGTCTCGCCGGCCTCGAGGCGGCATTCGCCCTCGACGGCGCCGTCGACGATCCGCAGCGCGAGGTCGCTGGCGAGCCGCAGCTCGACCTCGCCCGCCATCCCCTGCGCGGTGCGCCCGTCGTCGCTCAGCTCCCACTCCACGCGCGCGCGTCCGTAGTCGGGGGCCGGGGCGCAGCTCATCAGGACCTCCGAGGTGCCGGCCTCGCAGCGGAGCGAGCGCACCAGCGTCCGCTGCCCTCGCAGCCGCTCGCGCTGCTTGCCGTCGGCGCCCGGCTCGCGCTCCTTCATCACGGCGATCAGGGCGTCGCGCACCACCACCCAACCGCTCTCGGTGGCCCAGGTGGTCTCGATCACGTTGGTGCCGGGCTCGTAGCGGCGGGCCACCGGGACGCGCTCGTCGGGGGCGAAGGTGAACGTGCCCGCGGCGCGGTCCAGGAGCGCGCCGAAGACGCTCGGCGAGTCGAAGCGCGGCAGGCAGAGCCATTCGATGGCGCCGTCGGGGGAGAGCAGGGCGCCGGTCTCGCAGTCGGAGAGGAACCCGAAGGAGCCGATCGGGGGGAACGAGCCGGGGGCCCCTCCGCTCGCGCCCTTGCCTGCGGAGTCGGCCACGGGCGCGGACTCTATCGGCGGGGCGGGGCGCCGCTTGGGCGCCGCGAGCCCGCGCGGTCCGCCCGCGCCTCGCGCCTAAGGTGGAGGGGTGACGCGCCGCAGCTGGATCCTCCTGATCGTCCTGGCCGCGATCTGGGGCGCGAGCTACCTCCTGATCAAGATCGGAGGGCGCGATCTGTCTCCCCCGATGATCGCCTTCGGGCGGATCGCGCTCGGGGCCGCGGTCCTCGTCCCAGTGGCGTTGCGCGCCGGCGCGCTGCGCGACCTCGGTGGGCTCTGGGGGGTGATCGTCGCCGTCTCGGTCGCCCAGATCGCCGCTCCGTTTCTGCTGATCGCGCTCGGGGAGGAGGAGATCAGCAGCTCCCTGGCTGGGATCCTCGTCGCCTCGGCGCCGATCTTCACGGCGATCCTCGCAATCTTCTTCGACGCCGAGGAGCGCTCGGAGGGGGCGCGGCTGCTGGGTGTCCTCGCCGGGGTCGCCGGCCTGATCCTGCTGCTGGGGCTCGACGTGGGCAAGGGCGTCCCGGAGCTGCTCGGCGGGCTGGCGGTGGTCCTCGCGGGCCTCGGCTATGCGATCGCGGGGCTGCTCGCGAAGCGGCGCCTCGCCGGGGTCCCGTCGCTGGGCGTGGCGGCGATCGTCCTCACCGTGAGCACCCTCCTGTCCCTACCCGCGGCGCTTGCGACCCTCCCGAGCGAGCCTCCGGGGCTCGGTCCCCTGGCGGCGATCGCCGCCCTCGGGATCGTCGGCACCGGCATCGCCTTCGCGATCTTCTACGAGCTGATCGCCACCGTCGGCCCCGCGAGGACCTTTCTCGTCACCTACATGGCCCCGGTCTTCGCCGTCGCCTACGGGGTGCTCCTGCTCGACGAGGAGTTCGGCCCCGTGACGCTCGCCGGCCTCGTCCTGATCCTCGCCGGCTCCTACGCGGCGGCCGGGGGCAGGGTGCCGAGCCGGTCAGGACGACCCGCCGCCACCGCGCCCGGCGGGGAGGGGTAGCCCCAGCTCGCTCAGCCCTCGTCGGGAGCGAAGGGCAGGATCGCGTCGACGCCCGTCGCGGCGCGGCCGATGATCAGCTTCTGGATCTGGGAGGTGCCCTCGTAGAGAGTGGTCACGCGGGCGTCGCGCAGATAGCGCTCGACCGGGTGGTCGTCGACGTAGCCGGCGCCCCCGTGGACCTGGATCGCGGCGTTCGCGCACTCCACCGCCGACTCGGTGGCGTAGAGCTTCGCGATCGAGGTCTCGGTCGTGTTCGGCTCCCCCGCGTCCTTGAGGAGCCCCGCGCGGAGCACCAGCATCCGCGCGGCGTCCCGCTTGACGATCATCTCCGCGATCATCGCCTGGACGAGCTGAAAGCGCGCCAGCGGCACCCCGAACTGCCGTCGCTCGGTCGCGTATGCGACGGAGGCCTCGACGCAGCCGTCGCAGATCCCGACGCAGCCCGCGGCCACGGAGTAGCGGCCGAGGTCGAGCGCGCTCATCGCGATCTTGAACCCCTCGCCGACCTCGCCGAGCAGCGCCTCGTCGGAGACCTCGACGGCATCGAGCGCGAGCGCAGCGGTGTCAGAGGAGCGCAGGCCGAGCTTGCCGTGGATCTCCTGGGAGGAGAAGCCCTCCGTGGCCGTGGGGACGAGGAAGCAGGCGAGCCCGCGATGGCCGAGCCCGGGATCGGTCTGGGCGAAGACGAGCGCCACCTCGGCGACGTTGCCGAGCGAGATCCACATCTTCTGCCCCTGCAGTCGCCAGCCGCCGTCGACGCGCTCGGCGCGCGTCCGCATCGAGGCCGCGTCAGAGCCCGAGTCGGGCTCGGTCAGCCCGAAGCAGCCGAACGCCTCCCCGGAGCAGAGGGGCGGCAGCCAGCGCTGCTTCTGCTCCTCGCTGCCCCAGCGCTCGAGCGAGCCGCAGACGAGCGACGTCTGGACCGAGATCACAGTCCTGGCGGCGCTGTCGACCCGCCCCACCTGCTCGACGATCAGGGCGTAGTCGACGTAGTCGAGGCCGCGGCCGCCGTACTCCTCCGACACCGGGGCCCCGAGGTAGCCCATCTCGCCCAGCCGGCGCGCGAGCTCGGCGTCGAAGCGCTGCGCGCGATCGCTCTCGCGAACCCTGGGGGCGATGAACTCGTCGGCGAATCGGCGGGCCGTCTCGGAGATCAGCCGCTGCTCGTCGCTGAGCGCCAGGTCCATCGTCAGGCGCCGGCGGGAGCGCCGCCAGCCGGGCGCTCGGAGGCGATCGCGCTGCGCAGCGCTTCCGCCGCGGCGCGCGTACCGGCGCCGTCGACCTCGGGGAGCTCGCGATCGTCGATCGCGGAGATCGGCTGGATCTCGCGGGTGGTGGAGGCGAGGAAGGCCTCGCTGGCGGAGAGCAGGTCCTCGAGGGTGAGCTCGCCCTCGGCGACGTCGAGCGCCGCGACGACGACCGCCCGGGTGATCGAGTCGAGGATCCCCGCGGCGAGGGACGGCGTCCACAGCTCCCCCTCGTCGCTGGCCCAGAAGATCGATGAGGTCGGCGCCTCGAGAACAACGCCGTCGGGCCGGACGAGGAGCGCCTCCTCGGCGCCGCGCGCGGCCGCGATCCGGTTGGCCTGCATGTTCGCGGCATAGGAGATCGACTTGACGCCGGCGAGGATCTCGCTCGGGGCGAGGGTGACCGTCGCCACCTTCGCGCTCGCGCCCCACTGCGGGGTGCGCTCCACGGTCAGCAGGCGGCGTGCGCCGCGGGTGGCGACGATCCGCAGGCATCCGTCGGGCTCGGCGCCTTGGGCGAGCACCGCGGCGAGCTCGTCCCGCAGCGCGCCGAGATCGAGCTCCAGCTCGATGGCTGCCGCGGAGCGCTCGAGGCGCGCGAGATGCTCCTCGAGCCGGAACGGGTGGCCCCCGTAGAGCTTGATCACCTCGAAGGCGCCGTCGCCGCGCAGCAGTCCCTCGTCGAGGATCGAGATCGTCGCATCCCCCGGCGGCATGATCCGCCCGTCGACGCTCGCGAGAACGGCTTCGGCCACGGGCGCGACCTTAGTGACTATCCTCGACGGGGATGGGATTCATCCTCGTCACCCTCGGGATGGTCGCTTTCATCGTTCTGGTCCTCGTCCTGCTCGCCCGTGCGTATCCCGGCAGCGGGGCCGACCTGGTCGACTGGAAGCCGACCCGCGACTACGAGTCCGAGGTCCAGCTCGAGGAGGACGACATCCAGCAGATGATCGCCGCCCAGAACGCCTACCGCCGCAAGCGCGGGGCTCGGGAGCTGACCGAGATGGACGCGGAGCTGATGGCCCGCGAGGATCAGCAGGTCCGCGAGCGCGGCCGGATGGACGAGGACTCGCTGGCGAAGCTCGATCGCGTGCTGCGGGAGCGCCAGGCCGACGAGGACTAGGGGTGGCGCGTGCGCTGCTGGTCGGCTGCGGCTGCCGCGGCCGCGAGCTCGGCCGCGAGCTGCTCGACCGCGGCTGGGCGGTCCGCGGGACCTCGCGCCGAGAGGCGGGGCTCGCGGAGATCGCCGAGGCGGGGATCGAGCCGGCCCGCGCCGACCCGGAGCGGATCGGCACCGTCTTCGACCTCGTCTCCGACGTCGCGGTGATCGCCTGGCTGCTCGGCTCCGCCGAGGGGGAGCCGGAGGATCTGGCCGCCCTCCACGGACCGCGGCTCGAGAGCCTGCTCGAGCGGCTCGTGGACACGCCGGTGCGCGGGTTCCTCTACGAGAGCGCCGGGTCGGTTCCCGCGCCCCTGCTCGGGACGGGCGCGGGCATTGTCGAGGCCGCCGCGGAACGCTGGCGCATCCCGGTGGGCCTCGTCGAGGCCGACCCCGACGAGCCGGGGGATTGGCTGAGCGCGGCCGCCGTTGCGGTGGAGGAGCTCGTGGCGGGCTGAGCCCGCCGAGGGCCAAGGACTAGCGGCTGAAGACCTGCTCCGCCGGGATCGTCGCGTCCCCGGAGGAGACACCCTTGGAGTCGGTGTTGTCGCGCGGGCCATTGGCCTTGAAGTCGACGTCACGAGGGGCGGGTGCATCGTCGCCCGCCTGCGTCCAGGGTGCCGTGTCCTTGAGCGCGACCTCGCGCCCGTCGATGTTCTTGACGACCGTCAGGAAGGCGATGACGACGAGGATCATCACCCCGACGGCCGCTCCGTAGACGATCAACCGCTTGCGGAGCGTGGCGCCGTACTGCTTGCCGACGACGGAGCGACGCTTGTCGTTGCCCATCGCGTCGACGCCGCCGCGCTCCTCGTCCTCGCCGCGCTCCTCGTCCTCTCTGGTCTCCTCCTCGGCCATCGGGGGGAGCCTAGCGCTCGCGGGCCGCGGAATCCACCCGCAACCGGGGGTCGAGGGCCCGGAGGGGGCGCAGTGAAAGAGGTATTGTCCGATCAGGTTTACGGGGTTTAGCCGAGCCCGAGCTTCCCCGCCGTGGCACTACCGAAGGAGGCAACTTTCATGTCCGATTACGTCAAGGACGTCCTGGTCGAGACCGATTGGGTGGCCGAGCACCTCGGCGACGACTCGATCCGGATCGTCGAGGTCGACGAGAACCCCGCCCTCTACGCCGAGGCCCACATCCCCGGCGCGATCGGGTTCGACTGGAAGCAGGACCTGCAGGACCAGGTGCGCCGCGACTTCCTCGACGCCGAAGCGTTTGGCGAGCTGATGGGCTCGCGCGGCATCTCCAACGACCACATGGTCGTCCTCTATGGCGACCGCAACAACTGGTTCGCCGCCTACACCTACTGGTACTTCCGCTACTACGGCCACAATGACGTCAAGCTCGTCAACGGCCCACGGGAGAAGTGGATCGACGAGGGCCGTGAGACCTCCACCGAGGTGCCGAGCCACCCCGAGGCGACGTTCAAGGCGGCCGAGCCCGACGACTCCATCCGCGCCAAGCGCGACGAGGTCGCGGGGGCGCTCGGGACCTCCACCGCGCTCGTCGACGTCCGCAGCCCGCAGGAGTTCTCGGGGGAGCTGATCGCGATGACCGGCTACGAGCAGGAGGGCGCCCAGCGCGGGGGGCACATCCCGGGCGCCGCCTCGGTGCCGTGGGCGAAGGCCGTGGCCGAGGATGGGACGTTCCTGCCCGCCGATGAGCTGCGGCGGCTCTACACCGATGCGGGCGTGATCGGCTCCGGCGAGCCGGTGATCGCCTACTGCCGGATCGGCGAGCGCTCCGCGCACACCTGGTTCGTGCTCAGCGAGCTTCTCGGAACCGACGACGTCAAGAACTACGATGGCTCGTGGACCGAATGGGGCAACCTGGTCGACGTGCCGATCGAGAAGGGCTGACGGCCGCCGGGCAGCATCCTCGCCGGGTCACGGCCGCAGGCCGCATCGCCTCCTGCGTCCTGGTGGTCTTCCTCGCGGGCCTCGCGTCGCCGCTAGGGGGCCCCGCGGTGGCTGAGGGCCCGATCGCCGCCGAGCCGCGGACCGAGCTGGCGGTGCTCGTCATGGCGCTGCGCCCCACGCGCAACTGCCTGAGCCGCGAGCGGCTCGAGCGGGCGCGGCGCTACGCCCGCCATCGCGCCGGCCGGGTCTCTTTCGCCTTCGCCGACGGCTGCGGTGAGGTCGCCGGGGGGCACCCCTATCGCCTGCATGCCTCCGCCTCGGTGATCAAGGTGATGCTCCTCGTCGCCTACCTCCGCCGCCACGATGTCCGCGACCGCAGGCTCTCGCGTGGCGAGCGCGCGACCCTCGGGGCGATGATCAAGGAGTCCGACAACCAGGCCGCCAACGAGGTCTTCGCGATCGTCGGCGAGGGCGGGCTGAGGAGGCTGGCCAGGGTGGTCGGGATGCGGCGGTTTCGCACGAGCTCCTCGTGGGGCGGCAGCGAGATCACGGCCGGCGATCAGGCCGCGTTCGTCCGCAGGCTCGAGCGCTACCTGCCGCCGCAGCACGATGACTACCCGCTTGAGCCGATGGCGCGGATCACCCCCGGCCAGCGCTGGGGGATCACGGAGGAGGCGCCGGCGGGGTGGAGGGTCCACTTCAAGAGCGGGTGGTACCCGGTCGACGGCAGCACCGGCTGGCGCGTCAACCAGATCGCCACGCTCCGCCGCGGCCGCCGCAGCATCTCTCTCGCGGTGCTGAGCGACGGCAACAGCTCCTTCGGCTACGGCCGCGAGACGATTCGCGGCGTCGAGCGAATCCTGCTCCGCGACTACCGCCGCTGAGCGGGCTCCGCGCCGTCGAGGCGCTCGAACAGCATCTGCAGCATGCGGGCGGTGGCTCCCCAGATGAAGGTCCCGTCGACCTCGTACGTCGGGGTCCGGAAGGGGACGCCGCGCCGGAACAGCCGGCGCATCGCGTAGGCCTCTCGAAGCCGGCCGAGGTCGAGCTCGATCACGCGCTCCACCTCCTGGGGGCTGAGCCGATGGGCGAGCCCGGCGGGGATCAGCCCGACCACCGGCAGCACCCGGTAGGAGGTGACGACGGTGGAGGTGGGGGGCAGGGCGCCGACGACGTCGACCGCCTCGGGGTCGAGCCCGATCTCCTCGCTCGCCTCGCGCAGCGCGCACTCCACGAGCCCCTCGCCCGGGTCGGCGCGACCCCCCGGGAACGAGATCTCGCCCGCGTGGCGGCGCAGGTCGTGGCGGCGCTCGGTGAGTACGAGCCCCGGCCGCTCGGGCCAGCCGAAGATCGCGACGAGCACCGCGGCCTCCTTGTTGCCGTGGGCGTCGAGGGCGGCGGCGGCTTCGGGGTCCAGCAGCAGCTCGGCGAGGCTCGCGCGCGCGCTCGAGCCGGTCGCGCTCAGATGATCACCCCGACGGAGCCCCCGTCGACTCCCCAGGCGGCGCCCGCCACGTAGGAGGCGCGCTCCGAGCAGAGGAAGGCGATCGCGGCGGCGATCTCCTCGACCTCCCCGAGCCGTCCGATCGGGCGCTTCGACCCCGTGGCCGCGAGCGTCTCCTCGCGCCCCGCATCCCCCCGCGCCTGGTCGAGCAGGCCGCCCTCGGCCATCCACATCTCGGAGGCGACCGGGCCCGGGCAGATCGCGTTGATCAGGACCCCGTCGGCGGCGTGGCGCTCGGCGAAGAGGCAGGAGAGAGAGAGCTCGGCGGCCTTCGCCACCGAGTACTCGCCCATCATCGGCGACGGCCGCTTGCCGGCGCTCGAGGAGACGTTGACAACGCGGCCCCAGCCCCGCTCGGCCATCGCCGGGACGGCGACGCGCATCAGCCGCATGGGAGCCATCACGTTCAGCTCCCACGCCGCATACCAGGCCTCCTCGGGGACCTCGTCGAGGTCGCGCCAGGCAGCGGCGCCGGCGTTGTTGACGACGACGTCGAGGCCGCCGAAGCGGACGGTCGCCTCGGCGAGGATGCGCTCGGGAGCGTTCGGAGCGGTCACGTCGGCGACGAGGTGCGCGGCCTGCCCGCCGGCCGCCGCTCCGGCGCGCCCGCATTCGTCGGCGGCGTCGCGGAGCTCCTCGTCCCCGCGGGCGACGAGCAGCACCCCGGCGCCCGCCTCGCTGAGCAGCTTGGCGGTGGCGCGGCCGATCCCCCGCCCCGCGCCGGTGACCACGCAGGATCGCCCCGCGAGGCCGAGGTCCATCAGCCCGCTGGGGCCTCGTCGCAGATCTCGAGCGTGGGGCTGCCGGCCAGGATCCGGTGGACGGGGCACTTGGCGGCGATCGTCTTGATCCGGTCGATCTGCTCGGGATCGAGGCCCTCGGGCAGCTCGAGCGTGACGACGAAGCTCGCCTCCTCTGATGCGCTCTGGGCGCCCTCGAAGTCGACGAGGACCTCGAGTCCCTCGATGTCCCAACCCTTGCGGTCGGCGTACATGCCGATCGTGATCGCCGTGCAGGATGCGAGGGAGGCGGCGAGCAGCCGCGTGGGGGATGGCCCCTCGTCGGTGCCCCCCGCGTCGGTTGGCTCGTCGACGACCACGACGTGGCCATCGACCTCGACCTCGTGATGGTGCCCGCTCAGGCGGCGCGCGGTGGCTCGCATCAGGCGGCTCCCGCCCTGCCCTCGAAGAGGGCCGGCTCGGCTACGTCGGTGAAGCGGGCGATCGCGTAGACGAGGTCGGCGGCGCGGTTGAGGTAGGCGAGGATGGCCCCGGAAGCGAGCTCGCCCTCGGCCTCGAGGGCGGCCACGCGCCGCTCGGCGCGGCGCAGGATCGCCCGGGCGAGGTCGAGCTGGCCGGAGAGGGGGGTCCCGCCGGGGATCACGAACTTCGGCGGCAGCTCCACCCGCGCCATGTAGCGGTCGATGGGCCGCGGGCTCGAGCTCGGCCGCCATGGCGTCGGTGATGCGGCTGACCCCATCCTCGAGCCGCCCCGCCGCCTCGGGTGCGGCCGCGAGCTCGGCGCCGGCGACGAACAGGTCGCGCTGGAGGGCGAGCAGGTCGGTGGCGACTTCGGCGTCGTCGGGGGAGCAGAGTGCGCGGGCGACGCCGAGCGCCGATCCCGCTTCGTCGACGGTGCCGTAGGCCTCGATCCGGGCATCCGACTTCGGCCTGCGGCCCCCGTACCAGAGGCCGGTCGTCCCGTCGTCGCCCTTGCGCGTGTAGATCTTCACCGGGGCTCATCCTACGCGGGCGGGGACGCCAGCCGGGCCCTGGGATCGCCACCTAGGTCAGCGGGTTGAAGGCGATCCCGGTGAGCAGCTTCGGGAAGAAGAAGGTCGACTTCGGCGGCATCGTCTCGCCCGCGTCGGCCACGGCGCGGACCTGCTCGACCGGGGTGGGGCGGAGGAAGAAGGCCGCCTCCGCCTCGCCGTCGTGGAGGCGACGGAGCGTCTCGTCGAAGTCGGAGCAGTAGGAGAGGCCGCGCTTGGCGGCGATGTCGTCGTTGGTCATGGCCAGCGGGCCCTTGAGGATGAGCGCCTCGAGGGCGGCTGCATCGAGGGAGCGGTAGGCGGCGGAGCTGCCCGGCAGCGCCTCGGCGAGCGGCGCGGGGTTCTTCAGCCGCAGGCGGTAGGGCTTGCGGTGGTGGGAGTCCATGTAGCCGAAGGCGATCACGCCGTAGTCGCGGTCGGGGACCAGCTCGGACTCCTCGACCGGCTCGAGGTCGAAGAGCTCCAGGACGACCTTGCGCAGCGTCTCGCGCTGGGCGTCGCTCAGGTCGTGCAGGAGCCGGTTGGTGGCGAAGACGCTGAGCCCGGGGTCGTCGAGGGAGACGAGGCAGGCGAGGGTGAAGCGGTGGTCGCCGTCGTCTCC
>JAABUN010005763.1_pt1 | contig 15007 bp, 13 predicted proteins | sample 5559311 | NCBI WGS metagenome assembly JAABUN01 (sample SAMN10711877, study PRJNA513370) | rock metagenome | isolation source: Antarctica rocks | place: Antarctica: Victoria Land, Siegfried Peak sud | reverse complement strand
TTCTATCTGCATTTGAAAGAATGCGAATATCGTTTTAATAATCGAAAAGAAAACTTGTTTCGATTACTGTTAAAATTACTTGAAAATAATCCGCTCTAGACCAGCTTTGCTACACTAGAGCCAAAATCAATTATGAAAAGTTTATTGAAAATCACACTCGTTTTAATACTTTGTCTGCCGAATCTTACGACGGCACAACAGCAGCAGGCGAAACAGAAAATTTCTTTGCTTTTGTATAACGGCAAAATTTTTACGGCTGACGCAAATTTTACGCTTGCCGAAGCGGTCGCCGTTGATGGCGAGAAAATCGTTGCGGTCGGCGGGTCACAAGATTTGCGGGCGAAATTTAAGGCGGCGCGCGAAATTGATTTGCATGGAAAACTCGTAACGCCGGGATTTAACGACGCGCACGTTCATTTTCTGCGCGGCGCGCTGTCACTGCTTTCTGTGGTTTTGACCGATACGAAATCTTTGACGGAAGCGCAAAGCAAAGTTGCCGAAAAAGTTAGAACGACAAAACCCAATGAATGGATAATCGGGCGCGGCTGGGATCACACGATTTGGAAACAGAATTTTCCGTCGAAAAAAGATTTGGATGCGATTGCGCCGGACAATCCGGTTTTTCTAGTGCGCGTTGACGGTCACGTCGGTTGGGTGAATTCGGCGGCTTTAAGATTGGCGAAGATTGATAAGAACACGAAAAATCCCGAAGGCGGCGGAATCGAGCGCGACGCATCTGGCGAAGCGACGGGAATTTTGAAGGAAACAGCGCAAGGTTTAGTTGCCGGTTTGATTGCCGAGCCGAGCCCAGCGCAGATGCAGAAAGGTCTTGAACTCGCGCTCGATATGGCGCGGCGTTACGGAATTACTTCCGTTCAGGATAATTCCGGTTACGAGACGACGAAACTTTACCGCGATTTTTTGCGGCAGGATAAATTAACCGTGCGCGTCGCCGAATGGCAGGATTTTGAAAATTCGATTGACGAGATAAAACGCCAGCGCGCCGAGTTTGCGGCGTTTAATGACGACAAAAATCGTTTGAAATTGACCGCGCTGAAAGGCTACGTTGACGGAACTTTAGGCTCGCGCACGGCGTCCTTGCTCGCGCCTTATTCGGACGACGTTGGCAATTCGGGGATTCCGCGCCACACGCCCGAAGAATTGACCAGAATGATTGTCGAACGCGACGTGGCAGGTTTTCAAATTGCGCTTCACGCGATCGGCGACCGAGCGAATCGAATGGCTTTGGATGGTTTTACGGAAGCTAAAAAAAATCAAAATAAGAAAAGCGTTGAAGTGCAAAAACAACAGGCAAAAGATGCCAAAGAAGCCTTTGAGAAAACAAGAACTATAATTGATTTTGTTGATATTGAGCCTGACCCGCGTCATCGCATAGAACACGCGCAGGTTGTCAATCCAAACGATTTCAAGCGTTTTGAAGAACTCGGCGTTATCGCTTCGATGCAGCCTTCGCACGCGATTTCGGATAAGCGTTGGGCGGGCGAGCGGCTCGGCGAATATAGGGTTTTGGGTGCGTATGCGTGGCATTTGATGAAATCTTATAACGTTCACGTTCCGTTCGGGACGGACTTTCCGGTCGAATCAATCAATCCTTACAACACGCTTTACGCCGCCGTTTCGCGTCAGGACGCTTCCGGCGCGCCCGTCGGCGGTTGGCAGCCGCAGGAAAAATTAACAATGGCGGAAGCGATTCGCTGCCACACTTACGAGTCGGCTTACGCAGAATTTGCGCAAACCGTCAAAGGCGAAATAAAGACGGGAACGCTAGCGGATTTGGTTGTCCATTCAAAGGATTTGCTGACGATTGAGCCGAAAGAGATTTTGACGACCGAGCCGGTTTATACGATTTTTAACGGCAAAATTATTTATGAGAAAAAATAAATAGGAAACAGGTTTTAGGTTTTTAGTGGAAGAATCAGCCGCAAAAACCTAAAACCTGTTTCCCATCTTCATCTTTCGCTTGCAGCCAAATTTTTATAAAATGCGCGGCGTAAACAACTGCTGAATTTGCGGCACAGCGGCAGGCGCAATTGGCGATAGCCGTTTCAGTTCCTGCAAATAATTTTGCTGCAATTGATTGTCGCCGTTTGAGTTGCCGAAATATTGAAACGGCACACCCGTATCTTTTGAAATCTCTGGCGAAACTCTTATCGTTTGGCGATTTTTGTCGCGCACGATTGTCAGTATTACGTCGCCGTCTTTTTTATCATTTATCGTGCGGATTAAATCCATATTGTTTTTTACCGACTTGCCGTCGGCTTCGACAATAATATCGCCTGCTTTGAGTCCGGCTTTTGCGGCAGGCGAATTTTCGCGCACGTTATTAACCAGCAAACCATCTCCGTTGGTGACGCCGAAAAAGTCCGCGAGTTGTTTAGTCAGAGATGTTGCGCTGACGCCAATTTGACGGTTTGCGCCGCCGCGATATATGAAAAGACTGTCGCCGTCGCCTGTCATCGGCGGAATCGGAAGCAAAGTTCCGTTCGGCGCGACGGGCGCGCGACGCGGATATTCAGGAATACCCGGAAAGTTTAAATCTTCGGGATTAAAACCGCCGTTTTGCATTAGCGCCGGCTCGCGTTTTCCGAGCGTAACGGTCAACTCACTTTCGCTGCCACCGCGCAAAATCGTAATTTTGGCTTGATGGTCAGGCGCGACTTCATTGAGCAGGCGCGTCAATTTGAAAACACTTGTAACTTCTTCGCCGCCGAAACGCACGATAACATCGCCGTCTCTGATTCCGGCTTGCGCCGCCGGCGAATCTTTAACGACTTTTTCGATCGCCACGCCCCGCACCTCGCGCAGTCCGAATTTAGCGAAGTTTTCGCGTGTAACTTCCTGCGTTTGTACACCTAGATAGCCGCGGACGAAAGGCTCGCTCAAAATTATACGGTTGATTCTTTTCTCGACCGGTTCAACCCTTTGCTGACCGAAAGCAGCACTGCAAGCCGCAATCGAAAGAAGAATAAAAACTGGTAATTTTCGTATCATAAAAACCTCCAAAAAGTTTGAATTATAAAAGATGCCGCTTGTTTTTACGGGGAATTTAGTTGATAAGTTGCGCCGAAAAAACAAAAAGTTGCTCGTGTGGACAAGAATTCGATTGAAAATAGTCGAATTTTTTATTAAATTTACCGATTCGATTGACTTTTAACCGTTTTTTCTGTTGCCAAGCGCCGCGTCTTATACTAGGATAGCCTGTGAAGTTTTAACTTTACTATTAATTTATTTAGAAACAGAGGAATCACAATGAAAAAATTTATTTTAGTTACACTAGTTGCCATCGTCGGGATGGCTTTTATCGGTTGCCAGTCAACCGCCGGAACGAATGCGAATACGAAAGCTAATTTGACGACCGTCAATGCAAATTCATCCACGGCTGTTGTTCTTAATTCAAACTCGATGAATACAAATATGAGTATGAATACGAATATGAGCAACACAGCTATGACCAGAGAACAATATGACAGAGACAAAGACCGTTATGCGCAGGAAGCTAAAACTTCGGGCAGAACCGTCGGTTCGGGCGTCGAAGACGGCTGGCTCTGGACGAAAACCCGCGCCGACCTTTTGGCGACAAACGATTTGAGAGAATCAACCATCAACGTTGACGTTTCAAACAACGTCGTAACTTTGACCGGAACGGTTGCAAACAACGAACAAAAAGCGAAAGCCGAGTCGGTTGCCAAAGGCGTTAGCGGCGTTACCAGCGTTAGAAATATGCTGAAAGTCAACGCCAACGATTCGATGACCAACCAGATGACCGGCGCAAACAGCACCGTTAACACAACCTCGAACACTAAGCATTAATGCAAACGTGAAAATCAAGCCTACAGGTTTGGTAAAATAAACAAAAACCTGTCGTTTTATACAAATGACAGGTTTTTTTCTTTCGATTTTGCACGAATAAATTCGTTTGAAAGCAAATTATTTCGAGTTGTTAAAACGCTTGATTTGCGTTATATTTTCAATTCGCCTAAAGGAAAAACAAAATCGCCAGCTTTATAGAGATATTGTTAATGACAAAGTAGATTTGAGTGAGTATAATGTGCTTTGTCGCATTGGTAACGCACTTCATTATGTTCAAGAAATTCTTGGCATTAGTAGACATCAAGTTTTATGGAGAGATAGCATAATTGGCTAATGCAGTAGTCTTGAAAACTACCGCCCGTAAGGGCTTGCAGGTTCGAGTCCTGTTCTCTCCGCCATTTTAATTTTTATCGCGAAACTAAAAAACGCTTCGATATTTGCAAACGTCGAAGCGTTTTTTCGCGTTAATCGAAAATTTTCAATTAACGATTGCTCTTTTTATTTTCGTCGCCGCCGTCGGTGCGGTCGTTTTCGCCGCCGTTCGGCTTTTCCGCTTGCGGTGACAAGCCGGTATCGACTCTGCCTTTGGCTTTTTCTTTTCCCGGAATCGAATCGTCGGTCGTTTTCTTGTTTTTCTCGCCTTTTACGGCTCTTTCTTGTGTCGGCATAAAGAAATCCTCCTCGCTTAAGTTTTTTTGATTTTAACCATTTCTTCTCTAATGACAAAAATGATTTGCGATTTAAATTCGGCACGGCGGAAAATTTTGCATCTCTCTCGGAATTTTCTTGCCTATTTTCGTTTTTGGGTTTAGTCTATTGAAAAAACTGAATGGCGATTCATTCATAAATCGCTTTACAATAAAATATGCCACGTCCAAATACATCGAACGGAAAATCTGCGCGCGCCGTTGCTGTTGCTGCCGTTCCGGACAAACGGCAGGCGATTTTGCGCGCGGCGACAAAAGTATTTGCGCGCAAAGGTTATTTCAATTCAAAAGTCGCCGACGTTGCGGGCGAAGCGGGAATCGCCGATGGCACAGTCTATCTTTATTTCAAAAGCAAAAACGAAATTCTGCATTCGATTTTCGACCGCGCGATGGAAGAATTTATCGCCGAAGGAAAAAGGGAAATCGCCGAAATTGAAGAAGCCGACCGGCGTCTTCAACGAATTGCCGAACTACATTTGGAAAAACTCGGCGCAGACCGTAATTTGGCAATCGTTTTTCAGGTTGAACTGCGCGGTTCAACCAAATTTATGGAAGAATTTTCCGCCGCCGGTTTCGCCGAATACCTGAGCATTATTCACCAAACGATTGAAGACGGGCAAAAAACCGGCGTTTTCCGAACGGACATAAACGCGACGGTTTGTTCGAAAATTCTTTTCGGAGCGCTCGACGAAATGGTTACAAACTGGATTTTGTCGAAAAACCATTATCCGCTCGCGCCGATGGCGGAAGAAGTTTTAAAAATATTTTTTGGCGGAATTCGGGGAAAATAATTTCATATTTCAAATTCTGGATTCCAAGTTTATATTCACAATCTTAAATTTTTAATCCGGTATAGTGAATTTAAAATCTGAAATTGGAATTTAAAAAATGAACAGCCAGACCGAAAATTTAATCAAGCGCGGCATCGAGCGCGTTTCGTATTCGACGGACGCGCCGCGAACTCTGGCTGAACTTTTTCTGAAAGGCGCGGCAAAACACAATCGCGCCGACGCTCTCAATTATAAAAAAGACGGCGAGTGGAAAAAGATTTCTTCCCAGGAGATGATTGCGCGCGCCGAAAATATCGCGCTTGGTCTTTATTCTCTGGGCATTCGTAAAGGCGACCGCATCGCGCTGCTGGCGGCGAATTCGCCCGACTGGACTTTGACTGATGCCGGTTGTCAGTTTGCCGGAATTGTTGATGTTCCGATTTACACAACGCTTGCCGCAAACGCGGTTTGTTACATTATCAACGATTCGGGAGCGCGCATTTTTTTTCTGCAAAACGCGGAAACTTACCGGCGCGTTAAGGAAATTTTGCCCGAATGCAAATGCCTTGAAAAACTCGTCTTTTTTGAAACCGAAGACGCTCTGCCGGAAAATTCGATTTTGCTCGAAGATTTGGAAAAATCGGGCGCAAAACTCAAAGAAGAAAATCCCGAATTGATAAAAAATCTGATTGGCGCAATCGAGCCGAACGATGTCGCAACGTTGATTTACACGAGCGGCACGACGGGTGAGCCGAAAGGTGTGATGCTGTCGCACTTGAATTTAATCGCTAATGTTACGAACGTCGGAGCTGATTTTTCCTTTTCGGCGAAAGACGTTCCGATTTCGGTTTTGCCGCTCTCGCACGTTTTCGAGCGTTCGGGAATGTATGTTTACATTTGGAGCGGAATGGCGGTTTTCTACGCCGAATCAATCGAACGCGCGGCGGATAATTTGCTCGAAGTTCGTCCGACAATTTTTGTCGGCGTGCCGCGCATTTTCGAAAAAGCCTACGCCAGAGCGAAAGCAAAAGCGGCGCTAGGCAGCCCGACAAAAGAGAAAATTTTCGATTGGGCAATTGAAATAGGCAAAACTTACGCCTTTAAACTTGAACACAGACAGCCGATTCCGCGTCTTCTGGCAGCAAAACACAGCATCGCCGACTACATCGTTTTTTCAAAATTCCGCGAATTTTTCGGCGGCAGACTCAGGCTATGCATTACGGGCGGCGCGGCTATTTCCGACGAGATTACACTGATTTTTAATGGCGCAGGCGTGAGGATTATGCAAGGTTACGGTTTAACGGAAACTTCGCCTGTTGTCTCCACCAATTCGCCGATGGCGTCGCGTGTCGGAACGGTCGGCAAACCGATTAAAAATGTCACAGTTCGCATCGCGCCGGACGGGGAAATCGAAGTTTCCGGCGCAAACGTAATGCTTGGTTATTACAACAAAACGGCGGCGACCCGCGAAGTTTTCACTGAAGACGGCTGGTTTCGCACGGGCGACATCGGCAACCTGGACGCCGACGGTTTTCTAAAAATCACCGACCGCAAAAAAGAACTTTTCAAAACTTCCGGCGGAAAATACATCGCGCCTTCGCCGATTGAACAATTGATAAAAGGCTCGCGCTTTGTCAATCAAGTTGTGTTAATCGGAAACGAACGAAAATTTCCCGCTGCGCTCGTCGTGCCGAATTTCGAGCAGCTTGCAAGTTACGCAAAGCACAAAAATCTCGACATAAAAACTCCAGCAGAATTCTGTACGCATTCGCGCATCGTCAATCTATTTGAAAGACAAATAGGTGAACTGACAAAGAATCTTTCGCAGTATGAACGGGTGAAACAAATTCAGCTGCTCGAAAATGAACTCACAGTCGAAGGCGGAGAATTGACGCCGACCTTAAAAATCAAACGCCGCGTTGTTGAAGAAAAATACCGAGAGATAATCGAAAGAATTTATATTGATGCGGAAAAAGAAAAACCCGCGTGATAAAAAATTATCACGCGGGAAAATTTAGTTGTCTATTTTTTATCGCAATACCGTCTGCGGCAAGATTTGCGCGGCAGTGCGAGCGCCTCCCAGAGCAATTTCTAAAAGAGTTTGTGTGATACTTTTCTTTGCTTTTCCGACCTCGACAATATCATAAGGCGAAAGCATTATGTCTTTTTCTTTTCCTTTTCTAATCAAATCATAATTGACCGAAATAATTTCTCTGTCTTTTGAATTGGCTTTGAGACGCTGAATTTTTATATCTTTTATTTTCGCTTCGGGTCTGACGCCGCCGACGCTGGCAATCGCTTGCGACAAAGGCAAACCGCCTTCGGGCATCAGAACTTTGCCGGTTGCAATTACCTCGCCGACGACAAAGACAGGCGAAGCTTCTTTGACGACGATAATATCGCCAGGATAAATTATCGGATTGGCTTCGTCGCTGCCTTGCTGCACGGTGTTGACACTATATACTCGGTAAAGAGCATCAAGACTGTTGTTAGTTCCCGCGGTTCCGTCTTCGTATGCTTCTTCGCACATCGGGGGCTGTGTATGAAAAATTTGTATCGCTCCGCCGGATTTTTCAGTTACGCCGCCGGAAAAAGCCAGCAGTTCGAGAAGCCGGGCTTTGCGGGTTAACGTTACCTGTTGAGGCTTAACTACTTCGCCGTAAATACTTACAGGCGGGCGACTATCGCGTTTTGTAACGTTAACGCTGACAAGCGGAGTTTTCAGATATTTTGACAAAAGCTGTGTTACGTTGTTAGTCAATTCTCTTTCCGTCCTGCATTTTGCCATCACCGATTGATTAAAAAAAGGAACTTGAAATTTGCCGTCTTCGTCAATCGTCGCCACGAAATCGAATTGCGATTCGCCCAAAACCTTTCCGGCTATCTCATCGCCGGGTCCGACCAAATACCCGCTGCGTTGAATTTCAGGCGGCTTTACATCGGAGGTTGTATTTGTCGGCGCGGTAGTAACAGATTGTCCGAACACGAATTGAAATAAACCGAGCGTTAACGCGGCAGACAGCCAAAGTTTCTTTTTCATACAATAAAACCCTTTCCAATAAATTATAATCTATTGGTTTACACAGAATAGCGTAACTTGGCTTTTGATTCAATCATTGATTCAATCGGTTGCCCGCTATAAACGGCAAATAAAAGATTTAAATCCGCAATGCTGCGCGGCGCGAACTCAAGTTTTAACAATTGCCGATAATTTCGGCGGTTGACAGTTGGATTTTTGCCGAGTAATTTCAGATAAGCCTTACTTCTAACCAACAGATGACAAACTTGCCTGAGAACAATCAAAAAGACCAGCGATTTTGGTTTTTGCTTCGTCCACTCCAACTGCTGGCGGACGTGGCGATTTTGTGCGGCGCGTTTTTTCTGGCGTATCTTTTTCGCTTCGATTTTCAAATTCCCGAACCGTATCTCGACAACGCGCTCAACCAGATTCCGTTTGTCGTTCTTGTTCAATTCGCATCGCTTTTCGTCGTCGGCACGTATTCGATTATCTGGCGTTACGTCAGTCTCGAAGACATAAAAGCCTTCTTAAAAGCCGCCGCTATTTCCGGCATTGTTCTGGTTTTGTTCCGGCTTCTGCTCTCGCCCGAACGCTTTATTCGCTGGCAAGTTCCGCTTTCGATTATTTTAATGGATACGTTTTTCGCCTTCGCTGGTTTATTAGGCTTGCGCGTTCTGCGGCGTTTCTTTTATGAATTCACCGAAAAACGCACTTTCCAGCTCGGAAAACGCCGCAAAATTCCAAAATCCACGCTGATTGTCGGCGCGGGAAGACTCGGTGCAGCAACGATTAAAGAAGTTGCGGGGCGCGCCGACACCGAACTCGATGTCAAAGGTTTTATAGACGACGATCGATACAAAAAAGGCGGAAGCGTCGGCGGCAAAAAGGTTTTGGGAACGACCGACGATTTAGCGCGTCTTGCCGACGAGTTGCAAGTTGATCAGGTTGTACTGGCAATCGACCACGCGAAAAGCAAAGAAATCAGGCGCATTTTAGACATTTGCCGCGCCATTCCGGTCAAAGCGCAGATTGTGCCGAGCCTGAACGAAATCGCGCACGGGCGAGTTTCGATAAATCGCATCAGAGACGTAGAAATCGAAGACCTTTTGGGACGCGAACCGGTCGAACTGGACGACAAGAATTTGCACGATTTTCTTTCGGACAAAACTGTAATGGTAACCGGCGCGGGCGGTTCAATCGGCTCGGAACTGGTCAAACAGATTACCAATTTCGACCCGAAACTGCTTCTGCTAATTGAGCGAACCGAGTTTGCGCTTTTTCAAATCGAGCGCGAATTGGTCAAAAATTTCCCGGAAACAAAATTCGTTCCACTTCTTGCGGATATCTGCGACGCAGCCAGAATGCGCGAGATTTTCGGCGAGTATAAGCCGGAAGTCGTTTTTCACGCCGCCGCGCATAAGCACGTGCCTCTGATGGAGATAAATCCGACCGAAGCGATAAAAAACAACATTTTTGCCACGAGACTCATCGGTCAACTTGCCGGAGAAATTGGTACGAAGGATTTTGTTTTAGTCTCGACTGACAAAGCCGTCAATCCGACTTCAATTATGGGCGCTTCAAAGCGTATTGCCGAGATTGTTCTGCAAAATCTTAATCGCGTTTACGCGACAAACTATATGGCTGTGCGCTTCGGCAACGTTTTGGGTTCGACTGGTTCGGTCGTGCCGATTTTCCGTGAGCAGATAAAAAACGGAAAAGCCGTAACGGTTACCGACCCGAAAATGACCAGGTATTTTATGACGATTCCCGAAGCATCGCAGCTGGTTTTGCAGGCGGGCGCGCTTGGCACGGGAGGCGAAATTTTTATTCTCGATATGGGCGAGCCGGTGAAAATTCTCGACCTCGCCGAAGATATGATTCGACTTTCAGGTTTAGAACCTTACGAAGACATAGACATCGTTTTCAGCGGCGTCCGACAAGGCGAAAAACTGTTTGAGGAACTGGAAATCACGGGCGAAAATCTTTTAAAAACACAACATCCGAAAATTTTTATCGGAAAAATCGCCACTTACCGTAGCGAAGAAGTCGAAAATATTTTGAACAATTTCCGCCAGGCTGTCGAAGCAAACGACCGCACGAAAATTCGTCGGTTGTTCAATCATTTTTTGCCGGAAGCAAAAATTCACGAAGAAAAAGAGATACTTTTTAACGTAAAAACTACGGAAGAAACAAATTTAATCAGCGCGCATCGCTCTTCCCAACTCGAAAATCGGCTGCAAAAATCTTAAAATCAATTTATATGGCAATTCTTGTTACCGGCGGCGCTGGCTACATCGGCAGCGTCGTCGTCGAAGATTTACGAGCGAAAGGCGAATCGGTCGTCGTTCTGGACAATTTGGTTTACGGACATCGGGCGGCGATTGACCCATCCGTTCCTTTTTACGAAGGCAATATCGGCGATAAAGATTTGATTTCAAAGATTTTAACGGAACAGGAAATCGAAGCGTGTATGCACTTTTCGGCGTTCGCATACGTCGGCGAATCGGTCGAAAAACCGCAGATTTATTACGAAAACAATTTTGTGCAGACGCTTCATTTGCTCGACGCTTTAATCGAAACAGGCGTTAAAAAAATTATTTTCTCTTCGACCTGCGCGACATACGGCGAGCCGCAATACGTTCCGATTGACGAAAAACATCCGCAATCGCCGACGAGTCCTTACGGCTGGTCGAAATTTATGGTCGAGCGGGCGCTGATTGATTACGATGCGGCTTACGGCTTGAAATATGTCGCGCCCAGATATTTCAACGCTTGCGGCGCGACCGAAAAACACGGCGAACATCACGCGCCGGAGACGCATTTAATACCGCTCGTTTTGCAGGTGGCACAGGGAAAACGCGAATTTATTTCAATTTTCGGCAACGATTATTCGACGCCCGACGGCACGGCGATACGCGATTACATACACGTTTCCGATTTGAGTCAGGCGCACATTCTGGCGCTTGAATATTTGCGGCGCGGCGGCGAATCGCAATTTGTAAACCTCGGCATCGGCGACGGTTATTCGGTCGAAGAAGTCATCGAAGCGGCAAGAAAAGTTACGGGCAAAAAAATCGAAGCGCGCGTTGTCGGGCGTCGCGCAGGCGACCCGTCGCGGCTGGTCGCGGAAGCTAAAAAAGCGCGCGAAGTTCTGGGCTGGAATCCGCAGTTTCCCGAAATCGAAAAAATCATCGAAAGCGCGTGGAAGTGGCACGAAGCGCATCCGAATGGTTATGAATAAACAGTAAATTTTTTGATTAGAAAAAGGAGAATCGTTGAGCGATATTATTAGGTTCGGCGTCAGCATCGAGCAGGATTTGCTGGAAAATTTCGACCGCATAATCGACAAGCGCGGTTATGCGACACGCTCGGAAGCTCTGCGCGATCTAATCCGCGAATCGCTCGTCGAGCAAAAAATCGAAACCGAATCCGAAACGCAGGTTTTGGGAACTTTGACGATTGTTTACGACCATCACGCGAGCAATCTTTTGCAGGAAATGGCACAGCTTCAGCATTCGTTTCACCAGCTTATTTTATCCGTAAGGCACCTTCACGATTTCAGTTTAGCCAAACGCCTGAAAAAATGGATTGATTTGAACTTTTCGATTGATAATGTTTTGAATAAACGCTATTTTAAAACGCAAAATTTCTTTGAGTCGCGCATTTGTCCGACGTGGGACGCCTTAGCCCATAAGGTCAGAGAAGTGCTGGATGCCGAAGGTTTTAAAGCAAAGAAATAATCTGTCGCTTCGTAATCTAAGCTCTGATTTTCCATTTGGCTGAAAAACTGCGCCGGAAGTAACACTTTTTTGAAAAACCGTTTTTATCAGCATAAACTTATGACGCAACCGAAACCAACGAAAAATCGAATCTCCAAAAAAGCCGCGAGCTTTACCGAATCGGTTATCCGCGGGATGACGCGCGAAGCCGTTAAATACGGCGCGGTCAATCTCGGGCAGGGCTTTCCCGATTTCGCCGCGCCCGAAGACATCAAACAGGCGGCGACAGAAGCGATTGCCGCCGACAGAAATCAATACGCAATAACCTGGGGAACGAAGGATTTCCGCGATGCGATTGTCAAAAAAACAAAGTGGTTTTTAGATTTGGACGTGGACGCCGAAACTGAAATCACGGTTACGTGCGGCTCAACCGAAGGAATGATTGCGGGAATGTTGGCGACGGTTGACGCGGGCGAAGAGGTCGTCGTCTTTGAGCCGTTTTACGAAAATTACGCGCCGGACGCAATTTTGTCAGATGCTGTGCCGCGCCACGTTCCGCTTCGTCAAACCTCGGACGGCTGGAATTTTGAACCGGACGAACTGCGCGCCGCTTTTAACGAACGAACAAAAGCGATTATCATCTGCAATCCGAACAATCCGACGGGCAAAGTTTTCACGCGCGCGGAAATGGAATTTATCGCCGATTTGTGTAAAGAATTCGACGCGCTTTGTTTTACCGATGAAATCTACGAACACATAATTTATAAAGACGAATTACAAGACGGCGAAAATCCAAAATCCAAAATCCAAAATCCAAAATTGATTGAACACATTTCGATGGCGCAGATTGACGGAATGCGCGAACGCACGGTTATTGTCAATTCCTTGTCGAAAACTTATTCGGTTACGGGCTGGCGTGTCGGTTACTGCATCGCACCGCCGGATATTACAAACGCGATTCGCAAAGTTCACGATTTTTTAACCGTCGGCGCGGCACATCCGCTGCAAGCGGCGGGTGCGTATGCGCTTTCGTTGCCAGAAAGCTATTACGTCGAACTGCAAAAAGAATACCAGCGAAAGCGAGATTTTATCGTACCGATTTTGCAAAACGCCGGTTTCAAATGCGACTTTCCAAACGGCGCGTATTACGTGATGTGCGATATTTCAAATTTCGGTTTTGATGACGATGTGGAATTTACAAACTATCTGATTCGAGAAATCGGCGTCGCCGTCGTTCCCGGTTCGTCGTTTTATCACGACGCGAGTTTGGGCGCGCAGCAGGTTCGCTTTTGTTTCTGCAAAAAAGATGAAACGTTAGACGCGGCAGCGGAAAGATTAGCAAAACTTAAAACACGATAATATTTTGCCTTACTCACTTTTACCGAAAAGCCGAAATATCCATTCCGAAGCGTTCTTTGACGTATTCTTCCTGAGCCAGATTTACGTTTCGCAGATTCTCCAGGCGGCGTTCTGCTTTTTTTATAAGCGTTTTGGTTCGCTCCGCCATTTGCTTAATCATATTTCTGCCTTCGAGCATTTCCGCCTGATATTTTTCGCGCAGAACGTAAAGCTCCGAAAGCTCAGCTTTCAGAAGCTCTTCGCGCAGTTCTTTCAGACGATTTTTCACTTGGTAAATCTGGCGGATGGCACGAACCAGTTGGTCGCCGACCGAATCGCCCATAATTAAATCAGGCGAATCGCGGAAATCTTCGACCAATTTATTAAGGCGATTTTGGTCGCCCGCCGAATATGCATCGTTTAGCTTCGCCATCAAATTGTGGCGTTTTTCTTTTTCTCGCGCGTCCAAAGCTAAGTCCGGGTGAATGATTTTTGCCAGGTTGTGATACGCCTTTTTTGCTTCAGCCGTCGGCTGCCATTTGAACGAACAATTTTCAGCATTTTCGGCGTTTGCCGCCGATTCTTCGGCGCGTCTTCGCAATTCTTCGGCGCGCTTTTTTATTTCTTCGTCGTCCGGCACAAGTTTGACTTCTTCTTCGGCAATTTGAGCTTCGATCTCGTCGAGGTCGGCGTAAAGTCTGCCGACTTCCATCGTATATTGCGCTTCAAACTGTTCGAGTTCGGCGCGCAGTTCCGTCATCGCTTCTTCGCGCGTCGCAAGAGTTTCTTTCAAGCGTTCGAGCGCGCGATGTTTTTTACCGAGTTCAATTTCTTCGGGCGCGGCAATGTTCATAACTCGAAAATTTTAACACAAAAGAAATTAGCTGCGAATATACGCAAAAGGACACGAAAATTACATTGGATAACTTTCGTGAAATGCGCGTGTTTGTTCGTGGCTAATTTGGTTTTGGCGTTCCGACACGCGGATATTATGAAATTTAATCTTCGACGATTTCAAAACTCGTGCGTATCTCCGTACTCGGGCGGACGGTTGCGGCAACACTGCAATATTTCGTGTCGGAAAGTTCTATCGCCTGCGCTAAGGCTTGCTCGGAAACGTCGCGCCCGCAGACGATATGGTGGATATGAAATTTCGTGAACGCTCGCGGATGTTCTTCGCGCCGCTCGCCCGTTATTTCGACTTTATACGCGCGGACTTTTTGGCGTTTCTTTTCTAAAATCGAAACAATGTCAGCCGCCGTGCAAGCCGCAACCGAGACGAGCAGCATTTCCATCGGCGTCGGCGCGGATTTTCTTTCTCCGTTTGTATCAATCGCTTGCGCGTGTCCGCTCGGCGTCGTGCCGATAAAAAAATCGTCGCCCGCGTATTGTATCGTTGCTTTGTAAGTATTTTCTGCCACTCGAAATTTTCCTTGCCGTAGAACGAAAAAGCAAAATATTTTCCGGAAAGTTTAGCACGATTTTTCAAACAAGCATATAAATTATGTGAATCAATAGTAGAGAAGTGACAGACAAGCAAGAATGATAAGATTTTCTTGCTTATGGATAATCAACTGATTCAAATTTATTTGCTTGTCTGCCAAATCTACGATAATCAAAGCT
>JAABUN010005762.1_pt1 | contig 15011 bp, 10 predicted proteins | sample 5559311 | NCBI WGS metagenome assembly JAABUN01 (sample SAMN10711877, study PRJNA513370) | rock metagenome | isolation source: Antarctica rocks | place: Antarctica: Victoria Land, Siegfried Peak sud | reverse complement strand
GGGCCGGCCCTTAGCCGACGGCAGCGGGAACAATGCCCCGCAGGCGCTCGTTCGCGGGATCGAACCGAGGCTCGGCGGCAACGGTTACCGGAGAGCGCTCACCTTCGACCTGCACACTCAACGCCGTGCCCACCTCCGCGCGATCGACCGGCAGATAGCCGTAGAGGATGCTCTCCGCCACCGAGGCGCCCCAGGCGGCGCTCGTGACGTAGCCGACAACCGCCTCGCCGTCGAGGATCGGCTCCTTGCCGACCAGCACGACCGCCGGGTCGTCGGCCACCAGGCAGCGCAGCCGGCGGCGGACGCCCTGATCCTTGGCTCGCACAAGCGCCTCGCGGCCGAGGAACGCGCCGTTGCCGAGCTTCACGGCCCAGCCCAGGCCCGCTTCGTAGGGGTCGTGCTCCTCGTCGATGTCGGCACCCCAGAGCCGGTAGCCCTTCTCGAGTCGCATCGCGTCGTACGCCGCGCCGCCACAGGCGATCGCCCCGAGCGGCCGGCCGGCCTCCCACAGCGCGTCCCACAGCGCGAGGCCGAACTCCGTCGGCGCGTAGATCTCCCACCCGAGCTCGCCGACGTAGGAGATGCGCAGGGCGCGGACCGGGACCGCGCCGAGGTGCAGCTCGCGGGCGGTCATGTACGGGAACCCGTCGTTGGACACATCATCCTCGCTGAGAGCGGCGACAAGGTCGCGGGCGCGCGGGCCCCAGACGCCGACGCAGCAGAGCGCCGAGGTGCGGTCCTCGAGGTGCACCGAGCCGTCGGCCGGCAGGTGGCGGCGCATCCAGGCGATGTCGTGGCGCCCGACGGCGCCGCCCGTGACCACCAGGAAGTCCTCGTCGCCCGTCCGGGTGATCGTGAGGTCGCACATGATCCCCCCGCGCGGCGCGCACATCGCCGTGTAGACGATCGTGCCGATGGGCCGGTCGACGTCGTTGGCGGCGAGCGTCTGCATGAAGCGAAGGGCGCCAGGGCCGTGGATCTCGACCTTGGTGAACGGCGTGAGATCGAAGAGCCCGACCCGCTCGCGGCAGGCCCGGTGCTCGGCCGCGGCGATCGGCGACCAGTGCCGGGCAGACCAATCGTGGCGGAAGGCGGCGTCATCCGGATCGAGCTCGGCGTTTGCGTCGAACCACTGGGGCCGCTCCCAGCCCGCGCTCTCGAACGAGTGAGCGTCAAGCTCGAGATGGCGGGGATGAAACGGCGTGCGGCGCAGGCCACGCACCTGCTCGGACTGCTGGCGCGGGTGCAGCACGTCGTAGACCTCGCGGTACTGCTGGGCGCCGCGGGCACGGACGTAGAGCCGGCTGAGCCCGTGGGCGTCGAAGCGCTGGGGGTCGCATTCGTGCAGGTCGGTGCGGACGTCGCCGTTCACTATGAGCTCTGCGAGGGCGCGGCCGGCGCCACCCGCGTGGGTGACCCAGATCGCCTCGGCGAGGTATAGACCGCCCACTCCCGCCGCCTCACCGAGCAGCGGGAACCCGTCGGGCGTGAACGACATGAGCCCGTTGAAGGTCCGGCGCAGCGGGGCGCGCCCGACGGCAGGGAGCAGGATCGCGGTCTCGCGCGCGGCGCGCTCGAAGTCGGCAGGCGTGAAGGGCAGGATCGACGGCTGCTCCGCCCCGCCCGGCGGGCGGATCTCCTCCGGCTCCGTGAGCAACGGCTCATGGTCGTAGTTGCCGATCCCGTAGCAGTCGGCGTGCTGGCGGAAGTAGAGGTCGCGATCCTGGTGGCGGAGGATCGGGTGCGCCGCCTCCCGCGTCTCGCCACCCAGCTCAGGCAGCGGATCCGTGACGGCGTATTGATGCTGCACGGGGATCAGCGGCAATTGAACGCCCGCCAGCCGGGCGATCTTCGGGCCCCAGACGCCCGCGGCCAGCACCACGGTGTCCGTGCGGATCGGCCCTCGGGTCGTCTGCACCGAACGGATCGCGCCCCGCTCGAGATCGAAGCCGATGACCTCGCAGTCACCGAGCGTCCGCAGGCCGGCTGCGCGCGCCATCGCCTCGGCGCCGCGCAAGGCCTTGGCGATGCCGTCGGTCGGCGTGTGCAGCCCCCCGAGGATCAGCGACGAGTCGACGAGCGGGATGTGCTCGCGCACCTGCTCAGGGGTGAGCAGTTCGGCCGGGAGGCCGTAGCTCATCGCGCGCCCCTGCCGGCGACGAAGCTCCGCCCAGCGCTCGGCGGTGCAGGCGATCTCGATTCCGCCGACCGCATGGAAGCACGGCTCCTCGTCGAGCTCGAGTTGGCCGAGCAGCTGCACCGTCTCCTGCGCGAAGCCCGTCATCGTGTGCGACGGGTGGTGCTGGAAGACGAGTCCGGGCGCGTGCGAGGTCGAACCGCCCGTCTCCCACAGTGGGCCCTGGTCCACGAGGACGACGTCCGTCCGCCCGAGGCGAGCGAGGTGGTGGGCGACGCTCGCGCCGGCGATCCCGCCGCCGATGACGAGAACGCCGGCCGACTCGGGGGCGCGATCGCTCACCGCGCTGATATATCAAACGCGGACGGCGGGTGCGTGAGCTGCCAGGCGTCAAGGAAGGACGCCGCACCGGCGAGCGCCCGCACCCGTCCGAGGTCGTGGCGCTCGAGGTGGGTGGCCAGCGCCAGGAAGACCTGAGCGGTCGTCAACGCGTCCCCGTCCGCCTCGTGCGGCCGGTGCGATGGCAGGCCGAGTGAGGTCGTGAGCTCGGACAGGCGCCGGATGCCCGGGTCCCCCTCGCCACGCAGGATGCAGAGCAGCCGCCAGAGCAACGCGGTGTCGACGAAGCGCGAGGGCGGCGCCAAGCCGGCCGACCTGAGGGCCGGGCCGAGAAACCCCCGCTCGATCCACGCGGCGTGGGCTACGGGAACGCGTCCGCGCAATGCCGCCGCGAGGGGGGCCAGCGCCCCAGCGCCGGTCGGCGCCCCCGCGAGGTCCTGGACGCGCAGCCCGTGGATGCAGATCGAGTCCGCCGACGGCGGCGCGCTCGGCCCGACCAGACCCCCCACGACGCCGCCGACCACGATCCGTCCAAGATCGACCGGCACGCCCGCGAACGAGATCACCTCGTGGCGGCGCGGATCGAGACCCGTGGTCTCGACGTCGATGACGAGGAAGCGCGCCGAGCGCCACGGGGTGCGCCACGGGAGCCTCGTCGCTCGCGGACGGCTCCAGCTCGCCCGAGCGGAGGCGCGCAGCCCGTCTCGCGGCCTCACCGCCACGACAGGCCGAGCTGGGTGGCGATGCCGCGCTGGACCTTGGCCACGATCCGGAACGCCTGCTTGAGCGAGTTGCGGGTGAACGGGGTCAGGCGAGCCGGGTCGATCAGGTCATCCGGCGCCCGCCCAGCCCGCAACTGCTCGACCTGGTGCTCCATCCGCAGCGCGCACACGAGCTCGAAGGCCTCGCTCAGCAGCGCGGCGTCGCCCGGCGGAAGCGTTCTGGCCGCATCGGCGGCCCGTAGGCGGGCGGACGTCGACGCGGCGCTCACATTCGCCGCCAAGCCGCTCCAGCGCGCGAGCGACTCGATCGGCAGAAGCCCGCCGCGCTTGATGTCAAGGGTTCCCTTGCGCTCCCCGGTCGACTCGAGCACGAAGTCGCGGAAGAAGCCCGTCGGCGGCCTCTCGGCCAGGGCGGCGATCGCCATGCGCCGTAGGGCCATCGCGCGCCCGGGCGCCTCGGTGAACGCCGAGGCCAGCCGGTCGGCGGCGGCCGTGGCGCCCCACACGGGCGAGCTCTCGACGACCACCGACAGCAGCATCAGGCCGCGGTTACGGTCGGGATCCTCGAGCCAGGATCGCGTCGCGGTCTCCCACCCGGCGATGGAGCGGGCGAAGAGCGGATTCGAGGCCACCGCGCCCTGATCGTCAGGCCGCAGGCCGCAGGCGGCGAGGCCGGCGAGGACCCGTTCTGCGAGCGCGAGCAGTTGCGCCCGCCGTCCCGGGTCATCACCGCCCGCCCAGGCCAGCGCGCAATCGACGTCCGAGCTCGGAAACGGCTCGCGCCGGCCGAAGCTCCCCATCGCAAGCCATGTGAAGGGTCCGGCGGTGCGAGCGAGCTCGGCTTGGCCGAGCTCGATCAGCCGGCGCGTGACCGTGTCGTGCAGGCTCGCGATCATGCGGCTGATGGCCGGTGGCGCGACTCCCGCGTCGTGCAGGGCGATCACCGCCGCCGGCAGCTCGGCCGCGACGGCGGCCACGCCGGCGGCGTCTTCGCTGCGGGCGATCAGCGCGCGCAGGCGGAACGGAGCCCGGTGCTCTGAAGCCAGCAGATCGACGTCGTCGAGGACGCCGAGCAGGCGGCGGTTGGAGTCGAGCACGGGTAGGTGGCGCACGCCGTGGTCGAGCATGTCGAGCAGTGCCTCCTCCCCCGACCGGTCACTCGGAACCGTGCGGGCCGGAGCGCTCATGACCTGGGCCAGCGGCGTCTGCGGGCCGGCGCCCTCCGCGACGACGCGCACCCGGATGTCCCGATCGGTGACGATGCCGAGCTCCGCGCCCAGGTCGACGAGCACGCAGGTGACGCCCGCCTCCACCATCTGCCGGGCCGCCGCCTGCACCGAGGTGGCCGGCGGACAGATGACCGCTTGGTTGCGCAGCAACTCGTGCACGGGGCGCACAACGGTTGGCGGCACCGCTATCACGCCACCGCCCGCCGCCCTGAGCAGTGGCGGCGCCGTGAGGGAGCGAGCGACGAAGCGCAACGCCGCAGGACGCTCGAGCACGCGACGGATAGCGTCCTCGCCGATCCGGTAGACGAGCGTGTCCTCGCTCGCGCGGGCGACGAAGCCGAGCGGGCCTTCGGCGAGCATGGACGCGTAGCCGAACATCTCCCCCTCTCCGAGGAGATCCACCAGGCGGCCGTCGCCGAGCAGCTCGACCGCGCCGCGACGGACGACGTAGGCGAAGCGCGAGGTGGCGCTCGGGGTGGCCAGGATCGCCGAGCCTGCCGGGTGGAACTCGATCTCGGTCGCGGCGGCCACGCGCTCGGCCTCCGCCTCGTCGATCGTGTCGAACGGCGGGTGCAGGCGGATGAAATCGACGACGTCGTGCACGGCGACGGAACCTACCGGGGATCACGCCGAGCCTTGACACGCCACCTTCGACAGATATATAAGCGCTCTGGGGGGCCTATCGGCGAGGGACGGGGAGAGATGAGCGCGACGGAGCAGAGGAGCACGACGGCGGACGACGACGAGCTGGCCGACTTCGGCTACAACCAGCAGCTCGACCGCACGCTGGGGAACTTCCACACGTTCGCGGCGGGGATCTCCTACATCTCGATCCTCACCGGCACGTTCCAGCTCTTCTACTTCGGCTTCGCCTTCGGCGGTCCCGCGTACTGGTGGTCCTGGCCGCTGGTCTTCGTGGGCCAGCTCATGGTCGCGCTGTGCTTCGCCGAGCTTGCCGCCCGCTATCCCGTGGCGGGCTCGATCTACAATTGGGCCAAGCGGCTCAGCACCCCTCACGTGGCGTGGCTCGCCGGCTGGATGATGCTGACGGCGTCGATCGTGACCATCGCCGCCGTCGCCCTCGCTTACCAGATCACCCTGCCCCAGATCTCGAGCTTCTTCCAGTTATACGGTGACGGCACGGGCAAGTACGACTACGCCGCGAACGCGGTGATCCTCGGGACCGTGCTGATCATCTTCACGACGATCATCAATGCCATCGGCGTGAAGTTGATGGCCCGGATCAACAGCGCCGGCGTCTTCATCGAGCTGATCGCCGCCGTGCTGCTCATCCTCGCGCTGGCCATCAACATCAAGCGCGGCCCCGGCGTGGTGCTCGAGACCCAGAATCGTGGCGCCGACTGGGAGCTCGGGTACCTCGGCGCGTTCCTCGCCGCCTCGCTCGCGTCCTCTTACGTGATGTACGGATTCGACACGGCGAGCTCGCTCGGAGAGGAGTCGGTGAACCCACGCAAGAACGCGCCGCGGGCCATCATGCGTGCGCTGCTCGCCTCGTTCGTCATCGGCGGCCTGATCATCCTGCTGGCCATGATGGCGGTCGGGAACATCAGGGCCGAGGAGCTCAGCACCGGCGGCCTGCAGTACATCGTCCTCGACGTGCTCGGCGGCACCATCGGCGACATCTTCCTGTGGTGCGTGGTTATCGCCATCACCGTCTGCAACCTGGCGGTGCACACGGCGGCCATCCGCATGATGTTCGCGATGGCGCGCGACAACAACCTCCCCGCCGGGGAGCACCTCGCGAAGGTGGATCCGCGCACGCGGACGCCGATCATCCCGGCGGTCCTGATCGGGTTCCTGGCCATCCTCATCCTCGTCGTGAACATCCGCCAGCCGCAGATCTTCGTGGTGATCACCTCGATCGGGATCATCATGATCTACATCGCCTACCTGCTGGTGACGGGGCCGATGCTGATCGCACGGCTGCGCGGCAAGTGGCGCTCGCAGGACACTCCGGAGGGGTACTTCTCACTCGGGCGCTGGGGGCTGCCGATCAACGTGATCGCCGTCGTGTGGGGCTTCGGCATGGCGCTCAACCTCGCCTGGCCTCGCTCCTCCATCTACAACGCCACCGAGCCGTTCCACTGGTACCTCAAGTGGGGCGCCTTCCTGTTCGTGGGGATCGTGATGCTCGGCGGCTTCGCCTACTACTGGATCGTCCAGCGCCACAAGACCGGGACGCTGGCCTCGCACGCGCACGTCGCCGCCGCCGCGATGGCCGGCGGCGCAGAAGACTGACCGAGAGGAGCCCGGCATGGAGCAGTTCGACTACGTCGTCGTCGGAGGCGGCACGGCCGGGGCGGTAGTGGCGGCCCGGCTGACCGAGGATCCTGACGTCACCGTCTGTCTGCTCGAGGCGGGTCCCTCAGACGTCGACGACCCGAAGATCCTACGGCTCGAGGACTGGATGTTCCTCCTCGACTCAGGCTATGACTACGACTACCTGGTCGAGCCGCAGGAGAGGGGCAACTCGTTCCTGCGCCATGCCCGCGCGAGGGTCCTGGGCGGGTGCTCGTCGCATAACTCGTGCATCGCCTTCTGGACGCCGCGCGAGGACCTCGACGAGTGGGCCGCGATGGGTTGCGAGGGCTGGAGCGCGGACGAGTGCTACCCGCTGCTGCAGCGGCTGGAGACCAACGACGGGCCGGGCGAGCATCACGGGCGCTCCGGGCCGGTGAACATCCGCACCATCCCGCCGGATGATCCCTGCGGCGTCGCGGTGCTCGAGGCGGCTGCGGCCGCCGGTCTGCCGACCTCGCGCTTCAACGAGAACGAGACGGTCATCAACGGCGCGGGCTGGTTTCAGATCAACGCCGCGCCGGACAACACCCGCATGTCGTCCTCGCACGCCTACCTCCATCCCATCCGTGGCACCCGCCCCAACCTCGACGTGCGCACGGACGTCCGCGCCCGCCGAGTCCTCATCGACGGCGAGCAACGGGCCACCGGCGTCGAGTACCTCAACGACGACATCTTCACTTCGACGCAGGTCGGGGCGCGGCGCGAGGTGATCCTGTCCTGTGGGGCGATCGACACGCCGAAGCTCTTGATGCTCTCCGGCATCGGCCCGGCCGAGCACCTGCAGGAGTTCGGCGTCGACGTCCGGGTCGACAGCCCTGGAGTCGGCTCGAACCTCGACGACCACGTTGAGGGCATCGTGATGTGGGACGCAGCGCAGCCCATGGTCAGCCGCTCCACGCAGTGGTGGGAGATCGGCCTGTTCACCGCCACCGAGGACGGGCTGGACCGCCCGGACCTGATGATGCACTATGGCTCGGTGCCGTTCGATCTCAACACTCTGCGTTGGGGCTATCCGACGACGGAGAACGGGTTCTGCCTGACGCCCAACGTCTGTCGTGGCCGCTCACGCGGGACGGTGCGCTTGCGCTCGCCCGACTACCGCGACCGCCCGCGGGTCGACCCGCGTTACTTCACCGATCCGGACGGACACGACGAGCGGGTGATGCTTCATGGGATCAAGCTGGCCCGCCGGATCGCAGAGCAAGCCGCGCTCGCGCCCTGGATCACGCGCGAGCTCTCGCCGGGACCTGACGCGAGCACCGATGATGAGCTGATCGACTACATCCACAAGACGCACAACACGGTCTATCACCCGTCCTGCACCGCGCGGATGGGCGCCCCGGACGACCCCGAGGCGGTCCTCGACCCCGCCCTGCAAGTCAAGGGCATCGCGGGTCTGCGCGTCGCCGACGGCTCGATCATGCCGTTCCTGCCCGCGATCAACCCGTGCATCACGACGATGATGATCGGTGAGAAGTGCGCCGAGCTCGTCAAGTCGGCGGCCGGCCGAGCCGACGCCCGCGAGCCCGCGTCGGCTGCCTGAACATGGCCACGACCAAGACTTCGGCGTTGACCGCCCACCGGATGTTCATCGACGGCGAGTGGCGCCCCGCGCGCTCGGGCGAGACCTCGACCTCCACCAGCCCCGCCACCGGCGAGGAGATCGGCACGGTGCCGCACGGCGACCGTGCAGACGCTCAACTGGCGATCGAGGCGGCCAATCGCGCCTTCGAGGAGTGGTCGCGGTTCTCCGCGTTCGAGCGAGCGGCAAAGATGCACGTCGTGGGCGACGCCATCGTCGCGCGGCGCGACGAGCTGGCGCGGACGCTCACGCTCGACCAGGGCAAGCCGCTGCGCACGGAGGCCTACGACGAGGTCGACGAGCTCGTCGAGTACTGGCGCATGGCGGCCGAGGACGCCAAGCGCCTGGGCGGCGAGCTGCCCAACTCCTCCACGCGCGGCAAACGGATCCTGCTCGTCCGGCGCGCACGCGGGGTCGTCGGGGTCATCAGCCCGTGGAACTGGCCGTACACGATGCCCGCCGAGCTCGTCGCTCCCTCGCTGGCCTGCGGGAACACGGTGGTGTGGACGCCGGCGCCTTCGACCGCGGTGTGCGCGGTGGCGCTCGCCGACTGTGTGGCCGAAGCTGACCTCCCGCCGGGCGTCTTCAACCTGGTCACCGGGCCAGGTCCCGTAGTGGGCGACGAGATCGCGCGCAGCCGCGGAACGCAGGCAGTCGCCTTCATCGGGTCGACGGCGACGGGCCGGATCGTCTCCTCCGCCGCGGCCGGCAAGGCCACGGTGATCGAGATGGGCGGCAACGGCCCAGTCGTGGTGATGGACGACGCGGACCTCGACGCCGCCGTCGAGGCCACGGTCGCCGCCTGCTTCCTGTGCGCCGGGCAGAGCTGCACCGCGGGCGAGCGGATCCTCGTGCACCACGCCGTGCGCGACGACTTCGTCGAGCGCCTGGCGCGCCGGGTCACCGAGCAGGTGCTGCTCGGCGACCCGTTCGACGACGCCACCACGATGGGGCCCGTCAACAACGACGGAATTGCGATCAAGATGGACGAGCACGTGGCCGACGCCGTGGACCGTGGCGCCGACGTGATCGCGGGTGGGGAGCGGGCGAGCGGCTTTGCGACCGACCTCTACTGGCAGCCCACCGTGTTGACCGACGTAAGCGCCGACTCGCTCGCCGCCACCGAGGAGACCTTCGGGCCGATCGCTCCGGTGGTGAGCATCGGCTCGCTCGACGAGGCGATCGAGATGACCAACGCCTCGCCCTATGGCCTGCTCGCGGCGATCTGGACCCGCGACCTCGCGGCCGGCCTGCGATTCGCGGACCGCGTCAACACGGGCTGGGTGAACGTCAACGAGTCGTCGAACTACTGGGAGGCCCACCTGCCGTTCGGCGGGCGCTCGGGGACCGACAGTGGCCTGGGTCGCGTGGGCGGCGCCAACGTGATGCACGCGTTCTCAGAGCTGCAGACGGTCACGCTGAACGCCTGAGGACGGGTGGGACCGCTGGATTCGAAGAGGCTGATCGCCGAGCGGGCGTATACCGACCTGCGCGAGCGCATCGTCACCCTGCGCCTTGCTCCTGGAACGGTCCTGCGCGAGGACGAGTTGATGCGCGAGCTCGAGATCGGCCGCACGCCTCTGCGCGAAGCCGTCCAGCGCCTCGCACTGGAGAGCCTCGTCGCAGTGCAGCCGCGGCGCGGTACGTTCGTGACCAGCGTCGGCAGCGCCGACATCGTCCACATCACCGAGGTGCGTGCGGAGCTCGAGGCCCAGGCGGCGGGCCTCGCGGCGCTGCGCATGGACGACGACGCGCGCGAGCGCGCTGGCGCGCTCGGGCGTGAGCTCGACGCACTCGAGGGGCAGGGGGACCACGACGCGCTCATACACCTCGATGAGCGAGTGCACCGCCTGATCTGGGAGGCCGGGGCCAACCCGTATCTGCTCGGGACGCTCGAGCGCTATTTCGCGCTGTCGCTGCGCATCTGGTACGTCGTGCTCGACCGCGTGCCGACGCTGGGCGGCGCCGTCCGCGACCAGGCGCTCCTGCTCGAGGCGGTCCTGGCAGGCGACCCCCACAGGGCGGAGTCGATCATGCACGACCACGTGCTGGGGTTCCAGCGCGAGATCCTGAGGGTCTTCGACTCCGAGTGACGCGTTCGTATCGCGGACGGAGCTCGAACTTGAGCTCCGGTGCCTTCTGCGACTACCGCCGGGTCGGGCGGTGCCCGGAGAACGAGATGACCTGCTGGATCCCGCTCGGGCGGTTGGTGTACCGGATCGTCGTCGGCAGCACGCCGGGAGCGAAGCCGATGCGCTCCTTTGTGGCGTCGGCCGTCCACTTCGCCGCGTCCGGAGTGCCCTGCGCCCGCTCGAGTGCCTGGCCGGTGCTCTCGAGCGCCGCGTACACGGCGCGGCGACAGGCGGTTACTCGCCCGCCGCAGAATCCGCTTTCGAAGGGATCGCGGAAGCGGGTGCCGGTGATCTGGCGGAGCGCCTTGTCGACATGATTGATGGCTCCGCCGGTAAATCCGGAAGCCGGCGAGTTCTGAGCTCCCGTGAGCTCGACGAAGTCGTCGTAGGCGCCGCCGAGGCGCGGCCGCAGCACCGCCTCGCGCAGCCTCGGGTACAGCTCATCCCAGATCGCCGGGCCGGCGCCGGCGTCCATCCGGCCGTCGACATCGCGGTCCAGGCGGCTCGATCCACTTGCCCGCCATGCTTCGAGCAGATCGAGCATCTGCTTGGCTCGTGGCGACGGCGGCGTCGCGTCGCCGAGGAGCTTGCGCAGCGTCGAAGTCAGCGCCGTGGAGCGCAGATCCTGCGTCGCGGCGGCGTTCATCGCACCCGTCACCGACGCGAGATCGTGCTTGCGCCGCTTCGCCAGCCCGGCTTCGAGCAGCGTGACGCGGTGGGCGGAGCCGTAGGCGTACTGGTTGTCCGTCGCGCCCCAACCCGGAGCCGGCGCGTTGTTCCAGTTCGTCAACGTCCCGCGCGGGGAATTGACCTGCTGCGGATGGCGTGACTTGGCCAGGAAGCCCTTCCACTCGTAGCGCCCGTCGCCCTTCGTGACCCCGCGGGGATCCACCCGGCGATCGCGCAGCGGCAGCTTGCCCGCCGAGAACATGGCGATGTCCCGGTCGTCCGCGTAGGCGACGTTGAACGTGAACGGGTTCCTGGCGAACGAGTCGGCGAACGACTTCGTGCCGGTGATCCTGCCGATCGTGGCGTCACGGAACGGGAGCTCGAACAGGATGTCCTGACCATAAGTCGAACGCTTGCGCGACAGCGCGACGCGCTTGCCGTTCGAGCGTGCGTAGCCGGTCACCGGCCCGTGGACGGTCGAGTCGAAGCGGACCTGGCCGGCGCCCTTGATCTCGCCCGCGTTCGTCCGCTTCATGCTCAGGCACCGGCCCCTGTACCGGTACTTGCGCGTCGAGCCGCCGCAGAGCTCCTCGGCGTAGGTGTCGATGAGGTCCGAGCCGGCCGAGGTGAGGCTCCAGGCGAAGTCCTCCCCGCGCCCGATCAGGATCGTCCCGGCGTTGGCCGGCGAGTAGACGCCACGGGCCTGGAATCCGGGGCCTCTGATGTCGGCCTCGAGCGTCAGCCCTGGGTAGAAGTAGCCGATCTGCGGACCGGCCACGAAGAGCGGGTGCCCGTTGGTCGACCGATCTGCGGTCAGGGTGAGGAAGTTCGACGTGTGCGGCGGCTGAGCGGCCTGGGACTGCCGGTTGACGGTTGACAGAGTGCCCGTCGTGGGTTCGCTCGTCCGCAGTGAGCCCGCGTCGATCGTCGCGTTGCCGCGACCCGCCCCACGCGGCACCTGGCCGTGGCGGAAGGCGTTGGTCAGTGTGGCCGGATGGTCGGCGTCGGCGTTCTCGGACAGATCGTCGAAGACCTCGTCCCCGCGCTTACTCCCGAGCCGCCGCCGTAGATCGGAGCGGAACTCGGCGCGCGGCGCCTCGCCACCGCCACCCTGGCCGAAGATCTGGCCCACGAGCGCGTTGAATCCGAAGATGTCGGCACGCCGGTATGCCGGCTGGCTCGAGCCCTCCTCCTTGAGCCGAGCGTTGATGCCTTCGAGGAAGACGTCGACGTCATGCAGCAGCGCCTTCCCGTCGGAGCCGGCGGTACGCAACGCCCGAAGCTGGTCGCGCTCGATCTGACGGTCGACCTGCGGCGTCGGCACGTAGGCCTTGAGCTGCGTGACCAGCGAGAAGGCGTTGAGGTTCGGCGCTTCGATAGCTGCCAGGCGACCTGGGTAGCGGCCCTGGGCGAGGAGCAGCCCACGATCCTGATGCAGGACGTAGCCCATCGCCCAGGTCACGTCGTCGCGAGTCTTGCCGACGATGTGCGGGACGTTGAAGCGATCCCGCGTCAGCGTGACGCCGGGGCGCTGGGGTACCGGCTGCGCCGCGCCAGGACCCTCTCCCGGCGTGATCCCGAAGCGCTCGGACTTGAAGCTCCTGGTCAGGTCGGCAGGCGTGACTGCATCGAAGAGCGGCGTGAGGGAGTCATACAGCTTGGCCTGCTCGTCGGCGTTCGGCGGCGCCGGAACCGCGCCGTACTGGCCGGACGGGACAACGTTGAGCGCCGTCTCCGAGTAGTCCGTGGCGAGCGCCGCTGGCGCGAAAGCGAGCATGACGATGAGCGCTGCGGCGGCGAGCGCCGCGCGCGGAGGGACCTGGGGCATGCCCCGAGTTGTATTTGTTCTGCTGCCCGACCGCTCACCGGATCCGCTTGCGCACCAGCGCGCTCACGTTGTCGACCACCACCACGAGGGCTGCCAGGGTCAGGTGCTCGAAGCCACCAACCTCGGCATGCGCGCTGCCACCTTCCAGCCGCCCTCTGCAGTGGGTCCCGCCTCGAGGGTTCCGCCGCACACCCCCAAGCGATTTCTGAGTCCCTGCAGACCGCTGCCCGTCCCGTGACCCGTCAGCGCCACCGCGCGCTGCGCCGGACCGTTGACCACCTCCACCTCGAGGGCCTCCTCGTCGCCGCCTACGAGAACTCCGGCGGCCGAGCCGGACGCGTACCGCAACGCGTTGGTCAGGCTTTCCTGGACGACCCGGTAGGCGGTCGTGACCACCGGAGCCGGCAGATCCCCGCGCTCCCCCTCCAGCCTCAGCGTCACGTCGAGGCCGGTTCCGGAAGCGTGGGTCACGAGCTCCTCGAGAAGGGCCAGGTCGGGCGCTTCGCCGATCGCGGTCTCGTCTGCGAGCAGGACGACGAGGCGTCCCATGTCCTCCTCGGCTTGCCGGGCCGCCCCCGCGATCGCCCTGAAGGCCTCCGTCGTCAGGTCCGGGTCAACGGCAGCGAGCCGCTGACCCGCTGCAGCCTGGACGACCATGACGCTGATCGCATGGGCGACTATGTCGTGCAGCTCGGAGGCGATCCGCGCCCGTTCGTAGCGGACGGAGAGCTGGGCATGGGCCTCGCGTTCCTCCTCGAGCTCGCGTACTCGCTCGGCCAGTCGGGAGGCGACCAGGCCGTGCTCGCGGAGGGCTCGGCCGACTGCCCACGGTGTGACGAGGATGAAGATGTAGGGAATCGACGACTCGGATCCCACCACCAGGGCGGCCAGCGTCCCAGCGAGCAGCAGGGCGAGGCCCGCTGCACCCGACCGCCCGTCCGCCCAGCGTCCCGCGGCGAAAGCGTGGCCCGCGACGAGCAGCAGCGCCCGAACGGCAGCATGCCGTACGGCGCCGCCGCTCCCGCTGCGACCGCCGCCCCGAGCCACGCGGCGGTCGGGTGGCTCCTGACCAGGGCGACCGCGCCGCCGAGGGCTGCCGCCGCGATCGCGACCGGCACGCCGGAGCCGGTGAGGGCAACGGCGCCGACGCCGAGCGCTGCCCCGATTTGCGCCGAGGGCCAGCTCAAGGCGGCGCGCAGTCACGTCACACTCCGGCCAGGACGCGCGCAATCCCGTGCCAGCGACTCCGCGGCGAGCTGACCGGACACATCCAGGGCGACAGCGGCGATGAGCCACCCGGCGTGTGTCCCAGGAAGGGCTTCGGCCACCTTCCGGGTGGCGTCCGCCGCAGACGCGGCGGGAACGAGCACGCCGCCATTGATACCTCTGGTACAAGCGTCAACGATGGTTCAGACTCTCCGAGCATGGGAGCTCTGACCGACGATCAGGTCGCCGCTGCGCTGCAGGGAGGCGAGTGGCGACGTGAGGGAGCGGAGATCGTACGGGAGTGGAGGTTGATGGACTTCGGCGCGGCGATCGCGTTCGTCAACCGCGTCGCCGAGGCGGCAGACAGCGCCGATCACCACCCGGATATCAGGGTGCACGGCTACAACCGGGTCGAGCTGCGTCTGACGACCCACGCCTCGGGTGGCCTGACTCAGCGCGACTTCGAGCTTGCGCGCGCTATCGATGCCCTGAACTGAGTCGCCCGTCGCCGAGTGCCTACGCGCCAACTAGACGAGGCTCGCCAAACCGTGTCGAATCCGCGTCGACCCGCCCGTCATCCAGGCGAACCCGCTCCGGTACCGCGCCGGAGCACCGAGTGAAAGGCAACTCCTCATGCTCTACACGCTGCTCATCTACGGCGATCCGTCGGCGGCGCCCGACCACGAGTCCCCCGAGGGCCAGGCAGAGTTCCAGCACTGGATGTCGTACACCCAGGAGCTCACCCAGTCGGGGCATTTGAAGGCCGGCGAAGCCCTTCGACCGCGGGAGACCGCCACCACCGTCAGGGTCCGCGACGGTGAGACGCTCAATACCGACGGCCCGTT